>FWWL01000554.1_pt1 | contig 101165 bp, 88 predicted proteins | sample 2228331 | NCBI WGS metagenome assembly FWWL01 (sample SAMEA103939775, study PRJEB20133) | metagenome | reverse complement strand
TCTCCTGAGTAAAGTACAGATACCCTACGGAAATCCAGAGCACGCAACTACTCTAACTTTCTCCTGAGTAAACTGCAGATACCCTACAAAAATTTAGTGCACGCAACTACTCTAGCTTTCTCCTGAGTAAACTGCATATACCCTTCGGAAATTTAATGTATGCAGTTCACTCAGGAGTAAACAATCGAAGATATATAAATTTTTAAGAGCCAATATTTTACCAGAAAAATATTGAAATAGGAACAAATGTTCTGTATAATGAAGAATAGGAACTGGTGTTCTCGTCATTCGTAGGGGGAGTCATTATGCGCGCAATGTCTATTCGAAAGTTCATGGAGCGTTTCCCAGATGAAAAGGCATGCCGCGATTATTTGTTCAACATTCGTTGGCCTCGCGGATTTATTTGCACGAAATGCGGGGAAAGCAAATATAGCGTGATCCAAACACGAAATTTATTCGAATGCTCTCATTGCAAGACTCAAACTTCCACCACTTCAGGAACTGTTATGCATCGTACAAAGCTGCCTCTTCGGTACTGGCTTCTGACCTTCTACTGGGTTGCATCCGGAGAGCGATGTTCTGCGCGCAAAATTTCCAAAACTCTCGAAATTCAATATCGGACCGCCCTACGACTTCTTCTTGCGGTCCGATATGCCATGTTCAGAGCTGAATTTGATGGACTTTCCGCTTTTTGGTTACCTGCTAACCCGGCTACACCTTACCTATTGAAGAAAGCCAAGTTCAGATTACTTAAGAAGGCGGAACTATTCATTCGCAAGTACTACCGTAATGTCTCTGAGCGACATAAGCACAGCTATTTCAGCGAATACCGTTTTCGCAACAACAATCACCACAACCCTGCAGCTGCTATAGACAAGTTAATTACTTGCGGCTCCTCTACTATCTACACAATAAATGAGTACAGAAGGAAAACTTGCGCACAAGCAATTTCTTAAGCAGGGGCTGTTGGGACAAGAGAGGCAAGAGAGGCCAAGAGGGCAAGAGGGGCGTTACTAACGCCCGCTCTTGGTTTCGGCGAATTGTTGCAGCTTATCTAGCGCGGCCTTCGGAGTAAGGTACTCGTAGAGTACGGCATCCCCCATCTTGCGGGCGTAATCCAAGACGGATTGCCAGGAAGGCTCCTGAACCGGGTAAAATCTCGCTTTGCGAAGAGCCTCGAGATTGCCACTCATGACCGCATCCTGATCGGACAATTTCCCGCCTACGGAAGTCGTAACCGGGAGAAACCCTTCGCGCACGATCATTCCTTCATAAGCGGGATCGTCGTACATGAAGTCCAAAAACTTGGACAACGCCTCTTTGTTCGAATGATCCGTCTTGAAGGAAACGAGCACGTCATGCACCCCAAACGTAATCGGCGGCGTACCCGGCTTGACGGGGATCGGGCCTACTCCCCACTTCAAACCGGGAAACTCCTTCGGCACCACTGACGTGAAATAGTTGCCCGATATCATCATTGCGAGCTCCCCGTCTCCGAGAATCCGCTGCTTCTCATCTCGCGTCGTGACGGTTGGCTCGGGATCGGTCAAGCCTTTATCGAACAATTCCTTAAGGAAGGTCAAACCTTCGACATTCTCGGGAGAATTAATCGTCCATTTCCCATCTTTGATCCATGAGCCTCCAGCACCATAGAAAAAGTACGACAAATACGCTTGCGTCTCGTTGTCCGTTAAATCAACTCCGAAACCAGACGCCCCGCTTGTTTGTTTGATCTTACGCGCCGCTGCTTCAAGTTCGGACCAGGTTGTCGGAGGGGCAGAGATGCCTGCTCTCGCGAATAGCTCCTTGTTATAATATAAATTCCGAGTCGTAGCCACGTAAGGAACGGCATACTGTACGCCATCGATTTGATCCATCTCAAGCAAATTCGGATAGAGCTTGTTTGCTAATTCGGGAGAAATAATCTCGTTGAAGTCGTTAAGCAAGCCATCTTGAGCAAAATGCGCGTACACGTTCGTATTCAGAAGGTCGGGCGGCTGGTTTTTGCTAATCATCGTGGTATAGATTCCATCGAGAATATCCCAGTTCGCAACCTGCAGTTCGATGTCAATCAGCGGGTTTTTCAGTTCGAACTCTTTAACGAGCTTCTCCAGCAACGGCTTTGTTTCCGTACTATACTCAGAAGCGACAAACCGGATTAACGCCCTTTCCTCCTTGGGAGTGGCGACCGGCTCGTTGGTGGATTTCATGCAGGAAGACAGACCAAACGGGATGAGGAAAAAGGCGGCTACCAGAATGAATCGCTGCGTTTGACGGTATAAAATGATCATGAGCGCATCAAGCCCTTCTCGTAGGGATGGTTACTTGTTATCGATAAACGGGAAAAGCAGCTTTTGGTTTTCCGGTAAATACATATTCTCTCGGGTAATGACATTCGATTCAATATAAGTAATGGACTCCGTTTGCTTGCCTTCTATTAGCTTCAATGCCGTTTTCACGCCGAGATACCCCATATTAAAAGGCTTCTGAACGATAACGGCTCTCAGAACGCCTTCCTCCAATAGCTGGATTTGATAGACTGAGCTGTCGAAGCCGATCAGCGTGAATGTGTCCGACTTTTTCTGTTCTTTAAGCAATTTCGAAACGCCTTGCGTGGCAGTTTCATTCATCGTAATGAACGTATTAAACGGTTTATCGCCCTCCAGCAGTTTCCTTGCGATCCTATAGGCTTTATCTTCGGAATCTCCGCTATAATAGATACCCAACACGCTTTCCTTGTAGCTCTCAAGGGTATGCTGCAAACCAGACAACCTTTCGGCTGAAATCGTTGAATAGGAATAATCGCTTATGATGGCAACGGTTGGGCGACCCTTGGTTTCATATACCGAAGTTTGCCCTGCAAGCCGCCCCGCCTCCATGTGATCGTTAGATACGACGACGGGGGACGGATTCATATTTAGAGGCGTATCGATAACGACCAATCGAATGCCTGCATCGCGGATTTTACCAAGAATGGCAGGCATGCGTTCATCTAAGAGAGGAGCAACGACAATCGCTTGCGGTTTCTGCTCGATCGCCGCTTCGAGAATCTGAATTTGAGCTTCTGCGTCGCCTTCTTGCAGAGGCCCTTGAACGTCGAGGTCCAGACCCATTTCTTTGGCAGCAGCTTCTGCTCCCGCGTTCACCGCCTGCCAGAAATCCGAACGGACATTCAAGGATTTCATGATAACGGTAATGCGCTTCTCATGATTGCTCGCACCGGAGAAAATCTGATAATAAAAAATAGAATAGACGGCCGCAATAATGACGGCAAGTGTTAACCAAATGGTAAATCGCTGCTTGCGCATAAGGTTCTCCCTCTATTCCAGTTTCGGGATCGTAATTGTAACGCAGGTACCCGCTTCGATCTCGCTGCGGATTTGGATGCCGTACTCATGCCCGAAATACAGCTTGATCCGTTCGTTGACGTTTTTTATCCCAATGCCCTCATTTCGGGCTTCCCCATCATCGGCAATGAGCAGCCGATCAGCTTGCTCGGGAGTCATTCCGAATCCGTTATCCTCTACTTCGAATACGATTTTATCGTCCGTTTGCCTTCCACGAATCGTAACGACACCGTCTTCTATGCCGTACTTATTACGGATGCCATGATAGATCGCGTTTTCGATGAAGGGTTGGAGCAATATCTTGAGCGTCTTGAACGAAAGGATCGATTCGTCGATATCGATCGCGTAGTCGAGTTCATCATTGTAGCGCATCTTCTGAATGAGCAAATAATTCGTGATGTGTTCGATCTCAACGCGAATGGGAACCAATTCCTGGTCTTTCGTAATGCTTGCGCGGAATAGCTTGGCCAATGCCGAAGTCATGAGAACGACTTCTTCATGCTGCTTCTGCTCCGCCATCCAGACGATCGAATCTAGCGTATTGTATAGAAAATGGGGATTGATCTGCGATTGGAGCAGCAGAAGCTCGCTTTTGCGTTTGCTCTCTTGGTTATGGATCGTTTCCTCCATCAGAAACTTAGTTCGGCTAACCATCAGATTGAACGAGCGGCCCAATTGACCGATTTCGTTCATCTGCCCGATCTCCGTTTGAATATCGAAGTTACCTTTCTCGACTTGCTTCATATCCGACTGCAGATCCTTAATCGGTTTCGATAACCGATGCGAAATCCATACCGATATGAGCAAGGAGATGGCCAGACCGCATAGCGAGTAGAGGATAATGGAGTTTCGTAAATCGTCTTTGCTCGCGATTAGATCATCTGTATAGGCTACTCCGGCGATTTTCCATCCAAAGTTCGTATCCTGAACGGAATATATCCGTTTGCCTTCACCATCGTCCACAATGAAAGAACTCCCGCTTGAGGCTTGAAGAACGTTCGAAATCCGTTCCGAGCGTAATTTACTATCAATGAGCTGTTGCTGCGGATGATAAACGATATTCCCGTCGCTGTCCACGATAAAGAGGTAGCCCTTCTTGCCCAAGTCGATGTTCTTGCAAATATCGTTAATGATGCTCATATTAAGGTCGACAAGAAAGATGCCTTCGGCCGTGATTCCATCCGTGCTCTTTAATTCACGGCTCAAAGAAACGACCCAACGGTACTCGTTCTGGATAATATTCTGCACATGCGGGGAGGAAATAACGGATTTGCCTCCTTCGCTCTTGGCTGTTTGGTACCAAGGCTGCTCTTGCAGCCTTGCGTTCGGATTCAAGCTCGTAATCCGCCGGTCCGAGACAAAACGCCCGTTATATCCGAACACCATAATCGAGGCGATGTCATTGCGGGTATATAGAATCGCCTGAAACAAATCGGAGATGCGTTTCTCATAAATACGGCGGTCCTCGCTGCTAATAAAGCCGTTGTCCGAAATGTAATATTTCACGTCCTTGTTCGTCATGGCGAGCAAGGAGATGTTCTCCATGTTATCTACGTAGGATTGAATATTCGTATTGACCTGTTTAATGATTTCCTCGATATATCCTTTGGAGTTTCTCTCTACGGCATCGATGGACAGCTGATAGCTCACTAGGCTTGTCAGCACGATAGCAGCCAATATTAATAAGGAGAACGCCAATGAAATATTGGATTGTATGCTCTTAAGCGGAAAAAACGGAGCGCGGAAAACACGTTCATTGGGCATCTTAGGTTCCGCTCTCCTTTAGCTGCTTCTCCCGATAGTCTTTCGGAGTCGTACCGGTATGCTTCTTGAATAAAATGCTAAAGTAATTCGGGTCTTTATATCCGACCTGCTCGGCTATCTCATAAAATTTCAACGTTGTGCCGTGAAGCAGCTCCTTCGCCTTCGCTATGCGGATCCCTGTCAAATATTCGATAAACGTCTCCCCGGTGTGCTGCTTGAAAACGAGGCTGAAATAGCTTGTACTCATCAGGACGTGACGGCACAAGTCCTGTAACGACATCTTATCGTTGGCATAGTTCGTGTCGATGTACTCTACCGCGCGATGGATTTGCATGTTCGTAAAGTGGCTGCGGCTTTCGGCTATCGCGGTCATGACCGAACGCACGACTTCCTTGAGCCAGATTTCGACTTCGTCCAGCGTCTTGAAACTGTACACATCCATGAGCTTCATTTGCCGGTCGAAGGACGCTTCTTGATCATGAACGACCAGCTCCTGGATCGAATTCATCAAGGAAAGGACAACCTTCTGCATTTGAAGGAAACATGCTTCTATCGGGGCAAGCGATGTCTTCAACTCGGCTACTCCATTCTCGATGAGCAGATACGCATCTTGAATGGACCCGGTTTTGACGGCGGATGCCAGCTTGCGATCCCAGTCAAGGTTAGGCGGCAACGGGATTGACGGTTTTCCTTCCAGGTCCAGAATGCTGAGCACCCGGTTCTTGCCCAGCAGGAAACGGTAGTCCAATACGGAAAGGGCACTCTTATAGGATATCGGCAGTTGCTCGACATAAGCGCACGTTCTGCCAATTCCGATCGTCACCGTAAACTTCAAATATTTCTCGATGTGGTACCTGACTTCCTCGGCAAGGGAAAATGCCTGCTCATATAATAGGCTTTCATTCTCTTGTCCGAAAATAATCGCGACCATACGTTCTTCGCGTGTCCGAAATAACAGAACGTTATCCATCTCCAATGTTTCTTTGAAAATATCGAAAGCGGCAAACCGCAGAAACTCGACATCGTGTTCATAGGAATGAAGCTCCCGGTCCCCGAAATCGTCGATATCTACAACCATAACCAAGTATAGAGGCGGTACAGGCGGAAGTCCGAAATAAGCGAATCGTTCCGCGATTTCCGCTTTGCTAAGCCCGACGGCGACGAGTCGCTCAAGGAAACGTTCCTTCAACAGCGGAAGGCTCTGATTCAATTGGCTATTCAGCCTGCCGAGATCCTCGCGGCGCTTCGTTTCCTCATCCATCTCCGCTTTGACGCGATCGAGCAGCACCCGAATTTCTTGCGCGGTAATCGGCTTCAAGATGAAATCGGTCACCTTCAGCCGTATCGCTTGCTGCGCATATTCGAATTCGTCGAAACCAGTCAGTATAATCATCTTAATATAAGGAAATTGGGCAGACACCAATCCGGCGAGTTCTAATCCGTCCATGAATGGCATGCTGATGTCCGAAATGACAAGCTCCGGCTTATGGTTCTCGACTGCTTCCCATGCCTCGCGACCGTTCGCGTAATCTCCGATTAAATCGAAGCCATGTTCGTTCCAGTTGATCGTATTTTTCAATCCGACCCGGACTACCGCTTCATCGTCCACGATGATCACTTTGTACATAGGCGTCCCTCCAGTCTTTATTTTACGATAATCGCCGTACGACTGTGGCCTTCTTTGGTTTTGCTGACTTCTAGAACCGCGGGAAAAGCCTGCTTCAACTCTTGTACGTGCGAGATGACTCCGATCATTCGACCGGAGCGTTGAAGATCGATCAACGTCGTGATGGCTTTGCTGAGCGAATCCTCGTCTAACGATCCGAATCCTTCGTCAATGAACATCATCTCGATGGAGACGCCTCCCTGATAAGCTTGGATGACATCCGTCATTCCGAGAGCAAGGCATAGCGATGCATTGAACTTCTCGCCGCCGGACATCGACTTCACGTCCCGGTTCTGAGCGGTGTACGCATCGTAAACGTCCAGCCCGAGGCCGCTTTGCTTGCCCCGCGTTTCCAGCCGATCGCTGCGTTGCAGCATGAACTGGCCGTTGGATAAATCTTGCAGCCTAGCGTTAGCGGCATGCAGAATTTGTTCGAGAAACTCGATCAGAATATAGCGTTCGAACGATATTTTCAGCGGATTGTCGCCTTTAAGCATCTGATAGATATCGGATACTTGCTGTTGCTTAAGCTCCAATTCCCGAAACTGCTCTGATGCTTTGCCGATTGCGTTCAGAAGCCGCTGCGCCTCTTGCTTGTACCTCTGCGCGGTTAGCAGCTCTGCCGTAATTTGTTCCAATCGAACCTTCAATCCGGCGATCGCTTCTTGGAGGGTCGACAGTACCGGTCGAGCTTGACCGGACAATTCCCGTTCCAATTCGGCAATCTGATGGAGCAAGGAAGCAAGCAAAGATTTGAATTCTTCGATCAGCCGATTGAGTTTGTTCCTCTCCGTTTCGGGCAGCTTAGAGGCCTTGTATGCTTCGATATCCGTGAACCCGGACCGGGTCAGCTCCTCATCAAAACGCAAGCTGATTTGCTTGGTTTGCTGCTCCGTTTCTTCCAGTTGGTTCGCGATTTGCAAGGCGTTTGCCTTCTCTTCAACGAGGCGCGTCTGCATGCCCTGAAGCTGACGCTGCGCTTCTATCCATGCATCGTTAAGCTTTCGGGAGATAGCCGTCTGTTCACCGATCCGCGCTTGAAGTTGGGTCGGCGACCTCAACGTCTCCGGTATCCGGCTAAGCTCGTTGTCGAGCAGGAACTGCTTGGTGCTTCTGTCCACGGACAATCGGTGCTGAAGCGTGAGCAACTGTTCCCTGTCCGCCTGAATTTTCTCCAATTGAAGATCTAACCGTTCGACCTCTGTTCTAAGGGGCTCAAGAGAATCCATCAGCACTTGCAATCGTTCCTTCTCCGCGCGAATCGACCTGCCTTCCGCTTCAGCTCGCGCAATCTGCTCCGTGAAAGAGTCGGAAGTAATCCCGAATTCCGACATCGTGGCCGTTCGTTCGTTCTTGCTGATCCCTGCCGCCGCGGCTTGGGTTCTCGCTTCGTTCAGCTCCTGCTCGGCAAGACGAAGCTGATCCTTCGCTTCTTGAAGCTGCTCCCGGGATGGAATCTCGAGGCCGGCTTCAGCTTTGGCCGGATGCTGCTCGCTTCCGCATACCGGACACGGTTTACCGTCATGGAGATGGTTCGCCAGCAAACCGGCCTGCCCTTCGAGCCACAACGATTCCTGTAAATCGTGCCTTGTCCTGATTTGCTCGACGGTTTGCCCCCGAAGCTGCTCGAGCTCGGCTAACTCGCCGAGCCGGCTATCCAGATTAAGCATTTCCTTAAGCCATTTATATTTGCCTTGCATGAATTCCAGTTGCTTCTGAACCTCTTGCAGCTTCGCCGCTTCCGTCTCCACAAGCTTGAGCTGCTCGGCTTTGCTTCGCTTCTCTTCGCGAAGGGTAACGAGCATGCTCTCCGCAGCTTCGCGCTTGGAGGTGCTTGATCGTTCTTCGGCGAGCAGCCGCTCCACTTCAACCCTGCGTTCCTCAAGCGTCTGAACGATCGGCTTCAGCTCCATTATTCTCGCAAGCTCTCGCTCCGCATCTTTCCGCTCCCCTTCCCGCGATTCCTCGGCTCGGAATCGCTCCTCAGCCGCGGCAAACCCTTGCTCCGCCTCTCCCAGTTCCCGAAGCTTTCGCTCCCGCTGGCTTCGTTTGAGCTCCAACTGCTTTACGGCGGCGGCCGCTTGTTCCTCATACGGCTCGATTCTGGCAGCCTGCTCCGCGAGCCGGACAAGACGTTCGCTTTCGTTCAACTCCGCTCTACGGGATTCAAGCTGCTCTAGTTGAGCACGCTTCTCCTCAAGTTGCTTGAACCTGCCTTCAAGCGTCAATGCTTCGCGAAGAATCGACTCCTGGGAGCTTAATTGCTCTGCAACAACGGTTTTATTCCTTTCAATCTCGGCGGCTTGTCCCTCATAGTACCCGATTTCATCAACCAAACCGTCCGTCACTTGTACCATGCTGTTATATTCCTGCTGCAAAGCGACCGCCAACGGACTCCCTTCCCTATGCGGCACCGTTTCCTGCGCCTGCTTTACGTAAACTTCCTGAGTCGCCTTCGCCTGCTTAAGCGCGTCCTGAAGCTCCCGATTACGCTGCTGAAAGCGATCCTCGATTTTCTGATACAATCCCGTTCGGAAAATCCGCCGCAAAATCTCTTCCTTATTTTCCGTATCGGATGTCAGAAGCTTGCGGAATTCACCCTGGGGCAGCATGACGATCTGGCTGAATTGCTCCCTCGTCAAGCCAATGACCGACTCCATCTTGAGGTTAACGTCCGACACGGTGAATCTATCGATACAAGGAACTTCCGTGCCCGAAGTCGTCTCATACAGTTCGGCTTTGCCGCCGGTTTCATTCTTGTTAGAGCCCCTGCGGTGCGCCATCTGGCGGAAAATACGATATGTACGCTTGCCTGCGGAAAAATGATAATCGACCGCCGTGTATACTTCGTCCTCCGCAAAGTGGCTCCTTAGCATCCTCGGCTCCGCACGATCTTCCCCGCTGGCGTTTCCGTATAATGCGAAACAAATCGCATCGAAAATCGTCGTCTTGCCCGCGCCGGTGTTGCCGGAGATGACGAACAGCCGCCGGTCCTCCAGCAAGCCGAAATCTATCGTCTCCGTGTCGCGATAAGGACCGAAAGCCGTCATGCTCAACCGGATCGGTTTCATAACGCTTCCCCCTCCTCTCGCAACACTTCGGTGTATGTATTGGCGAACAGCTTCTGCTTGTCCTCAGACAAAGGGATTCCCTTTACTTCCTGATAGAAGGCGGCGAACAGAGTCACCGGATCGGCTTCTCTCCTTGCCGTTGCCTCCCCGGCGGCTTCATCCATACTCGTGCCGACCGTAACCGTCGCTTTGCGTTCTACGTGAAGCGCATTCGGATACACCGCTCGAACCTTTTCCATCGGAAAAAGAACCGGATTGTCGTTCAGCAGCGTCACGAACACGTAATCCTCGCATACCTCATGCCGCTCAATCTCCTCGATAGGAGCTACTACGCGACGCATGTCGCGAAGCGGCTTAAGCTCTCTTTTGTCAACCGTGACGGTTCCCGCTTCATCGATTTCTACGACCAGAAATCCTTTGCGGTGGGTTTCCTCGGATATCGAATATTTAAGCGGCGAGCCGGAATACCGAATCGTCTCGTCCGATACGTGGTGCGCCTGATGCAGATGTCCAAGCGCCGTATAATGAAAGGCTTTGAAATACTCGGCATGTACGTAGTCCGCGCCGCCGATGGACAATGGCCGCTCGGACTGGCTCGTATTTTCCTCCGGACGGGCGCCCGGCGTAACGAAAGCATGTCCGACGAAAACGTGCCTTGCTGCAGGGTCCCTCAAAGCCTCAATCCGCCTAACGATCGCCTTCATCGCATCGTCATGAGAGCGAATCTCATCATCTCCGAACGCATAACGAACCTGTGCCGGATCCGCATAGGGGACGAGGTGGAAATGTACTTCTCCATATGCGTCGCGTAACACCACCGGTTTAAGCGTCGACTTCAACTGACCGACCAAATGCAGCCCTCTGGCTTCCATAATTCCCGTGGCAAAATCGAGCCGATCAGGGCTGTCGTGATTACCGGAGATCGCGAGCAGCGGGGTATTCAGCTCAACAACGATTTTCTCGAACAGCTCGTCCAGCAGATCGACCGCTTCCGTCGGCGGTATCGCCCGGTCATAGAGGTCCCCGGCGATGATCACCGCATCCGGCCGCTCCCGCTCAACCGCTTCTGTCAATTGCGTCAGCACGTACCGCTGATCCTCCGTCATATAAACGCCCTGAACCAGCTTCCCTAGATGCCAGTCGGCTGTATGTATAAATTTCATGCGGCCTATGCCCCTCCTAAACCAACTTGGAAATGCAACCTGCTTCTATTCTAATCTATCAATCTGATAAATGGCAGTTTCCTTTGTATTTAGGTTGCGATAGAATAATGGAAATGAACTCTTATATGACGAAAGGTTGATCACTCTAATGTTATCTCCCCAACAAGTGAAACCTTATATTTTGCATGATGATATTCGGGTTGCCAACGCCGCAATGGAATATTTCTCCGATAGTTATCTATTCGACCATGAGCTGATGCCGCTGTTCTTGCAAAAGCTACGCACAATAAAACCCGGCGAGACCTTCTACTTGCATCATGCCTACCATTTCCCTCATACTCTGGCCACTATAGCAGATATCTTGGAGCTGCTTAAATCCTCCGCCTCAGATGAGCAAACTAAGTTACACCTGTCCATGATACTGCTAAATGCGGATTTTCAGATTCTCGAAACCATTGTTCCCGATCTCAACGAATACTCCAGCAAACTCGCGCAATCCGCCAAAGCTAGAATTGAACTTGCCAATTGTCCAAATGAACAAGTAGAGGAAATGTTCAACGCCTTTATCAATGAAGCAGACGGCAAATATTACAATGAAATCAATACGCCTCGCGGTGAGCTTTTGGTTAAGGAACTGGCCCGGCGGAATATTATAGATCCGGATCGGGTTCTAGAAATTCTCGATTCCGCCCAATCCGATAACATCGCGGGATATGAAGCTATCTTCTATGCAAAGTTAGCTGGAGAAATGCATTTAGCACCCGCTATTCCTATACTGAACAAATTCATGAGTTGGGATGATGAGGTGATTCCAGATGTTGCCTCGAAAGCATTAATAATGATCGGATCGGAAGAAGTCGTTCGACAGGTCGCGGAGCAATTTGAAACGAATCCATCGGAATACTATCGTTTATTTGCTTCCGATATTTTCGGCAATATTAAATTACCTTCATCGGAGAAAGTATTGCTAAAGCTTCTCGAGGCGGAGGAAGAGTTAACAATTGCAACTAAACTTGCTGATGGGCTCTGTAGACTAGGTTCGAAATCATGCATTCCGACTGTGCTGGAACAAATTCGCGAAGGGTATGACTCAGGCTATCTTGATCTGAGGGAGTCCCTGTATGTGAATTGCATCATTAATAGTGTTGAAATCCCTGAGCTGAGCGGGTGGAAGCAAGCCTTCGAGGATGAAGAGAAGAATAGAAATCAACTTAACGGCAATTTCTTTGGTTCGCTTGCCCCAATCGTTAACAACGGAGTGAAGATTGGGCGGAACGATCCCTGCACTTGCGGCAGCGGCAAGAAATACAAAAAATGCTGCGGGGCATAATAGAACATTGAAGGGGATGCCCCAAAGTCATTTGACTTAAGGATATCCCCTTTCAATATTTACTCAGATGACTTAATCCCTATTGTTAGCCTTTCAGCACTCTTTGTTAAAGCTTTCTTCGCGCTCTTCTCACGACGTTCTTCATAGATCTCATGAAGCCATTGTTTAACCGGTGCTTTCCATAGCTGGTTTTTGGCTGGTATATTTTTAATGAGACTTAAAGGATTAAGCCCCATTTCCTTTGCTATACGAATATCTTCCTCGTTCAGCCGACATTTTAGCTTCGCTTCTTTCCACTGTTCAGTTTTCTTGTCCTTGTTGGCCATGCTGTTCGAACACCTCTTCCATTTTATTCGCAAAAGTCTGCATGAGTTTTTAGAATGGTACGCCCACTCTTCCCGGGGTTTCCAGGGAATTGTTGTCCTGATATCCGGAGACTTACTATAATTTATCATAAGTACAACTCGTCCGCTATTTATGCACACATCGTTTAGCCATTCTTGAATATATTGATTAATACACATCCTTTAAAAAATAAAGCGACAGGGGGTTGCCCATGAATAATCCCTCGTTTATTCTATCCCGGGAAGATTGGTCTTTGCACCGCAAAGGCTATCAGGATCAAGCGCGCCATCAACAGAAAGTCCGCGATGCGATCAAGCAGAACTTGCCCGATCTGATTTCCGAAGAAAATATCGTAATGTCCGATGGGCGCCAAATCATAAAGATTCCGATTCGCAGCTTGGATGAATACCATTTCGTGTACAACACGAATAAGAAAAAGCATGTCGGTCAAGGGGACGGAGACAGCCAAGTCGGGGACGTGATCGGGATCGATCCGACGCCGGCAGGCGGCAAAGGAGACGGTGCGGGAACCGAGCCCGGCGACGACGTGGTCGAAGCCGAGATTTCCATTGCCGAGTTGGAGACGATGCTATTCGAGGAACTCGAGCTTCCTTACTTGAAGAAGAAGGACAAAGAACAAATCGAGGTAAAGGAAATTCGGTTCACCGACGTGCGGCGCAAGGGCATCATGTCCAACATCGACAAGAAACGGACGATTCTCGAAAATCTGCGGCGCAATTCGAGGGATGGAAAGTCCGAAATTGGCGGGATAAGCCCGGATGATCTACGGTTTAAGACTTGGGAGGAAATCATTAAGCCGCAGAATAACGCGGTTATTTTGGCAATGATGGATACTTCCGGGTCTATGGGGTCGTTCGAAAAATATTGCGCTCGCAGCTTCTTCTTCTGGATGAGTCGGTTCTTGCGGAGGCAGTACGAGAAGGTGGATATCGTGTTCATCGCACATCATACGGAAGCGAAGGAAGTCACTGAGGAGGAATTCTTCACACGCGGAGAAAGCGGGGGTACGATTTGTTCATCGGCGTATGTTAAAGCATTAGAGATCATCGACAGCCGGTACTCGCCAGCTCTGTACAACATCTATCCATTCCACTTCTCGGACGGGGACAACCTGACGAGCGATAACGAGCGGTGCGTTCGGCTTATAAAAGAGCTGCTCGAACGCTCGAACATTTTCGGCTACGGGGAAGTGAACCAGTATAACCGGAGCAGTACGCTGATGTCGGCTTACAAGCATCTCGAGCATCAGCAGTTTTTGTATTATGTGATTAAGGAGAAGGGCGAGATTTATCATGCTTTGAAGACGTTTTTCCGGAAAAGAGAGAGCACTGCTTAATCCTCCAATCACGTTCCTCATGTGCCTTTATAATACCATAAGAAACACTTGTCATGTCTATTGCGTATTTATAGTTAATTATGACACACCCAGCTCGATGGGAAGTTATGTTTTATGGATTAACAGTCGATTATTATTCAAAAAAGAAAGGGGCTGCCTATAAGTAATCTAGGGGCAGCCTCTTCTGGGTACTGCATAAAAACGACGATTCTTGTACGGAATATCTATATCAGCACCATTAATATGAGAGATAAAAACGTATTCCGGCCTATGAAAGCTATTTGTTTTACTCCTGCTGCAGCTGCTCAAGAATGAACTGGCAGTTCAACACTTTTTCCTTCAAATCCTGAACCGTATAATAATAATGATTGCTTGCTTCAAATCCAATCCGGGAATCGCTAATAACAAGGTCGTACAAATGCCGAACATTATCCACTTCTTCACGGACGATTTCCGTCAGCTTGCGATGTGCCTTAATCCGGGTGTACTGATTCTTCGCCGCTAGATACCGGTTTCGGGTCATAACGAAAGCGATTTGCAAATACGTGCTGTGAAAATGAAGATAAGCTGCGGAAGCCGACGTCATCAAGTCGTCAAACTCCCTCACGTCTCCGGACACAAGCTTTCGCGACTTTTTCAGCAGCCGCAGCCCCTTCTTCCAACCGTTCGACAGCTTCTTGAACTGTTCCGCAAAAATGGATTCCGGATAGATCCCTCTCCACTTACGGAGGTCGTCATACGGAAAACCCATCATCGTCGCCTCGAATCCGGTCGGTTGCATATACAGCAAGTTGGCGGGTCCGAAATTTTGCGGAGCGAGGTACAGCACGTTCAAATCAAACGGAAAATCCTGGAAAGCCTTACTGAAAGCGGCGGATGCGTCGGCAATCGATTGTCCCGCCGCGCTGCCGAATTTGTCCCGCAGCAGCTCACTGAATCCTGCCTTAACGCCGGTAACGGTTCCTACATCGGTGTCCCAGTAATATTCGGCGGCCAGCTCCAGATTGAGGGACGGGTACCCTCCCAGCGTCCAACTCAACATCAGCCCGCTGACCCCTGATTCGTTCAGGCGGATCAGATGCTCCTCTAGCAACTGGAAAACGGGCAGGAACGGAACGGCGGAGCATTCCCATGTATTGTTGAACTGCACCTTCGCAGCCGTTCGCAGCCCCCTCGCTTTCGCCGCCCCCCAGCTTTGCAGCGACTTCTCGCCCGGTCCAACAACGGACATGGAATAGTCGATCACCCGTCCCGGCACTCCGGCAATATTCGTCGCTATCGCTTCCTCGCTGGTGCACATGACGATAACGTTGTCCGGAAGCGCATCGATTGCGGATGAAATATCATACTCCGTCCAACCCCAGTCCGCGGACCATCCCCATGTCCAGCAAAGAATACGCGCGTCAGGTTTTTCGCGGAATGCGCCTTCCGCAATGAGTCGGTTCACCTCCGCAACGACTTCGCTTGGCGTTCTCTTGCTACAGCGGGGACAATTCGTCAGTCCGCCGGCCGCACGGGAATAACAATGCGTCCAATTTTCCGACATGGAGATCGTGAACAGACCGGCCAATTCGGGAACCTCGCGAAACAGTCGGGAAATTCCGTCACGCAGCAGTTTCTGCACATCCGGATGGGTCGTGCACATCATAGCCTGGCCATCCTCGGTATGCCCCCGCCATTCCGGCTTATCGGCATAAAATGAAACGGGCATGGACCGCGGCTCGTTGCAGTACAAATAAACTCCGATTCCATATCGCGCCGATCGTTCCACAAGCAGGCGCAGTCCGGCAATGCGTTTCTCCCAATCGACGGATAATTCCGGTGCCGCATCCCACGGCACCAAGCTGTATAGAACGCTTTGCAGCCAAATTCCGTTGATGCCCGCACTGGATAACTTTTCAAGCAGGTCATCCGGGTATGGGTCCAATTCTGGGTTAAGAAAGGGATCCCCATATATGGCGCTATAGGAGTAAATAATGCGCATATCGAATTTCGAAGTCCGCCGGTATTCTCCTGCCGTGACATAAGGAACCCCACGCTTTTGCATTTGTCCGGCAAGCCATTGCAGCCCCCGCAACGCACCGGTTTCATCCGCGGCTCGAATAGTGATCGCATTCGCCTCTGCCGAAATCGTATGGCTCTCCGCCGGCTGGGACGCATCCGGAACGATTACGATGCGCATGATAGGCCCTTCTCCCGCTGATACGGGTGAAGCAGGACTGCGTTGAATAATCCACTTGGTTCCCCAAGCCTGTTCATGTTTCGATACAAATCGTTCCAATGACGAATCCAGTATGAGGTTCCCTGGCGGATAAACCATTGTCCAAGGAACGTCCAGCCTAAGTTCCCCCGGATCCGGCTCTCTCGCCGGAACACGGCTTCGTATGCTTTTTTCCTTGTATTGATCAAGAAAATCGAAAGGTTGCTCGGATCGTCCCGAAACAGCCGAATTTCCCGCAGACTTGTCAAAGCGAGCCGCAATCGCTTCTCTGATGCGCAGCGTCTCTGCTCGTTCCTCTTCGCTTATCGGCCGATATCGGACCTGCTCCGTCCAAGGCTTCAAGCTGCCCAGTTTGATCCACAGAAAATCGTCCTCTTTCAAGGTGAAAGCCAATCTGTCCTCCGTCCACCCGAGCAGCTGCAGTAGCTGCTCGATGGGAAGCAGATGCCAGTTGGCGCGGATGATCGTTATATATCCTCTTTCAAGCCATTTCGCTTCGTTTCGGGCCGGCAATTCGTCAAGTCCCAGCTCTCTAGCGGCTTCAATGATTTGCGCTTCGGTGGCGCCGAGCACTTCGGCGATGGTACGGGCCGGTACCATCCCCCAATTGCGCCAAATAACAGCCTGCATGAGCGTAGGGAAATGCGGAAATGACAACGCCGTTTTCCCTTGATCGGTTCGCAGCAGCTCGAGAATCATTGCGAATCCCCTATCATGCCGATATAGACGTCCCGGATCCGATTTTCCAACCTGCCCAGCTTGCTGATCTCCACGACGATCTCGTCCCCGTCCTTCAGCCATACTCGCTTCTCCGGCGGATAGCCGAAGATGACGCCTTGCGGCGTTCCGGTGAGGATGATATCTCCCGGACTCAGAGTCATATATTCGCTAATATAACTGACCAATTCGTCGCAATAAAAAATCATGTCCGACGTATTGGATTGCTGCCTGACTTCTCCGTTCAAGCGGCATCCGATCTCTAGACGGTTCGGATCCCCGACCTCGTCCGCCGTAACCAAATACGGACCGATCGGACAAAAGTGATCCAGGGTTTTGCCGAGCATCCATTGATTCGTTCTGAACTGCAAATCTCTGGATGACAGGTCATTGGCGATGCAATAACCGAATACGTGCTCCAGCACCTCGTCTCTGGAAACTCTGCTCGCGGTCTGACCGATCACGATCACAAGCTCCACTTCGTAATCTGCTTCCTTTACGGAAGGAGGCAGCGGAATCGTCTCCCCATGAGCGGCGATGGAATTGTTGAATTTATTGAACAGAACGGGGAATTCCGGAATGTTCATGTTGGATTCCACGGCATGCTCGCGATAATTTAATCCGACGCAAATGATTTTCCCGGGATTCGGAACGCACGGGCCGAATGTCAGATCTTCCTCGTGCAGCAGATTGTCGGCTTCCACTGCACTCCGCACATGCCCCTCAATCCGCTTGATCACTGGATCGCCTCCGGCGATCAAAGCTTCCATTGTTCGAGGCCATCCGTCCGCCGCGGGAATTTCCACGACTCCGGATTCGGTCTTGACGCCCAATCTTAAGCCTTCTTCCGTTGCATAGGTCAACAGTTTCATCGTATACACCCCATCGTGTTCATTTCGCTACCGTCTCTCCAAGCACGATTTCACGTCCCGTCGCGCAGGAAGCCGCAATCGCATCGGCGATTTCAACACCATGAACGGCATCGTCGAACGAGATGACGACCGGTTCTTCTCCCCGTGTAATACAGCGGCAAATATAAGTTAGCTGCTCTCGCAAGCATCCTACCGATTTTCCATGGAGCTTCGCATGAATATTCATATCCGGCGTCAATCTGCCCCCGCCGTTCCATATTTGCAAACCCGAGTTGCTCGTTTCGAAGTGGGCTGTTCCGTTATGTCCGATCACTTCGATCGCGTCCGCGATTTCGACTCCCGCTTCATCCGGCGTCATCCAATTGCTGTGCAATACGGCCAAAGCGCCATTTTCAAATTCAAGGGTCGCCCACAGCACTTCCGGAGAGGCCGCGCCGGAAACGGATTTCCCATAAGCTTTTACGCTTCTAACACGGCATCCGGCATACCAGATGGCCAAATCGATATCGTGAATCATCAGTTCGAATACCGTATGCGTGCGTTGAAATGTCTCGAATAAATAATGCTCCCGGGAACGTTTCATGTACATGCTGACCGGCTTGCCGACACGGTTCGATTGAACCGCTTCTTTAATCGCGGCATAACGGGGATCGAACCGGAGCAGATGCCCGGGCAGCAGCAAGCGGCCGCTTTCGGCAGCGGCGGCCTGCATCGCCCTGGCTTCATCGGGCCGGGTCGTTACTGGCTTCTCCACAAGAACATGTTTGCCAGATTGCAGCGCCTTCACAGTCGGCTCCAGATGCTGGCTTTCGAAGGTCACCACACTAATCAAATCGATATCGTCGCGCTGCAGCAGGTCATCCGCATTTAAATAAAGGTTTGCGATGTCGTATTCTTTCCCAGCACGTTCCAGTCGTTCTGGCGAGCTGTCACAAATAGCCACGACTTCCGCTTGCCCAAGCGAGCTATAAGCTTCCAGATGACACATTCCCCATCTGCCCAAGCCGAGAATCCCTACTCTCACTTTGTCCATCTGATATCTCCCTCTCTATAAATTCGGAGGAACATCCAACCGCTCGAAGCAAGCGTGCGCTTTATCGATGTGCCTCCAGGCTTCTGTCAACAGAAACGCACCGTGCCCGGGAAACAAGCTGTCGATGCCTAGCCTGTGCAGCTTGGCCACCGTATCGGCGTATTCGGGTATGATGCAATCCCAGATGTTCTGGATGACGACTTTCCCTCCGGCAAAAACGGAGTCCCCGCTGAACAACAGCTTTCTTCCTTCCCTCTCGAACATAAAAGCAATATGGCCCCGCGCGTGGCCTGGCGTATCGACCACTTTCAACACGGTGTTCCCGATGACGATCTCATCGTTCTCCTGAACACCTCGGGCTACCGGGCAGGGCGGAAATTCGTAATCCACTGGATACACGCCCGCTCTTACCGCCACAGTAATACTTACCTTATCCCGGTCTCCCCTTTCAATCCAAGGCAAAATTTCCTTCGAAGTAATGACCTGCATCCCGTACTGACGATGAAAATAAACTGCGCCGGCCGCATGATCGCCATGCCCATGGGTAAGAAGCAAGTACTGGATTTGCGTCGGAGAAATTCCAATGCGTGCGATATTCGCCGCGATCCGCTCAGGATCCACGCCTCCACCGGCATCGATCATCGCGTATTCTCCGCCCCCTCCATCCAGCATGTAGACGTTGCAATCCATCGGATCGCTAATTTGGGTGCCATATTTGCCGCTGCCGACCATAAATATGCCTTCATCAACCTTAATCATGAAGGAATATAGGCGATGCACTCGATTTCCACACGCATGCCGGGAGGGAACTTGACGATCTCGAATGTGCTGCGCGCAGGCGGCTCGACTTGAAAGTAACTCCCGTACACTTCGTTGTAGGCCGCGAAATCATTCAGTTCATCAATGAATGAAGTCACTTTCACCACGTTATCCAGCGAAGTGCCGGCTGCCTGTAAGATTTCTTGCATATATTGGAGAACGACACGCGTTTGCCGCGCCATATCTCCCGGGTACAGCACCTCTCCCGTAGCGATATCGAACGGGCACGTTCCCGCCACGTAAACCATGTCGCCCAGCTTCACGGCCTGGGAATAGGCGCCGCTTGGTTTCGGCGCTTTATCCGTGCATATGATTTCTTTATTCATAGTCTGCCTCTCCCTCTTAGTTGCCCTTGTAGTTACAAGCCAATCGATAGTAAAACTCGGCCGCCTGCACAACCTCCGCGACCGGAACCCATTCTTCGGCGGAGTGTGCCTGATCGATCGATCCCGGACCGTACACGATAGTGGGTATCCCTTTCCATGCCTGCAGCTTGCTAGCATTGCTGCCGAATGATACTCCGCAGAGCGACGGACTCAAGCCGAGCGAGCCAGCGACGCGCTGCGCCGCCTGGACAACCGCGGCGTCATGCGGCGTGTTTAGCGCAGGGTCCAACAACAGCGGCTCGATGGAAAGTCTCGCGTTAGGGAGCATTGCTTTCAACTGGTGCTCGAACGCTGACAATACTTGTTCGGGTGTTTCACCGGGAACAATACGCCGATCCACGCGGATTTCGCACTTTTCCGGAACGATATTGATCTGACTGCCTCCGTTAACGGTACTGACGACGATTGTCGGTTTCCCGCACAGCTCGCTGCCGATGTGTGCCAACTGGGGCTCCACCCGGTCCCGCACATGGCGAACAACATCCATCATCGCATAGATGGCGTTGTCTCCTTTATGCGGTACCGAGCTGTGAGCGGCTTTACCGTGCGTATGTACGGAGAAGCGGGCGCATCCCTTATGTTCCACCACGATGCCAAGCTCCGTCGGTTCGCCGACTACGGCACCCGATAACGGAATATCTAACGACATGAAAGACATAAGTCCTCGGTAAGCATGCTCCTCATCGACCGAAGCGCAGAAGACAAGGTCCGCGTTCAGAAGCTCCGGATGCAACGCGCAGTGTTCCATCATATGGATCATACCCGCTAATGCGCCTTTCGTGTCGCATGCACCCCTTCCGTACAGCCTGCCTTCACGATAGAGCGGAATTAACGCATTCTCCATGCTCCCGATCGAAACGGTATCCATATGAGCCTCGAACAACAAAGCGGATTCGGGTTTGCCTAACCGCAATTCGGCGATAATATTGTCGCGGCCGTCGACAACGGGCTGCCTGGTGACCAGCAGCCCCGCCTTACGCATACGCGCTTCGATATAATCGGCAACGTCCCGCTCTCCCCGGGCGTCCTCCCCGTAATGCGGATTGACGCTTTGAATGCGCAGCAGATCGTCTAAAATCCGTACAGCGGGGTGCGCCGCGCCGTCAATCGCCGATGGCTTCATTCTTCTCACTCCTACAGCCAACTGATATCGTCATACGCCCAGTCTTTAGCTTCGGGCAATTCCCGGAATTCATTAAACGAACGGAGAATATGTTTGCGCATCACTTTCTCCGCATAGTCGGGATCGCGCCGTACGAACGCGTCGACTAGCTCGGCATGCTGGTCGACTTCCTTCTGCTTCGTGGATACCCTTCCCAGAATACGTGAGGCAAGCGAAATGTGAAACGTGATGGAATCATAGCTTGCGATTAACCGGGAATGGTTGGATAATCGGATGATGCTTTGATGAAGCTGCACCGATTCCTGAAGCAGGGATTCAACCGAATCATCTGCCAGCTTTCGCTTCATATCTTCGAAGATCAGTACCAATTGTTCAATATCTTGATCGGACGCATGTTGTACAGCCAAACGTATCGCAAGCCCTTCAAGCATGGAGCGGAGAGAATACACCTCGAAAATATCCTTCATGTCGAACGTTCGGACCATCGGTCCCTTGTTCGGTACAATGGTAATGATGCCTTCTCCTGATAACTGCCGGATCGCTTCCCGGACCGGTGTCTGGCTGATGCCGAGTTCCTTCGCAACCTTCGTTTCTACGATCCGGTCGCCGGGATTGAGTTGCCCGTCAAGAATTTGTTGCTTGATAAACTCGGCCAAATCCATGCTCATGCTTTGCTTTTCCAAAAAGGTTTGTCGGGTTATCGGTTCTTTCATTGATCAATACCAGCTTTCCATCGCGATTTAATTTCCTATATTTGTATTATACCTTATATATATATAAATGTGGGTATAGGAAGCTTACACGATGACAATGACAATCGAATTCGGGCTGCAACAGAATTTTCCCGCTGGTTACTTTTTCGGCGAGATATATTGAATATTATATATAATACACACTGCATGATTAAAACATTAAAGCAAGTTTTTTGGTTTGTCAATCGTTTCTCTGTCACCGCTTACTGTTTTACAAAATAGATTTTATCTACATATACCGCATACACGTTTGTTGGATTATCTGCAGGCCAGATATAAGCATTTTGATTGTTGGTTTGAGAAGGAATGAATGTTCCAATCTTGATCGTATGCCATAACATGTTTTCCATTGAAGAAGACGGCACTGTTGTAGTTCCAAATGGATACGATTGTGTAGTTGCATCATATACTCCGTAGGAAAACGCATTACCTGATGGAGTAAAAAATATGGGTTTCCCATTGGCGTCGTAATACAGGTCATCGGCATATTTAATTTTAACTACTGCGTAGAGATCGTAAGTTGCACCGGGAACAAGCTGGTTTTTATCCCAAAACTATTGAATATCCCATCCGTTTGTGGCTTCTACAACCTTAATGGCTGTTTTTCCGTCCGATTGCTTTCTTTACTTTGTCCATGTTCAAAAACCCCTTTAACATTATTTGGTTTTCAACGACGCCCATTCGGCTTGTTCGATTTCAGAATAGGGAAGCAGCGGCCGACCAAGCCTGCAAATCTTCGATCGTATGGCGGATGTCCTTCGCCTGCTCCTCACCTTCGATTTCACGTTCAATGATCCATTCTCCGCTGAATCCACTCTTTACGAGTTTCGCGACAAACTCGGGAAAGCGTACTTTCCCCTGTCCCGGTCGGACTTCCCTCCCGAGCTCGGTTCCGTTCGTCGGATAAAAACCGTCTTTAACGTGAATATTGCGGACATAGGGACCGATCACATCCAGGGCGTCGATCGGATTTCCTTTGCCGTATAGGATTAAATTGGCCGGGTCGTAATTGATCCCGAGATTCGAGGTGCCGACACGCTCGAAAGTCCGCAGCAGCACGACAGGCGTCTCCTGTCCCGTCTCAAACCAGAACTCGAGGCCGCGCTCCCCGCAATAATGGGCCACTTCGCGGATCGCATCCACAATCGGATCATATTCGGAATCGGTCAAATTTTCGGGAATAAACCCGCAGTGGGTAATGATTGCCGGCGCGCCGATCCGAACGGCGAAATCAGCCCAACGCTTCAGGCATTCGACTCGCTCTTGTCGCGACTGCGGCGGCACTAAACCGAGCGTAACCGGTCCCTCGGAGAAATTCCACACATTCCGACCCGGCAGTCCCGCCCACATCGCGCATATGCGTACCCCGGATTCGCCCGAATAACGGACGATATTGTCCGCAATCGCATCCGTCGCATCCTCCATATTCCAGCTCATGAGCTGGCAGACGCTTAATCCGAATGTACGAACATGATCGAAGCAATCGCCGTTCCTTCGAATCTGGTTAATGACACCGATATTCATTTAAATGCGCCTCCATTCTTTATTCATGCGGCATCTTGTTCTTAATAGGTTACGGTTACCATCGCGAAAGTTTCCAGCAGCGGCAGCCGGAATGAGACGTATCCGTCTCGAAGCTCATACGCCAGGGGCGTCCCTTCCGGCAGCAGGTCGAATCTCTTCGGCGCCGGATCTGTCCACCGAAGGCGGAAGCCGATTTCCGCAACCGGGATGTTAGGCAGTTGATCCTGAAAGTTAAGCACCCTAAGCGTATAGCGGCGAGACTGTTTGTGATGGAACCAGACTGCTTCTACAGCCTTCGGCGCATCACTGCCGGCAGACCATCCGTCTCGGGCGAGACTATTTATCAACCGCACGAACAAGTCACGGTGATCGTCCGACGCCATCCTCTCGAGCTCACCCGCGCAATAGACGCTGCGGCCTTCGCCGAAGCGGTTCAGCACGAGAGCCGGACGGTTCATCGGGATACCCGGAGGATTACTGATGGCGGAGGCAAAGCGCTGGGTATCGCCTGGGTGGACATAAGGTAGCGTTTGCGCGGCCATAACCTCTACCGTTCCGCAGCCGGAGATCGTCACGATCGTCTGCGAACCGGATATCACAACCGGATACGCGGTCGAATGACGGGGGAACCACTCGCTATAAGCCTCCGCAGGGGATAGGTAGGTTGTCGATTCCGCTGTCTCTCCCTTATGGGAGACGCCGAGCACGTCCGCAAGTCCGAAATCCGGACGAAGTTTGCCGTCCTTGTCGAACAGGCTCGCTTCCTTACTGGCATACAAGCCGCCGCCTCGCCGGACGAAACCGCGCAAAGCCCCGATTTCCTCATCGTCGAGTATCACGGGATAGGGCAGTACGACGACGGAGAACCGGTCCAGCTCCGCCAAGTTTTTCTTGGTGATCACGCCGTACGGAATGTTCGCATTCATCAGCGATTTGGCCGCGTTCATCGCCGATTGGATAACGGGTTTGTCCAGCGAGCCTGCCATCACAGGGCGACCATTGTCGCTGAAATCGATTAGCGATTCGAAATTAAGGTAGATCGCGACATCCTGAACGATTTCCGCGTCCGGGTCGAAGTAAGGCTCGTATGCTGCAATTTCCGCATATATTTCTCCCAGCAACCGGTATACGCCGGGATCCAATGTGCCCTCGGGATCAATCGCGTCAATGAACAGGAACGCACCGCCATTGGTAACGGCAGAGAACGCCTGAGCCCGAAGCATGTCCTTCGATTTGGTCGTCGTATGCTCGGTCAGATCTGGGCATCGTGAAGTCATGAATTCGAACGGCTTTTTTTCCGTCAAATCGTACAGCGCCTTGCAGATGAACGTCTGCTGCAAGGAGTTGCCGTAAAAGTCGCCGCTGACGTAATCGGTCTGCTTGAAGAAATCGGCATTCAAGCCGTTCTGCCAGCCGACCGACCACGACGCACACTGCTGCCCGACCGTAGCGCCCGGCTTCTTCTCCTTGATCAGCGAGGCCATCTCGGCTGCGAACTCGGCCAGCCAAGCTTCGCGCTTCCGTTGGAATCGTATCCAATCGCGATCCATCCAATCGACAGTGCGCGGAATTTCCCCGCCCGTCTCCCGAAAGTATCTGTTCTTGCACGAACCGCAATAGCAAGGTGAATACGGCCAGTGGATCATGTCGATCCACATGCCCTCAAAATCGTAACGTTCGCACAGATCGCCGATCTGAGCAAGCATATATTCGCGGTAAGGCGTGTTAAAGCAGCATACTCCGAACCTTCCTCGGTCCCATAAATACTCCGCCGTATTCCGTCCGTCATCCGAGACGAACCGCCATTCCGGATAATTGTCGTACGCCCATTTGCTCCAGAAATTCACATACACGATGACGCGAATGCCGGATTCCCGGCAAGCTTCGCTCACTTCTCCAATTAGGTCCCTTCCTTTCAAGCCTGCGTGCATATGACCGTATAATGTAGGCCAATAACATATGCCGAGACAAGAACTGGCGTACACCATGGCGGTGTCGACGCGGGCTGTCTTCAGCAGCTCCACGTAACGGGCCGTATCGAACTTGCTCATAAATCGCTCGTCCCAATCCGGAATATGCATGTCAACGAGATTTCTTCGGTAACTGTTCCGGTACCATGGAGGCGTGCCATTCTCCATGCGATGACCCTCCTCTTCGACGTTAACTTTCGACGTTCACCCATTCCCCGCCGCTGGCTGCGGAAAGCAGCTCTGCTTCGACAATCCGTATCGTGTTCAGCGTATCCGCTGGAAGCGAGCGTTCAACAGCCGTTCCCGCGGATACGCAATCGGCAAAGTAGCGGACGCATTCGCCCCATCAACCGAGGCCTATGACGGCCGCTCTTACTTTATCCGTGCGCTCGAACCTCCCGGGCGGGCTGCAAAAATATTTTTCCTCGTCTGACCTTGCCTTGAACGAGCTCCTGAAAAGCTTCGTCTGCGGCGTCCAAAGGCCGGATTTCTGTCCAGCCCTCTTCCGTAATTTTCCCCTGCTCAAGCAGCTCAACTGCATCCGCGAAATCCTTGGATGTATAGCAGAACGAACCGAGCAGCTCGATTTCGCTGCGAATGAGATGGTTGATCGGCAGCTCGGTATTGTCGATTCCAAGACCGATGTTCATGAATGTACCTCCAGGATTGACGAGCTTAATGGCGGTTTCCCGTGTCGGCTGGAACCCGGCCGCGTCTACGACGACATCGGCGCCTTTGCCATCGAAGGATGACCGCACGACCGATTCGAGCGATTCTTCCTTCGGGTTCGCAGTGAGTCCGAACCCGAGGCGGCGCACCATATCCAGCCTATCGGCGTTCGTATCTACGACCATGACGTCCGAAGCGCCCAAGATGCGGGCGATCATCGCGCACAAGATGCCGATCCCGCCTGCCCCGAACACAACGACTGCTGCGAAGGGATGCCGCTCCATTGCCCGGCGGGTAGCCCTCAGCGAGCAAGCGAGCGGCTCGGCTAGGCTTGCCCGGAACGGATTCAGCGCAGACGATACCGCGAACAAGGCGCTTTCCGGAACAAGCGCGAACTCGGCGAATGCGCCTGGCCGGTGAACGCCGATAATTTGCCTTTTCTCGCACAACTGTGTATACCCGTTCCGGCAACTGCGGCACACTCCGCAATACAGAAGCGGATTGACCACCGCTCTCTGGCCAGGTGCATACCGCTCTCCTCCGGCGCCACCTCGTTCCACGATGCCGCACATTTCATGGCCCATGACGAGCGGAGGCACGCGCAGGCTGTTGTGGCCGAGGTACCCTTCCAATTCGGAGCCGCATATCCCCACCGATTCAATGCGCAGCAGCGCTTCCCCTGGTCCCGGCTCCGGCAAACTCTGCTCCTCGATTCGGATTTGCCCTGGAGCGATCCACACCGCCGTTTTCATATCAATCCTACCTCCTTTATCTTGCTTGCCTCCATGCCTTCCGACAAGCAATTGATCAGACGGTCAACGTCGGCGCTGTCGTTGAAGGAATGAATCGACGCACGGAATCGGCCGTCGCCGCCCCACAAATAGATGCCTTGCTTCTGCAACTGCTCGGATATTGCATCACCCTGGTCGGAGACGACGCAAATGTTTCCTGCACGCCGCTGCTGCTCATGCGACGTCATAATATCGAAGCCAAGCGCTTCCAGCTTTCCGATTAATTCGTCGCCTAGCCGCAATATATGGTTCTCGATCCGGTCGATGCCGGTTTCCAGCAACAGCCGGGTCGAATAATCGAGAGCATAGATCGTCGGGTAGCTTGGATATCCGGTTTCGAACCGCTTGGCGTCTTCATGAAATTCGTAGCTGCTATGGCGAATCGGGCTGAACATATCGATCACGCTCCGCCAGCCGACCGAGCGCGGCATGAAATCCGCCAGCCGGGCCGGATTGACGCCCAGAATCCCGAGGCCATGAATGCCAAGCAGCCATTTGTAGGAGCTGCATACCAGAAAATCGGTTTCGTTCATATCGACGGGCACCGCACCGAGCGATTGCGTGGCGTCGAGCAGCAGCAGCGCGTCCGTTTGTTTCAATCGATTGTATAATTCTCGATAATCGAGCCGGGCGCCTGATAAATAACTTACATGGCTTGTAACGACGAGCCTGGTCCGGTTATCTACCTTCTCCATAATATCTTGAGGTGTAATGTGCCAATTCGTATGTTCCACGAACCTCACTTCAATGCCTCTATCCTGCAGCACAAGCCAAGGCAAGACACCTGCCGGAAATTCCAACCGATTGACAATGACGTTGTCGCCCGGGCAGAACGCGATGGAGCCCGCGATCATCGAGATGATCTCCGAAGAGTTGGACAGCAGGCTGATATTTTCCGGCTTTCCTCCGAGCAGAAGTGCAAGGTTCGATTTGCACGACGCCTCGATAGCCGCATTGTTCTCCCGCCCTCTAGGCCCTACACTTCGGCGAATCATATAGTCGTTAATAGCATCCAGGCTTCCTTTGAGAGCCGGGGTTTCGGCGCCGCTGTAAAACCAAGCGCAATCTTCCATGCCGATGAATAGTTGCTTTTTCAGTAATGATTCCACAGTCTCACTCCTCGAATTTCATGACCCGAATATAATCTCTCAATCCCCAATCGGTTCATCATATAGCTGACGTGCCCCCCGCCCCTTCCGACCTGCCGGTATGCGCCTGCGGCCCGATCGATTCAGTTGCCACGGATAGTCCCCTTAACGCCGGTCATTCTTTGACGCTGCCCAAGGTGATGCCGGACACGAAATATTTTTGCAGGAACGGATAAACGAGCAGTATCGGCAGCGCCCCGAGGAAAATTTGCGCCGACCTGATCGTCCGGTCGAATCAGCGCATCAATCAATTCCCAATGCTGCTTAATCGATTGATTCACTAATATTTTATATTTCCATGACGATCTGCTTCGTTATCTTCACGGCGCATCCACTATTATATAATGTATTATATATAATATTATCCAGTATTCAAAAAATTTCAATAGTCTTTTTTCAATTTGCGTAACTTTATTTAACTTCGAAACGGCTGCACCCAAAATGAAACCGCTTAATCTATAAATGTAATGCGTTTTCCATATTTCATTTGGAAGTTTTATGTTATATAATCTGACGCGATTCTACAATCTTACAAGTTCGCTTTCGGGACTGGTCAATTTCGCAGCACAAATCCCCCCTCTCTTTCAAGACGGGGGAGTAGGAAAAATCGACTTTTTACTTGTAGTAATTTGTGTCGGTTTTATAATTCTATTATTTTACCAGAGTTATCTGCAGAAATTTTCTCCGCTTCTACGATTTGAATGGAGGTTAATGTGTCCCACGGATCGGCCTTTACAATCGGTGTGTTGTTCATAATGGAATTTGCGAAGTATTTTATTTCCCTATAGTATCCATTGTCCTTGGTAATATCAGGTGAAAACCCTTTTCTTTCTCGCGGATTTTCTCTTAAAACCCCATTTTGAAAAACGAGGTTACCTTGTTCAAAATTGACCCGATAAGTCATCTCAAATCCAAAGTCTCCCCTTAAAGACCAGTCAGCCTGTGCATTAATCACTTTTCCGTCATTATAATCATAATGCGATGATACGATATCATAACCGCTATCCATAAAGACATTTTTCCCTAAAGTAGAGACCCGTTTCGGTTTCCCAAACAACCATTGAATCATATCAACATCATGTATATGAAGATCGAGTATGCTTCCCCCGCTCAGTTGCTCCTTCAACATCCAGTTTTGATAAGACCATATAGGGGGATTACCGCCACGGAAAAAATAGGCCGACATAACTTTTCCATGCTTTTCACCCTCCACACATTCCTTTAAATACTCATACTCCGGCCAAAATCTTAAACATTGGGCAACCATTAACAACCGATCATTTCGTTTAGCCGCATCAATCATTTGCCCGCATTCATACGTATTTAAAGCCATCGGTTTCTCGCATAAGACGTGGTTCCCCCGATTCAAGGCCTTTACCGTCGCCTCAGCATGCAGGTAAGTAGGTAAACAGATGTCTATAAAATCCAATTCTTCATCCATTAACATTTCCTCAAAGCTGGTATATAAGTCATATCTACTAAAATCGTAATTCCCCTTCCCGACCTCCATATTTCCGTCGACAAAGATACCCTTAAATTTCTTCTCATCTAAATCACAAATTGCTTTTAACCGGATAGGAAAACCTTCTGACTCGAGTCGAATATAATTGTCAAGATGGACTCTCCCCATAAATCCGATACCTATTAATCCAACCTTTAGCATCGTAAATCCCCCTATGTTTTGACAGGCATTATTATAAAATTCACGTTCAATGATTCAATTAACAGTAATCGCATAAATCGGTCTTATTTGTCCTAAAATGCCACTGATAACGTCAGTGGTAATATCATAATTGGGATAATAGAAACCAATAATCCCCTGAACCTTGGACTGGCCGGTCGAGGTTGCATTTATTGAAGCCCCACCGCCCGTAATTTGCACGGATGTTCCGCTGGCTAAACTCCACGATTTCGTGGGGGACCAAAACTGTGCTTTTGGAGTCACTGTAGGTGTTTGTGTCTGACCTACAGTCATTGTGGTATTTATCCCAATGGTCATAGGGTCCATATCCACTTTCGTCACTTCCACCAAGCAATAAGCCACTTTGTTATATTTGCTTGCCGTGATCCTGGTAATTCCTGCAGCAACTCGCGTGATTACACCGCTTGCAGAAACCGTGGCTACGGCGGGAGATGAAGAAACATAGGTTGAGGTTGAAGTCACATCCGTTTCTACTATATTTTTATCGACTGCGTGCACGTTAAGAGCAAAAGTACCACTTACCGTGTCAAAACGGACATATCCTGCATTCGTAAACCATATATCTCGAGGAATATTACTAACCGTATCATTAATACTAATGCCGATCTCGGCTGACATTCCTAGATATGTGGCAGTTACGGCTACAGCTCCATCCGAAACTCCTGTAATCACTCCTGATGAATTAACAGTAGCAGTACTCGTGTTCTTAGAGGACCATGTTACCAATGAGGAATCTAAAGTTGCTGTCCCCCCATGTACATAGACAACTTGTACTGTTGGTGTATAAGTAGAATCCTTATTTATTGAATGCTGAGTTTCTGTAAATCTTATCGATTTGATCGTGGTGACTGGCACTACGTCAACCGTTCTAGTGCCCACCTTACCGCTGTTTGAGGCGCGTATTGTCGTTGTTCCGACGGCAACCGCAGTAACAACCCCTGAGCTGTTAACCGTCGCAATAGCCGAGTTATCGCTGCTCCATGTGATGGTTTTCCCCTCGGTTACCTCAAAGTTTTCGACTGTCATGATATCCGGATCAATTAGTTTGGTTTGGTTCGGATACAATTGTAAATTTGTTGTTTCTCCTTTGGTAAGATCAATATGGTCCACTGTTGAAGAAGGAAGAACCGGTCTTACCATTGCCAAGCTGGCTCTTGTACCATAATAAAACACATAGGTGCGTGGCAATGAAGAGCTCATGGTTAATTTGTTAGCTGTAACCGTATACTCTGTATCCGAAATTACTTCATAAAATGTTCCATTAATAGGGAACCAAATATCTTCGGTAGTGCCTCCACCGGGCATCGTAACAGCAAGAAATCGGTTGTCTGCACTTGCAAAGTGATTATTGTGGCTGTATATGTGTATATTGGCATCGGTAGCGATTCCCCTTAACAGCGCCGGGGTTAATAGGGTAATGTCATCGGCAAAATAAGACAGCCAAGTTCCTTTATTGGACTTAATAACTGTTGTTTTCCCATTTGGGGAACTGGCTAAAACCGTATCCCCAATATCTGCATTAGCAAACATATGTGGAGGATTGGTATTAGTGAATGTTGTGCTGAATAGACTGCTAAGCGCAACTTCTGTTAAATTTCCACTGACATCTTTGCTAGCCAACCTTAAATCCAACCATGTAATATCCTGCAATGTGGTATAAGAAGCGGATTTCGTTGAAATATCAATGATCCCCGGAAAGTTTATCCAAACAAATGCCTTATTATTGTTTCTCAAATTCTGAATGGCGGTTCTTTGTGCGGATGTTAACGCAAAGGAATTGGCAAATACATACATTTTATAATTATTTGCACTTCCTGCAACGACATCGTCCAATGAAATCATATCAAATGGTATTCCCATCTTACCCATATCTTTTCTGAATGAAATTAATTTTGCATTTATGGAAGATGCCGCAGGTGTCTGGTAAAGCTGACTCTTTTCATCAACAACAAGTGCCACTTCTGTCCAATTTTCCTGCGTTTTTGAATTTGCCGCTTCGGCTAACGAATTCATCATCGCCACCTGATAGATCAGTCCCGGGGTATTCACGTTGCCGGTACCGCTATTGTCATACCACCAGTGAGCAAATCCTTTCGTTAATGCAGCCATAAAATTTTTCCACAGCATTGCGCTGCTTTCATTTTCATTACTGACAAATCTTAACCAATCATCCTCCGGCGCTAAGCTGACATGGGTACGGGTGTCGTCCTCACTCAACCATAATTTCCCATGATTTCTAGCGGAATCAGCAAATCCATGCCAGCCTGCGTACCCATCCAATTCTCTGGTATTATAAGAAAGCGGTGAGATAAAGTAATCTACTGAAGTGGAATTCAGCAGATAATTAAAAGCAAGATGTCCGGAAATATTATTAAATTGAGCATTCTCCGTCGTATAGCCATAAGGAACACCACAAATTCTTTTATTATTGGTTTCATCCTTAACGACTGAGCACAGATATTCTATGCTTTTAGCTACATTAAGCGAATCGTATTCCATAAAATCTATAGAAGATTGATATACATTAGGATCAAGAAATGGACCGTTAGTAACTTTTGCTGGAATCTCAGCCGTATTAAGGGTAACCGTATTATCATTCCACGCGGCCCTCAAATTAGCATCCGTTGTATACTTTGATTTCAGTTGGTTCCTAAAACTAATCTGATTCGCTAAACTGCGATCAAAGTCCGTGTTGTTGAAAATATTGGGATCCAGCCATTCCCCGGACAACCCCGCCACCAACATATAACCTATGACACGATCCCTGTATTGACTGTAATTAAAATCTCGAACAAGTTGCCTTACCTTTAAACCACCATTTTTTCTCCATTTCTCGGAACCGAATGTAACAGAATCGGGTGCCGATGTATCAATATTCGCTTCGTTAAGCGCATTGGAAGTAAACTGCATATCGCCTGGAGTGGCTACCCATATATTAATATCAAAGTATGCCTTGGGATCCTGGGCAAGAATATCGTCCAACAGCGGTTGTAAACTTGCAACTGTACTTCCAACAATTGATCTAACCTGATATAAATGGATGCCAGCATATTTGGCATCTCCCGCATAATTGGGATACTTTGTAATCCACGTGCCAGGAATGGCCGTTTTCCACTGCGTAAACATAATCGCCGGGGTTTTAATGTTGTTAATATAGAGTGCAGGCGCACCGCTTGATGAGTTTACTGTAACCGAATCTAGTCTTAGCAACGGATCGTCGAAGACGGAAGCGTTTGCGGCTGGGACAAGCAAACACATAAGAAATACAGTGGTTAACAACGTGATAAATCGTTTTTTAAGATAACTTTTTATCATTATTAATTCCTCCTATTAACAAAATCTTTAATCGCTGCCGCTTCCTCCTCATCTATCATCAACAAATTAGGAAGAACAATGCGATGGCGGAATATACCTGCGCTCTGATCCGAACCACAAATCCTAACACCATGCACACGAATTACAACTTCATCCGGTTGGCAACATTCGAACTAAATGTTCAATATCCGCCGAATCATTAAACAAATGTATCGAAGCCCGTAACCTTCCGTCACCGCCCCATACATAAACATTGCGCTCTCGAAGATGGTTGGCTATTTTTTCTCCCTGATCAGACGCAATACATATATTACCTGCTCTTTTCTGGGGATCTGCGGGGGTCATGGCCTCGTATCCTAATTGAGTTAATTGTTGTATTAAATGTTCACCAAGTGTCAAAATGTGTTTTTCAATTCTTTCAATTCCAATTTGTAATAGAAGATTTGTTGAGAAATTCATCGTGTAAATAGCAGAATAACTTGGATAACCGAGTTCAAATCTTCGAGCATCATCGAAATAGGTAAACGATTCAAAGCGATTGAGACTAAACATATCCGATACGCTTCTCCACCCGATATACTTTGGAAGTAAGTTGGCAATTCGCTTCGGATTGATAGCCAAAATACCGATTCCATGAATGGATAGTAACCACTTATAAGAACTACATACGGTAATATCCGCATAGTTCATATCGACTGATACGGCACCAAGGGATTGCGTTACATCCAGCAAAAGCAATGTGTCCGTTTTCTGTAATTCTCCATAGAGCAATTTATAATCCAATCGAGCTCCTGTGAAATAACTTACATGACTGCTGACAACCAATTTAGTACGAGCGTCTACCTGCCCCAAAATATCTTCAACGGAAATCATCCACTGATTATGATTTACGATTCTGATTTCTATGCCCTTCTCCTTAAACTGAAGCCATGGAAGTACACCTGAGGGAAATTCCAACGTATTGATTACAACGTTATCCCCAGGAAGCAGATGTAACGATTGAGCCACCATAGAGATCGCTTCAGATGAATTAGATAAGAAGGCGATATTTTCCCTACTACCATTAATCAAACGTGCTATATTTTCCTTACAGGACATCTCGACTCTTGTATTTTCTTCCCTACCCCCGGGTCCTTCGCAACGATTGATCATATAATTGTGAAGAGCCTCTATACAACCCTTAAGCGGCGGCGTCTCTGCACCTGAGTAAAGCCAAGTACACTTATCCAGGCCTAAAAAAGATTCTTTGTCCACAAGTGCGTCCATTTATCCCATGCTCCTTCCTGTTTGTCTTTTACGTATTACAAATTCGGCGGATTGTTTGCTTTATTCGATTGGCCTTCGGAAGGGAAAGTACAATCTATTACAAAGAGTTAGTTTATGGAAAAACTAATTCCATCTAGAGATAAATAGCCATTTGATCCGCTAATGAGCATAACTTCCCCTGTTGCTAACACATTGACGTCCCCCAAGACGGAAGTGGACCCATTATTTGAAACAACTGAAAATTTGTGGGCAAGCTTCGGCCGAAAGTTGGCAGGAAGAGTAAAAATGACTGTTCCTGGCGTCGTTGTGCCGTTTTTAATCAGCCCCGAAAGGTGGACAAAGCCATCGCTGTCCTTCATGAAACTAGCTGATTCCCAGTTTGCCGTGTCGTAATTGACCCATGAGTTTAATAAGGTCGCACTCTTTTTCACGCCATTTGTATAGCTCCCATTGTCAGTGATGGCAGTCGAGTAAGAAACGGTTCCGGTAGGGGTTCCGAAATAATTGTCAGCATCAATTCCCGTACTTACGGCGTTCGATAAAATATTGATATAATTGTTAAACGGACCCGCGCCCTCTTTCGTCAACACATTATTTCTAATTTGGGCATATGCAGAATAATTAAGGCGAATATTATTGGCCACAAAAGTGTGTGCGTTCATATTATTTCCCGTAATTTCAACAAATTGAACGTAGTTTGTGGGCAAACCTTCAATTGAGATCATTGCATTGTCCGGTCCCGTATGAGCTACGACTTGTTCGATTTGATTGTGTAAAATTTTGATCTGTGAACCTCCTGTAACACGAACAGCGCCGCCGGCGCTTGTAATATTATTGAAAGCAATAACGACTTGCGCCGCTCCAGAGACAAGGCTCAAATCGAGGGCGGCATTAGTGCCCGTGAATGTATTGCCAATAAAGTTCAGGGAGTCTCCGGCGTTTTGAAGTGACAATCCGCCGTAGAACAGATTATTTTGGATGATGGAAGTAAAAAATCCATCCAGATTTGTCGGGTTCGTCAAATAAATAGCGCGTCCCCCGAACTGATAAAAATTGGAGTTTTGAATGTACAGCTTCGCCATAATCTGATCCGCATTCGTAATATCGATGTTAAGCGCATGCCGAGCCGGAGTCCCGCTTTGGGGAGCAATGTAAATACTGTCAATGCCGTATCCAAACCCGGCAAAGGTTGTGGGTTTAATTCGGATGACATCCGTTGTTGAGGAAACGGTTGATGCGACCACCAGCTTGGATCTCGCTCCGGCTCCGAGAAGATGTATTTGCCCTGTAATCAGTAGAAGTTCAGTGCCCGTGCCATCCAACAAATAATTCCCTGCAGGGAAATATACAATTCCCCCATTCACCTGGGCGGCATTGATCGCATTTTGAATCGCAGTCCTATCGTTCGTCACCCCGTCTCCTACAGCGCCGTAATCCAACTTGACATCATATAGGCTGCCCACAGCAAAAGCCTGGCCCGGTTTTACTCCGACAATCAGGCAAATCATACTTAAGCAAACCAATCCTATTAAAGCGAGTTTTATATGTTTCATATAACACCTCTCCTTTGGTCACTTTATTCCTTCACACTTCCCAAAACGATATCTTTTATAAAATACTTTTGAAGAAATGGATAAACTACGATTACTGGCAATGCACCCAAAAATATTTCTGCGGCCTTAATCGTTCGATCTGAAATTTCCTTAAGTGTTTTCAAATCTGCTTCCGTAAGTTCTGAGAAATTTTTCTGTATAATGACTGTCTGAAGATAACTTTGTAAAGGGTATTTATCCGGAGAATTCATATAAATGAGCCCGTCAAACCAAGAATTCCAATGACTTACTATGGTAAAAAGTGTAATAGTAGCCAATGCCGGTGTCGACAAGGGCACATATACTTTCCATAAGGCGATCCAATGACCTGCACCATCCATAAAAGTGGCTTCTTCCAATTCCTTCGGCAATCCCCGAAAAAAGTTCAAAAGTAGAATGACGTTAAATACAGGGACAGCACTAGGTATAATTAAAGCCCAGATTGAATTGAGAAGACCGGTTTCATTGACTGTTTGATAGGTAGGGATTAATCCTCCACTGAATAAGATGGTCAGCACAAAAAACCAAGCATACAATGTGCGCTTTTTAAATACGGATACTTCTTTAGACAGGGGATAAGCGATTAAAACGGTAAACAGCATGTTTAAAGAAGTTCCCAATAGAACCCGTTTTAATGAAACAATAAAGGCTTTTAAAAAAGCGGCTTCTCTTAAAAGATACTCATATGATTTTGTGTTAAATTCGACCGGCCATAGCTTCACCATTCCTGCCGTAGCCGCAGCATTGGAACTGAATGAAACTGCCAGTATATGAATTAAAGGAAATAAACAGAGAAATGACAGCAATATTAAAAACACAAAATTAAAAATATCAAATATTGATTTTGATCTGGATGTACTGATTCTCATATCTATCTCCCTTTTCCCTTAGAAAATACGATAATTTGCTAAGCGATAAGCAAGAAAATAAGCGGTGGAGATAAACACGGTTGAGATAACCGACTTAAATAACCCTACGGCTGTCGCCGGTCCATATTGAGCATCAAGCAAACCCATTCGATAAACATAAGTATCAATAATATCTCCGCTTTGATATACCTGAGGACTATATAGATTAAATACCTGTTCAAAGCCGGCGTTAAGTACATTTCCCAAACTTAATGTAGCCAGTAGAATAATAATTGGCCTCATGCCCGGAAGGGTAATATGCCATGTTTGTTTTAGTCGATTCGCACCATCGACTATCGCCGCTTCGTAAAACGTAGGATTGATCCCCGTTAAAGCTGCTAAATAGATTATGGTACTGAAGCCAAATTCCTTCCATTCGTTTGAAAGTACCAAAACGTAAGGAAACCACTGATTATCACCTAAAAAATAGATAGGCTGTATCCCAAATAAACCAAGAAGAGAATTGACTATCCCGTTAGTCGGGGAAAGAATATCAATCAAAATCCCACCCAAAATAACCCAAGATAGAAAATGAGGCAAATAAATTAATGTTTGAATACTTCTCTTAAAAAATTTGTTGGCAATTTCATTAATTAATAAGGCAACCAAAAGTGGCGCAATCAAGCCAGAAATAATTTTCATAGAAGCAATGAATACTGTGTTCCAAAACACTTCGCGGGTGTCCGGTATATTCCAAATAAAAATAAAGTTTTTTAAGCCTACCCAGTCTGAATTCAGAAAACCCTTAGCCGGAATATATTTTTGGAAAGCGATCGTAATACCAAACATGGGGATATAATTATAAATTAACACCAAAATGAGACCAGGTAAGATCATAAGATGCAGAGGTAAATTCGTCGCGAATCTTTGTTTCACAACAAATCCTCCTTTTATTTGAAATACTAAACTCTTTATAAACGATATGTAGGAAGGAAACACCTTCCTACATATCGCCTGTGTAGAATATCGTCTATTTATTTTTCACATACCATTCATTAACTTCTTTAGTGATATCATCTCCGCCAAGCTTCTTCCAATTCTCCACAAACTTATCATAATCTTCAATAGAGGAACGTCCACTGATTACTTCAGCAATGATCTCATTCATCATTTTGGTTAAAGTAGGCTTCTTTTCACTCATTCCATCAGTTGGGGCAGCTAAATATTCATCGTTGATATAGAGATCTGCCTTCCTGTAACCGTCGATTACACTCATTGATCCTGTTGGGCCGAATACACTGTTAGCAGCCCATTTGGTCCTATCGCCGGTTTGAAATGCTTGAATTCTGGTGTACATATCTTTACTTTCCGGCGATAATCCATCTGAATTATTTGCCTTTAGGGAATCACTAACTTTTAAAGTTACATCTACATTTTTGAAGGGCCTATAGGCTGCAATTGCATTCATTTGCCATATGTCAGCGTTTTCCGGGGAGCTAACATATTGTTTATAAATATCTTCAGATGTATTCTCATAAAAAGTGGACACCCAGAAATCTAACATTTTCAGAATCGCTTCAGGATTCTTCACGCCTTTCTTGACTACCCAATATCCAATATTAATATTTGCAATATCTATTTGATATTTAGCAGGATCTCCGTCTATAGATGCAAGGGGATAAGCCTGCCAATTCATGTTGGGATCCTTATCAATGCCTGTTTGCAAAGGATAAAAACCCGCATAAGGACTTCCATAAAGCATGCCCAGTTTGCCGCTTGTTAAGGATTCCGCCACTTTAGCAAAATCTTTAGTGCCGAATTCGGGATCAATTTGACCTGCTTTAAACATTTCTTGAAGTTTGGATAGTGCTGATTTCATTTCAGGCATGGTGAGGCTGTTGACCAATTGCCCGGATTGATCCGGAAGCCAGATATCAAGATAGGCATGATGACCATTTAAAAATCCTTTTAGAAGAGAATAATCCTTGTCTAATCCTAATCCATAAGTATCATCCTTATTATTTCCGTCCGGATCATTTTTAGTAAAGGCTTCGCTGATCTTTAACACATCTTCCATTGTCTTAGGTTCAGGCAAATTCAGTTTTTTCAACCAATCTGTCCGCACCCAAAGGACATTCGCACCTTCTTTAGGTACTCCGGTCCAAGGAATAGACATAAGCTTGCCATCAAAAGTAGCCAGTTTTAAGGACATGGGACCGTTGCCTTCAATCATTTGCTTTACTTGATCAGTTGCGGTTGTATAAGCATCCGTAAGATCAGCAATCTGACCGGATTCAACCAGTTGTTTAAGTTGAAGTGCATTGACCGGAAAGAAGTCGGGCAGATCATTGGAAGCAATGGTCAAATTCAGTTTTTGATCAAACTGGGCTGCATCTACACTCCATAGAGTTTTTACTTGTATTCCGTATTTCTCCAAATATGCTCTTGTCCAAGGATTATTATCAATGCTGTCTCCATCTGCATATTTTTGCCCGGCAACAACCCTACTTACTGTTGTCAATGTGATGGGTGGATCATATTTGGCATTTTCAGCCTGTGGCGTCATTGTAGCTGGAGTTGTTGTTTCTGAAGCCGGGGTCGAAGTATTAATTGAATCCTCCTCTTTCTTATTGCTGCAGCCTACAAGAATTACTGTTAATACAAGAACAAGTGACAAAATGATTGATAAAGTACGTTTCATTCGAACATCCTCCTTGAGATATAAAATCCAAAAAATTAACCATTTTAGAAAGGGGTTCCCTATGAGGGGGGTTGATTTCTGCTCTCTCCCATAAGACAATAGTAAGGAGAGCTTGCCCACGCCAAGTGACCTGCTCTAGCAACTCCCGGTTTGACGAATACGCGTGACACGCCGTTCGCTGAAGTTGCCGCTTCGCTTGCTGCACATGTCGTATTTTTCCGTCCTCCGGGATTTTTACTTTTCTTACGATCTAATGACCGCCCCTTCTTCCCTCCTTCGCCTAACCTGTAATCTATTTAAATTTATCCGCCGCAGCCACATCGCCCCATGCTGGAATGCCCCCTCGCACCCGACTTGCGCAGGTGCGCCTGCAATCGGAAAAATTCAAATCGGCGCACTCTCCTTTTATATAATGTATTATATATAATAATATCCAGTATTCAAAAAATTTCAATAGTCATTTTTCAATTTGCGTAACTTTATTTAACATCGAACCAGAAACACCCAAAATGAAACCGTTTTATCTATTAATGTATGCGTTTTCCAAATTTCGTTCGGAAGTTTTATGTCATACAATATGACGCGATTCCACAATCTTTCAAATTCACTATTAGGACTGGTCAATTTCGCAGCACAAATACCCCCCCCCGCTCTTTCAAGACGGGGGAGGAGCATTGGAGTTACAAGGCTTATCTTGCTCTCAACCAATCAAATCGACTTAAGAGTTTATTTAGCTTTATTGACGATACCGGTCGGAGACCATGCTTGAAAGTGACGAACTCCGTTCACTTCTTCATCGATTCGGAACCGCTAGTTAACATCCGCCTCTAGTGGACCTGCCAATTCGTTGAGATAAAACAGCTTCCCAGGCAATGTCGGCATATAAGTAGATGGAAGCCATCTGTCCGGGCCATGGCGCAGGGTTGTCCAAAGCGACAGTCCCTGCCATTGCATCCCTCGGCCTAGCGCACCGTCGCAGCCCCCGATAATGCGATCCGATTGTAGGAAAAGTCCTGGTCCGATCGTATTGGCACGGCAGGGTACGAGCGTTGTCCGACTCTTGAAGCTGGTGATCGCATTCTGTTCGATCGTAAGCGGATGAAGCAACGCGCCGATTCGATGCGTTTGTTTGCTCCATTCCGCGTCACTGCTGAATTCCCCTCCGAAATGCGGCTCCCAGAACGCGATATGCATCATCCGGCCGATTCCGAACACCGTGATCAGCTTCGCGCCTTCCGCCTTCAAGGCCGCGATCTTATCCGCATAGGTCGGCAACGTTTCTAAAGTCGCGAAGTGACGCTGATTCACAGGGACAGATAGATCCCCAAGCGGTCCGTAGAAAGCTTGCTCCATCGCGTATTGGAAAGAGCCCGTGTTGTCGGATGGCAGCGTACGTCCTTCCCCGTCGCTCCATTCATCCATATTAAAGCCGTAAACATGAGCACAATCGATATTCCATTCCTTTAAGAAATAGACCGCCCACTTATACATACCCATCGGACCTGCCGGTAAAATGAAGGCGACTTTGCGCCCTGCTAGCTTGCTATTCCGAATCTGCGAAGCGATCTCATGCCCCATCTTCACGTCAAGCTCTTGGACTTCGTTACAGGAAATCGGTTGAAATTCATCATGCCAGAAGGATTGGCGTTCGCCGATTGTTTCCGGTGGATGGGAACAGCAGCGGTCCATCTTATCCATATCCCAACCAGCAGGATAAAAGCTTTCCAGCATAGAGCCCTTAACGGTTTGCATAAAATTCATGATTATCGCTCTCCCATTCTGATTGTTTTGCTTTATCAGCCGAACACTATGGCAGCAGCCTCTCGGTCGTGAGCCGCGGCCATACTTGGCATTGCTTAAAGCCTTCCGCGTAGGGCTTGCCGCACTGCAATCCGCGGAATTTGGAAACCGTTCTGACGAAATCCAGAAAGTCGATGCCATCATGCTCGTATAGCCATTTGATCTGGCTCTGGTGACAATCGTTCATCTGAATTTTCGTCTCGATATAGTCGCTAATATCCACGTATTCGGTCGGCAGAAACCCGACTCCAGCCAACGTATCCATATAATAAATCGGTGCCACTTTATGATGGGCATCCTCTCCCGCTACTTTGTTATAATTAGGCACCGTAGCCGCAAAGCTGGCATCGAACACCGCACGCGATACTTCCATATGATCCTTCATATAATCCTCAGGAGGATGAGTAATGATGTAATCCGGCTTGACCCTGCGAATAGCCTTCACGAGCTTGTCGACTAATTCATCCTGATCCGATTTTACGGTCAGGTCAGGCACATCCAAGCTAATAACCTCTGCGCTGATCAAATGACCTGCCGCCTTTGCCTCTAGCCTTCTAATCTGTTTCAGCTCATCCGGTTGAATCACCTTATGGCCTTTATCTCCATTGGCCACATGAACCATCGTCACCTGATGTCCTTGTGCAGCCAGCTTCGCTAGCGTCCCCCCGCAGCCGATCTCCAGATCGTCCGGATGACAGCCGACCGCCAATACGTTCACCGCAGCTCCCCCAATCCTTAATCTTCTTTCCACTCTCCCTTGAGTGTAAGCCTTCAATCTCCGCTATTCTTTAGCAAAAAGACCGCGAAAAGTAGCAATAAGTCCGCAATTTCTAGCAGCTCCTAAATCCGAAATGATAATGATATAATAGGCACAACGAATCGCACGCAACGGAGGCTCTGGCCGATGACGGACACCCAATTCGCCCGAACCAAACTTCATGAACCGCTGGCTGTCAAACAGCTTGTTTCCTTCCATTATTTTGAGTTCTCCAAAGACTTTGCGTTCGAGGGAGAAAAACATGATTTCTGGGAATTCGTTTACGTGGACAAAGGGGAGTTGGAGGTATTCGCGGATACGGAAGGTTATCGCCTCAAGCAGGGGGATATGATCTTTCATAAGCCGAATGAATTTCACGGCGTTTGGGCCAATAAGAAAGTAGCGCCTAACGTGATCATCCTATCGTTCGTATGCCATTCTAAGGAAATCGCCTATTTCGAAAATAAAATTTTCACCCTCGATGCCCAACAACAGGAAATATTGGCGCAAATCATGAAAAACGGATTCGCCGCCTTCTTCCCGCCCTTCGACAACCCGAGAAACCATACGCTTCGCAGACGTCCGGATGCGCCTGTCGGTTCCGAGCAATTGATCAAAATTAATTTGGAAATGCTACTGATTCGTTTAAGAGATGCAGGTGATGAGCTTCCCAGACGGGAACAACGCTTGTCCCGTTCCACGAAGCAACGGAGCGAGAAGGATCTCGTCAACCGCATGTGCGATTATATGGAGCAGCATGTCTATGAGGATATACGACTGGAACAGATATATAAAAACTTTAACCTAAGCAAGAGCCATGCGCTCACGATTTTCAAGGATAACAAGGACATTAGCATCATGAAGTACTACCGGAATCTAAAGATCCAGCATGCCAAGAGCATCATCCGTGCGCAGCAGCATACCGTTACGGAGATCGCGGAACTTCTCCACTACGGCAGCGTGCATAGCTTCTCCAGGCATTTCAAATCGTTCACCGACATGTCTCCGTCCGAGTATTTGCGCACAGTCATTGCGAAAGTATGAAAAAAACGAAGGGGCCGTCCCTGAGGAGCGAAAATCTTTAAGTTTTATCGACAGCCGCTACTCTCCGTCCATGTACATTATTTATCCGTTTCATTTTTCCGACGGGGACAACCTGACAAGCGACAACGAGCGGTGCGTACGTCTTATTAAAGAGCTGCTGGAGCGCTCGAACATTTTCGGCTACGGGGAAGTGAATCAGTACAATCGGAGCAGCACGCTGATGTCGGCCTACAAGCATCTGGAGCACTAGCAGTTTTTGTATTATGTGATCAAGGAGAAGGGTGAGATATATCATGCTTTGAAGACTTTCTTCCGGAAACGGGAGGCCGTAGGTTGAGGAAAAACGAAGCCCCAAAAGGTGATATTATCCCCTTTAAGTAAACAGTGACAAGAAAGCTCACTACCGTTTACTTAAAGGGGATTTTTCATGTTCACATCCACTTTTTCTGAAAAGCAGCGATTTCCCGATACTCTTCTGACAGCAGCCTGGACATTCGAACAAATATCCGGCTCAATTCCTGATACCTCTCTACATTGTCCTTATTAGGCACGTGTTTGTGAGAAGTGCCCATCATTGTGGATACGACATGAAGGGAGTCGACTTCACCAACGCTGTATAAGCCCAAGATCGCCGCACCCAAACATGAGCTTTCAAAGCTTTCGGGCACTTGCACCTCTTGATTGAAAATATCGGCCATCATCTGGCGCCAAAGCTCGGATCTGGCAAAGCCGCCCGTAGCTTGAATCTTTTTCGGCTGACCGATCAGTTCTTCCAACGCCATAAACACGGTATAAAGATTAAAAATAACGCCCTCAAGAACGGCACGAATCATATGCTGTTTCTTATGATGAAGGCCAAGCCCGAAAAATGAACCTCTTGCATTAGCATTCCAGAGAGGTGCCCTTTCACCTGTCAAATAAGGATGGAACAGCAATCCGTCAGAACCCGGCGGAACGAGGGAAGCAATCTCTGATAGGACTTCATAAGGATCCTTGCCCAAGCGAAGAGACGTCTCCATCTCGGCTGAACACAGCTGGTCGCGAAGCCAGCGAAATATCATCCCGCCGTTATTGACAGGACCGCCGATTACCCATAAATCTTCCGTCAACGCATAACAGAAGATTCTTCCTTTCGGATCCGTAACCGGACGATCCGTAACGGTACGGATTGCTCCGCTTGTTCCTATAGTAACGGCAACCGTTCCCGGATCAATGGCATTGACGCCTAGATTGGACAGAACGCCGTCACTTGCTCCTACAACAAAAGGCGTAGTTGCAGGCAGGTTCATTTCGGCTGCCCAATGCGCATCTATCCCCGTAAGACGGAATGTTGTAGGCACCGGCTCAGACAACCTCTCCGCCGAAACTCCCGCAACCTGAAGCGCTTCGTCGTCCCAAGCCAGCTTGGTTAGGTTAAACATACCGGTCGCAGAGGCTATCGAATAGTCAACAACAAACTGCTTAAATAGTTTGTAGAATACGTATTCTTTAATGGAAATAAACTTGTGTGTGCGAGTGAACATATCCGGCTCCGCATGCCTTAGCCAGGTTAGCTTGGAGAGCGGCGCCATCGGATGCAGCGGCGTTCCAGTTCGTAAGTAGATTTGGTGTCCGTTCATCTCGTTCTTGATCTGTTCAGTCCAGAAAGCACTGCGGTTATCCGCCCAGGTAATGCATCTAGACAGTGGACGGCCGTCCACATCAACCGCAATAACGCTGTGCATCGCAGAGCTGAACGATACACAGATCACACTTGAAGAACTAACGCCGCTTACTTGAACGACATGTTGAATCGTACCGATGACAGCGCGGAATATTTCTTCCGGATCCTGCTCGGCAATGTCCGGCTTTGGCGAGTACAGCGGATACTCAATCGTATGGCTTGTTATGAGTACACCTTTCGTATTGAAAAGTACGGACTTCGTGCTTGTTGTTCCAATATCCACACCTATAACATAAGCGGAAGCCATGTCACGTTCACCCCTTTCTACACCACTTTTTCATAATCAAACCAGTACGGGCTTTTGTCCAACACTTCAAACCCTAATCGCTTGCATCATACCATACTCGATCCCATTGTGGATCATCTTTAAGACGTGCACCTTCGGTTCCCCCGCTTGTTCCTCTGGAATTGTCCGCCTATCATGCAGGACTGTCGATTGATAGCTTAGCCGCATCCCGTAATAAGGTTTTATAATATTTAACAATCATTTCATCCAGCTGTTGGCTGATCATTAGTATTTCACCTTCTGACAAACTCGTTAAACGACTGGGCGACCTGTTTAAAATGTTACGGAGCTTTTCAATATTTTTTTGCATTTCTTTGTGCTTGGCCATGGTAATTAAACTCCCTTATCTAAATAAACAACATGTTCTAACATTACTAAAAAGTCCGTGTCAAAGTAAGGTATATTTTGTCGTGGCAACATTAAATATTCGTTAAACAACGACAGCGAAGTAAAAAATAATCCATTCGTCCAAGCTCTATTCGCAATAAGACATAAATTAATAAATATCAACAAGGAATCATTTGGGAAGGAGGGGATTTGTTGACGGAGATCAATGAGGAGGTCGTTTATGAAATCGCACAAAAATATTATGGAGTTATTCCAGTAAACGCGGTTCAAATTAGGCTTCAATCGGACAGGCAAGTATGGAAGTTAACGGATACTATTAAAGGTGAATATGCACTGAAATATTTGAAAAAATGCGATAGAGCCCCGATAATCGCCGCAGCAAATGATTATTTACACGATAAAGGAATTCCGGTCATTACCGTAATTCCAACTTTGAATGGTTCTGTATCCGCAAACGTCAATAATGGCAGTTTCCTGTTGTTTCAGTGGGTGGCAGGGGAATACCCCAATTATGAAGAGCCGGGAATGATAGAAAGAATAGCAAGGCTGCTTGCGGAATTTCATGAGGCGTCGCAGGGTTACATTGCTGCAGGTTATCCGATTAGCAATCTCCGTCTTGATTGGAATCAAATTTATAAACGAAAGATAAAAAAGATGGAGAAGTTCCGAGAAAAGGCTAGTGTTAGCGGGGATTCATTCTCTAAAGTTTATTTAAACCATTTGCCTTGGATTCAATCTCGTGTCACCTGGGTGCTTGAACGTCTTCCGCAAACGGCATTGAGTGCACTGCTTAACAATATAAAGCATGATTCCCCACTCGGACATGGCGATTACTCTCATCGCAATCTTCTGCGCAGCAACAATAATAAGTTAACCTTAATCGACTTAGATACCATTAGCATAGCTCTTCCTATGATAGATATATCCCATCTGATTACGTGTATGAACCATGAGTTAGGAGCATGGTCAAACAGGAGATTCCAATTGATTTTGAATGCTTACCAGCAAATCCGCCACCTTTCTCCCGAAGAACATGAACTTCTTCTGATTGATCAAATTTTTCCCTATAAAGCGATTTGGCTTGCAGAGAGATACTTCAATGATTCAAGGGATCCGTTGTTTCTCCATGAATTTGAACGTTGCATAGAGATAGACAGAGAAAAACTAGCCGACCTTGGGATAGGACCACTATGAGAGTTGTTATATTGGCAGCTGGAATAGGAAGCCGTTTGCGCCCCTTTACGATGAATAGTCCGAAAGCAATGATAAGGATTCATGAAAAACCTTTAGTACAATACCAAGTAGAAAGTTTGATGAAGTCAGGTTTCGGATATGAAGATATTTACATCATTGGCGGCTATAAGATTGAACAGATTAAAGAGCATCTTAAAGGAACAGGAGTTCATTTTATATACAATCCGTCCTATGAATCCATGAACAACATTTATTCTTTTTTACTGACCCGAGCTGTGGGCGATGATTTATTGCTGATCAATTCGGATGTTTACTATGACAATCGAATTCTATCCTTGATTTTGAAGTCAGAGTTCCCTACTTGCATTTTAGTTGATCGGCAAAAAGAGTTAACAGAGGAAGCTATGAGAGTAAAGCTGGAAGGCAACCGCATACGCTTGGTAAACAAGCAATTGGATTTGGCTGATACGGATGGCGAGTATATTGGAATCTCTAAATTGGCCGCCTGCGATTTGACCATTTTATACCAAAGAGCATCCGATTTGATTGAGTCTGGGGAAACAAACGGTTGGTATGAATCCGTATATGAAGCCTGTGCGGCAATCGTGCCTATTCTGGCTGTGAATACGGAAGGGTACCCTTGGATTGAAATAGACGATGCGCGTGATTTGGAATGCGCAAAACAACTTATGTAGCGGACGGGGGGCTTACATGTCTAAAAAGGCGGTACTCCCAACCCATTTGATTTATGAGTCTAAGGCATTCGAACGTTTGTATGGCAGCGATATGTTTGAATCGTTGGCCGAACGTAGAGTGGTTGTGATTAGCGGCAAAGGTCCCACTCGAAAAATAAGCGAAGAGTTGATCATCGAAATGAAACTGCAACCGGCGCAAGTAAAAGCTTTGTACTGCCCAGACAACACTCTTCGGACAATTAACGAGATAGAAAATGAGGCTCAAATGGTTTTTGCCGAAATGATAATCGGAGTTGGAGGCGGTAAGGTACTGGATGTCTCGAAAGTAGTCGGTAAGAGAATGAATGTGCCTGTAATGCTGGTTCCAACCGCGTTATCTAGCGATGCGATCTGTTCGCCGGTAGCTTCGATCCGAGTGAATCCAACCAAAAGAATAAGCATTGAAGTCGGATTACCGTGGGCTGTCGTTATTGACTTGGACATCGTGGCCCGATCTCCAAGGCGGTTATTATGTTCCGGTATCGGAGACTTGCTCTCCAACAAAACAGCACTTGTTGATTGGAAGCTGGCGCATCAAGCAAAGAAAGAAAAAATAAATGCCTTTGCCCGGTTGCTTTCCAATAATGCGGTGGAAACTTTTTTGAATATTGTTAATCAAAATACCAATTGCAAAACTACTTTGCTGCAGGTGACTGCCGAATCGCTGATCATGAGCGGAATGGCCATGGCAATTGCGGGTACGAGCAGACCGTGCAGCGGTTCGGAGCATTTAATCAGCCATGCGCTGGATAACTACTGTGGCGGAAAAGCACTTCACGGGGAACAGGTTGCTATCGGGTCGTTAATTTCCGAATATTTACAGGGGAAGCGCAGCTCCGAGAATAACATGAGACAGTATTTAAAACGATTGGGTCTTCCAACCCACTACGAAGAGCTTGGTTATACGAAGGATAAGATGATCATGGCTATTCAGAGAGCCCCCACAATACGAAATCGCTACACCATTTTGAATGAAACGGAGCTAACGACTAAACATATCAGTTATGTTTTAGATGAGGTGTTTCCTCTCACGACCTAATTATCAATATCACAAGGAGAGTGGCCTTATTGACTCCCCCCAAATATTCAATGAAGGATATTAGAGATTCTTATAAACAGAAAGATGCTTGGTGGACTGTTTATTTGGTTGATCCTATCGCATCCCGATTGATGGTTCCATTAGCTAATTATACCCGAATTACCCCTAATCAACTTACCTTATCCGCATTCGTAATCGGACTTATTGCCGCTTATCATTTTTACCAGGGTACCTATTACTCGTTAGCCGTGGGTGCTGTTCTGTATCATCTTAGCTTTACATTAGATTGCATGGATGGAAAACTCTCCCGCCTTAAAGGAACCGGAACCGTATTTGGAGCATGGCTGGATTATATTTTGGATCGTACCCGTGTTGCCATTTGCGCTTTCTCATTGATGCTTGGGCAATATCACCAATCAGGAGAAGTGTTTTATTTCTATTTAGCCGCTCTTATTTGCTTATTGGATAGCATACGATACATGAATTCACTGCTTGTTTACAAATCGCTAAATGAAATGCGTAAAAAAATAGACCAAGCCAATGGTGCAGAGGGTTTTTTAGGGGAAGTGGTCTCCCGGTTTCCGGCCTATTTAAATATTAGAGCATTCTTCATAAATAGAAGAGTTAGATTGCATCTCATAAGCGGTATTGAATATCAAATGTTTATTTTTATTATTTCTCCAATCATTGGCCTTATACCGGAAGGAGTAATCCTAAGTTCTATTCTCATGATCCTCTTTGAATTGGCGGTTATTTATAAACTGTGGCTGATGACTCTAGATTACCAACGACAAATAAACAAGACTTGAAGGATGGTGATCAGCAAAAATGGAGTACTCGACTTATGGAAGGCATATTATCGTTGACTTATGGGGCGTTGATTTTACCGTTTTGAATAACGTTGATTATTTAGAAAAAATTATGATCGAAGCGGCCGAAAAAAGTCATGCAACAGTGTTATCGGTAAGTTGTAAAAAATTTGATCCTTTCGGCTGTACGATCCTTGTCCTTTTATCAGAAAGCCATCTTTCCATCCACACCTATCCGGAAAAAGGGTTTGCCGCAATAGATTGTTATACATGCGGAAGGAATAAAGACCCCAAATTAGCTGTTAATCATTTAATAGGTCTATTAAAACCAAAGCAGGCTTTTACAAAAACATTAATTCGTGGAATACAGGAAATAGATGTCGTCGATTAATGTATCCTCCCCGCTGAAGCGAAATACAGCGGGGGCTGAATTTTCCTCTCAATCAGTATCGTTCATGGATGTCAGCTAGAACTCTGTTGCTATCTGTCTGGATTTTTCTCCGACTCAACTTTGGCCGATACTTCTTAGAGAATTGGAACATACTCTTCAATCTTGCTGAGGTCAGATAACGGGTTGGCATCGAAATGTTTATGTTGCCCGGTGAAATCGGTCTGGTTGACGCTACACAGAAACACCAGTCCTCTCCATATTTCTTCATGACGTCAAAATGATAGGGCAATACATTTAAACCGGCGGCCTTGAGCGTTGCTATTACACTCCAGCAGAATTCAGGCATCTTTGAAATCACGGAGCAGGCAATGGCAATGACTCCCCCAGGCGTCAGTCGATTTTTCAAAAGTGTGTAAAACTCTCGGCTGTACAGACGGCTGAGCCCGATAGAATTATTGCTGGGTTCCGGAACGTCGATAACAATAACATCCCATTTCTCCTGGTTCTTCTCCACGAATGACCTTCCATCTTGAACGATTGTCCGCACCTTAGAATTGTTCAAAGACCCTTTATTGAACTTAACCAACGGCTTCAATTTCTTGCCTAGATCCAACATTTTGGAGTCTATGTCAACGACCGTTACCGCCTTTACCTCACCATAACGAAGAGCTTCTCGCGTTGTAATTCCTCCGCCGCCGCCGATCATCAGGATGCGCTGCTGCTTTTTGGCAACAGCCATCGCCGTGTGGACCATCGCTTCGGCCCAAATGTTGTCATCCTCTGTCGTGCCAAACATCACGTAACCATCGCCGTAGACCAGTACTTTTCCCTTTTTCAGCTTAACTACCGCGATTCGCTGGAAGGGCGTTTTCATTCGGAGCAGAATGCGGTATTTCCCGTCCGGCTCATCATCGTTGGATATATAGTTCCGGAGGGACAAAGCTCTTAGTTTGATAAGCGGCATACTATTGTTACTTTTAGATATAATTTGCGCTTTTTTATAAACCATGATTAGCCTCCCATCATAATTGGGTCACCGATAGAGGGACAAAGAAACAAGCAAATCTACTTCCTTCGTCATACATTTTTTATAGTATAGGGGGGAATGTAATGGATGGACAAACAAATCAGTAGATTTGAATTGAAGGCCTCAAAACGAATGAAACGTCTCCCCGCTCCATTATTCACCGTTTTGATGTCGAAGGCGAACCGGTTTATCGAACAAGGATACGATGTGATCAATCTCGGACAAGGAAACTCCGATCTTCCCACCCCCTTGCACATTGTTCGTTCTTTACAGGAAGCGGCGGAAAATACGCTGAACCACTTTTCCCCCCCATTATCCGGAAGCAGGAAACTAAGAGAGGCGATATGTCAGTGGTATAAACGCGAACAAGGGGTTGATCTGGATCCCGACAATGAAGTAGCCATTCTTTCCGGAACGAAAACAGGTCTGGCAGACCTTGCGACGATATTATTGAACCCGGGGGATATCGCGCTTGTTCCTGACCCCGGTTACCCGGATTATGAATCGGGTATTGCACTGGCTGGCGCAACGATGACACCGATGCCATTACTAATAGAAAACCGATATTTACCCGATTTAGGAAGGATAACTCAGAATCAATGCGAAAGAGCAAAAGTAATGTTTCTGAATTATCCATCAAATCCTACCGGTGTCTGTGCACCTGCCTCCTTCTTTGACGATGCGATCCGGTTTGCCGAAAAGAACCAAATTGTGATCGCAAACGACTTTGCATATGGAGCAATCGGATTCGACGGAAAAAAACCAGTAAGCTTCTTATCCCGTCCCGGTGCAAAAGAAGTAGGGATCGAGCTGTATTCACTTTCCAAAACCTATAACATGACCGGTTGGCGGATCGGATTTGCGCTCGGGAATAAAAAAGTTATACGTTTGATGAATTTGCTTCGGGATCATTGCTATGCCAGCCTGTTTGGAGCGGTTCAAACTGCCGCGGTAACGGCCTTGACGTCCTCACAGGATTGCGTGCGGGATCTGGTTGACATTTACGAATCAAGAAGGAACTCAGTAGTCCGTGATATGAGCAGGATTGGATGGAATGCCACACTCTCTGAAGGTACGCTCTTCGAATGGCTTAAGGTTCCGGACCGATATACCTCAATTCGGTTCGCAGACTTGCTTCTAGACAAGGTTCATGTCTTCGTGGCGCCAGGCATCGGTTTCGGACAATTCGGTGAAGGACATGTTCGGTTGGGACTACTCACAAGCGAAGAACGGTTACGGGAAGCCATGAGAAGGATTCAAACTCTTTCCCTCTTCTAAGTTACCCTCACTTACTGATCGCGTTGGTAATATTTAAATAACCTCAGATTTTTTAAGGTATTGGGTTTAACCTTATTTTTTTCTTCAAGAACCTCCCTCGGTAATTTGAACAGTAACGAAAGATTTTTGGGCAGCGTTTTGTTGGGAACGAGTGCTTTGTATGTGCCTGGCGTGAATTTTCTATAGGAAGCGATTTGGAATCCCCAATCTCCAAAAGAAGGGACATACACGGCGTAACTCTTAGTTACCATTCCCACGCTTTTCAAAGTATGATAAATGCTCCAATACACGCTCGGCTTATCTTCTGTCGAATTTGATTGAATGACGATCATGCCGCCAGGCGCGAGAGCTTTTGCAATGCGTTGGAAAAATTCCTTAGAATACAGCTTGCTTAATAATTTATCCGACGGATCGGGAAAGTCGAGAATAATAACGTTATAGGATTTAGAGCCTGGTTTTGAGGTTAGAGGAAAGAACGTTCTTGCATCCTTTTGATAAATCTTCACCCGCTTATCGAATAATGACCGATTATTCAAGATCGATACAGGCTTTCTTTTGGCTATTTGAACGATTTTGGGATCCAACTCAACAAGGTCGACCGATTTGACATCGCGATATTTAAGTACCTCCCGTACTGCGAATCCATCACCCCCGCCTAATATTAATACATTTCGACGATTTGGGGTCATTATCATGGCCGGATGTACAAGCGCCTCGTGATAGATCCGTTCATCCAATGAACTAAATTGCAATTGCTTGTCAAGATACAACCGTAAATCTTTGGCCTCTAGGAGGATAATGTTTTGATACCGGCTTTTACCCCGATATAGGATCTTCGGCCTTTCTTTCAAAAGGTGCTTTAGCGTTTTTAGATCCCAAATATCACCCCTTATTTTACTCGTTCTTTGAATCGTTCTCATTTTTAGCAATGAATTCACCTCTTACATGATTTATGTTTTTCGCATCTTTCTAACGAACCCGATCTGATCATGTAAGTTATTCATCCATTTCAATCAAGTTATGCCGATATTTCCGGGCATGTGTGGGCGAGGGTCAGGAGAAAAGTTAGTCTTAAACCCATATTTCCATAGGAAAACCGTCAGGCAGAAAACCTGACGGTTTGAGGAAGCGGCAACCCCTACGTTTCCACTTGAAAAGTCTTTTCCAACCACTCCGAGGTAACGTACGTCATCCCATCCTTTTCAATTACCGAGAAATCATTCTCTCCTGGCTTAAAGCTGACTTCGAAATCCTTATACTGGGTGGTCACTTGCCGCTTGGATACATCCCAGATCACCTTCGCCCCTTGAAGCTCCATGAAACTTCTCAAGGGAACCATTGTTATCTTATCTCTAGGAAAAACAATTTGACTGTCGATCGCTTGAATTACCTCCGTCACAAACTCTGCACAGTAATTCCCCGCAGTAACCGGCTCGTACACCTCATCTGCATACCATTCCGAATTGGAGAGAATACGGATTCCCAGGAAAGGCACCTTGAAAGTTTCCGCCACTTGTGCCGCGGAAGCCGTCTCCATCTCCTCAACACTGGTCCCTACGTTCTCATGAAGCCACTTAATGCGGTCCAATTCCCGGTTCCATTCGTCTGCGCTTCCGATAACACCCGATACCGCCTTGCCGTATTTGTAATCCTTCGAAATGCTCATAGCGACTTTGTATAGCTCCTCATCCGGCTCGAAGAAGGGATACTTCACCTTTTCCCCGTTCTCCCGAAGCGTTGTGCTTACGACTTTCCATGTCTCTGGGGCCATAGATGAGCCCGAATCTCTATGATTCGTTATAAACTTGCCGTAGTTAACATACTTCTCGCCCACGACAATATCATATCGATGAAGTTCTGGATCATGTCCTCCTGAAGTGCCTTGATTGATGATGACCTTGGGATTATACTTCTCGATCAATAAGGTGGTAGAAGCCGCCGCACTTACCATTCCGACTTCCGTTCGCGAGACAACTACAGGAATCGAATGGATTTCTCCGATATAATAGGTATAAGAACCGAATGTTTCCGTCTTGTATTCTCCCATTTGTTCAAGGAAGTAGGCTATTTCTTCATCCATAGCGCCTTGCAGAGCAATCGGACGTATACTCTGGTCAGCGGCGATTACTTGAACGGGAACAATAAGAAGGCAAAGCATCGTGAGTACGGCAAGTAATTTTTTCATTGAATTCACCTCTTCATTAGTTTCATTTATCATATCTGACGGATTTATCTACGTAAGTAATGATTACATGGAACTTGTTAATATGCATAAATTTAAGCATTAATGTTAGTTACAATTACACTAAGTAGGAACTAGATTGAGCAGAACGTCTTGCATACTCCGTGTCAAGTCATTGAAAAAAGGCTGCCATCTCGGCAGCCTTGTTGTTGGACTATTGATTCCCGTAAAAATCATTGCTTTATCTTGATTTGTACCTTAAATAGATCCGGATCTTTCGGTCTACCTAGAAAATCTACGGTCTCCTCCAGGCTGATTGTCTTCGAGATAAGAGGCTTAAGTTGAATCCTGCCTTCCTTCACCCAATTCAGCGCGGGCAAGAATGTATAGTTAATAGCCATAGAACCGATCAGGGTCCAATCCTTCTGATAAAGCTTGAACGGACTGATCTGGATCTTAGCGTTCTGCGGGGTGACTCCGAATTGCAAATACTTTCCCCGGGGTCCGATAAAATCAAATTCTTTCTCGATGACTGCCGGAATACCGGTGACGTCGATCACAACATCGAAGCCTTTCGGATAGTCTTCCTGTTTCAATTGGCTGCTCAGGATGCCCTTCGTGGCGCCAAGCTCCAACGCCATGTTCAGTTTTTCTTGGGAAACGTCTACGACAATCAATTCCGAGGCTCCGGCCCTGGAGAGCGACTGGACGAGCTGTTGTCCCATGGCGCCGGCGCCGAAAAGAATAACCCTGTCTCCTATCTGGAGATCGAGACGGTTCATTCCGTGCACGACGCAAGCCATCGGCTCGATGAAGGCCGCTTCCTCAAAACTCATGGCATCCGGGATTTTCACCGTGTTCCTGGCAGGAACCTTAACGTATTCCGCCATGCTCCCGTTCATCGTATTTCCGAGCGCTCCCCAATTCAAGCAGTGGTTGCCTCTGTGCGTGAGGCAGTACTCGCATTCTCCGCAGAAAATGCCGGGATCGGCGGTAACGCGGTCACCCGGCTTGAAGGCGTTGACTCCCTCACCGACTTCGTGGATGACGCCCGAAAATTCGTGGCCGGGTACGATCGGATACGGAGAAATGAATTCGCCTTCGAAAATATGAAAGTCAGTGCCGCAAATTCCTACGTACTCCACTTTGATCGTAACTTCTCCCGCTCCCGGGTTTGGATAAGGAATTTCCTTGATGACTGCATGATGCGGCTTCTCGATTACCAATGCTTTCATGAATAACCATCCTCTCTGAATTTCATTACCTTAATAACTCGCCGGCCAGCTTGATGTAGCCTTTCTTCAGAATGAATCGCAAGCTCTCTACCACTTCTTGAGCGCTGCCCGTAGCCAGCTTTTGAATCAACGTATCGTCTTCGATTAACGACATGCTGATCTCTCCGACCAGCTCGGAGTATTCCTTGGGAGTATCCAAGGGTACAAGGATCGTAAGCACCGTACTCAACGGCACCATACGGCCTTTCGCCTGCCAGATGACGTCCTTGTTCAACCGGAAGACGGAGATGGCTAATTCGCTGATTCCTTTGCTGCGGCAATGAAGCATGGCCAGCCGGCCATCATCGACAAGCAAGGGCCCCTGCTCTTCCCTTCTTTCAAGATCCCTTCGCAGCAGCTCGATATCCGTTACTCGAAAACGGATTTGGACAAGCTCCATGATTTGCATGATCAAATTCTGCTTGGAATCCGCTTGCAAGTGATCCGCCACCTCGATATTGTCCAGCAGCGAAGCCAGCGCTTTTCCGAAGCGATCGACCTTGTCTACCGTGTCTTCGATTCCGGAGCGGTCTTCCTCGCCCTTGTAATTCGATTTATGCAACTCGGGCAATTTCTCCCTAAGCTTGGCAATGTCTGCTTCCGTCAGAAATGGACTGACTACGAATACTTGACTTGTCTCCAACTGAACGGGCAACGTGGATAAGATCAAGTCTACCGGATGGTTATTAGCGAGCCAATCATCCAAGTCGAAAAGAGATACCGCATCCATGACCTGAAGCTCGGGAAGCCTTTTCTTGATTTGCGCTTGAAGCAAACGGGATGTGCCGATGCCGCTGGAGCATACAAGAAGCACCCGGTACTTCTCCGCGCCTGAATTCTGCTTGTTCAGAATAGCCGTACCGAAATGTATGGCCAAATAACCGATTTCTTCTTGCGGCACAGGCTTTCCTAATTGTTGCTCTAGGTATTTGGCTGCTTTCGCAGTTGCCTTGAATATTTCAGGATACTCTTCCTTCACGTGCTGGAGAAGCGGATTGCGTGCTGCCATGCCAAGCTCGATTCGTTTGACTGCCGAATTTAAATGGGTGGTCAAATTCTGGACGAGCATATTGTCGGTTTCAAGCTCCAGCTTAAGCTCCTGTTCAATGATCCCAATCATGTTTCGCACATACTCGAGTATCAGACTGTAATCAAAGTCGTTGCCCATCACATGATTCGAGCGTGCACCCAAGATGTGCATCGTAATATATCCGATCTCGCTTTCCGGAAACGTCAGCTCGAGGCGCTCGCTCAGTACGGAAGCAAGCTGTTCGGCAGTTTCAAATTCCTTCATAGACTTCAAACGATCCAGGATCTCGTTTTCGATGGTAACCGATTCATTCATTTTTAATCGTTGGACGGCCATTGCCAGATGGACAACGAATCCTACATAGGCGTTGTCGGCCATACGATAGCCCCGGTTTTGCTCAAACTCTTGAATCACTTGCTCGATTTTGAGCAGCCACTGAGGATCGATAAAATTCAGAAGCCGGCGGCGAATCGAGGAATGAAGATTCTCGCGCTGTACGTTGGATTCTTCATACATAAACTCCATCAGCTGCTCTTGGGTCACATTCTCATACAACAAATCAACCAGTGCTGCACGAATGCTTTTCTCCGAACCTTCGATGTATACGCCGATTCCCGGTTTGCGATGCAATTGTATGCCGTGTTTCTCGAACCAGGGTTCGATCCTCTGAAGATCGTAGCTGATCGTCGACTCAGCTGCGTTTAGTTCCTTGCTCAAGGTATACAGCTTCTTCGGTTCCTTGCCTGAAAGCAGAATTTGCTTAATGCCGGATTGCCGCTCATCTGCCGAGTAGACGGGCTGTGCGGAATCGGTCTCGGACAAGGTTCGGGCAAGTTCCTCCACTTCCTGACCATTACCGAGCAGCTTAAGTCCAACTCCGATCTTCTTGTCAAACCATATCCCATACTGCGCGATAAAATAGGCCAGCTCGGACAATTCCCTTTGCAGCGTCCGCAAGCTTACGTTCAGACGGTCTGCCAGAACGTTCAAAGGCGCGTAATCGCCCGATTCAAGAAAGTACAATAAAATTTGCTGCTGCCGGGCATTCAGCTTGATTTTTGTTTTCTTTTCCATGTTTGATCACGTCCTTGGTTGCTGCTTCGGGCTTGTTCGCGGGATCATGGCCGCTTACTCCAGATTGGTATGTCTGCTGGCCATATTGTTTTCTGTTTGCGGCATGTTTTGTACTAACTGAAGAACGATCCAATCGAACAATAATAACTGGGTCTGTTCAAAGACGGAACCCATCGGCTGAACCGATCTCACTTCACTTGTCCCCTCTCTCATCGTTTGGGCGGGAATGTGAATGATAAGATCCGCACGCAGCGGGAGCTCGGCCTCGGGGAAAGCCGTGAAAAAGGCGATCCGCGCTTGAGAAGCCTTCACGATGTCCATTAGCGCTTCGACCGTCGAGAGACTTCCGGTTCCGGAACTGGTCATCCAGAGATCTCCGGATTGGATGGCCGGGGTCGTGACATCCCCCACAATATAAACCTGAAAGCCCAAGTGCATAAGCCTCATGCCGAAGGCTTGAAGCATGAGCCGTTCTCGCCCTAGTCCATAGATGAAGATCCGATTCGCCTTAACGATCTCTAAGATTAAAGCTTCAACTTCTTGCTCACGGATAGAAAAAAAGCTTGCGGACAGCTCCTGCAGCATGATTTGGCGGATATCAATGACATTCATGTACTGTCCCCCGTTTCAACTCTTGGCGACCAAGTGCCTTAACTTGTTCAGGATCATTTCATGGGCAGCGGGGTCCGTATAATCCTCAAATGAGACATAATCGCGCCCGGGTGCGCTTTTCATCGCTCTCTTCAACAGATAATGATGGGTTACGATGATTTTGGCATTATCCGGAATATGATCCAGCGAAGAATAGACGACCGTTACCGCTTCCCCTAATTCCGTCGACCGAAGCTTCTTTCGCAGGACGGCAGCTCCCATAGCGCTGGATCCCAAACCCGCATCACAGGCGAAACACACCGTGATGCTATCTTCATTTGCGGCAGCAGCAGGAGTCGAATGCCCGGTCTTTACTTCCACCGTTGCCGCCTTATTCGGGATCATTTTCGATACAGGACGAAGAATGTGTTTAATTTCCTTCCATTGCTGAACGTGCACTAAACGTTGCACGACATCGTGCTCCCTATTTTCCACCGCTTTCTCCGGAATCTCTGGAATCGCCTTGATCACGAGCAGCGAGATCGATAAGGACACTACCGTAGATACTGTGATTCCAAGCAGCACGTATAGCACATCGTCAGGGGGTGAAAGTCCCACGATCAGCAGCAGGCTCGATGGGGATGGGATGGACACCAATCCCGCGTCCAAGTATTGAAAAACATATATACCTGCCATATTCCCCGCAATCAAGGGCAGCAGGAGCTGCGGCCGCATGAGCACATAGGGAAAATAAACCTCCTGGATCCCGCCTAACGAATGAATGGCCAGCGTAGAGGATGCGTTGATACGGGTTTTCCCTCTCATCCGGATGATATAGGCCAGCAGCATACCCATTGCAGGTCCTGGATTCGACTCCAGAAGAAAGAAAATGGATTTACTCAGGTCTTTGATTTGGGAGATGCCAAGCGGACCCAGAATGCCGTAGCTGAGCATATTGTTCAGAAACAACACTTTGGCAGGCTCAATTATGGCTGCTGAAATGGGAAGCCAGCCCGAGTATGCGATTTGCACGATATAGTCGTTTAATTGTTCGATTATACTGGAGAGATACTGTCCTGCATAAGTAAAGCAAAAAACGGCCAACGCTCCGGCTAGAACCGCCGAAATGAAGTTGGCCATCAAGAGTTCAAAACCGGAAGGAAGTCTGTTCTCAAGCAGACGGTCGATTCGGTTAACGATCCAGCCGATTGCGGGTCCGAGAAGGAAAGCCATGAATATCATTGACACCGTACTCGCAAGCGCCAGTCCGAACACGACGATGGCTGCTACCGTTCCGCCTCGTTTACCCCCCATAAGATGTCCACCGGTATAACCGAACAGAACAGGCAGGAGCCAGCTGAGAAGCGGTCCGGTCAGCAGGTTCACGTTATAGTTGGGAAACCACCCATAAACCCCGAAGACAGCCCGAATCAAACCGATCGCGATTAGAATCGCTATGTTTTGGGAAACGATCGTGCTAAGAAGCCTGCCGAACTTGTACATGGATGCAGTCACCAACTTTTGATAGGGGTCGAGCGAGATTCCAAACCGCTGTTCGAACCTAATCGTTACATTGCAGCTGTTCTCAGGAAATATCTACAACCACTTTAATGTGGCCTCTGCCGGACTCAACCTGTTCAATCGCTCTTCCAAAATCATTTAGAGGGAAACGGTGAGTTATCAACATATCCGTTTTTACGATACCGTTGCGGATAAAAGCGATGGCCCGGTCAAAACAATGTGTCTGTGCAAAGGAGCCGATGATTTTTAATTCCTTCTGAAAAACCTCATAAGGACTGATCGTGATCTCATCATCATGCGAAGCTACACCGTAAATGACGACTTTTGCACCTTTTTTGGTGAATTTCGTCATCTGTTGAATGACGTCCTTCGCGCCAGTTGCGTCGATTACTATATCGAAGCCTTTAGGAAATTTGTCAAACAGCTCTTTTTCATGGATCGAATAATCATTACGATCCATCTTCACCGCTTCGTCAGCACCCAGTCCTTTTACAACCTCTAGTTTACGTTCATCGGAAGCTGCGACAACCAAGTTGGCTGCTCCCGCATGCTTCAACAACTGAGCCAGAATGATACCGGTCGGTCCTGTACCGAACATCAATACATCGTCACCAGCCCTAACATCGATCACATCAAGTCCATGAACCGCACAGGCTGTTGGCTCTACGAGGACTCCTTGATCATACGAAAGTTCGCCTAAATGAAACACTTTATCGTGATTGACCGCGACGTATTCGGAAAACCCACCGGGTCCGTTTACTCCCAATGAATAGAAATTTTCACAGTACAACGGTTGATTGCGGCGACAATAATAACATTGTCCACATAGTTCTGTGTTATCCGCGCAAACCCGATCACCGACTGTAAATCCTGTTGCGTTTTTGCCAAAGGCCGCAACCTCACCAACGAATTCGTGTCCGGGGATCAGCGGAAATCCGGCCATGAATCCCCCATGGTGCAGATGAATGTCCGTTCGGCATACGCCACAGGAATTAATCTTCAGTAGCACTTGGTTATCTTTGATAACAGGATCAGTTGTCTCGCGAACGGAAAAATCGGTGGCTTTATTATAGTAAACGGCTTTCATATGAAATCCCCTCCCTTACGGCCTAATCACGATCTTTAAGGTGCTGTTCTTCTCGTGGATCGCCTTCTCGAATGCTTGGGGCGTTTCATCCAAAGACATATAATCCGTAATTACCGGTTCAAGATCGATATCTTCGCCGGCCATAACTGCTACGCCGGTCGGGTAGGTATTATGATACCGGAAAACACCGCGAATATCGATCTCATTGTCTACAATATAGGGGATACTGAGCGGCGTTTCGTTCTCTTGCGGAAGCCCGACCAGAACGACGCGTCCACCCCGGCGGACAGCTTGAAGCGCCGCTTGAGCGGCACGGCCATTGCCGGCGGTCTCGATCGCCAGATCTGCCTTCCGTCCTTCGGTGATTCGCAGAAGCGCAGCTTGGCCGTCTTCTTCCCGCAGATTAATTACATCCGTTGCTCCCATTAGCAAGGCCCTCTCCAGACGGAACGATTCAAGGTCAACGCCAATGATGCGCCTTGCTCCTGCGGATTTAGCCGCCATCAAGGCCAGGATGCCGATTGGCCCCATGCCCATGATCACGACGGTTTCACCCGGAAGAAGTTCACCCCTGCGTACCGCATGAAGCCCGACGGAGAAGGGTTCGATCAGCGCCGCTTTCTCATAGGACATGGAGTCCGGAATCGGAAACAACATATCTGCTCTGATGGCGATATACTCGCAGAAAGCCCCGTCATATGGAGGGGTAGCCAGGAAGACGACGTCCGGACATAGATTATAGTGACCGGACTTGCAATAGCTGCAGCGTCCGCATGTAACACCAGGCTCGATCGTTACACGCTGGCCCGCGGAGACATTTCGGACATCGCCGCCAACGGCAACGACTTCCCCGGCAGCCTCATGTCCGAGGATGATCGGCTTCTCCACCACATAAGGTCCGATTTTCCCATGTTCATAATAGTGGACATCGGAACCGCACAGTCCGACTGCTTTGATTCGGACAAGCGCCTCATCCGGTCCGTACGATGGAATATCCAATTCTTTCAGTTCGATGGTGCCGGGCTTGGTGAGCACGGCTGCTTTCATTTTCCCTTGCATAAGCTTTCCCCTTTTCTTACCTTATTTGACTGCTCCCATGGAAAGTCCGCGAACCATATATTTGCGCACAAGCAGACCGCAGATGAGCATAGGCATAATAATGACGGTACCGGTAGCCATCGCTTGGCCCCATTTGATCCCTTGCTGGGAAACGAGCAACGAAGCCGCAATCGGCACCGTCTGCGTTCCATTTCCGGTGAAAATGGAAGCAAAAGCATAATCGTTCCATGAGAACATCAGACACAACACACCCGTAGCGACAATCCCGGGGGCCGCAGTTGGAACCGCCACCCGAAGAAAAGCTTTAAACTTGCTGCACCCATCAATCATCGCGGCTTCTTCCAGATCAATTGGAATATCCTTAAAAAACGTCCACATCATCCAAAGGGCAAACGGCAGGTTAAAGGTAGTATAAGCGAAAATCAGCCCTTCCGTCGTTCCGATCAAGCCTGTTTTAGCAAAGATCAGATACAAGGGAAGAATGACAGCCGGTATGGGAGCCATCCGGGTGCTGATAATCCAGAATGAAATATCCTTCTCCCGCTTGAAATTTCCGCGGGCCAAAGCGAATCCCCCCGTGACGCCTAGAATTAGGGAGAGTCCTGTGGTCAATATGGCGACGACGACGGAGTTAGTCAGAAACTCGGTGAAATGTCCTTTGCCTGTGAACATATCCATGTACACGGCAAATGTGGGTTCGAAGATAAGCTGCGGCGGCATGGAGAACATGTTCACCTGAGTTTTCACGGAAGATATCATCATATAAAGAATGGGAACAAGAGCCCACGCCAATGCTCCGAAGATTAGGACATAAAGAACAGTGTTCATAATTCTGCGATTCATTGCCATCTTTATGCCTCCTCACTTCGCAAGACTTTAAGGAAAAACTTGCCTAACCAGATGGTCACGAACAGCATCGTGAGGCCCAGGGCGGCTGCTGTACCGATATCCTGGAACCGGAATGCTACCTGCATGAGGTAGTAGCCCGCTATCTTGGTAGCGTCGGCCGGACCGCCTTCGGTTGTAATGGTGATCGTATCCACGTAACGCAAAATATCCATCGAACGGATCAACAATGCTACGACGATCATACGCCGCACCATAGGAAGCAGAATGAACCGGACTTTCTGCCAGCTGGTTGCTCCATCAACCTCGGCCGCTTCGAGAGGTTCCGTCGGGACTGACTGAAGCCCGGCAAGCACGATAATTGTGATCAGCGGGGTCCATTCCCATACGTCCATCATAATGACGGCCGGCATCGCGTAAGCCGCATCGCCGAGAATTTGAACGTTCATTCCTAATAATTGAAGAAACCAATTGTACAGTCCATAAGTCGAATCAAGAAGAAAACGCCAAAGCAATCCTGCTACGATCGGCGCCACGAACAAAGGCAGCATCCACAGGGTGGCGAAGAAATTTCGATGTTTGGGAATATGGTATAACATCAAAGCCATAACAACGCCAAGCACCAATTGTATAATTAACCCGCCTCCGGCATAGATCGCAGTCCGGCCCCAGGATTCCCAGAAAGTGTCAGTTGTAAATATCCGGATCCAGTTGTCTAAACCTGCAAATTTCGGTTTATCCATGTCCAGGGTGTAATCCATAAAGCTTGCGTATATCATAAAGAGAAATGGGAAGATGCTGATCGCCGCCAGCACGATCATGGAAGGAAGCAGCATCCAGAATTCCGTTCGGTTGGTTTTAGCTTTTTTGATTCTTTCTCCAGTTGCCTGCAGCAAGGCAGCAACCTCCTTCCTATCCGTTACCCCGTTAGTCTTAAAGAGGAAAAAAGCGGGCTGCTGAGACTGCGGCAATCCCGCTTTTTCCGATTATTAATTGCCGGTAAGCTTGTCGCTTTGCTTCGCAATTTCGTTCATTGTATCCTCAGGCGATTGTCTTCCCGCAAGCATTTTGGAAATCTCGGTGTATACGATGGTATCTACTTGCGGCCACATCGGAATCTTCGGCCTCATATACACGTTTTCTTCTTTCCAAGCATCGAGTACCGCGATCATGGAAGGAGCGTTCGGCAATTTCTTGGATTCCTCCGTTCCCGGCTGCATCGCTTTCTGGATTTCAGGCAGGTTGTAAACCGAATGACGGGTCGGCGTGAATCCGATGTCAAGTATTTTGTATTGCGTTTGTGGAGAGGTAGCCCAAATCAAGAACAGCCAAGCTGCTTTCTGATCATCTTCCGAAATGTATTTATTGATGCCGATTCCAGTACCTCCGTACATATTGCCGCGGCCTTTCGGACCTTTCGGAAGAATCGTCCAGCCTACGTTGCCTACGACTTTCGAAGATTCCGGATTCTCGTACATGGAGGCGAATTCGTGCCATTCCGGCGCCATCGCGATTTCTCCTGCCGCGAAACCTTCCGCAAGGCCGGACCAATCCCAAGATCTGCTGCCCGGAGCGGCTTCTTTAAGCAGCTTGTTGTAAAATTCGGCTGCAGCGAGAGCTTCGGGAGAAGTGAGCAGTGATTTGCCCGGGTTGTCCGTGCCGATACTTCCGAGGTTCTCGGCCTGGAAGTACTCGCCGCCGAAGGATGTCAGAACGTTGCTGAAATCATTCATCAAGGAGTCATGCTGCTTCGCCTGGTGACCCGTTCCGTATTTGACTTCTTTGATGACGCCTGCTTTAACCTTTTGATTGATCCAAGCAGCGATTTCATAATATTGCTCCCAAGTCATTTCCGGACCCGGAGTCCAGTCATAACCTTTCTCGCTTTGGAATAGATCCTTGTATTTTTCGAATACATCCTTGCGATAGCTCAGAACCATTGTCGGGCTGTCATAAGGAAGCGTATAGAGATGTTCTTTGTCGCCCATATATCCGTTAGCCGTAAGTTGAGCTTCAATGAAGTCCTCCAGACCCCCCGGTACTTTCGGGAGCGAAGAATCGTTGTTCAAGGTGTTGAGGTCCAAGAAGTGACGGGATTGCTTGGCAAGGATTTGGTACGGATCCGCATAGATGATGTGATAGTTGTCATTCTTTGCGTTGAAGTCGAGACCGGTTTTCTCGATTACCACATCAAGGTTTACCTGTTCGATATTCACTTTAATTCCGGTAGCCTTCTCGAAAATATCGATATTGGCGGCCAGCCCGGAAGATGGAGGCGTATTTTCGGTGATGACGTTAAGCGTAGTTCCTTCGAATTGCTTCCAGTTGAAACCGGCAGGCGTTTCGATTTTCGGCAGGCCTTCTACCCAACCTCCGAACGGATCACCGTCTGTTGTTGCAGGAGCACTGCTGGCAGCGCTTTCAGAAGGTTGCGCGGAACTTGCGGCAGGACTGCTAGAATCCGATTCTTTTGATTTAGAGGAACATCCGCTTAAGACTACTACGCTAAGCATAATCAAAGCCATCAGGCTTGCAAATAGAGACCGTTTCAAGAAGAATCCCCCTTCAATGTTATGGGTTATGGCGGAGCATGCTGAATTAAAGAAGGATACCGGCCGGCACTCTTTAATCTCTTTATCATTATAGAATGGGCTGACACCGGAATTCTATCCTGACATCTTCCGGTCCTGACGCCCTTGCCGTGCGACAACTTTGAAGATTGAAGCGGACTTCGGTGCAATCCCCGAACAAACGTCTACGTTAACCGCTCTTCTTTCATCAAGCAAGTTTATAAAGAAGGCGCATATGTCGGAAAAAAGTTTCCTCTAGCCCTGCGGACTCGCTAAATAACGACATCCTTTTCTAGATACATATTGTATCATTAAAAATGCGGAAATACATTGCTCGCAATTTGGTCCCGAGAGGTGAACGGATGACACTCCTGAATGGCTCGCCCTATCAAGTCGCCTATACGGACCCTGCCGCTTCCACGAGGATCACCCGCCGGCTTAGCCGTTATGTGAACGGCCTCCATCCCGATAGGCGAATTGTTGCCGTATGCTTGGGGACGGATCGAAGCACGGGTGATTCCCTTGGTCCTCTATCAGGCACTGCTCTGTCCAAATACCGTTGTTCCTCGTTCGATCTTTACGGTACGTTAGAAAATCCGGTACATGCCATGAATCTTGACGATACTCTGGAGCAGCTCTATCGCACGTTCGACGACCCCTTCGTTATTGCGATCGATGCTTGCCTCGGCAACGCCGCAAGCATCGGAACGATCCATCTCGGCGAGGGTCCTTTACGCCCGGGTGCCGGAGTGAATAAGACGTTGACTCCCGTTGGAGACATCTATATTTCCGGCGTGGTCAACGTCGGCGGCCTAATGGGTTACCATGTTCTTCAGAACACTCGGCTTCACCTCGTGATGGGCATGGCCAATCTGATCGCTCGAAGCCTGTTCGTCGCGATATCGATTAGACAAATCTCATCCACCGACTGATGCTGTATCTACACCTCGGGCACTGGGCAAAAACCCGGATTGCGCCCGCGAAGCCGCTTCGTGTAGGGAGTATCCCGCTTTGATAGTTCCTCGAAGTAGCTGCCTATGGCATGATTGGCTGGCACCGAGCCATTGTGGAACTGAAGGGGAACGCTTTGCCGGACATGCGTATAGTGATAGGTTGTCTCTCTCTTCGGAAGCTTGTATACCTGAGGCGGCAGATGAGGAACGACGTCGTACCGGTTGTAAATCCGGAAGCTTTCATCGACCTTGCCCGCGAATGCTTTGACGAATGAAGGGTCGCCTACCCGAGGCGCTCCATAGGTATATACGGAGGGTCGATTAAATGGCGAATTTACAGCGACATCGACAGCGCACAAAACTGCCAGAGCTCCTCCAAGGCTGTGCCCCGTAATCGTCAAGGATTTGCTTGCGGGGAGCCTGCTTAATGAAGATAAAATAGGATCCCGGGCAGAAGAATAGATATCCGATATCCCCAGATGGACCTGCCCGGCATCCTTCGCGTACTTATACTTCCGCTGTCTCGCAATCGCATCCGAAATCCAGTCCGCGGTCGAGCTCGTTCCCCGGAACGCGACAATAATTTGATCGTCCGACTGCAGGATGAACCCGAAACGTTCCGACTGACCGGTAATGGATTTAGCGCGAAAAGTCGCGACGGTGTCATAGAATTCGGGACTGACGAACTGTCCCTCCGGATGACTGTACTGCGCATAAGCTTGGCTGCAAACGGCAGCGAGAAAGATCGCTCTGCGGTCATCGATGCCACTTGGTTTCATCAGTGCCACCTCCGCTTCTCTCCACATACACTATTAAGAAAAACGGCAAGTGGTGCCTAGCTCCTGCAGATGTAAAAAACCGTATCGCCTAGAGGATCGGCGAAACGGTTTTCTCGGCTGTTGTCATTTCTTTTCCGTGCTTTGGGAAGGCTTCTTCTTCCGTTTTAGGTGATTCTGATAAGAGGCATCCAATAAACGATTCATGCCGTCGGCGAATTCTTCGTCCGAGTTGGATTTATCTATCTTGGAATCGGGAAAACGAATATCCTTGATCTCCCAATTGTTTGTAGCCAAATTGTGCTTAAAGCCTTTGGACAGCAAGAACTTACGCCTGTTGTCTTTGTATTCAGGAGCTTTCGGCTCCTCTTTCCGCGGCTTCGGCGGTTCCGGTACGACATCTGCAGCAGGAGATGCGGGTATGCCACGAGCTTCCGCTTCTTTAAGCTTTGCTTGCTCTGCCAGGGAAATCGGCCTTTGGGGCTTGTTTCCTTTAAGCCAATCGAGATCATAACGCATTCGCGAGTTTATCACATAATAGGATTTTCCCTTTATATCCTCTTTAGGGACTTCGTCGTACAGCTCTTTGCGTTTCTTGAAGCCCTCAATTACAAGCTTGATCTGCTGCTTCTCAATTTCAATCGGAACAACCTCGTTCCCTGGCATATATACGTCGCACATCACTTGTTTGAATAAAAATTCACCAAGCTCGGAATCGAAATAGTTGGTGAAGGTTACGACTATTTCTTTTTTATTGATCGTAATCGTTTGGTTCAAAATAAAATCCTCCTCATGGCTAAAGCTTGCTAACTCTTATTATATCCCAGAATAAGCTAATAAGCAGTAGCTACTCTATCTTCACGTCGAAGGATAATCGACTCTTCGGGATGAATTAATGCGATCTTTGGAGCTTATCTATGTCTGATTCCGACAAGCCGGTAACTTTCATAATTAGTTCATGGGCTAATCCTTCGTGTAACATTCTCGTTGCTACTTCCTCAAGGCCTTCGAGCTTGCCTTCGAGCTTGCCTTCGAGCTTGCCTTCGAGCTTGCCTTTCTGAAACCCTTCTTTTGCATATGATGACATCCATTCCATCAGAATCGCCTCCTTTTGCGGAAATCGCTTTATAAATTCAGAATGCGCCAAGGTCATTTCATCTGAAGTCAATGGCATGTAAGATTCGAAGAATACGGTTAATAATTCCATTCTAGCCGGGTCAAGCTGCAGATCAAACAGAATTCGCAAAAATCCGATATGAAGCTCTCTTCGCTCATTATCATTATACCCCATACTGCTCAGAAGAGCAGCAGCCACAGGATTGTTCATCTGCACAAATTTCCGCCAGTTTTGATGATGGAGTTGCAGCGAGAAGTAGCGGAAATTTAAAACATCAAGAAAAGGGAATTCCCATCCAAACGAAGCTGGATCCGCACTTTTGCGCTTATGGCTGAAAATGGCGATCGGTATGATCCTCCTCCGGTATTTCTCGTACAATCGACTCGCATAGAGAAACATTCGCTCTGCGAAATCCTTCTCATAATAAGATTGCGGCTCCAAATGAACCAATATTAGCGCATCCTCCCCCTTTAATTTCGCTTCAACTAATAAATCAACGCGTCCCTTCTTCCCGCCTTTTAAATCCGTGAACAATTCCTCCGATAGAAACTTTACATGAGTAAAGTCAATCGCCTCAGCTACTTCAGGAAAGAACAACTCAACGAACTCCTTGAAAAAAGTCTGCAGCAGCTCCTTATATAGTCGATCATGATCAACCATCCTGGCCTTGTCCTCCTAAAATGCCGCAAAACGACAAAACGCCACCCGTTGGCTCCTCAAGAGGAGAACGAGCGGCGTGTGCTTCACGGCCGTTGAGATTTGTGAATAGATCATACCATAAAAGACAGCGATTAGGAGAGAGACTTTTTACCAGGGGAGGTTTTCACCGCTGCGATATGGTAATGTAGAGTCATCGGCTCTTACTTTATATACAGCAGGTGCATTTCATGAAAACCTTATTGCAGCTTAATACGATCTTTCTCAGCATGATCATGGAAGCTATTCCGTTCGTGTTGCTAGGCGTGCTGATCTCCGGTTTAATCCAATCCTTCATAACGGAACGTTGGATAACCCGCATTATGCCCAACAACCGGTTCATCGCTTCCTTGTTCGGTTGCAGCGTAGGGATCCTGTTCCCTTCGTGCGAATGCGGTATCGTTCCGATCACGCGCCGCTTATTGAACAAAGGCGTACCTCTGAATGCCGGAATAGCTTTTATGCTCACAGGCCCGATCGTTAATCCTATCGTTTTATTTTCTACCTATATAGCATTTGGAAACGATTGGAAGATTGTCGCCATTCGCGCAAGTATGGCGTTCGGGGTTGCTTTGGTCGTATCGATGTCCATCGCTCTTCTCTTCCCGGTTCTTCCTCTGAGAGGGTATGAGCAACAGGTTGCCGCCGCTTCGGAGCTGCCTATCGTCTCTAGCAAACGTCCGACGGTAATCCCTAAGCTCGGGTCTGTATTCGGTCATGCGGTTGATGAATTTTTCTCCGTTGGCAAATATTTGGTGCTTGGCGCATTCATAGCGGCCAGCATGCAGACGTTTATTCCGACATCGGCTTTGCTGCATCTTGGCAGCAACCCTGTCATGTCTTCCCTAGTGATGATGGGTCTCGCTTTTGCGATGTCCCTCTGCTCGGAAGCGGATGCCTTCATTGCATCCTCTTTCCGCAGCACGTTCTCGATGGGATCGCTGTCAGCCTTTCTCGTATTCGGACCGATGATCGATATCAAGAATACTTTAATGCTGCTAGGCACTTTTCGAGGTAGGTTTGTTATCGTGTTAATTACTCTAGTGTCTGTCTGTACGATGATAGGATCCTTAATCGTTGGGAGGTTTATCGGATGATCCGGTTCTATATCCTTTTTGGCTTTGCCTTAATGTTCGGACTCATACACGTTCAAGGTCAGTTGAATAAGTATATCAATACGAAGTACGCCTATCTGTCCCTTAGCGCCATCGTTATTCTATTGCTTCTGAGCCTTGTTGAAGTGGTGCGGATGTATCGTCTTGAACAGGCAGAGAAGAAGAGAAGTTTGGCGACGGAGCACCAACATGTATATGAACACCAGCATGAACACGATCCCGTCTGCGACCACACACACGATCACCTTCATCAGCACCTCCATCATCACAATCACGACGATCACGGTCATTCCCATGGCTCATCCTCCAGGTGGAAGCGGTTTGTCGGCTACTTGATCTTGAGCGTTCCGATCTTCACGGGTATCTTCCTGCCGGTCCAGACGCTTGATTCGAGCTTCGTGAAAGCCAAGGGCTTTTCCTTCCCGGCAATCGACGGGGCGATCTCGGACAAGAATCCGGGCCAGCATCAATTTCTAAAGCCGGATTCCAGTGTATTCTATGGTGCGGAAGGCTATGAAACGGTTAAAAATAAAGAGTTGTCCGAGTTTCTGAACCTTCGGGACATCGCCCTTAACGACCAAACGTATATGAAGGGGATGGAAGTCATCTATAATTTCCCGGGTGACTTTATGGGGAGAACGATCTCGTTCGACGGATTTGCCTACAAGGGCGAGCAGGTAGACGGGGATCACTATTTCATCTTCCGGTTCGGCTTCATCCACTGCGCGGCCGACTCCGGCGTATTCGGGATGCTTGTTGATTTTCCGAAAGGGACGCAGCTGCAAGACGACGATTGGGTTCGTGTGACGGGCACGCTGTCCTCTGAGCTCTATCAACCCTTTAATCAGACGATTCCCGTGCTCAAAGTAACCTCTTGGAACTCGATTCCTGCCCCCGAAGATCCATACGTGTATCGAGTGTATTAATTAGGGAGGAGGTGTCTATGCATTGAAACTAAATAACATAACCGTACTCGACTTCGAGACAAGCGGATTGGATCCAGCCCGCGACCGCGTCATCGAGATGGCGGCCATTCGTTGCTACGAAGGTGAGATAGTCAGTCAATTTAATACGCTGATCCGTTTTGACGGCGTTCTTCCGGCGAAAATAACGGAGTTAACCGGCATCGCATCCGGCGATCTCGTGAACGGAATGGACGAAGAAACCGCATTTCGTATCCTGAACCGGTTGATTGGAGATAGTACGATTGTTGCCCACAACGCTATGTTCGATCTGAGTTTCCTGCACCATACGTTGCTGAGGTTAGCTAATCGGTCTTTTACCAACCCATTCCTGGATACGTTGACGATCTCACGTGCCCGCCATACATACCCGCATAATCTAAAAGAGATGTGCGACCGATACGGCATCGATCTCGAAGGTGCCCACCGGTCGCTGAACGATGTTTACGGATGCTGGAAGTTGCTTGAGAAGATGAACGAAGAACAGAGCGTGGAGAGCGACTTGAACGTGCTTGGTTATATGAAAAAATACGGAATGCCCAAGTGGTATCCCCAGCATGCGAGCATGGTGCCCATCGAGATCAAGTATGCATGATGGGGGAAGAATGCAAGAACGCATTATGCTATAATTAGGAAAAAATTAAGTCTGATAAGGGGGATCTGCAGTGACGCGTTTGAGCGAGGAGCAATCTCAATACATTACCGATTATCTGAGCAGACAGCTTAATGCAGACACCATCATTTTGTTCGGATCAGCCGCCCAAGAACGGCTTAGGACTGACAGCGACATTGACGTGGCTTATATTTCAGATATCAAAGCAGATGCCTATGACCTATATATGTCGGCTCAACATCTTGCGGATAAACTGCAACGCGAGGTGGATTTAATTGATTTTCGTCAGGCTAGTACCGTTTTTCAGGCTCAAATCGTAGGCACAGGCATAGTACTGTTAGATAAGCAACCCATACAACGCCAGTATGCATTCATGCGTTCATTAAAGGCGTATGCGATGCTTAACGAAGAAAGGGAATCGCTAATCCAAGCCTACAGTGTGATGGGAGGTAAGGAAAATGACCCTGGATATCATCCTAAATAAAACGGAAACGATTAGGCGTTGCATCCAAAGAGTCCATGAAGAATACGAACAAAATGAAGCTAATCTAACCAACCTTACCAAGCAAGATTCCATTGTCTTAAATATTCAAAGGGCCTGCGAAGCTTGCATAGATATCGCTATGCATATCGTCTCGGAACACAAGCTCGGAATTCCCCAGCATAGCCGCGAGTCTTTCCAAATTCTCGAAGAAAACAATTTGATATCCAAAGAGTTAAGCAACCGGATGAAAGCGATGGTAGGGTTCCGCAACATCGCCATACATGATTACCAGAAGATTCAGTACATCATCGTTAAAAATATTATTACTAACCATATTAGCGATTTTCTATCGTTTGCCGAGCGGTCACTAGAAATCGCCAAACGTTAAAAGCCCGAAACTCCTCAAGAGTCTCGGGTTTTCCCATGATTAGCCATGACGCTGGATGAGTTCTAGGAACGCTTGGCCATACTTGGCATACTTCGCATCTCCGATGCCTTTGACCGATCGCATCGCTCTTTCCGTCGTCGGCATCGCATTGCACATTTCCCGAAGGGTCGAGTCGTGGAAAATAACGAAAGGCGGCAGGTTCTCCGCATCCGCGATCCGTTTGCGAAGCTGTCGCAGCGCGTCGAACAATTGCGGGTTGGCTACAGAACCGGTAGACGCGGAAGAGCTGCCCGAACGCGAGGATGATGGCCTGCTGCCGCGAGATACCGCAGGAGCTTCCGGTTCCGCCTTGCGGTAAACTCGCTCCTCCCCCTTCATCACACCTAGAACGAGCTCCGTTAATTGCACGACCGGGTACGCCGTATCCGACATTCGCAAATAACCGTCAGCAACCAGCGCATGAATGAGCTGTACCAATTGTTTCTCCGGCATTTGCCTCATCAGCCCGTATGTCCTTAACCGGTCGAAGTTAAATTGCCGAATCTTCGCATCATTCGCCCCGCGGAGTACTTTCGCCGTCAAAGTGACCCCGAACCGTTGACGCATCTCCGACACGCAAGCGAAGATGAGCCTCGCGTCCTCCGTTACGTCCTTCCGTTCCCGCGTATCCGTACAGTTGGCGCACGTCCCGCAAGGCTTGCCGTCCTCCTCGCCGAAGTAACGGACGATCGTCCGCTGAAGGCATTCTCCGGTATGGACGTACTGAACCATCTCGTTAAGCAGACGATAATCGTTTTTCTTCCGATCCTCGCCGGCCTCGCTCTGCTCGATGAAGAACTTCTGCGTCACCACGTCCTGCGGAGAGAACAGCAGCACGCACTCTCCCGGTTCTCCGTCCCGTCCGGCGCGCCCCGCTTCCTGATAGTAAGCTTCTAGGTTTTTCGGCATGTTATTATGAATAACGAATCTAACGTTGGACTTGTCGATCCCCATTCCGAAAGCGTTCGTCGCCACGATAATCTGCAAGTCATCCCTCTGAAAAGCATCCTGCGTGCGGCCCCGTTCCTCTTCGTTCAATCCCGCATGATATTTGCCTGCCGGAACTCCCATCGAATGCACGAACGAAAAGACGCTTTCCACCTCGCGGCGCGTGGAGGCATAGATAATGCCCGCCTGGTCCGGATGCTCCTGGATAAACCTTGCCACGAAGTCTCGCTTGTCCGCATCTTTCACAACGGTCAATGCCAGGTTCTCGCGCGCGTAACCGGTCGTCACCCTGACAGGAGAGCGAAGCTTGAGCCGCTCCACGATATCGTCCTTGACGATATCCGTAGCGGTCGCCGTAAATGCCGCCATTACCGGACGCGGCTCGATGTCTCGCAGCAACCGGATAATCGTCATGTAGCTCGGACGAAAATCATGACCCCATTGCGACACGCAGTGCGCCTCGTCAACCGCAATTAAAGGAACTTCCAGCTGACGAACCATTTCGCGAAAATACTCCGATTCCAATCGTTCGGGTGCGATATAGAGAAGTTTGTAACGACCCGCTGCAACGTTGCGCATCCGATCATTCGTCTCTTTGACGGAAAGCGAGCTATTGATGAAGGCAGCGGGAATGCCCGCCGCATTAAGCGCGTCCACTTGATCCTTCATAAGCGAGATGAGCGGCGAAACAACTAAAGTAACGCCGGGCAATAGCACCGCCGGAACCTGGTAGCAAATAGACTTCCCCGCTCCGGTCGGCATGATGCCCAGCACGTCTTTACCGGCTAGGATAGCTTCGATCAACGTATTCTGTCCCGTTCGGAATTGATCATAACCGTAATAAGTCCGTAAAACGTCTAAAGCCGCTTGATTCATTTCGTCTTCCTTGCCGGAAGCCAAGGAGATGGCTCTCCCGTATGGTATATGTGCAGAATGTGTAATGCTCGGGTACAGACGGTGTACAACAGCTTGCGGTCTTTTTCTTTGCCATAGTGCGCGGCCGAGGCGTCCCATACTAGTACGGCATCGAACTCGATACCCTTCGCTAAGTAAGAGGGCAGCACGGACACGCCTTTCGGCAGTTCGGCAGATCCCCCCGTCACGAGTGTAATGGGCACCTCGTCCGACAGCTGCTCCTTCAGCAGGGCGGAAGCATTGCCCGTTTCATAAGCAGTCTTCGTGATGACACCGATCGTTCCATGGCCTTGCGCCAACAGTCCGCTTATGTCCGCTGCAATCCTTTCTCCCAATTGCCTGGCATCCTTGCAAGCCGCAACCTTCGGCGCTTCCCCTTTCCGCTGGAAAGGGGTAATGCCTACCGCATCGTCTGCGGCCAGGATGCCTTTCGTATATTTTACGATCGGCTCCGTGGAGCGATAACTTGTCGTCAGCTTCAAAACGGATGTCGCTTCCGGCGCCATCAACCGGGTCCATCCGCCGAAACCGCCGCTTTCCTGCGATTGGATGTAGATCGCTTGATTGAAATCCCCAAGCACGGTCAGCCGCGCACGCGGATAACGACGGCGCAAATATGCCGCCTGGAACGGCGAGTAGTCCTGGGCCTCGTCTACGAAGACATGAAGGATATCGCCTTCAACCCGGCGGAATCCTTCCAAAGCTTCAAGTACGTACATGAGCGGCGTCGCGTCCTCATGATCAATGCTTTTGCGGTCCAATGTCTCTTCTGCGCGCTGGGACATCCACTCCCAGCCGAGCGGCATCTTGCCATCCGGCGCGCAAGAAGTGAACAGCGTCCGGCTTTCGAACAGTTCCCGATAAGTCGCTGAGGCATCTATGAACCGGTAGCCTCGTACCGCTTTCACGAGCGGCGCCACCGCTTCTTCCGCGACTCTCCGCCTAAGCCTTATGCTCATTTGCTCCTCATCGTCGAATACTTCGTCATGGAAACCGCCGCTTCGTCTCACATCCACGTAGGCTCGCTGAATATCCTCGCTATTTACGAGCTCCGCAGCTTCTTCCAGCCAGGCCTCGTCCATCTGAGAATCCACCCATGTGTTTAGCCGGTCGATGAGCCAGCGTTTTACGCCCGCGGCACGAGTACCGAAACCCTCCGAAGGTCGAATACTATAAAACCGCTCCGACATCTCCTCCGCGGATACGATCGTTTCCGCGCGGAACCTTAGCGGACGAAACCGAATGCCCTCTTGCTCGAGGCGCTTCAAGTAGCTTTCGACCGTAATGAAGAAATGCTCCGATCCTTTGTATCGAACCGATCTCTCTCTCGCCTCTCCCTCCGGGGTACCGTCCGCTGCAGCCAGAGCTTCCGTCTGCGAGAACAAGTCATCAACTTCGAACCGGCGGCCCAACCTAGCTTCAATTAATTCCCGGAATGTCATCTGCCGCATATTCGCTTCGCCTAGATCGGGCAACACGCGGGAGATATAGCCTTTGAACACCGGGTTGGGCGAGAACAGGATGATCTGATCAGGAACCAAAGTCTGACGGAACCGATAGAGCAAATACGCGATCCGCTGCAAAGCGGCCGATGTTTTTCCGCTTCCCGCCGCGCCTTGCACGACGAGCAGCCGGTGTTTCTCGTCCCGTATAATGCCGTTCTGCTCCTTCTGTATCGTGGCTACGATGCTTTTCATCGACGTATCGGAGCCTTCGGATAATACGGCCTGCAAGATCTCATCGCCGACCGTCTCGGAAGTATCGAATAGGTGCTTCAATTGCCCGCCGCGAATGACGAACTGCCTCTTGAGTTTAAGCTCCCCTTCCATTTCACCGTCCGGAATGCGATACGTTGCCGGCCCCGGCTCATGATCATAGAACAGGCTGGATACGGGTGCCCGCCAATCGTATACATAGAATGTTTCTCCGTCCTCGCCGACCAACGAGGCGCGGCCAATGTAAATAACCTCGGTATCGCTCCCCGTCTCCGCAAAGTCAATTCGCGCGAAATAGGGAGAATCGAACTGTTTCGTAAGCCGCTCCACGGCTTCCGAAGCGACCCGGTGGCTGCGCTCCCGCTCCGCGAGCAGCTCCGCCTGCTGAACGATGCTGCTCCACGTTTCGCCGACTTCCGTCGAATCGGAGAAATTCATCCGCACGTCGTCCCAGAATTCCTGGCGAATGCCGACAACATCGTCGCGCCGATCTCCGAGCAGCGACAGCTCTTTGCGCATCCGGCGGCTTACCTGCTCAAGTACGACAAGCAGCCGCTTCTCTTCCTCTTCCCGAGGGGTAATCGATTCGTTCACCGTTCTTCCCAACTCCTTACACAAAACCTTCGTATTCTATGTTGTATCATGCGCATCCAAGGAGTGCAACCTTTCCCTAACATTTACGTTCACCGCTTATCATTCATGCAAAAACCTCGCACAATTGGATAATTGTGCGAGGTCGTCATACTTACCGAACTTTTTCCTATGCCGTTCCGAATGTTATTCCCCAAGTCTTCAGCCGTTGCCGGTAAGCGATGCTCATCCGGTCGCACTTCAGGTGCAGCTCAGTCTGAAGATCTAGCGGCAGCAGCTCCGGCTTCTGATTCTCGACCATTACGCGGTCTTGCTCGATCAGGGTGTCTTGAAAAGCGATGAACGCATCATCCGGCGCTTCCTTATCGTAATTGCGGGCTTTGAGCATGAACGCGCGGCTTTTCTGCTCCGTAACGGGCAACACCATCAGGAATAGATGAAACATCTCGCCATTGTCCGGATTTCGCTTGATTAAAGCTGCCGTAAACGGTCCATACACTTCATAAATGTAATGGCTGTTCATGCTTGTGCCCCTGCCATCCGCATCCGGCTGAAACACGACAATCTCATCGGTGCGCAGCGTACCATCATGTTCATGCACCCGATAATCCTGTATTTCCGGAAATCGGCTATCTCCGAGCAGGCCTTCATGAACGAACATGAGATGCGACACGTCCAGGAAGTTCTCCACGATACGCGGCCCGGCAGCCGCTAAATCGTACGGTCCCATCAACACAACCTTTAACTCCTCGTTCTTATAGGGGAAAAATACGGGGGCGATGTCCTTTGGGGTTCCGATGCAAACCCAGATGAGACCATATTCTTCGATGCATGAATAAGTGCCCGCTTTGGCTTTGTCCGGAATCGCGCGATCGGCGGGAAGGGAGGGAATCTTCACGCAATCCCCGCACCCGTTGTATCGCCAACCGTGATACGCGCATACCAGTTCATCATTCTCCACTCTGCCTAAGGATAACGGGACTCCCCGGTGAATGCACAAATCCTTGAATGCATGAATGCCGGCTGAGGTCCTGAACAGGACGATTTGTATCCCGAATAACTCGATGGGAACCGGTTTGTCATGCAGTTCCGATGAGAGCAGCGCCGGGAACCATTGTTCAAGCAATGCGGGAGTCAAATTTGCCGTCATGCTCCTGACCCCTTTCGTTATTGCGGGATGGTGCCGGATACGCCTTTAACGAACCAGTTCGTAGAGAGAACTTCTTCATCCGTAAGCGGCTTGCCCGTTTCGCCATGAATTTTACCGGATTGATCGGTAATCGGTCCCGTAAATACTTCGAACGTGCCCGCAATGATTTCCTTTTTCTTCGCTTCGACTAGATCGCGCACGTCTTGCGGCACGTTTTTGCCGAATGGGGCGATGTCGGTAATACCCGTGCTCATAGGTCCCCAATACGCTTCCGATTTCCATGTTCCGTCCATAAACTTCTTGACCGTATCGATGTAATAAGGGCCCCAGTCCCATACCGGGTTAGTTAAGTAAGTTTCGGGCGCGTATTTGCCCATGTCCGAATCGTTCCCGATTCCCCATACGTTTTTCTCCGCCGCGGCCTGAATACTGGCCGGCGAATCCTGATAAGCCGCGAGGACGTCTACGCCTTTATCCAGCAAGCTCACAGCCGCTTGACGCTCTACCGTAGGATCGAACCAGGTATTGCTCCATACGACCGATACTTCAATGTCAGGGTTAACGCTCTGCGCGCCAAGGGTAAACGCATTAATCGTATAGACGACCTCCGGAATCGGAAATGCGGCCACGTATCCGATTTTATTGTTTTTCGTCATTTTGCCGGCTGTCATGCCAACCAAATATCCGCTTTGATATTCGCGTCCCATGTAAGTTCCAAGGTTCTCGGCCGTTTTATATCCGGTGTTATGAAGAAAAGTTTTATCCGGATGCCTCGCCGCCACCGCGACCATCGAGTCCATGTATCCAAAGCTGGTACCGATGATAATGTCGTTGTCCTTCGCCAGATCTTCGAATACCCGTTCGGCATCCGGGCCTTCCGGTACGTTTTCCACGACGGTAGACTTGATCCCGAATTCCTTTTCCATCTCTAGACGGCCTAGATCATGTTGGTACGTCCATCCCCCGTCACCGGGAACTCCGATGTACACGAAAGCGACCTTCGGCAATGGTTTCTCCGATGCCGGAGCAGATTCGGAAGCGGATGCCGATGGACTGCTGGCCGCCGGCTGGCTTGAAGCAGGTTCGCTTGAACTGGCCGAAGGTGACGCCTCCTCCTTATTATTGGAACAAGCGACTGCGAAAACCATAAGCAAAGACAAAATGATTACCCAACCCTTTTTCAGCATGTGTGTTGCTCCTCTCTATCCTATGGTCTTACGATCTTATTAGAAATATATATTTACGTCACTTATACGTCAACTTATTTAACGTAAATTTTGTTAAAAAGACAAAAATATCGCCTATTACTCCAACAGGGAGTACAAATCATTAATTCTACGTAATGTAATATAACATTAATTATTAGATACACACTCTGGAATGTTCCCACATATACATATGGTGGTGAAATCTTTGTTTAAGATAGGGGGCTTGACTAAGATGCCGCGTGAAGAGGAGCAACGGGAACTGGAAGACGCTATATCGGAAATCACGAAAATCGCCGAAGGCTTCGGGCTTGATTTCTTTCCTATGCGCTACGAAATTTGTCCGTCGGATATCATCTATACTTTCGGTGCTTACGGAATGCCAACACGTTTCAGCCACTGGAGCTTTGGAAAGACGTTTAATAGAATGAAAATGCAATACGACCTCGGATTAAGCAAAATCTACGAGCTCGTCATCAACTCCAATCCCTGTTACGCTTTCCTGCTTGACGGCAATTCCTTGGTACAGAATAAGCTTATCGTTGCCCACGTGCTTGCGCATTGCGACTTCTTCAAGAATAACGCCCGCTTCTCGGTTTCCAACCGCAACATGGTGGAGAGTATGGCGGCGGCAGCCGAGAGAATTAGCCAATACGAGCTTGAACACGGCACGGCTCAGGTTGAGCGCTTCCTAGATGCGGTAATGGCCGTGCAGGAGCATATCGACCCGAGCCTTTACAAGCCTTACGGATTGGATAAAAAGCATTACATGGAACTCCAGCTAAGGCGCGACAAATCCAAATCCAGAGACAGGGGGGCGAAATCGAACGTTTCTCCCTATGAGGACCTGTGGGAGTTGGAGGAATTCGAGAATGCCAGTCAGGCCGCGAGTCGCATTGACGAAACCCCGGAAGCGCGCAAGTTTCCATTAAATCCGGAAAAGGATCTCGTATGGTTCATTCAAGAATTCTCGCCCATCATGGAAGATTGGCAGCGCGATATCATGAGCATTCTGCGCGAAGAGATGCTGTATTTCTGGCCTCAGATCGAGACGAAGATCATGAACGAGGGATGGGCTTCGTACTGGCATCAGAAAATCATGCGCAAGCTTCCGCTTACGAGCGAGGAGACTATCGAGTACGCCAAGCTGAATTCCGCTGTCGTCCAACCGTCTCGCCATTCCCTAAACCCCTATTACCTCGGACTTAAGATCTTCGAGGACATCGAAAAGAGATTCGGGCAGGAGAAGATCTTCGAGGTTCGGGAGCTCGACTCCGATCCCTCCTTCCTGCGCAATTACTTGACCAAGGAATTAACGGATGAGTTGGATTTATATATTTTCGAGAAGAAAGGCCAAGAGTGGAAAATTACCGACAAAACATGGGAAACCATTCGGGATCAGCTTGTTTACTCTCGGGTGAACGGGGGATTCCCGTATTTGGAAGTGACGGATGGAGACTGGCAGCGCAGCGGCGATCTATATGTAACGCACAGATTCGAAGGGACCGAGCTTGATTTGAAATACGTCGAGCGCACGCTCCCCTACTTGGTGCAGCTGTGGGGAAAACCGGTTCACCTAGAGACGACGTCCGACGACAAAAAGGTGCTGTTCAGCTGCGACGGCAAAAAAACTTCGCGTAAACACGTATGAGTGAAGGCAGTCCGCCCGAATCGCGGATTGCCTTTTATTTATGACAGGCCGATGTGTAAGAGGAGGCCATTTTGATTACCCTTATTCTATACCGAAGGGAGCGAACGACTATGACCGAATCGCAAGCAACGAATTCAACAACTACGCAAACGCCGCAACGCCCGACGTCTTTTCCCCCGCAGCACCAGAATCGCCAGCCGGGTCTAGAGCAGAACATGAACCCTCTGCCGGAAGCCGAATCCCCGATCTATCGACCGGCCGGGAAACTGATGGGCAAGGTCGCCATCGTTAGCGGAGGCGACAGCGGAATCGGGCGGGCGGTATCGATCATTTATGCCAAAGAGGGCGCGGACGTATCCGTTATTTATTTAAATGAAAACGTAGATGCGGAGGAAACCAAAAAGCAAATTGAGGCCGAGGGGAGAAAATGCTTGCTGATTAACGGAGATATCGGCGATCCCGCTTTTTGCAAGCAAGCCGTCGAGAAAACCGCGACCGAGTTAGGACGTCTCGACATTGTCGTCAATAACGCCGCCGAGCAGCATCCGCAGGATAAGCTTGAGCAGATCACTCCGGAGCAATTGGAAAGAACTTTCCGCACGAACGTATTTGGAATGTTCTATCTCTCGCAGGCGGCGATGCCTCATCTGAAACCGGGTTCCACAATAATCAATACGACATCCATTACCGCTTATCGCGGCAGCCCAACCTTGCTTGATTACTCCTCCACCAAAGGAGCTCAGGTTGCTTTTACCCGCTCATTAGCGATGAATGTCATTGGACAGGGCATTCGCGTAAACGCCGTTGCGCCGGGTCCGGTATGGACACCGCTTATTCCATCCACTTTCGATGCCCAGCAGGTTGCCAAGTTCGGAGCCGACACTCCGATGAAACGCGCAGGCCAACCCGATGAATTGGCGCCTGCCTTCGTCTACTTAGCCAGCGAGGACTCCTCCTACATGGCTGGGCAGGTACTTCACGTCAATGGAGGAGAAGTCGTTAACGGGTAGATTGCCTGTCTTCGCGCAATCAGGCCGTCCTCCGATAAGAGAACGGCCTGGTATATGTTGTCGCGAACATTCGATTAACCGTGCGCTTCCTTCATCCTAACCGAATTAAAGTCCGTGCGATAATAACGGATCATTACCGCTAATCCGAGGGCGACGAGGAACGAGTATAGCGCAAGCCACGCGCCTATGCTTCCCCACCCCAGCACCATCACGAATAAATAAGTCAGCGGGATGAACATGAAGATGCTAAGCACGAAAGAAGATCTCATTAAGAATGTCGTATCCCCGATTCCCCTTAAGCCGCCTGCAAAGAAATTATAGAATCCGTCGAAAAGCTGCAAATATGCGGAAACCTGAATAAGATAAGCCGCCAATTCATACACGCCGGGGTCGTCGCTGTACATTTTCGCAATGGGTACCGCCCATATTAATTCGGCCGTTCCGAGCGCAATAAGGAATATCGTTCCTAGAATCGCGGTATTCGTACCCGCCTTTTGCGCGTGCCGCGGCCTTCCTTGACCGATCTCCTGACCAACCAAGATTGTCGCGGTTGATCCGAAAGCAAAAGCAGGCATAAACCCGAACGACATAACGCTCAGCGCCACCTCGTTCGCCGCAGCGGCTAATTCACCGAGCGTAAGCACGAATATCGTGAAAATATACATCGAGATACTCATCGAGAATTCTTGTAAACCTAGCTTTCCGCTCTCGCGGGAAATGAGTTTAAGCTCTTGCCAATCCGGCTTCTCCAACTTCCTTGTTCTATAACGCTTGTGCATCGGTCCCCAGAACACCAGCAAACAAATCAGAAGCTGAACCGCTTCTCCTATGAGCAACGCGTATCCTGCCCCAACGATCCCTCTATCGGGCAAGCCCCAATGACCGTAAGTCAAACCGTAAGTTAAGCCGATCATCAATAAGTTGGAAATAATCGAGACAATCATGGAAGTTTTAGTATCCCCGACTCCCCGGAAGAAACCATGAAATACAAAGCTGATGATACCGAACGACATTGCGTAAAATCGCAATTCCAAATAATCGTTACCGGTTGCCAAAAACTGTTCCGATCCCCCGGTTAACCACAAGACGGTCTCCGCCCCAAGCCACCCGCCTAAAGCGATAACAAGACTTACGCCAACGCTCATGATAAGAGCCAGATAAGTTCTTTGCGTCCCTTTGCGCATATCGTTATTGCCATAATTCTGAGCGACAAGGTAATTAACGGAATGACCGATTCCCGAGAAGATCGCAAATACGTTGTACATGATAATGTTCGAAACGCCGACCACAGCGATGACCACGAAGCCAAGATCGCCGACCATGATCAGGTTAATCGTACCCGTTAGGGTTTGCGTTGCAAAGGCGAATAAGGAAGGAAGCGCCAGTACTAGAATCGCATACCAGCTCTTAAGAAGCTTCACGATGTTATACCGTCCCTGTTTAGTAAGATGTACCCATTCTGCCCGAGTTACTTTCTTAAGTCAACGAAGATTAGATTATTTCCATTCAAAGTTTAATTGCGTATATTCTTAACCGCCGATAATCCGCCGTCCATTCCTCTTGCTTGAATAGTTTCTCTTTCAGCCGTGCAACGGCTTCCTCGATCCATAAAGCTGACTCTGAATCGTTTGAATTCGGGAACATCGCAGTCCCAAACATATTCAGCCAACCCTTCATCCCGTACGCCCCATTCTCCAAACGGGTTAGACGGTCAAATAGTACAGCGCTTCGCACTTCAAATCCCGATTTCTCTAACAATGAAGCATACTCCCCCACCGTTGGAAAAAACCAAGGCATCACGAACGCATCTTCACGGTTGTAATCTCTTAACGTATCCTTTACCGCATTAATGATTGACTCCACATTACGATGTCCCCCGAATTCCGCAACCAATCGGCCACCGGGTCGAAGACAAGCAATCATGCTCTTAATCGCCGCTTCGGCATCTTTCATCCAATGCAAAGCAGCGTTGCTAAATACCGCATCATAGGTTTGCTCGGCATTCCAGTTCATGCCGTCGGCACATTGAAAGGTTAAATGCGGATATTTCTTCTGCGCTCTTTCGACCATTTCCGGGGAAATATCCACTCCAAGCACATGAGCTCCCGATAATACGATTTGTGCCGCCAAGTCGCCTGTTCCGCAGCCGAAGTCAACTATTCTCTCCCCCTCCCGAGGGTTAAGCCAATCCATCAAACCTTCTCCGTAGCGTGATACAAAGCTCATTGACTCATCATAAACATTCGCTTCCCAGTGCACCTTTTGCTTCTTATTCACATTCGTCATTTTGACCATCTCCTCGGAATTTCATTGATAGCTACGTTATATCACGGCAGCGGCTATAAATATAATATATTAAAATTATATTACTAATAGGAAATGCCTATATAAGGAGCAAGGCTTCCGCTTACATCGGCGTGAAACGCAAAGAGAGGCGAGCGGTTGCCCCGACTCACCTTTCTATTACGGTGTATTCAATGGAAGAGAGTTTGTTTATACTTGCAGCACATGCATATCCGGTTTATATTCCCGATAGACCGGGTTTTCGCCGCTAACCATTAACCCCTGCCCCCAATTTACATGCACATTGCTTGTCGGAGGGTCGGAAGGATCCCTGTATTGGAAAAGAACGTTCCTGCGCGGCCGTTCGCTGCGATTAACATCCGAACCGTGGATGGTAAGGTAATTGAAAAACAAAACATCTCCAGCCTTGGCTTCGCAGGGCGTGCCCATGGAAATCGGATATTGTTTGTGGTTCAAATAATGGGCGCCGACGTGTGCAAGCGGTCCTTCCTTATGCGTGCCGGGAATGACGCGCAAGCAGCCGTTCGCTATATCGGAATCGTCTAAATGCACGCTTGCGGCCAGCATAGAATGATTCGCATGAGGAAAGTACGGATAGTCTTGGTGCAATGGAAACGCAGCACCCTTCTCCGGAGGTTTGACGAGCATCTTGCTGTGATGCAACTGTACATTAGGTCCGATCAGTCGAGATAACACGGATACCATGTTAGGGTGAATAACAGCTTTGGTAAACGCGGCCTCCTGATAATGAACATCATGAAAACCTTTCAGCACCAGCTTCTTTAATTCTTCTTGCGGAATGTAATCGCCCTGCCATGTCGCATTCCCATCGAATTTACTTTTGGCCGCCTTGTTAATGATACGCTCCAAAGCTTCCAACATTTCTCCTACCTCTTCCGTAGAAAAAACGTTTCTAACCAACAAATAGCCATGCTCTTTGTAAAATTCCGCATCCGTATGACTAATCATGAATCAGTCACTCCCTATGAATATAAAATATATTGTTATACCGCCAATTATAGGGCTTCAATAGAAGATATGTATTTATAAGGACGCGCCAATGTTTTGCATTTTTTCGCCAATATCATGTTACAATGAGAACTATCAAAATGAGGATCGGTGAGTAATTGATGTTGGTTATTCCTGATTTTACGTCGACGGTTAATTATTTAAATCAAATAACCCGATTGGAAAGCGGCGGAGGTTCATACCTCATTCATAATTGGAACGCGCAATCTTCCCACCTGGATAACCAACTGCATAAGCATTCTTTTTTCGAAGTCTGTTATGTGGTCAGCGGTACTGGTTTGTATCTCGATGAAGACCGGGAGTTCAAGCTGAGAAGCGGGGATCTGTTCTGTTCGAGACCGCACATATGGCACCGCATCCATGAAGGAAGCTCCCTGTACTTGATTTGGATCAGCTTCGAGATGATGGAAAGCTGCTGCTCCACGGAACAAGCACTAGAGCCTATTAAACTTCTGCAGCATACTAACCGTTTCTTTATTCGGGATGCGCAGCAATTGCCTTCCGTTCTTGCTTGGCAGTCCATTCTAATGCAAGCCGGAAAATCAAACGGGCTCAAGGACATATTAATGCCGCTCGCCAGTGGATTTCTTGCCGCTTTGATTAACAGCTTTCTAACCGTTCCCGAACTCGAAAGCAAAGCAACATTATATAGCGATCCCAGACGTCTTCTGCAGCAAGCCACTATCTTTATTCATGATAATTTGTCGCAGCCGCTACAGCTTAAAGACGTTGCGGATTATCTTCACGTATCCGAACGCAACTTATCACGATTGTTTCACGAACACGATAAGCAAACCTTTATTCAATGCCTAAAAGCGGCGCGCATCCAAAAAGCCTTATTTCTCCTCATTCACACGGACAAATCAATCAAAGACATCGCTGCGGAGAGTGGAATTGAATCCGTTCATTATTTTACAAGGGTCTTCGCCTCCTCGTTAGGAATGCCCCCGGGAAAATATCGAAAAAAATTAGCGCAATAAAAAACCAAGCCTCGTCGGCTTGGCTGATGATTCCGTATAGCTGTGCAGATTACTTTTTCCAGAACGTCGAAGGCCTTGGAAACGCTTTGTACTTTGCGTTATCCTCCTTAGCCAGATGTTCCACTTTACTCACATTCGCTTCCGATACGGTAGCAAACTTGCTGTCCTTGCTCCACGGATGTTCAAAGTAAACCTTTCGAGCTTTAGGATCAAAAGCCTTAACACGGTTCATGTTGACCAAGTTCGTTCGATCCAGGCGCTCGAATCCAAGATCCTTAAACATATTTAGCAGCTCGTCCGATGTCGTGGGATAGAAATACATGCCATCCTTCGTATAGAACTCGGGACCATCCGACGTCGGTTTAATCGCAATCAAATCTTCAATACTCACGTAACATAGATTTCCATCACGATCCAACAATCGGATTTGTTCTGTCATGATCTCATCCCTTCCTCATTTAAATCAATAACCTTGTAACTCTTCCGGAATTTCTGGACGGTGAAGAAATGATGCAGATGCCGTACTGACGAAAACTACTGCGATTAGTGCAAGCATCTTGGAAAGACCAATAATCACAACTCGCTTCATATAATCACCTCCTTTTGAAAATAGCTGTTGTTGCTGCCTGTATCAGATGAACCCATGCGATGGTTGAACTTAAAAAAACGAAATTGATAGAAACGAGCGCTACCGAAATGAGTTTTAACAAAGGAAAATATTTGCGTTGAACGCGGGCATGTCCTTCAATATTGGCAGGAGCAAAAATAAGCATCAGGATAAGATTCGCCCCCCCAATAACAATGATCAAAGGCTCGGATAGAGATATGTGAGGAGCAGCAGCTATCAATAGAGTCGACAATAATGAACAATGCATTGCTTTGCGCAGATGTAATCCACCGGAAAAAAATCTTAAGATCATAAAAGCACCAAGACCCATCATTGTCTTACCGAAAGCTCCCGTTATCAGCCCAACCACTCCAATCAGAAAGAAGGTGATGAGCGAATTCATTATCAATTCCAATGAAAATTTCATGACCTTGACGCTTGCAGTTTTATCAGGCTCTATTTTTTTAATTGCCTCTGCGATTCGAAGTGCCAGCGCTTCAACCATTCTTTCTCTCATCTCTTTTCGTAGAAGCGTAGATTAGACAGACCAATACGATGAATAAAAATATGGATATCATCAGGAATGGAGGGTCTTTTGAAATCAAAAACAACAAGTTGGATAAGACGGTAACGATGACGGATAAAGCTAAATAGATAATAAAAAGCCTGTTTTCTTTTACGAATATTCGGGTTCGCTTAAACCGGCTGTTATTATCAATAAAACTGAAGCCGCCCTTCTGAAAATAAGTAGTCAAACCAATCATGAACATGATGAATGCTGTGGCGGCTTGTATAATAAAAGCGTCCGTCGTGTAGGGTGCGATTCCTTCCATCAGCCCTAATTTTAATACCACTACGATTAAGATCGCTTGAACCATAAAAGCAATAACATGCCCTGTAACAGCCATAATCGCAGCATTGAAAAAATGTAGCCTTAGGAAAATCATGATGAAAAATATATACAACGCAACATGAACTAAAGGAGATATCGCCTGAAGCGATTCCATCTGCAGCGTATTGGAAACAAAGCATAACACAACCGAAAACACTCCGAATTTGAGCAGATTTTCTTTAATGTCGAATCGAAACAACACGAGCATTAAATAAAATAATGCCATGTATTCAAGAGTTGAGAAGAACACAAAGCCAGCAAAGTTCATTATGTAAAGTTCCTCCGTCCATATCCTGTCGATGATGACAAGTCCTGCTCCTATTCTATCATTTTTTAGAGAAAACGTATCCATTATTTTCTCGATATATTCATATTATATCTAAATAATACTCCATATTTCCTATATTTAATGGTATAAAAGAAGGGGATGCATATGAAGTACATGGGAGAGACGCAAGAGACATGCATTATTTTATCGATTTTGTAAAACTTGATGTTTTGGTTGCTATACCGCAAACCTTCATTTATTTGTTGTTTTGCTTTTCTTTCCTTGATTCCCAGCCTCCTAAGCTGTTGAAAAGGCTAGCTATCTTAACCTTTATCCATTCCGTCTATACCGACGCAATAATCTTTGTTCTCCCTATATATTTGCATCTAGTAAATTCATTTTTTGCTTTCACAATATTAATATTTTTTCTATTCCGTGAATTGCATACGAAGCAGAAAATCTACCTTATATTGTTTTTATTCTTTGTCTTCAACATTATGGATCTTATACTTGGTGCGATAGCCATATATGTCGCAGGAATCCCTTCCCATGCAGATATGCTTCGAGAAAATCTCTTTCAAATTATCACCATTCTGTACCCGCAATTACTAATTACTTTAGTAGCCTCATGGTTCATCCGTAAACGAAATTTATTTTCTGCGAAACGGTTATTTTCTATTGTTCTTGAGGGCGATAAAAGCACATTATCAAAAATCATCGCACTCATTTTAATCCAATTCTTTTTATTGGGTTTATTACAATACATTCAAATAACTCCCGACAAAGACAACCAACTACTCAATGCCATTCTGATCTATATCACCATATTAGTAAGTCTTTTAGCGCTTGTCTCCATCATCCGCCTCTTGATCCGTACCCGGGAACAAGCCGTCCGAATGACCCAAGAAGTATACGTGGAGGATATCAACAACATGTTTACTTCTATTCGCGGACAGCGCCATGATTTTCTTAATCATGTACAGGTCATTCATACGATGGTTCAAATGGGCCGCACGGAGCAGTTGAAATCCTACGTTGCGGATCTAGTTACAGAAACGCAGGAAGTCAGCGATATTGTCCACCACTCCTCGCCTGCGTTGGCGGCGTTCGTTCAAGCGAAGATGACCGTCTCGATTGGCAGGGGAATCGCTTTTACTTATGAGCTCCCCGACAACTGGAATACCGAAGAAACGACCATTAAAGTGATCGACATCATCAAAATAATGGGCAATCTCGTCGACAATGCATTTGACGAAACCGAAACCCTCCCTCTCGATCAGAGGTATGTGCATGCTTCTATCCAGATTGCAGACGGTATTATTAATCTTCAAGTATCCAACCGGGGGCGCATGCTGGATAGCAGAGAAAAGGAACGCATCTTCCAGCCAGGTTATTCTACCAAGGGAACTGGTCATTCCGGACTCGGACTTGCCATCGTTCTGGAACGCGTGAAACATTATAAAGGCAAGGTTGATGTACAATGTGACGAAGGAACACGAACGACCTTATTCCGGATTACACTCTCGCATCCGGCTGCTATTTAATTTTTCCTATTTATCCATATTATTTACATTTACATAACTTTGCCCCTCCCGGAAAATAAGTAGAGTAAACTACTTATTCTAATAGACTATTGAATCTGGATTTGTCTATTGCCGGAGGGAGAGTAACAATTGAAAGCTAATGCAACCCGACTTCGCATCATCCTGTTGCTAGTTGTCATCGGCTTCGCAGCCATTCCTATGCCTTTCGGTTATGCGGATAATGGAGTTAAAGTTACGTATAATGATAATAGAATCGTATTTTCTTCACCGCCTGTGACGAAGAACGGTACCGCTTACGTGGAAACGCGTCCTTTCATTCAGCCTCTCGGATTCCAAATCGCTTGGATTAACAGAACCAAGTTCAAGTTAACTAAAACCAATTTGGTCATCAACTTGGAAGTGAATAGCAATACGGCCGTTGTAAACAATAAGAAAGTCACTTTGCCTGCCGTTCCAATCAAGATCGGTTCGAAGCTGTTCCTTCCGATTCGTCCAATCACTGTAATCATGAACCACAAATTAACCTGGAACGCCGCATCGAATACGATAGCTATCACTAGCAATTCGGCATTACAAAAGCCAATCACCAAGAGCAATCCCTATAAAGTTGTCGCCTATTACCCATCTTGGGGAACTTATCAGGATTTCGACGTCACGCAAATCGCCGCAGCTAACATCACCCATCTCAACTATGCTTTCGCGAACATTAGTGACGGTCAAGTTGCGTTAGGCGACGCTTGGGCGGATAAAAACAATTTCAATAAACTGAGCAAACTGAAAGAAGCGAATCCGAAACTCAAGACATTCATTAGCGTTGGCGGCTGGACATGGTCTGGACAATTCTCCGACGTGTCTATGTCCCAATACTCCCGCGACAAATTCGCCGACAGCGCCGTACAATTCATCCGAGATTACGGATTCGACGGCGTAGACATTGATTGGGAATATCCGGTTTCCGGCGGATTGGCCTCCAACGGCGCCAAGCCCGTTGACAAGTATAATTTCACCCTGCTTCTGCAAGCGATCCGCGACAAGCTGGATGCCGCACAAGCGAAAGACGGCAAATCGTACTTGTTGACAATCGCCGCAGGAGCATTTCCAGCTTACGTGAAAAACACCGAGATGGACCAGGTGGCGACAATCGTCGATTGGGTTAATTTGATGACCTATGATTATCACGGCGATTGGGAAAGCAAGAGTAATCATCAGGCGCCGCTGTATGCGGATTCCGCAGAACCCGGCGGAACTGGGAATACCAACATTAACTCCACCGTCAACACGTACCTGAATGCCGGTGTTCCCGCTAACAAACTTGTACTTGGCATTCCCTTGTACGGACGCAGCTGGGCGAATTGCGGCATAACGAATCAAGGGCTCTACCAACAGTGCAGCGGAGTCGAAAAAGGGGTCATCTCCGATGGTATCCATGAATACGGCAATCTGGAGAATCACGGGTGGATCAACGGGAAAGGGTACGTTCGTTATTGGAACGACAACGCCAAAGTCCCATGGCTATATAACAAGTCAACCGGCACTTTCGTCACTTATGAGGATCCGGAATCCATCGCCTACAAAGCGCAGTACATCAAGGCCAAAGGACTAGGCGGAGCAATGGTGTGGGAACTGAGCCAGGACATCAACCGGACGCTTTTGAACAAATTGGTATATTCATTAAAATAGTAAGTAGCCCTCGCCGTAAAAGTGAGGGCTATAATTTTGCATATCACGCCGGATATTATTCAACGATTAAGCAAACTTCCCACATAACGCAGCAGTTCATTCGAACAGACCGGGCAGTAACCATGCTCATCAATAAGCCGCTTGGTTACTTCGTTGATACGCTTCAATTGGCTCTCATCCGGCGTTTTCGTCGACGTCGTAATCTTCACGATATCCTTCAAATCCGTAAAAAGCTTCTTCTCGATCGCTTCACGGAGACGGTCGTGCATGCTGTAATCGAATTTCTTGCCTTTGCGGGAATAGGCGGATATCCGGATGAGGATTTCCTCGCGGAACGCTTTTTTAGCATTTTCCGATACCCCGATTTGCTCCTCGATCGATCGCATCAGCCGCTCATCCGGATCCATCTCTTCGCCCGTCAACGGATCCTTGATCTTCGCCCAGTTGCAATACGATTCGATGTTATCGAGATAATTCTCGAACAAGGTACGCGCAGACTCCTCGAAGGAATAGACGAATGCTTTCTGCACTTCTTTTTTTGCCAGGTTGTCGTACTCTTTGCGCGCAACGGAGATGAAGTTCAAATACTTCTCCCGCTCCTCCTTCGTAATGGAAGGATGCTGATCTAATCCGTCTTTTAACGCCCGCAGTACATCCAATGCGTTAATACAAGGCATGTCGTGTTTAATCAAGGCACTGGAAATCCGGTTGATGACGTACCGGGGATCGATTCCCGACATCCCTTCCTCCACGAACTCATTTTGCATCTCTTTCAGATCCGCTTCCTTATATCCCTCAACCTCTTCGCCGTCGTACATTCGCATCTTTTTGACAAGATCCATTCCTTGTTTCTTCGATTCCTTCAGCCTTGTCAGGATGGAGAAAATGGCTGCGGCACGCAAGGCGTGAGGAGCGATGTGTATGTGGTTCATATCGGATTGGCCAATTAGCTTAGTGTAAATTTTTTCTTCTTCCGTCACCTTTAGATTGTAGGGGACCGGCATAACGATCATGCGCGATTGAAGGGCTTCGTTCTTCTTATTCGAGATAAACGCCTTGTACTCCGATTCATTCGTATGCGCCACTATTAATTCGTCCGCGCTAATCAACGCGAACCGTCCTGCTTTGAAATTTCCTTCTTGCGTAAGCGAGAGGAGATTCCACAGAAACTTCTCGTCGCACTTGAGCATCTCCTGAAACTCCATTAATCCTCGGTTGGCTTTGTTCAACTCGCCATCAAACCTGTAAGCCCTAGGATCGGATTCCGATCCGTATTCCGTTATGGTCGAGAAATCGATGCTGCCTGTCAAGTCCGCGATATCCTGTGATTTAGGATCCGATGGGCTAAACGTACCGATGCCGACGCGATTCTTCTCCGAGATGAGTACCCGCTCGATCGGCACTTTCTCGATATCGCCATCGAACTCCGTGCGCAAGCGCATTTGGCAGGAAGGGCATAGATCGCCCTCTATACGCACTCCCAGCTCCTTCTCCACTTCAGGACGAAGCTCGCCTGGAATCAGATGAAGAGGGTCCTCTTGCATCGGACAGCCTTTAATAGCGTATACTGCCCCCCGCTCCGTACGCGAATATTGCTCAAGGCCCTTCTTCAGAAGCGTAACAATCGTTGATTTCCCTCCGCTAACCGGCCCCATCAATAACAATATCCTTTTGCGTACGTCTAGTCGTCTTGCAGCGGAATGAAAATATTCCTCGACCAGCTTCTCCATCGTCCGGTCTAATCCGAAAATCTCGGTTTCGAAAAACTTATATTTTTTACTGCCGCTCCTCTCCTCTACCCCATGGGAGACGATCATGTCGTAAACCCGGGCATGCGCGGTCATCGCCGGAGTATTGTCGCGGCGAATTAGATCGATATAATCCCGAAATGTCCCCGACCAGTTCAGCTTCTCACTCTCGGCCCGAAATTCCGAGATCCGACTGAAGATGTCCATGCCGCTTCCTCCTCGCACTCTTTCTCTACTGTTAACCACACGTATTACATACCTATGCGGGGAGACGGACGAATTTGACCTTACATTGCTTTTACATTGCTTAATTCATGGAAAAACAGTGTGATATAATGGCGGTAATCTGTTCGGTGCCAAAGAAAAATGCAGGAGGTGATCCGGTGGCCGTCAAATTTGAGACCGAACTATACCCGCCGATCAAAGCCTTCTTTAACGGAAGAGGTTACGATGTCAAAGCGGAAATCCGCGGATGCGACCTCGTTGCTTATCGAATGGATCAATCGGAGCCTGTCATTGTTGAAATGAAGAAAATATTTACTTTGCCATTGCTGCTTCAGGGCATTGACCGCCAGAAAACGGGGGCGGCCGTCTGGTTGGCCGTCGAACGCAACCGAACCAAACGAGGTGCACATAACCAGCGATATACTGAGTTAACCGCTCTTTGCCGACGATTAAATCTTGGATTCCTTACTGTCACCTTCTATCGAACCAAAGCTCCAGTTATCGATGTATGGTGTGAGCCTTCAGGTATGGCTTCTCCTGGCTCCCATGTTGACGCTGTCATCGCCGCGGAATCCGTACAACTTTATCAGACGCCTGCAGGCGGACGACGCAAATCAAACGCTTCAAAGCTGATGAAAGAATTCACGGCCCGCAGCGGCGACTATAACGTCGGCGGGAGTACGAAACGCAAGCTCGTAACCGCTTATCGCGAGAAAGCGATCCAATGCGCCTTAGCATTAGATAATCACGGTCCTTCATCTCCCCGTCAGGTGAGAGATTGGACAAACTGTCCTACGGCGGCCGCTACGCTTCGTCATAATTATTACGGTTGGTTTAAGCGTGTACGCAAAGGCGTCTATGAACTTGCTCCCGCCGGCAAGACTGCCTTGCATGAATACGCCGATGTCACGGCGGTATGGGCAAGCCAATTCCCTTGGGCAACTCAGCAATCGTATACGGCAAGAATGCAAGTGAACGGAGGAGAGCATCTTAATGAAAGAGCTGGAGATTGATTTAGGAACTTTGGAATCATTCACGCAATTTCCTACGCAGATTACATTGGATAATACTCCTTATTGGCTTGTCCGGACGACTCAAGGTGAATATCGATTGCTTTTGGCCCTTTGTCCGCACGCAGGGGGAGAAATTCGCCCCCTCAACGGCATGTTATTCTGTCCGCTGCATTTCTGGACGTTCAACGCGGAAGACGGGACTTGTTTGAACGATCCAGACGAAAGGCTTATGCAGCGGAAGGTTATAATCAAGGGTAACCATTTATATGCGGCGGGTCAAAATCATTAGCTTCTGGACCATCGCCCCGTAAATTCTTCAATGCTGTCTGCAAGCCTTGTTAAACCCTGTTTTATTTGTCGTTCATCAGCAAAGGCATGCGTTATTCTTAATGTGTTAATATGAGGATCTCTCACGTAAAAGGGGGCTCCCGGTTGGAAAATCAGTCCTTTTAACCAAGACCCTCGAAGTAACGACTCCCCTTCTAGACCTGACGGGAGGATGACCCATAGATGCAATCCCCCTCTAGGTTTGACCCAACCCAAATCCGGAATCCTCTTCTGCGCCAATTGTTCCGTCATTTTCCTCATCCTCTGACCGCATTGCACCCGGAGCATTTCAAGCAACGGCTCCAAAGGCTGCTCCTCAATGAGCTGGGATAGAGCTCTTTGCTCTAGAGGATTTACCAATGATTGTTTATGGGAATTGCTCGAATTCGACTTCGAGTAGATCATCTCTGAAGGCCCGGCAACCCAACCGATTCGAAGCCCCGCTATCAAACCAGGCGGGAGCTGCCCGATTGAGAGAATTCCAGGCTCCAATCTCTTGTGCGATCGTTGTTCGTCTGTATCGAACAATAGCATGTCTTGTCGGTCATCCGTAACGAGCAGAACACCCGCTTCCCGGCATCTATGTTGAACGGCCGCTTTGTACTCCGTGCTCCAGCCAACTCCTTCTGGATCGGTACAGGATGGCGAGATATACACCATCTTGGGACGAAACCGAAATAGAGCCGTTGTTAAGGCTTCGGGATCCATCCCCCTCCGATCACCTTCGACCGCCTCTACCTTCATTCCCGCTTTACGAAACGCCAACAGTGCCGATCTTGAAGTGAGTCTTTCGGCTAAAATTGTATCTCCCTGCACAAGCGCATTCTCTAGTATCCAAGCAAGCGCACCGTCCGCACCAAGCGTTAAAATGATCTGGTTGCCGTTGCCGCTCGTTTTTTCTCTTAGCAGGCCTTGCGCAAGTTGATTCCGCAGCTTCTCTTCACCATAAGTATCAAGCTTCCTCTCCTTCTTCCCCAGTTGCTCCGTTGCCTCAGAAGCCCTGACAGCTTCCACTCGTTCTTCCCAATCCGCCCCGGATACCAGCCCTTCCTTAGGCCATCCGCCCATCCAATTAATAATTGAACTCAAGGCGATCCCCTCCCCTCGACGATCTCGGCCTTCGTTCATTTATATGCTTGCAGTGCCAAAGACAAATCCATCATTTCTTTGAAAATAGATTTTTCGGACGCGGTGTCCTATTTTCTCCTTACGGCCAATATCCCCGAAGCTCAGAATCGCTTCTCGATAACCCACATTTTTCTACTTATGACCACTATCCCCGAAACTCAGAAACTCATTAAGATCGTCTTTACTACTTAGTTTCTACGCATGAACTTATGTCCATTAATTTCTTAACTTACTACTTGATATACGAACATATGTTTGATAAAATAAAAATAAATAGGAACATTTGTTCCCCACTCAATAGAAGAGAGCGATATCTTTGGAAATGACTTTTCTGGAAGCGGAAACCCACCTATTCCAATCCGACAATGCATGTGCTCTTGCTTTATTCGCAGCCAAATGGCCTCAAGGTTTCCATTGCCCCCGTTGCAACTATTCTCTTTTTTACCGAATTCGCACTCGCAGATTGCCGCTCTTTGAATGTCGCCGTTGCCGCCATCAAAACTCATTGATTGCCGGTACCATTTTTCAAAATTCCAAAACTTCCCTAAGTAAATGGTTTCGTGCTATGTATCTCTCTTCCCGACCCAATGGTATATGTGCAACTCAACTTGCCGAGATAATCGACGTCACCTACAAAACAGCTTGGCTGATCCTTCACAAACTAAGGCATGTTATGACCGAATCAGACAACACCCAACGGCTCGGCGGAATTGTTCATGCGCACGTAGATCTATACGGAAGACCATATAATCCAACCATCTATCGCCACCCACACGAGCACCCTCTTATAGCCGGCACGGCTTTAAATCCAGAAGGAATTATGAAGTACGCCAAGATCAAGCAAGTTTCATCCCAGCATCTGCGAAATCAATCGACCGAGGTATTCTCGTCTGGAATGGATTCCTTTATCCAACAACATGTCGAACCAGGCTTGATGACGCGAAAAGACATATGCAAACAGTACAATGCTCGACGTTACCGCCCACTATTTGAGGTATGCAAATTAGCAAAGAAATGGATAAACTTCACTTTTAACGGAATCGGCGCCAAACACCTGCAAGCTTACCTCGATGAATTCTGCTTTCGATATAACCATGATCTCAACAAGCAACCCACTCTCACTAATCTCTTAACGTTAACTTGCTCGACCTCAGCCCTTACTTACTCTAAATTAATTAGACGTAATCCAAATTCCGAATATTCCTCGAAGATCGTTACAGCTGCTTAAGTCGAACAAACGGGACTTTTTGAGTTTCACGGTATTTCCTCAAGAGCATTTACTATCCCAAAATCTGCTCTTCCCGCTTCCAATGATCGAAGGTTTCTTCCTGAGGAACGGGGATATTGGGCATAGAGAAAAATAGCAGACAACACTTGGAAACAATAATAAAGCGACCCCCTAAGCTTCAAGGGCCGCTTCCACCTATATACTTTATCACTTTTTAGACAATCGATCCCATTGTTTGTCCATTTCATTAAACATGCCACTGCGATCCTTCTTTTTCACATAAGACTGAATTACCGCACCCAACTCGTTAATGACTCCATCAGGATAATTAAACCAGTTCCAAGACAATACCTTGCCAGCTTTACTGTAAGTCATAACATCGCCGGCAATCGGACCGAGCGTTTTCTCATCCTTTACTTCAATGGACTTAAACGCCGGGATAAATTTGAACTGATTAATGATATAGCCCTTACCTACATCCGATGTGACGAGCCAGTTGAGGAATTCTTTCGCTTCCTCCTTAACTTTGGAGTTTTTATTCACCACCCAGTTACTTGGCACACCCACGAACAACTTATCATTTTCTTCCGCATTGTCGTTAATCGGCATCGGCAGAACGCCTAGGTTCATATTCGGAGTAATTTTGTCTATTTGCACTTGCGTCCAATTGCCTTGCTGCATCATTGCGGTCGCACCGCTGGCGAACAGCGTAACTTGAGTATTATAATCCGTTGTCAGCGGATTTTTGTTTCCGTTGTCCAGCGTTACATCGAGCAGATTCGCCCAATCCTCGAAAATCTTATCCCCTGCGATTTTTACTTTTCCGGCATTCTTGTCGGCTACCCACTGAGTCGGATTCTCATGATGTGCCACTCCGACGTTGAAGTTGTGAATCCCAAGAATCCACCACTCTCCATAACCGTTGGCAAAAGGAGTCATATCCGCAGCTTTAAGCTTGGCGCATGCATCCTTCAACTCCGTTAATGTCTTAGGTGCAGCCGTAATACCCGCTTTCTGGAACATCTCCTTATTGTAGATGAACCCATACCCTTCCAAGTTCATCGGCATTCCAAACAACTTGCCGTCCCTTGTCATCGGTTGCTTCGCCACATCCAGAACATCCGCTGCCCATGGTTGATCTGACAGGTCTTCTATTTTATCTGCCCAGGTGATTAATTCGTTAAAGCCGCCGTTATTGAAAATATCCGGTTCATCGCCCGACGTGAATTTCGCCTTCAGAGCTGCCCCGTAATCGCTGCCTCCGCCGACAGTCTCAATATTCAATTTTACCCCTGGATGAGTATTCTCGTATTCGCTTTTGAGTTTATCTAGCGCTTCGGCAATCTCGACTTTGAATTGAAAAATTTTGATCGTTACGTTCTTTGCGGGAGGGGGGCTTGCCGTCCCGGTAGCGCCCGGCGAAGGAGAAACATCTTCTTTTCTAGCGCACGCAGCCAGCACAAGAATAAGCATCATGAACGTTACAGTCATGAATATGGCTACTATTTTTTTCAAGGTTATACCTCCTCAAATGTTTACCCCTTAACGGATCCTGCTGTAATGCCTTCGATAATATGCCGCTGAAGCGATAGGAAAAACACCACAATGGGCGTAATCCCCATAACAAGGGCAGCCAACGCTAAATCCCACTGCTTCGTATATTGCCCAAAAAAAGAAAAAGTCGATAATGGGATCGTGCTTAATTCCTTTCTTCCCAAGAGCAAAGACGGAAGTAGAAAATCGTTCCAAATCCATAAGCTGTTTAGAATAAATAATGGTACCGTCATGGGTTTAAGCAATGGAAAGACGATTCTCCAGAACACCCCGAATGGACTGCAGCCGTCTACGACTGCGCTTTCCTCGATCTCGACGGGAATGGACTTCACGAACCCATGGAATAAAAATACCGACATCGATACGCCGAATCCCAAATAACAAACAAACAATCCAAGCCGACTATCGAGTAGATTAAACCAACTCGCCACCCTCATAAGCGGGATCATGATCGATTGAAACGGGATGACCATCGCCGCCACGAATAAAGTAAACAATAAATTGTTAAATCGGGTGTGATGCCTCACGAATCGGTATGCGCTCATCGCGCTGATTAAAGTCAACCCCAAGTTGCTAATGACGGTAATTAAGAGGGAGTTCCCAAATGCCCGAGGAAATCTCATGATTTCCCATGCCCTTGAGTAATTGCTCCATACGAACTTTGTTGGCCATGCTGCCGCGTCAAGAAGGATTTCGGCAAAGGATTTCACGGAGTTGGCAAGAAGAAAGTAAAACGGAATCAGAAACAACAAAGCAAGGATGATCGCGCACAATTCCAAGAGCAGCATTCCCGTTGTATAACGTCGACTTATCATCAGGCTTCCACCTCCTGCCGTTTAGTCAACCAGACTTGCATGGTCGTAATAAGCGCTACCACAATGAAGAATACGATCGCTTTGGCGGTTCCGAGTCCCAAACGGTTATTCTGAAAAGCTTCGATGTAGATATTAAGCGCCACGGATTGCGTGGAATTATAAGGCCCACCTCTGGTTAGGGACAATATTACGTCGAAGGTTTTGAACGACCACGACAAGGCCAGGAACAAACAAATCGTAACCGCTGGCATGATCATCGGTATCGTAATGTTAAATAACTGTTGCCGGCTGCTTGCGCCATCAATTGATGCAGCTTCATATAGGTCGGCAGGCACGTTCATCAGGGAAGCGATATAGATGATCATTAAATAACCTGCCCCCGTCCATACGCTAACGATGACAACTGCCCAGAACCCCGTCGTCGCATCTCCGAGCCATGGCAATTCAAAGAACGGAAGCCCTGACCAATTGCCTATCGCCGCAAATCCTCTGATAAAAATGAACTGCCAGATGAAGCCGAGCAGCAGCCCTCCAATAACATTGGGCAAGAAAAATATCGTCCTAAGTATATTGCGAAGCTTCAAATATCTCGTGAGAATAAGCGCAAGCAAAAAACCGACTAAATTCGTAATGACGACGGCCACCAAAGTAAACCTGACCGTAAATCCGAAGGAATCCCAAAAGCCTTCATCGCTCGCCAGTTCTCGAAAGTTGCCTAATCCTATCCAAAGTACCCGATCAGATACCCCGTTCCAATCCGTAAAAGAATAGTACAAGCCGAGTGCGAAGGGAAGGGCCACAATGATTGCAAATACGAGAAGAGCCGGACCGACAAAAAACGTCTGAAGCAGCAATTCCCGCGAAAAAAAACGGGAGTTCATAGCTTTGTCTCCTTTACCTAGGGTATCCAAACCTAGGTTGTCCAGAATGGATGAGTGTATTCGCCGTTGTGCATACGGCCGAACGCCGCGTAGGACGCGACTACATCGGTCATACGTTGTTCACAACATTTTGCGTTTTCTTTTTAACGGGGGTTGGTTATAATAAAAATAGTTAAGCGGAGGTGTGGAACATGTTTCTAGCGGAAGCTGCTGCAAAAGCAGGTATGTTATGGGGAATGACAACTGATTTCTGGGTCATTATGCTTGTCTTTGTATTGTTCATTGCATCCATCTTGACATCTTCTTATAACGAAGATAAAACCAAAGGACTTTAAGAGCCGCAGTAAGCCGGGTAATTCCTCTAAGACAGAGAAGTACCCGGCTTTCTCGTTACTAGTCAGAGCAACAAAGAGACCGGCCCACTGGGGGACGGTCTCTTTGTTGCCGGTTATGGTTTACAGCCCGTGCATATCCTTCAAACAGGATGCGCATACATAGCGCTCCTTGAAATCTCCGACGCCTTCCATCGAAGAACAAAACACGCAGCGGGGCCGATAACGTTCCAGAATGATATGATCGCCTTGGACCAGTATCTCCACGGGATCCCCTTCATTCATTTGATATCGTTTACGCAACGATTTGGGTAGGACAATACGTCCCAATTGGTCCACTTTACGAACTACGCCTGCAGGTTTCAATGCAGTACCTCCATTCATACGCTATTCTAGCTAGTTGTCTCGAAACCTTTTAGCCACTCTATAGCGTTCGATATAAAAGCTCAATTACCTTCTCTTCATACAATTTTGCTTAAAATTATGCAATTTTTCGACAGAAAAACTCGCAAAAATAAGAATTATGTCGAATTATGCTGAACTTTATACCGGGAAATCATTTTGTCTCAACGCTTCATATACGAGTATCGCCGCCGAGTTCGCAAGATTTAACGAGCGGACCTTATCCGTCATCGGGATTCGCATACACGTCTCCAAGTGATCATCAAGCAATGCTTGCGGTAAGCCTGCAGTTTCTTTTCCGAAGACGAAGAAATCCCCGTCACGAAATTCAAAATCGGTATACCTCTTAGTTACCCGCGTACTTGCGAAAAAAAACCGCCCAGTCGGATTTGCCTCTTTGACTTCGTCAAATGAATCGTAATAAGTTATGTTTACGGAATGCCAGTAGTCTAATCCGGCACGCTTCAGAATTCGGTCATCAGTCGAAAATCCAAGCGGCCTGACGAGATGCAGATGGGTGCCAGTGGCCGCGCAAGTTCTTGCGATATTACCCGTATTCGCCGGAATTTCCGGGTTCACGAGCACAATATGGAAAGACATATCAACCCTCCTTGCTAGTGTCCAACATATAGCGATCAACGGCACATTGAAAAATAGCGGTATTCGCTACCGCTATTTTAGCTTATTTATTATTCGATTTATTCACAATCAGCCATTGCGACTT
>FWWL01000553.1_pt1 | contig 101257 bp, 97 predicted proteins | sample 2228331 | NCBI WGS metagenome assembly FWWL01 (sample SAMEA103939775, study PRJEB20133) | metagenome | reverse complement strand
CGCGCCGCGATCGCGCGCGCGCCGACGCCGCCGAGCAGCCGCGCCTCGCTGCCCTCCGGCAAACCCTCCTGCGGCGCGCCCTCCAGCACCAGCACCGCGACCTGCGCCGCCGCCAGCCGATCGTTCAGCCAGTTGCGCCGGAAGTTCGCGACCGAGGGCAGGTAGATCAGCACCTCGGCCACCATCACGAAAAGGATCGTCAGCACGAGCAGCTTGGCCGAAAGGCCAAGCCGGGTCAGACCGCGCGGCACGCTGACGGAGAGAGTTTTCGGTGGGGGCGCTGAATTCGGCATCGGGGGTCGAGTCTATCCGAAGCGGCGCAAAAAGCCGATCAGCTTGCGGATGCCCGGTTTCGCGGCGAGCGGCGCGTAGAACGACACCGCCGCGCGCTTCGAGACCTCCGAAAAGGTCGGATACGGAAAGACCAGCCCGGCCATGTCCTTGACGCCGAAACCCTTCTGCACCGCCATGCACCAGGGCACGATCATGTCGCCGGCCTGAGCGCCGACGATGGTGACGCCGAGAATGCGGCCCTTCTTCGTCGTAACGACCTTGACGAAGCCTTCCGTCTCGCGCTCCGCCTGGGCGCGGTCGTTCTCGGCATAGGGCCAGCGCAGCACGCGGATCTCACCGGCGGACTTGCGCGCTTCGTCTTCCGACAGCCCGACGCTGGCGAGTTCGGGATGACAATAGGTCACGCGCGGGATCGCGTTGGTCGAGACCTTGACCGGCAGCCGGAACAGCGCGCTGCGGAGAACAAGGCCGGCATGGTAGTTCGCGACATGGGTGAATTGCAGCGCGCCGGCCTGTCCGCTGGCGCAATCGCCGATGGCGTAGATGCGCCGGTTCGCCGTCCGCAAGCCCTTGTCGACGATCACGCCCCTGGCGTCGCTGGCGACGCCGGCGAGATCGAGATCGAGCGCTTCGATGTTCGGTTTGCGACCGGCGGCGACTAAGAGATGGGTGCCGTCGAGAGCGTCCTCCGCGCCCTCGGCGCTGCCGGCAAGCACGAGCCTGACGCCGCCTTTGATCGGCTCGGCGCGCAGCACCTTGGCCTGTTCCCTCAGCGTCACGCCCTCGCGCAGCAGCCTGCGTCGCACGATCGCCGCAGCCTCGGGATCATCGCGCGAGAGCAGCGTCTGCGCCTCGACGATGGTGACCGCGCTGCCGAGTCGCGCCATCGCCTGCGCCAGTTCGACGCCGATTGGCCCGCCGCCGAGCACGAGCAGCCGTGCCGGCAGTTTCGTCAGTTCGAACACGCTCTCATTGGTCAGGTAGGGCACGTCGGCGAGGCCGGGGATCGGCGGCGCTGATGGTCGCGAGCCGGTGGCGATGACGAAGCGGCGCGCCTTGATCACCTGCTCGCCGACGACCACCGTGCTGCGGCTCGCAAAGCGCGCCTCGCCCTTGATAATGGTGACCCCGAGAGCCCCGAATCGCTCGACCGAATCATTGGGCGCGATCGCGCCGATGACCCGCTGCACATGGTCATGGACCTGCGCGTAACTGACCTGCGGCTCGCCGGCCCCGACGCCGAATCGCCCGGCCTCGCGGATGGCCTGAGCCCGCGCGCCCGCGGCGATCAGCGCCTTGGAGGGAACGCAGCCGACATTCAGGCAGTCGCCGCCCATCCTGTCGCGCTCGACCAGAACGACGGAGACGCCGAACATCGCGGCAGCGGCCGCGACGGAGAGCCCGCCCGAACCCGCCCCGATGACGCAGATGTCGGGCGTAAGCGTCTGGGGCGTCGTCGCCTTGGTCTCGCTCACGCCCCGTCTCCCAGTTTGTCCGGCTTCGCCTTGCTGATGCGTCGCCAGATCACTGGAATCAAGGCCACGCAGCCCAGAAGCGCGAAAGCGATCAGAAGTTCCGGCGTCAGGATCGCTTTCAGGTCAAGCCCGCCGGCGCAGTCGCCGCGTCCGGCGGCCTGGCAGGCGGCGCGCGCGCTTTGCTGCGCCGCGATCACCGAATCGAGGCCTGCGCCCGCCACCGCGAAGGCGAGCGTGCCGGGGATGATGCCGACCAGCGTCGTCCAGGCGAAGACGGGCAGGCTGACGCCGCCGAGCGCCGCCGCGAGGTTCACCAGCCAGAACGGAAAGGCCGGCACCAGCCGCAGGAACAGGAGGTAGGAGGCGGCGTCGGATTTGAAGCCGTCGAGGATGCGTGCCAGCGCCGGGCCCGCCTTGCGCTGCAGCGCCTCGCCGAAAGCCGAGCGCGCCACCATGAACACGATGACCGCGCCAAGCGTCGCCGACACCACGATGACCGCGCCGCCAAGCACGCCGCCGAACAGGAAGCCGCCGAGCAGCGTCAGCAGCGCCGCGCCCGGAAAGGACAGCGCGACCGCGGCGATATAGATTCCTGCGAAGGCGAGCAGCGCTAAGGCACGGTTGGCGGCGACGGATTGCTGAAGCTGCTCGCGGTGCTGCAGCACCGCGTCGAAGCTCAGATAACGGTGCAGTCCCGCCGCATAGGCGCCCGCCATGGCGAGCGCCAGCACGGCGAGAGGAAGATAGCGCCGCCAGGCGGGCCTGCCGTCACCTGTCTCCGGCACGGCCGCGCCCGTCGACATCCCAGCTTTGGTCATGCCAGGCTCTGTCATGCGCCATCCACCTTCAGGCCGGTCATTCGGATGGTCAGTTAAGCGAAGCCTGCGGCAAACGCATCGCCCCGTCACCGCATAGTGAGGCGGCGTGAGACGGCGGGCCGTTTCAGGCGACGTGACGGTTCTTGTTGGGCGTGAAGCTCGATACCGGTTCGGGCCGGCCGAACAGATAGCCCTGCGCCCGCTGCGCGCCGAGCAGTTGCACCGCGATGCGCTGCTGGTCGGTTTCGATGCCCTCGACGACCACGGTCATGGCGAGCCTGCGCGCAAGCTGGCAGACCGCCTCGATGATGGCCTTGGAGGCCTCGTTCTCGGTGACGTTACGGGTGAAGCTCTGGTCGATCTTCACATGCGCGAAGGGGTAGGTCGAGAGATAGGCCAGCGAGGAATAGCCGGTGCCGAAATCGTCGAGCGCGAAGCGCACGCCGAAACTGCGCAATTCGTCGATCACCGCCAGCGTCGTCTTGTTGTCTTCGATCAGCAGCGATTCAGTGACTTCGAGCGTCAGCCGGTCGGAGGTGAGGCGCGAGGACAGTAACGCCTGCTTCACGGTTTCGACGATGCGCCGGGGCTCGCGGAACTGCAGCGGCGAGATGTTGACTGAGACGCCGATCGAGCCGGGCCAGCTCGCCGCGTCCTTGCAGGCCTGGCGCACGGCCCAGTCGCCCATCGCCGCGATCAGGCCGGACTGCTCGGCGATCGGGATGAACACGCCGGGCGGCACCATGCCGCGCGTTGGATGCCGCCAGCGCATCAGCGCCTCGCGCGAGACGATCTCCTGCGTCTTCAGATCGACGATCGGCTGATAATACAGCTCCAGAGCGCCCTCGTCGCAGGCCTTGCGCAGATCGACCTCGATCTCGTGCCGGTCGAGCATCTCCTCGGCCATGGCCGGGTTGAAGAACATCAGCGTGTTGCGGCCCGCTGCCTTGGCCTTGTAGAGCGCGGTGTCGGCATGGCGCAGCAGATCGGCCGGATCGGCCCCGTCATGGGGAGCCATCGCGATGCCGATGCTCGCCGTGATGTAGACGCTCTTGGTGTCGAGCAGGAAGACCTTCGACATCGCGTCGATCATGCGCTGCGCGATGGTGGTGACGACGGCATGGTCGGCCGAGGGCAGGATCAGCAGGAACTCGTCGCCGCCGAAGCGGGAGAGATGGTCGCCGGCGCGGATCGCGGCCCGCAGCCGGTTGGCCGTCTCGGTCAGAACGCGGTCGCCGATATCGTGGCCGAGGCTGTCATTGACCTGCTTGAAGCCGTCGAGATCAAGATAGAGCAGGGCGAACTGCTCAGCGGTGCGGTCCATCCGCGCGAAGGCCTGCGCCAGTTGCGTGTTGAACTCGAAGCGGTTGGCGAGCCCGGTCAGCTCGTCGAAGCGCGCCATCTGCTCGATGCGCGCCTCGGTCGCCTTCCGGTCGGTCGCGTCCTCGGTCAGCATCAGTACGCCGCCCTCGGCGGCAGGAGCGATGCTGATGACCAGAACCCGTCCGCTGCGGGTCTGGAGTTCGCGGGTCAGCGTCGCCTGCGTCTCCTGGACCACGGCGAGCGCCCCGCGCATGTCGCGCACCTGCTCGCCATCCACGACCTGGCGCTCGATCAGGAAGCGCGCGATCGCCGTCAGTGGCGTGCCGGGCAAGGCGAGCGTATCGGGGATGCCGTAGAGCGACTGGTGCGGCGCGTTGCTGACGGCGAGCTTCAGATCGCGGTCGAACATCGCCAGACCGTGGATCATCGTGTTGAGCGCGGCGTCGAGCGTCAGATTCTGCGAATGCAGCGCGGTCGCCAGGGCCTTGGACTGCTTGGTCGCGTCGCTCAGCGCCAGCAGGTTGCGGTGCAGGGAATTGGTGATGGCGATGTTGGCGATTACATAGAGAAAGGCGAAGTACCCGATATACTGGTAGTAGACATTGTGCGCCTGGATAAGGCCGAAGGCCATCGGTACGCAGAAGGTCAGCAACTGCACCGCGACGAATTTCGGCCGCCCGGCATTGCGCGAGACATAGCCCGAGGCCAGTGCAATCGTCGATGCGACGGATGTGATATGCGCCGCCGGATCGTCGGTCTGCGCCAGGGCGACATAGCAGCTATAGCCGAGCACGGCGCTGAACACGGTCGCGCCGACGAAGTATTCGCGGTCCCAGCGCCGCGTCTCGGCGAAGCTGTCCTCGGAATGGTCGCGCCGGCGATATCTGACCACCGTGATCAGCCTGACGACCACGACGAGCCCAACCAGCACTGTCAGCGTCATGAACAGGCTCATGCCGGTGGAGAGCCAGCACAGATAGGGCGTCAGGATACCCGCGATGCCGCCGGGCACGATGGAGGCGGGCGATGAGAACAGCGACGAGACCAAAAGGCGATAGCCCGGCAGGTCGTGACCCTCCGCCGGTCTGGCCGTCCCGCCTTTGAGAATACGCCCGAGAGCGCCTGCCATCCGCTCTTGCCTTGTGCCGGCGAGATCGATCGAGCGCACTACGCGCCGCAAACCTCGCCATTCAAAGGGTTTAAGGCAGGAGAGGTAAATGTTTCGTATTTCGTCCGCCGGACCGTGCTGGCCAAATCACGTCCCGCCCCGGCAAATGTTTGCCTTCAATGCGCGCCGCCGACGCCTGCTGGCGCGGGCCGCTGATAGACCCGCGCCAGCATGCGGTCCTGCGTGGCGGCGATCCGCTGCAGCTTCGAGATCGCGGCCGGATTGAGCCGCAGCATGCAGTCGGTCCAGATTTCGCCGAGGCCTTCGAGCTCGCCGCGCAGATCGCCGGCGCGGCGGTTGAAGGCCGAGAACAGCGCCGTCTTGGCGGCATGCATCGGCATGGAATCGCTGGCGTATTTCCGGATCCAGCTCTCTCCCGTTCCAGCAGGCACAACAGCCTCGAGCCCGCCCGCCGCCATGAACTCGGTCGCGCTCATCTCTTCGCCCGAGAGCAGCATCCGCTCTGCGGCGCGCGGACCCATGCGGCGTGACAGGATCGCGACCGCCGTGATCGGGAAATGGTTGAACTTGATCTCGGGATAGACGAACGAGGCCTGCTCCTCGGCGATCATGATGTTGCAGGAGCGCGGCGCGTCGATGCCGCCGCCGATCGCCTTGGCGTGGATCGTCGCCAGCGTGATGACCGCGCCGTTGAGACCGCCTGCGTTCAGCACCGCGCCCTCGATCGAGAGCCTTGCGTATTCCGTCAGCGCCGCACGGTCGTTTTTGGCCAGGCAGTCGAGATAGAAGTCGAGATCGCCGCCGAGCGTGAAGAACGGCCCGGCGCCGCGGAAGGCCAGGAAACGCACCGGCGAGCGATGATACTGCTCGGGCTGGCCCCAGAGCGCGATGATGGCGCGCTGGATCTTTCCGAGGCTGTCGAGCAGTTGCAGCGTGAAGACCGGCTTCAGTTCAGGCTTGATCGTGACCCACAGCGTCTTGATCTCTGCCTCGTAGGCGAGTTGCACCTCGGGCAGGAAGCCGGCCTTGCGCCGCACCGCGTCGATCACCTCGCAGCATTCGATCTGCGTCGCAGGGGTTGTCTCGGTGAACGGGGCAAATGACGCAAACATGCCGCTGATCCCTCTTTCCGCAACGCAACAAAACGCCGGATCAGGGTAGGCGAAGTTAACAGACTGTAAACGAAAAGCCGGGGAAATGGTTAATTTCATTAAGATTTGTTTGCTAACGATTCTGGCGCGAGCGCGCTCTCGGCATCCGGTTTCCGATTGGCGGCCCGCCGGGTTCGCGCCTGCTTCGATGTCGCGATACACGCATGGGTCGTGCCATGCGTGCAGACCGACGTTTGGCCAACCCAGACAGTCGCCAAGCTGATCTGTGTGGTCGATGGCGCGACGCAGCCATGCAGCGATTGAACCATTCCGGCGCAGGCCTTGTCCGATGCTGGCACGCGAGGCGGTTTGGTCATTCCGTATCGCCGCGCTTGTCGAATGCGCCGCACAGGGCTATCGGTTGCGCCGCGAATTTGCCGTGTTCCGGGCGTTGAACCCATCATGCCGAGTTGATTTGCGTGACCCGCCAGCCATCCGCCGACGACGAGAAGCGGGCGCGCCTTGCCGCCGCCCTGCGCGAGAACCTGAAGCGCCGCAAGGCACAGGGCCGCGCCCGCCGTCAGGATGAGGCTAAAGCGCAAGAGCCCGACCAGCCCGTCCAGGCCGAAACTCCCCGGTCCTGACACTCGACAATCTCATGCGCCCGGCCGCCCGCGCCGCCGCGCTCCAGCAGGACTGACGATGGACAAGATCCGCATCACCGGCGGCCAGCCCCTCACTGGCACGATCCCGATCTCGGGCGCCAAGAACGCCGCCTTGCCGCTGATGATCGCGAGCCTTTTGACCGACGAGACGCTGACGCTCGTCAATGTCCCGCGCCTGTCGGACGTGACCGCGCTCTCGCGCATTCTGTCGAACCATGGCGTCGATCGCTCGGTCGCCGGCAAGCGCATCGGCCAGTCGGCCGAGACCGGCCAGACCATCTCGCTGACCGCCCGCCAGATCGTCGATACCTGCGCGCCCTATGAGTTGGTCTCGACCATGCGGGCGAGCTTCTGGGTGATCGCGCCGATCCTGGCGCGGATGGGCGAGGCCAAGGTCTCGCTGCCAGGCGGTTGCGCCATTGGCACCCGGCCGGTCGATCTGCTGCTTATGGCGCTGGAAAAACTCGGGGCCGAGATCACGATCGAGAATGGCTATGCCCTGGCGCGCGCGCCGAAGGGTCTCAAGGGCGCCGAGATCGACTTTCCGAAGGTGACGGTCGGCGGCACGCATACGGCGCTGATGGCGGCCGTGTTGGCGCAGGGCACGACGGTGATCGAGAACGCCGCGCGCGAGCCCGAGGTCGTCGATCTCGCCGCCTGTCTGTCGAAGATGGGCGCGAAGATCGAGGGTGCGGGCACGAGCCGCGTCGTCGTCGATGGCGTCGCACGGCTGGGCGGGGCCCATCACGCCGTGCTGCCCGACCGGATAGAGACCGGCACCTATGCGATGGCGGTCGCGATGACCGGCGGCGACGTGGTGCTGGAGGGCGCACGTGCCGACCTCCTGCAAGCGGCGCTCGACGCCATCGTCAGGGCGGGCGCAAACGTAACCTCGACCAATGAGGGCATCCGCGTGCGCCGCAACGGCCATGGCCTGAACGCGGTCGATATCGACACCGACCCCTTCCCCGGTTTCCCGACCGATCTGCAGGCGCAGTTCATGGCGCTGATGACGCGGGCGAAGGGCACCTCCCGCATCCGCGAGACGATCTTCGAGAACCGCTTCATGCATGTGCAGGAACTGGCCCGGCTCGGCGCGAAGATCAGGCTCGACGGCGACGTCGCCCATGTCGAGGGCGTCGCCAAGCTCACCGGCGCGCCGGTGATGGCGACCGATCTGCGTGCCTCGGTCTCGCTGGTCATCGGCGGGCTTGTGGCCGAGGGCGACACCACGATCAACCGCGTCTACCATCTCGATCGCGGTTTCGAGGCGCTGGAGGCCAAGCTGACGCGTTGCGGCGCGCAGGTCGAGCGCATCAGCGGTTGACGTAAAGGGTCGGCGTCGCCAGAACACGGCCATGCCCAAGAACACGGTCATGTCCGATGACGCAGCGGAACCGCTGAAGCTGATCGCGCTCGACGGCGACGATCTCGCTATCGTCTCAGCTCATTTGCAGGACGCCGTCCTGAAGATCGGCGATATCGTGTTTCGACCGGCCGAGCGGCGTTTCGCGCTCGCATTGCGCCGCTTCGACTGGGAAGGCGCGGCGACGGGCGCGCGCCGCCGCCGGCTGACCGCCCTGCATTTCGAACGTGTGACCAGCGCCCGCAGCACCGGCATCGATGCGGCCGCGCCCGATGTCGTGCTGAACCTGCTGGCGATCACATTCGCCGAGCGGGACGCACCGGCCGGCGACCTGACGCTGCATTTCTCGGATGGCGCGGCGATCAGGCTCGACGTCGAATGCATCGAGTGCCAGATGAAGGACCTCGGGCCCGTCTGGGAAGCGGTGGCGATCCCGGGCCATCCCGACGACGCCTGAACCAATCCTTCGAGCGACCAGCAGGACGAATCCGATGCCGATCAGGCTCGACGACAGGGATGCGCGCTTCGAGGCGGATTTCGCCGCGCTGCTCGGCGCCAAGCGCGAGGTCTCCGAGGAGGTCGACCGCGTCGCCGCCGACATCATCGCGGCTGTGCGCGAGCAGGGCGACGCGGCGGTGATAAACTACACCGCCCGTTTCGACGACTTGACGTTGACGCCCGACCGCTTGCGCGTCTCTCAAGGTCAGATCGATGCGGCGCTCGCCGCCTGCCCGCCGGAACTGCTGGCGGCGCTGGAGACGGCGCGCGCCCGGATCGAGGCCTATCACCGTCGCCAGAAGCCGGCCGATAGCTGGCAGACCGACGAACTCGGCATCGGCAGCGGCTGGCGCTGGAGCGCCATCGAGGCGGTCGGCCTCTATGTGCCGGGCGGCACGGCCAGCTATCCGTCCTCGGTTCTGATGAACGCGATCCCCGCCAAGGTCGCCGGCGTGCCGCGCATCGTCATGGTCGCCCCGACGCCGCGCGGCGAGACCAATCCGCTGGTGTTGGCCGCCGCCCATCTGTCGGGCGTCGACGAGATCTACCGGATCGGCGGAGCACAGGCGGTGGCCGCGCTCGCCTATGGCACCGCGAGCATCGCCCCGGTGGCAAAGATCGTCGGCCCCGGCAACGCCTATGTCGCCGCCGCCAAGCGCCGCGTCTTCGGCCAGGTCGGCATCGACATGATCGCCGGCCCCTCCGAGGTGCTGGTGATCGCCGACGGCACGGCCAATCCCGACTGGATCGCCGCCGATCTGCTGGCGCAGGCCGAGCACGACGTCTCGGCCCAGTCGATCCTGATGACGGATGATGCCGCGCTGGCCGCCGAGGTCGAAAAGGCCGTGCTGTCGCAGTTGAAGAGCCTCCCGCGCGCCGACATCGCCGGCAAAAGCTGGGCCGATTTCGGCGCGATTCTGCTGGTCGCCGATCTGGAAGCCGCCGTGCCGCTGGTCGACCGGCTGGCGCCCGAGCATCTCGAGATCATGACGGCGCAGCCTGAGCGCCTCTCCGGCATGATACGCAATGCGGGCGCGATCTTTCTGGGCGGCCATACGCCGGAGGCCATCGGCGACTATGTCGGCGGGCCCAACCACGTTCTGCCGACGGCGCGCTCCGCCCGCTTCTCGTCGGGCCTCAGCGTGATGGATTTCATGAAGCGCACCTCGCTGCTGCAATGCAGCGCCGAGGGCTTGCGCTCTCTTGCCGGGGCGACCGACCTGCTCGCGCAGGCCGAGGGCTTGCAGGCGCATGGCCGTTCCGTGACGATCAGGCTCAATCTCTGACAGGCGCGTCCAGATTCGCGCCCGGAGACCGGAGGCCCGATGTCCGACGAGAAAAGACCCGAGCGCCAATGCCTGGCCGCCGTCACGCTCGACGAGGCTTCGCTGGGCCGCGGCACGCCCGATCAGGAGCATGAGCGCCAGGTTGCGATCTACGACCTGATCGAGCGCAACCATTTCGCGCTGGCAGGCCATGAGGGCGGCCCCTACCACGCCCATCTCGCTCTGGTGGAACGCCGCCTCGTCTTCGAGATCAGACTGGCGGACGGTACGCCTGTCGTCAGCCACCATCTCTCGCTGACGCCGTTCAAGCGCATCATCAAGGACTACGAGATGGTCTGCGAGAGCTATTACGCCGCCATCCGCACCGCCACGCCCTCGCAGATCGAGGCGATCGACATGGGCCGGCGCGGCCTGCACGACGAAGCCGCGACCGTTCTGGTCGAGCGGCTGGCGACCAAGGTCGAGGTCGATCACGACACGGCGCGCCGCCTCTTCACCCTGATCTACGCCCTGCACTGGAAGGGTTGAGGCGGGTGGAGCCGCCGGCCTCCCGCAAGGTCCAAAGCGTGCTGTTTATGTGCGCGCAGAACGCGGTGCGCTCGCCGATGGCGGAGGCGATGGCCAAGCACTTCTTCGGCAAGTCGATCTATGTGCAATCGGCAGGGGCGCGGAAGGGCGAGCCTGACGGATTCGTGCTGGCAGTGCTCGACGAGATCGGCATCGACGCGCACAAGCACAAGCCGAAATCGATCGAGGAACTGGAGGAGTGGGAGGGGCTGAATTTTGACCTGATCGTCTCGCTCTCGCCGGAAGCCCACCACAAGGCGCTCGACCTGACCCGCACGGTCGCGGCCGATGTCGAATACTGGCCGACCATGGACCCGACCGTCATGCAGGGTTCGCGCGAGCAGATGCTCGACGCCTATCGCGATGTCCGCGACGGGCTGATGAAGCGCATCAAGGACCGGCTGCGGAGTTAGGCTGCCAGGCTGCCTCTTTGAGCGGGGTCCGTATCAGGGAGGCCTTCGGCGGAGCGGACCTGTCCGACGTCCGTCGCCTCAAGGCTCTGCCGGGCGTGAGCGATCGAACGGCGAGCCCGCCGCCAGCGCCTCGCTGTCTCTGAGGCGCTCATGCAAAGCGCGCCCGGCGTCGGTCAGGCTGTATTCGACCTTGAGAGCCGCGCCGTCATGGACGTTGCGGACGACGAAACCGTGACTCTCGAGGTCCTTGAGCCTCGTCGACAGCGTCCGCGCGGACACAGGCCCCGGAAGAGCCCGGCGCAGTGCGCCAAACCGCGTCGGGCCCATTTCGCCGAGCGCCCAGACCACGTGTGTCAACCACTGCCGCGCGAGGAACTGGATCAGCGGATCGACGAGGCAGCCTTCAGTATCTGTCGTGGATTTATTCATGAGCCGGCTTTCAATGCACGGTATCCGTGAAGTTACTACTGTTCGTGCGTGATGTCCTGTCCTAGCTTCCGCAGCGTTAGCATCCAACCCTGGGGTATCCTATGCCTGTCGCCGTCGCCAAGCCCAGCCCGTCGCTTCTCTCGCCCGCCGACCACACGCTCATCCTGATCGACTTCCAGTCGCAGATGGCTTTTGCCACGAAGTCGATCGACCCGGTGGCTCTGCGCAACAACGCAGCCCTTGTCTCGCAGGCAGCGTCAGGTTTCGGGGTGTCGACGATCCTCACCACGGTGGCCGAGAAGAGCTTTTCCGGCCCGATGTTCGACGAGATCGCCGCGGCCTTCCCGGGGCAGGCGATGCTCGACCGGACGTCGATGAACACCTGGGAGGACGCCGCCGTGATCGCGAAGGTGAACGCGATCGGCAAGGGGCGGATCGTGCTGGCCGGCCTCTGGACCAGCGTCTGTATCGTCGGGCCGGCGTTGTCGGCGCTGGATCAGGGCTTCGAGGTCTACGTCATCGCCGACGCCTGCGGCGACGTCTCGGACGAGGCGCATCAGCGGGCGATGGAGCGTATGATCCAGGCTGGAGCGCGCCCGATGACGGCGCTGCAATATCTGCTGGAACTGCAGCGTGACTGGGCGCGGGCCGAGACCTACGACCTCACCACCGGCATCGCGAAGAAGGTCGGCGGCGCCTACGGGCTCGGCATCGTCTACGCCAAGCAGATGTTCGGCGCCTCCGAAGGGCATTGAGCGCAAACGGCAGGGAGAGCCGCGATGAAGCCCTATCTGCTCGCGCTCGGCGCCGGCCTGCTCGTCGGCGTCGTCTACAGCCTGCTGAATGTCCGGTCGCCCGCCCCGCCGGTGATTGCTCTGGTCGGACTGCTGGGCATCCTCGTCGGGGAGCAGATCGTGCCGATCGCCAAGCGCCTGTGGGGTGGCGAAAAGCTGACGGTCGGCGTGCTCCGGCGCGATTGCGGCGAGCACGTCTTCGGTCCCCTGCCGGGTCGCGCCGCATCGGCTGATGCCAAGGAGCCGCGATCGGCATGAGCCCGACGCGACGCCAGACCGCGCTGGGCGTCGCCGCCGGCGCGCTTTCCAGCCTCATCGGCGGCGCGGCCGCCCAGAATCGGGATGCCCGCGCGATGACCGCCGATCTTCTGCTCGTCAATGGCCGCTTCACGACGCTCGACCGCGCCAATCCGAACCCGGATGCCGTCGCGATTGCGCAGGGGCGCATCCTCGCGGTCGGGACCGAAAGCGAGATGCGCGCGCTGGCGGACCAGACGACGCAGGTGATCGACCTCGACGGGCGGCGCGCCATACCGGGGCTGATCGACAGCCACATGCACATCATCCGGGGCGGGCTGAACTACAACATGGAGCTGCGCTGGGACGGCGTGCGCTCGCTTGGGCGGGCGCTGGAGATGCTGAAGCGGCAGGTCGCGGTGACGCCGCCGCCGCAATGGGTGCGCGTCGTCGGCGGCTTCACCGAGCACCAGTTCGCCGAGAAGCGCCTGCCGACGCTCGACGAGATCAACGCGATCGCGCCCGACACGCCGGTGTTCATCCTGCACCTCTACGACCGGGCGCTGCTGAACGGCGCGGCGTTGCGGGCCGTCGGCTATGGCAGGGATACGCCCGATCCGCCGGGCGGCGAGATCCAGCGCGACAATGCCGGCAACCCGACCGGCCTGCTGCTGGCCAAGCCCAACGCCACGATCCTCTACGCGACACTGGCCAAGGGGCCGAAGCTGCCGCCCGAATACCAGCTCAACTCCACGCGGCACTTCATGCGCGAGATGAACCGCCTCGGCGTGACGACGGTGATCGACGCCGGCGGCGGCTTCCAGAACTATCCCGACGATTACGCGATCATCGAGAAGCTGCATGCCGAGGGGCAGCTCACGCTGCGCATTGCCTACAATCTCTTCACCCAGAAGCCGAAGCAGGAACTGGCCGATTTCGAGAGCTGGTCGAAGCAGGTGAAGCCTGGCCAGGGCGACGATCTCTACCGTCACAACGGCGCGGGCGAGATGCTCGTCTACTCCGCCGCCGATTTCGAGGATTTCAGGGTCGAGCGGCCCGACATGCCGCCGAACATGGAGGGCGACCTCGAGCCCGTGGTGCGCCTGCTCGCCGAGAATCGCTGGCCGTGGCGGCTGCACGCCACCTATGACGAGACGATCACGCGGGCGCTCGATGTCTTCGAGAGGGTCGATCGGGACGTGCCGCTCGCCGGGCTCAACTGGTTCTTCGACCATTGCGAGACGATCAGCGACCGCAATATCGACCGTATCGCGGCGCTGGGTGGCGGCATCGCCGTGCAGCACCGGATGATGTTCCAGGGCGAGGATTTCGTCGCCCGCTACGGCGCGAAGGCGGCCGAGCGCACGCCGCCGGTCGCACGCATGCTGGAGGCGGGCGTGCCGGTCGGCGCGGGCACCGACGCCACGCGGGTCGCCAGCTACAACCCCTGGGTCTCGCTGGCCTGGCTCGTCACCGGGCGCACGCTGGGGGGCCTCACGCTCTATCCCGCCCGCAACCGGCTCGACCGCGAGCAGGCGCTGCGGCTGTGGACGCAAGCCAATACCTGGTTCTCGACCGAACAGGGCAAAAAGGGGCAGATCGTGGCGGGCCAGCTCGCCGACATCGTCGTGCTCGACCGCGACTATTTCGCCGTGCCGGAGGACGAGATCCAGGACATCGAGAGCGTACTGACGCTGCTCGGCGGCAAGCCGGTCCATGGCGCAGGTCCCTTTGCCGACCTCGCGCCGCCGCTGCCGCCGGCCATGCCGGACTGGTCTCCCGTGCGGACATTCGGCGGCTACCAGAAGCGGGCGGCCGCCGACGAGGCGCGCAAATACGCCTTCGCCGCCGCCTGCGGCTGTGCCAGCGCCTGCGGCGTCCATGGCCACAGCCATGCGGCCGCGCTGGCCGCAGCATCGCCGGCCCGCGACGAGCGCTCCTTCTGGGGCGCGCTCGGCTGCTCCTGCTGGGCGTTCTGAAATGAGCCTCGGCCAGCCGCCGCATCGACCCTTGCCCCCTTCCTGACCAGCCAGCCGGAGCAGCAGCCATGACCAGCCTAAGCGGAAAGCGTATCGTCGTTGCAGGCGGCACGGGAGATGTCGGCGCAGGGATAGTCGAGAGCCTGTTCAAGGCCGGGGCGCGCGTCGTCGTGCCGGTGCGCAGCCGAGCCAAGGGCGAGCGGCTCGCCGGCGATCTCGGCCATCCGGAGGGCCTGATCCTCGCCGATGGCGAATTCGGCCCCGGCGAGCCCTCTGCCGCCTTGATGCGGACGATCCTGGCGCACGGCCCGATCGACGGCGCGGTGGCCAGCCTCGGCGGCTGGTGGCAGGGCGCGCCGCTGACGCAGGTTCCGTCGAGCGACTGGGATGGGCTGCTCCGCAACAATCTGACCAGCCATCTCCTGGCCGCCCAGGCGCTGCTGCCGGCGCTGGCCGGGCGCGGCCCTTTTGTCCAGATACTCGGCGCCGCCGCCGAGTATCCGATCCCGGGCTCGGGGCCGATCTCGATAACGGCAGCGGCCGTTGGCATGATGGGCCGGGTGCTCGCCGCGGAAGGCGCGCTCGTCCGCCAGGTGATGATCGCGGCCTTCGTCTCGACGCGGACGCGCCGGTCCGACGATCCGGGCTGGATCGGAGTCGAGAAAGTCGGCGCCGCCGTGACCGGCCTGATCGCCGATCCTGGCGAGGCGATGATGCTGACGCTCCCGCCGCGCGGCTGACGCTGCCTTCAGGTCCCCGTCGCTCTTCGGTACAGCGATCGCCGGGGCAAGGCATCGACGGGAGGTCAGGGGGTTGCGGGGGTGACGCACCGGACCATGCGCCGAGGCGCTGACGCGGCTCATGCATCCGGCAGTCCGGCTGGACGGGCGAACCCGACTGCCGGACGATTTTGCCTCAGGCTGCCTCCGGCACCGGGGCGGAGGCGATCGCCGCGACCGGGGCGAGCCCGCCGCCGCCGCCCCGCCGCGGCAGCACGAAAGCCGGGCTCGGCGGAGGATCGTCGTCGTCATCGTCGCGCCGATCCCGGCGGCGAAGACGCAGAATATCGGCCATGCGGACCCGCCGACGGCGTGACCGGATGAGCATATCTCCCGCGTGGTCGAGACCGGATCCTTTGGAATCGAGTTCCTTCAACGCGCAGGCAATGTCGTCGAGCCTGACCAAGGCGCCGTTGTCCAGTTGCCGAAAGCCCGGCAGATGTTCGACAGCCCGTGCATCGGACGCCCAGTCCGCAAGGAGCGCGCGCTTGGCTTCAGGTGTAATCGTCTCGTCGCGAAGCACGTCTCGCGGATCGAGGTGGCTCCTCTTCGGGGCCGCGTTCGGGCCGGGCCATCCAGCCGGTTTCCGATAGGTGGTAATGTCCTTTGCTGTCATATGAAACCTCTCGCAGTCTCATGACGATCGTTGAGGGGCGCGCACTCAGCTCGCAGCCGGCCTGGGGCGCGGCCCGAGCCCTGCGGACCGCTGCCGCGCCTCGCTGTACGTTTCGATCGGGATAGTCCGCGGCTTCATCGCCTCCGGAACCTCGCGTTTCAGGTCGATCGTGAGCAGGCCGTTGCTGAGCGCGGCCTCAGTGACCTGAACGTGATGGGCGACATGGAAACGGCATTCGAAGCCGCCCGAGGCGATGCCGCGATGAAGATAATCGCCCGGCGTCTCGTCCCGGCCCTTGCCCGTGACGATCAGCAGCGTGTCGTGCTGGGTGACAGACACATCGTCTGGATGAGCACCCGGCACCGCGATCGTGACGCGGTAACCGTCATTGCCCGATTTGACGATGTCGTAGGCCGGCCCCTGCGCTGCAGGGTCGATTGTTCCCGCCGCCTCCAGCATTGACAGGATCGGATCGTAACCGACGCTGGCCCTGTAAAATGGTTCGAAACCTGCTCTCATGACCACATCCTCCAAGGAGCAACATGGAATCTGACAGTGAGGCGTCGGCCCCGTAGAGGCAGCCGACGCCGGGCGATTTGGTGATCCGCATCGTCAGGTCAAGAGGTCGGTCTGATTTTTCGCCGCAATCACTGCGGGCTCGCTAGCGCACCAGCACCGCCCCGCCGCAGCGCACGCCAGTGACCCAGCTATCGGCCTGGCCGAGCCCGAGACCCAGCGTGCCGAGCACGGCGTTCAGCACCTGGTCGAGCGGCGTCGCCGCGCCCGCGATGACGCCGCTGACCGCTGGGCCCAGGCCCGGCACGCCGAGCCCGAGACCGAGCGCCTGCACCCTGATGTCGAGGTCGCCGACCAGCCGTGAGAGCAGCGTCGCGGTGAAATTCTGCGTCGAGGTGGTTCGCTTGTCGCCGCGCAGGATCTCGGAATAGCCGAAGCTGACCGGCGTCGGCGCGAGATTGGTCATCGTGGCGTGCGCCCGGCCGCTCACCGAGGCGAGGCCGGCGAGGTTGAGCAGGGTGGCGGCTGGTGGGTTTGGCGCGCTGCGAAAATTGGCGAACTCCGCCATGGAGACCTGCCCGATCCAGGCATCGACGAGGGCTGGAGTCACGGCCAGCGTGACGCGCGCGCTCGCGGCGTCGCTGCCATTGCACTGGATCGATGACAGCTTCGCGGTGGCCGCCGCAAGCTCCAGATACAGCGGCAGGCGCACCAGCGCGGCCGAACCCGACCCCACCAGTTGGACCGTGAACAGCAGGCGCGTCTGCGCGGTGTGGACGCTCGCGCCCATCCTCCCGACGCTGACGAGGCTCGTGCCGACCGGCCGCTCGCCGATGCCGAGCCTGAGCTGCACCGAAGCGATCCCCGGAACCTGAAGCGCCAGAGAAAGGTCGATCTGACGCGCTCCATTGGCGATCTGGGCTATCGCCGAAACCATATCGAGCGCCGTCAGCGACGCCGCGATGGGCGCAGGCTCCGACAACGCCTTTTCGCCAAACGTGCCGAAGGCAGCGAGCGCGCGCAGATCGACTGGCCGGGTCGAGCCCGCATGGGCGGTGGCGAGCCGCGACAGCGCGCTCGTCGCTGCGGGCGAGCCGGTGGCGTGGTCGCGCGAGGCCTCCTGTATGGCCGTCAGCACCTCGGGCAACCTCACATTCGCCTGCAGCACGTCGTCGAAGGTGACGGCGGTCAGGTTCGCCCGCGTCGCCAGCCGCTTCGAGAAATCGAACAGGTCGATCCGCGCTTTCGCCAGCGCCTCGTAGTCCATCACGGACAAGGACAGGCCGCCGCCGAGCAGCCTGCCCAGCAGGCCGTTGAGCACGCCGCCCTCCAGCTTCGCCAGCCGCGAGCCCACAGTGAAGGCCGCCTGCATCTCCTGTGTGGCGATGGCGCTCGATCCGATCGGCACGTCGCCGCTGCTGTAGCTTGCCTGAATCGTCGTCGCCGGCGTGCCGGGCGGCGTGGCGGTGAGGCTGGAGGAAGCCGACAGAACGCGGCCGAGCAGCATCGGCGTCACCGCCTTCATTCGCACCCTGACGGCGTTGGCGGTCGCCGCGGGACCGGGAACGAAGCGCTGCTCGACGGGAAGTCCGGCATCGGCGGTATAGATGCCGTGCTGAACGGTCTCGATCGTGCCCGGCGCAAAGCCGTTGCGTGTCGCGGTCGCTTCCGCAGCGGCCCGCGCGCGGGGCAGGTCGCCGGCGGCGGCCAGCGCGGCGAGGTCGTTGGCTGTCTGCTGCCGGCGCTTCTCGTAGAAGAAACTGCCGACATCGACCGCCATGGCGCCGAAGCCGAAAAGCACGAAGATGGCGGCCGCGAACATGAGCGTGACGCCGCCGCGCCGGTCCGCCGCGAAGGCGGCAAGCGCTCTCACGAGACCGTGAACAGATGGGGCGATGCGTGCCATCTCAATAGCCTCCGCGCTGGATGACCGCCCGTCGCTCAACCATGGGTGGTGGCAGCGAGACGAGTGAACTCAGACTGCTGAACAGCGAATCTGACATGTCGTAGACGACGGCGACCTCGAAGACCTGCTGGGGCGCCGGGCTCTGGCTGGTCGTGACCCTGATCCTGGCGGGGTCGATGAGGGCGTAGGAGGAGGCATGCGCGACGACGAAGTCGCGCGCGATTCGTGCCCTTTCAGCGTCATTCAGGCCGGAAATGGAAGCTCTGGCGGCTTCCGACGCGATCTGCTGGATGCCATGGTAGATTCCCAGCACATAGCCGTAGCCGATGATGCCGAAGGTCATCAGCAGCAGGGCATGCGCGACGAACGCGAATTCGACTGCGCTGGACGCGGTGCGGTCGCAGATCAGGCGGGAGGCGCGACGCAACATGGGCGGCTCCAGAATGGACACGCATAAGTTGTAGTCATGGCGGCTTAACAGAAGCCTAACGGCGCGTGTTAGCGCGCCTGGGCGAGCCGTCGACTAAACCCAAATTTTACCCTCGCCCGATACCGGCATCGCATGCTCTCGACACCCCGCCTGCCGCCTCCATCAGAACCTTCGGCGACCGCGTCCGCCCCAGCGCTCTCCAAAGAATCCCCACCGTCCAGCCGTGTCCTTCAGGCTGGCGTGGTCGCGCTCGTGCTGTCGCTGTCCTCTCTCTCGGCGCTGGCCTCCTTGCCGCGAGCGAACCCGGCCGGAACGGAACCTTTCGCGCTGATCTTTCCGCCATGGACCTCCGCGCAGGCGGCGGCCGGGATCAGTCTGGCCGCCGGCTTCAGGGTGCTTCGCGGCGGTGCCTGGCCTTTCGTCGCGATCGTGACGGGTCCCGATGACGGGAGCCCCGCCGTGTTGCCGGGCACCGTGCTGGCGCTCAAGCTCGCCGGCCTCGCGGGCTGTCTCGACGCTCCCGCCGCGCGCGAGACGACTCAATGATCCTGACGCTAGACGCCATCCGCCACCACACCGCCCGCGCGCTGCTCGGGGTCGCGATCCTTCACGGCGCGCTGCTCGCGCTCGCCGGCCCCGTCTTCGATGCGCAGACCGGTATGGCGGCCGTGTCCGCTCTCGCGCTCGCAGGTGCCGCGCTGCTGACGTTCCGGGCCTTCGGCGTCGCCGTCGTGACGCAACTGGTCATCGCGGTCGTTCTGGTGGGCCAGGTCTCGATCATGGTCTACAGCCTGTCGGGCCATCCCTGGCAGCCCGACAGCCACATGTACTACTTCGCAGTGCTGGCGCTGCTCGCCGGTTTCTGCGACTGGCGGCCCATCGCGATGGGGGCGGGGCTGACGGCGCTGCATCACCTCACATTGCAATACGCGCTGCCGGAGGCGGTATTCTATCAGGGCGGCAGCCTGTTGCGCGTCCTGCTCCATGCTGTGGTTCTGATCGTCGAGACGGTCTTCCTGATGGGCTATGCGATGATCATGGGCAGGCTCCTGGCCACCAATGAGGGCAATCTCAGTCTGGCGCGGGAGACCGCCGAGCGGGAGCGCGAGACCAGCGGCCGCGAGAAGGCGCTGGCGGACGATCTGGCGCGCCGGTCGGGGCTGTTGCGGCAGGAGATAGACGGCTTCAGCCGGCAGATCGCGGCCGCCATGGCCGTGCTCGATGGCGCGCGCGAGGCCATGCAGTCGGACGCGCGCGAACTCGCCGAGGCCTCGGAGCAGGCGCGCCGCGAAATGACAGTGGTGTCGGACGCATCGGTGAGCACGACACAGGGCATCCAGCATCTGACCAGCGCCAGCGGAGAACTCGAGCAGTCGATCGCGGAGATCGGCCGCAACGTCACGCAGTCGGCCGATGGTTCGAAAGCCGCCGCCGAACTGGCGCGGCGCGCCAGCAACGAGATCGGCCAGCTCGCCGCGAATGGCCAGAGCATCGGGGCGGTGGTCGAATTGATCCGCGGCATCGCCTCGCAGACCAATCTGCTGGCGCTCAACGCAACCATCGAGGCGGCGCGCGCCGGCGAAATGGGCCGTGGCTTCGCGGTGGTGGCGAGCGAGGTCAAGGCGCTGGCCTCGCAGACGGCGGCTGCGACCGACGAGGTCTCGGCGCGGATCGGGTTGATGCAGACGGCGTCCGAGCGCTCGCAGGCCGTGATCCGTGAGATCGTCGAGGCGATGTCGAATGTCGAACGGCTGACCGACGCGATCGCCATCGCGGTCCATCAGCAGGACATGGCGACAAGCGAAATCGCAAGACAGGCCCGGTTCTCGTCGGATGGCGCGCAGCGCAGCGCCAGCATGGTCAGCGGCTTCGAGGCCATGACGGTGCGTACCCATGACGCCGCCGGCAGCCTGAAGACGGCCGCCGACACGCTGGCCTCGCAGGCGCAGGACATCCGCCGGCAGGTCGCGGCCTTCTGCGACCGGGTCGCGGCGGCCTAGCGCTTCGCGGCAAGCCAGGAGCGGCCGGGACCGACCGCGCCGACGCCAAGCCATTCGCCAAGCGTCGCGGCGATATCGGCAAAACTCTCGCGTCGGCCAAGCGGATCCGGAGTGACGCCCGGCCCGAAGGCGAGGATCGGCACATGCTCGCGGGTGTGGTCGGTGCCGGGCCAGCTCGGGTCGTTGCCATGGTCGGCGGTGATTACGGCGAGGTCGCCGGGTTGCAACGCCGCTTCCAGCCGGGGAAGCATCGCATCGAACGCTTCCAGCGCCGCGGCATAGCCCGGCACGTCGCGGCGATGGCCGAACTCCGTGTCGAAATCGACCAGGTTGACGAAGCAGAAGCCGCCATCGGCCAGCCGCTCCCAGGCCTCCAGCGCGGCCTCGAACATCGCTGTGTTGCCGAAGCGCTTGATCTCCTCGCCGGTGGCGCGATGGGCGAAGATATCGCCGATCTTGCCGACCGTGATCACCTCCCGCCCCCGCGCCGTCAGCCGGTCGAGTATGGTCTCGTTCGGCGGAGGGATCGCAAAATCCTTGCGGTTTCCGGTGCGGATGAAGCCGCTCTCGGCGTCGCCGATGAAGGGTCGCGCAATGACGCGGCCGATCCTCAGCGGATCGACCAGCACGCGGACCTTGCGGCAGAGCTCGTAGAGCCGCTCCAGCCCGAAATGCGCCTCATGCGCCGCGATCTGCAGAACGGAATCGACCGAGGTATAGCAGATCGGCTTGCCGGTGCGGATATGGTCCTGCGCCAGCTCGTCGATGATGCCGACGCCTGATGCATGCTTGTCGCCGAGGATGCCAGGCAACTTGCCTTCGCGAATGATCGCGGCGATCAGCTCTGGCGGGAACGAAGCCTCCAGCGCGGTGAAATAGCCCCATTTGAACGGAACCGGGCAACCGGCGATCTCCCAATGGCCCGATGGCGTGTCCTTGCCCTGGCTGATCTCGACGCCGTAGCCATACTGCCCGGACGGAGAGGCGGGTCTGGCGACGCCCGCCAGCCTCGCGCCCGTAGACGCCTCGCAGGCATGGCTCAGCCCCAGTCTTGCGAGGTTCGGCAGCATGAGCGGCCCGGCCCGCAAGCCTGCGCGGTCGCCGCGCCCCTCAGCGCAGGCCTGCGCGATATGGCCGAGCGTGTCGGCGCCGGCGTCGCCATAGGCGGCCGCATCCGCCGCGCCGCCGCATCCTACCGAATCGAGCACGATCAGGATGGCGCGCGCCACCGTCAGTCCCTGACAGCGGCTGCGCCGGCCGGCTCGAGATTGAGCGCGGCCGCCAGCAGCGCCTGCGTGTAGGCCTCGCGCGGGCGGGCAAAAATCTCCTCGGCCGGGCCTTCCTCCACCACCTTGCCGTTCTGCATCACCACGACCCGGTGCGACAGCGCCCGCACCACCTTGAGGTCGTGGCTGATGAAGAGATAGCCGAGTTGGCGCCTGGCCTGCAGGTCGCGCAGCAGCTCGACGATCTGCGCCTGCACCGACATATCGAGCGCCGAGGTCGGCTCGTCGAGCACGATGAACTTCGGGTTCAGCGCCATGGCGCGCGCGATGGCGATGCGCTGGCGCTGGCCGCCGGAGAATTCGTGCGGGTAGCGGTCCATCGCGGCGGGATCGAGCCCGACGTCGGAGAGCGCGCCGGCGACGACCTCGCGACGCTGCGCATAGGTCAGCGCGCTCTGCTGGACGGTCAGCCCTTCGGCGACGATCTCGGCCACCGACATGCGCGGCGAGAGCGAGCCGTAAGGATCCTGGAAGACGACCTGCAGGTCTTTGCGCTTCGGCCTGACCTGCGAACCCGTCAGCCCGTCGATGCGGTCGCCGAGAAAGACGATCGGGCCTTCCGACGAGATCAGCCGCAGAATGGCCAGCCCCAGCGTGGTCTTGCCCGAGCCGGACTCGCCGACGACGCCGAGCGTCTCGCCCTCGCGGACCTTGATGGCAATGCCGTCGACCGCCTTCACATGGCCGGTGGTGCGGCGCAGGAAGCCCGACTTGATCGGAAACCAGATCTTCATCGGCCCGGCTTCGAGCAGCGTCGCGGCTCCGTTGGGCACAGGGGAGGGCCGGCCCTTCGGTTCTGCCGCCAGCAGGCGTTTGGTGTAATCATGCTGCGGATTGCCGAAGATCTCGGCGACCGGGCCTTGCTCGACGATCTTGCCTTTCAGCATGACGCAGACCCTGTCGGCGATGCGCCGCACGATGCCGAGGTCATGCGTGATGAACAGCATCGCCATGCCGAGCCGGCCCTGAAGCTCCTTGAGAAGCGCTAGGATCTGCGCCTGCACGGTGACGTCGAGCGCGGTCGTCGGCTCGTCGGCGATCAGCAGGTCCGGCTCGTTGGCGAGCGCCATCGCTATCATCACGCGCTGGCGCTGACCGCCGGAGAGCTGGTGCGGATAGGCGTCGAGCCGGCTTTGCGCATCGCGAATGCCGACCAGCGCCAGCAGTTCGAGGGTACGCGCGCGCGCCCTGTCGCCGCGCAGGCCCTTGTGCAGCTCCAGAATCTCGCCGATCTGCCGCGCAATCGAATGCAGCGGGTTGAGCGAGGTCATCGGCTCCTGGAACACCATGGTGATGTCGTTGCCGCGAACCTTTCGCATCGCCTCCTCGTCGGCCGCGATCAGGTCCTGTCCATCGAACACGACCTGCCCCGAAGGATGATGCGCCGCCGGATAGTTCAGCAGCTTCAGGATCGAGAGAGCGGTGACGGACTTGCCCGAGCCGGACTCGCCCACGATCGCCAGCGTCTCGCCTTTGGCGAGGTCGAAGGAGATGCAATCGACGGCGAGCGTCTCCCGCCCGCCCTGGCGGAAGGCGACGGAGAGGTTCTGGACGGAGAGGAGGGGAGATGGGGTCAAACGGAATTCCCGAGTATGGCTTCAAGAGAGTTCGGTCCAAACCGCACGACGACGAAGCCCAGTGCCTTTGGAATGCGCTTATCATCCGAGATGAGAAAATCGCAGGCTGCTTCTCGAGCGGTCACACAATGGATCGCGTCTTGTAATTTGAAACCCGAACGTCCGACCCGAACCTCGGCGGATGAGACGAGAATCTGTCGCGTCACCGGAAGCACCGTCATGTTGGGGCCGTCGCCGATGATCGAGCGATAGATGTCCGCCAACTCTCCATCTCCGGCATTGAGCGGCCCCGGCAATATCTCACCCAGCGTGAGTTCACTGCTGACGCCATGGATCGCCCCGTCCTCGACCGCCTCGAGAATGGCGAAGGCGAACTGGGCTTCGACGCCCACGCTCTCATAGGCCAATATAAAGACGTTGGCATCGATATAGACGCGCGGGATGCGCTTGATCGTCGTGGTGGTCATTCGTCGCGTAGAGCCGCGATATGTGCATTGACCTCATCGAGTGACCGAAAACGCGGCCGCGCCAGGTGCCGAAACCGCGTGAACTGTCCATCTGCCTTCAGAGGGCGAGCAAGGGACGACGCCGCGGCGTCGATGGGCTCGACGTCCGGCGCATGCGCTTCGACAAGCGTTCCAGCAGAAACATCCGCAATCTGGTTGGCTGCGGCGGAAGCGAGAAGGCGCTTCCAATAGACGGGCGGAATCGAACGTCTGGCACGCCATTTGCTCAAGGTATGATACGAAACGTCTAATTCGCGCGCCAATTGAGCGCGCGAGGGCCACAGATCGATAATTTCGGCGGCGTTTCGCATCATCTATTGGTACAATATGTCCAATATCTGGGCAACCCTCACGCAAACGTCTTCCGCGGATCAAACGCATCCCGGACCGCCTCGCCGATGAAGATCAGCAGGCTCAGCATCAGCGCGATCACGACGAACCCTGACAGGCCGAGCCACGGCGCCTGCAGGTTCGATTTGCCCTGCGCCAACAACTCCCCCAGCGAGGGCGAGCCGGGAGGCAGGCCGAAGCCTAGAAAGTCGAGCGAGGTGAGGGTCGTGATCGAGCCGTTCAGGATGAAGGGCAGGAAGGTCAGCGTTGCCACCATGGCGTTCGGTAGAAGGTGCTTGACCATGATGGCGCGGTTGGAGAGGCCGAGCGCGCGCGCCGCCCGGACATACTCGAAATTGCGCGCCCGCAGGAATTCCGCGCGGACCACGCCGACGAGCGCGACCCAGGAGAACAGCAGGAGGATGCCGAGCAGCACGAAGAAGCTCGGCGTGATGATCGCCGCCACGATGATCAGCAGGTAGAGAGCCGGGATCGAGGTCCAGATCTCGATGACGCGCTGGAAGATCAGGTCGGTCCAGCCGCCGAAATAGCCCTGGATGGCTCCTGCTGCGATCCCGATCACCGAGGAGATGCCGCACAGGATCAATCCGAACAGGATCGAGATTCGGAAACCGTAGATCAGCCGCGCCACCACGTCGCGGCCTTGGTCGTCGGTGCCGAGCCAGTTCCATTCGAGGTCGCGGCAGCCCTTGCCGCCAAGGCGCTCGGCGACGGTCTTGCACTGCTCGTCCTTGAGCATCCAGGTCGGCGGAGCAGGGGCCGGCACCGGCAGGTCGAGGTTGTGGGTGCGATAGGAATAGCCGATCGGCGGCCAGATCGCCCAGCCATTGGCCGCGATCTCCCTGGCGATGACCGGGTCGCGATAGTCGGTCGTCGCGAGGAAGCCGCCGAACTTCTCCTCCGGATAGTTCACTGCCACCGGGAACAGGAACTCGCCCTTGTAGCGGACCAGCAGCGGCCGGTCGTTGGTGAGGAACTCGGCGAAGAGCGACAGCGTGAACAGTGTCAGGAAGATCCACAGCGACCACCAGCCGCGCTTGTTGGCCTTGAAGTTGTTCAAGCGGCGGCGGTTGATCGGCGAGAGTTTTAGCCAACCCTGGCTCGCCTCGGCGGGCGCAAGGGGCGGATCGCTGCGCAGGAGCGGCGGTGGTGCGTCGAGCAGGGCGTCGGTCATGCGCTCAGGTTTCCCGCGTCTCGAAATCGATGCGGGGATCGACCCAGGTGTAGGTCAGATCGGTGATGAGATGCACGATGAGGCCGATCAGCGAGAAGATGTAGAGATTGGCGAAGACGACCGGATAGTCGCGATTGACGATCGCCTCGAATGACAACAGCCCGAGCCCGTCGAGCGAGAAGATCGTCTCGATCAGCAGCGAGCCGGCGAAGAGCGCGCCGACGAACGCGCCGGGAAAGCCCGCGATCACGATCAGCATGGCATTGCGGAAGACATGGCCGTAGAGCACGCCGCGCTCCGACAGGCCCTTCATCCGCGCGGTCAGGACATATTGCTTCCTGATTTCGTCGAGGAAGGAGTTCTTGGTCAGCAGCGTCGAGGTGGCGAACGCGCCGAGCGCCATTGCCGTCACCGGCAGGGCGATGTGCCAGAGATAGTCGAGGATTTTGCCGAAGAAGCTGAGCTGCGCGAAATTGTCGGAGTAGAGCCCGCGCAGCGGAAAAATCTGCCAGAACGAGCCGCCGGCAAAGAGCACGATCAGCAGGATCGCGAACAGGAAGCCGGGGATCGCGTAGCCGACGATGACGACGGCGCTAGTCCAGGTGTCGAAGCGCGAGCCGTCCTTGACCGCCTTGCGGATGCCGAGCGGGATCGAAACCGCGTAGGAGAGCAGCGTCATCCACAGCCCCAGTGAAATCGACACCGGGAGCTTCTCTTTGATCAATTGCAGCACCGGCGCGTCGCGGAAATAGGACCGGCCGAAATCGAAGCGGACATAATCGGTCAGCATCTTCCAGAAGCGCTCATGGGCCGGCTTGTCGAAGCCGAACTGCTTCTCCAGCTCCTTGATGAAGGCGGGGTCGAGCCCCTGCGCGCCGCGGTAGGAGGAACTGGCGTCGCCTCCGGCCTGCAGGCCGTCGCCACCCTGGCCGCCGCCGACGCGGTCGGCTGCGCCGCCGCTATTGGGGTTCTGCAATTGCGAGATGATCCGTTCGACCGGGCCGCCCGGCGCGAACTGCACGATGACGAAGGAGATCAGCAGGATGCCGAACAGGGTCGGCACCATCAGCGCAATGCGGCGGGCGATGTAGCTCAGCATGCCAGCTCAGGCCTTCCCGATCCGCTTGGCCTTCTCCGCATCATACCACCAGGTCGAGGGCGCGCCCGAGCCGAATTTCGGCTTGGTCTGCGGCCGGTCGAACATGTCCCAATAGGCGAGCCATTCGCTGGCGTTCCACCACATCGGAATCCAGTAGCGTCCGGCGCGCAGCAGCCTGTCGAGGCATTTCGCCGCGATGACGACCTCGGCGTAAGAGTCGGCCTGGCCGATCTTCTCGATCATCGCGTCGATGGCGGGGCTGGAAACGCCGCCGACATTGCGCGAGCCGCGCGTCTTCGCGGCTTCCGAACCGTAGACGATGCGCAGCGAGTCGCTGGGAATCGCGCTGCCGCCGAGCGCCCTGCTGATGATGTCGAAATCGAACTCGTCGAGCCGGCGCTGGTATTGCGCGCCATCGACGATGCGCGAGGTCGCGTTGATGCCGAGCCGCTTGAGATTGGCCTGAAACGGCTGGGTGTGCGGCTGCAGGGCCGGCTGCGAATCGAGGAACTCGATCTCGAAAGGCTGGCCGCTGGGCAGCTTCAGCACATTGCCGTCGCGCTTGCAGCCGGCTGCGCGCAGCATCTCGTCTGCGCGGCGCAACAATGCGCGGTCGCTGCCGGAGCCGTCCGAGACCGGCGGCAGGAAGGGCTCGCCGAAGACCTCGTCGGGCACCTGTCCGCGAAAGGGCTCCAGCAGCGCCAGTTCCTCGGGGGAGGGCTTGCCGACAGCCTTGGAGTCGGAGTTCTCGAAATAGGAGGTCATCCGCGAGAAGGACGAGAACATGATGTTCTTGTTCGTCCACTCGAAATCAAAGGCCAACCCCAGCGCCTCGCGAATCCGCGGATCGGCGAATTTTTCGCGCCGCAGATTGTAGATCCAGCCCTGCGAGCCGGTCGGGTCGGTCTTTGGCAAGGCTTCTTTTTTGACCTTGCCCTCGTTGATCGCCGGGAAATCGTAGCCGGTGGCCCAGATGCGCGACGTGAACTCCTCTTGGAAGGTGATAACGCCGCTCTTGAACGCCTCGAAAGCGACCTGACGGTCGCGGAAATACTCCCAGCGCACCCGGTCGAAATTGTTCGTCCCGATATTGACCGGCAGATCCTTGCCCCAATAGCCGGGGAAGCGCTCGAACTCGATGAAGCGGCCCTGCTCCAGCCGCGCCACCTTGTAGGCGCCCGAGCCGAGCGGAGCCTCCAGCGTCGCGGCCTCGAAATTGCGCGTCGACCAGTATTTTTCCGAGAAGACCGGCAGGCCGGCGACAACGAGATGCAGGTCGCGCGAGCGCTTGGGCGACAACCGCACCACGAGGATGTCGTCGCTCTCGGCCGTTGCCGACACCATCTCGTTCAGGATCAGCCGGTAAGACGGGTGGCCCTTGGCCTTGAGAAGGTTGAAGGTGAATGCGGCGTCGCCGGCCGCGACGCGCGTGCCGTCATGGAATTTGGCCTCGGGCCGCATTCGAAAGCGATAGGTCAGCCTGTCGGGCGAGACCGCGACGCTTTTCGCCAGTAGACCATAAAGCGAGCCGGGCTCGTCGGCAGAGCCAGCCATCAGGCTGTCGAAGCAGGCATCCATGCCGGCCGCACCATTGCCCTGCAGCACGAAGGTGTTGAGCGTGTCGAAAGTGTCGAAGCTCTGGTTGCCGCCGGCGCGCTTGATCTGGATCGTCAGCGTGCCGCCCTTGGGCGCTTTGGGGTTTACATAGGCGAAATGCGGGAAGTCCGGCGGCAGCGCCAGTTCGCCGAAGGTCGAGAGGCCGTGGCTTTCGGCCTCCTGCGCCAGTGCGCGGCCAGACAATGCGGGCAGGCCAGCTCCGGCGGCAAGCGCGCCAGCGCCCTCGATCAGCCTGCGGCGCGTGAAGCGGATCGCCATGGTGCGCTGTCTCCCCGTTCGATTCGCCGGACCATTATGTCGCCCGCACGGGGCGACGCCAGCCCTGCACGATTGACGCTACCGTGAAGGCGAGAGCATGGCGGCGGTCGCTTGCAAGACACAAGCAAAAGCCGGGCGCGGCGGCCCGGCTCGTCGGTGTCATTGCAGCGCCCGATCGCCGCAGGCGATTACTTCGGCAGCGGCTTGGGCGCGTCGGCCAGGCTGTTGAGATAGGCGACGATGTCGGCGCGGGTATCGGCGCGGCCGAGGCCGGCGAAGGCCATCGAAGTGCCGGCCATGTAGGCCTTGGGATTCTTCAGGAAGCCGTCAAGCTGCTCGGCCTCCCACTTCTCGCTCGACTTGGCCTTCATCGCCGCCGAATAGCCAAAGCCCTCGACGGCGCCCTTGGCACGGCCATAGACGTCGTAGAGATGCGGGCCGACCTTGTTGGCGCCGCCCTTCTCGAAGGTATGGCAGGCCTTGCAGGCGCCAACGGCAGATGCGCCCTTGGCGACGTCGGCCTTGGCGAGGCGAACCGTGATCGGCTCGTCTGCTGCGGCGGCGGCCGGGCCGGCGGCCGCGGCGGGTTCGTCGCTCGGCAGTTCGTAGCCGGGGATGGCGGGCTTCTTGGGCGCGAAGACGATGCCGGAGATCATGTTGAGGCCCAGCGCCACCAGCAATGTGGAGAGAACCGCACCAGCGATCTTGTTGGTTTCGATATCCATCGCATCCGAACCCTGAGACGCCTCTCGCGCAAAGGCGCGGGAAGCCGGTAAAGCGGCCGAGCCGGCACCGTTGGATGCCGGCATATACGAGGGTTGCTTAACCGCTTTGCGCGCTGCAATGCAACTCGTATAAGCACCCTCCGCTTTGAGACCTTTTGACGCCTCTCCGCCGAGCCCTGTCCCCCAAAGATGTCCGATCCGCTGATCCTGATCCCCGCGCGCATGACGGCGACGCGCCTGCCCGGCAAGCCGCTTGCCGACATCCATGGCGAGGCGATGATCGTGCATGTCTGGCGGCGCGCGATCGAGGCCGGCATCGGCCCGGTCGCGGTGGCGACCGACGAGGCTGCGATCGTCGCCGCGATCGAGGCCGTCGGCGGTCGCGCCGTGCTGACCCGCGCCGACCACCCCTCCGGCTCCGACCGGATCAAGGAGGCCGCCGACCTGCTCGACCCCGACGGTCGCCACGACGTCATCGTCAATGTCCAGGGTGATTTGCCGACCATCGATCCGCGCGTCATCGCGGCCTCGGTCGGCCCGCTCTCGGACCGCACTGTGGACATCGTCACGCTTGCGGCGGTCATCACCCGCGAGGAGGAGAGGACCGAGCCGAGCGTGGTCAAAGCGATAGGTAGCGAGATTTCGCCCGGCCGCATGCGCGCGCTCTACTTCACCCGCGCGACCGCGCCCTCGGGCGACGGACCGCTCTTTCACCATATCGGGCTCTACGCCTATCGCCGCCGCGCGCTCGACCGTTTCGTGGCGCTCCCGCCCTCAGCCCTGGAGAAACGCGAGCGGCTCGAGCAGTTGCGCGCCGTCGAGGACGGCATGCGCATCGACATCATCGTGGTCGACGACGTGCCGCTCGGCGTCGACACGCCTCATGATCTGGAGCGCGCCCGCGCGGTCCTCAAATCCCGCGCCGGAGCCTGAGTTCAGTCGATGTCCGAGTCCAAGACTTCCATGATCGTGTCCTATCAGGGTGAGCCCGGCGCCTTCTCCTCGCAGGCCGCGCTTGCTGTCTTCCCCGATTGCGAACTCCTGCCCTGCGCCACCTTCGAGGATGCGCTGGCAGCCGTCAGCGACGGCACCGCGCGCTATGGCATGATCCCGATCGACAACTCGATCGCTGGCCGCGTCGCCGACATCCACCATCTGCTGCCGCGCTCGGGCCTGCACATCGTCGGCGAGCACTTTTTGCCGATCCGCTTCCACCTGATGGCGCTGAAGGGCGCGACGCTGGCGACGCTGAAGACGGTGCAGAGCCACATCCACGCGCTCGGCCAGTGTCGCAAGATCATCCGCAAGCTCGGCCTCAAGGCCGAGGTCGCGGCCGACACCGCGGGTTCGGCCCGGCAGGTCTCGCAATCGGGCGATCTCACGCGCGGCGCGATCGCGCCCCATATCGCGGCCGAGGTCTACGGGCTCGACATCCTGATGGAGGATATCGAGGACGAGAAGCACAACACCACGCGCTTCGTCATCCTGTCGAAATATCCGGAGTTCGCCCGGGCCGGCACGGCGCGCACCGTGACGACGCTGATCTTCCAGGTCCGCAACATCCCGGCCGCGCTCTACAAGGCGATGGGCGGCTTCGCCACCAACGGCGTCAACATGACCAAGCTCGAGAGCTACATGGTCGACGGCCATTTCTCGGCGACGATGTTCTACGCCGACGTCGAGGGCCATCCCGACGACCCGGCGCTCAGGCGCGCGCTCGACGAACTGGCCTTCTTCTCCAAGGAGATGAAGATCCTGGGCGTGTATCCGGCGCATCCGTTCCGCGAGACCTTCGCGGAACCGGGGGAGTAGTCTGTCATTCCGGGTTCTCGGCTGCGCCGAGCCCCGGAGTGACAAAGGCGGCGCTCAGACCGCCTCTTCTCCATCCAGGGCCCACGCCTTCAGCAGCGTATTGGCGATCGCCATATGCGGCGGGCAGAACAGATTGTCGGGGTGCTCGCCCTTGAGCATCTGCAGCGCTTCGGTGCGCGAGAACCAGCGTCCGGCCTCCAGCTCCGTCTCGTCGAGCACGATGTCGTCGTTCAGCGCCTGCGCGATGCAGCCGATCATCAGCGAGCCGGGAAACGGCCAGGGTTGCGAGGCGATGTAGCGTACCGTCCCGGTGCGCAAGCCCGCTTCCTCCCAGGTCTCGCGGCGCACCGCATCCTCGAAGGTCTCGCCCGGCTCGACGAAGCCGGCGATGCAGGAATACATGCCCGGCGCGAAGCGCGACTGGCGCGCCAGCAGGCAGTTCTCGCCGCGTGTCGCCAGCATGATCACCACCGGGTCGGTGCGCGGAAAATGCTGCGCGCCGCAGGCGGTGCATTCCCGCTTCCAGCCGGAGGCACCGGACTGGCTCGGCGCGCCACAGCTTGCGCAGAAGCGGTGGCGGGCATGCCAGTCGAGCAGCGCCTTGCCTTCGCCGAGCGGCCCGAGCTCATCCTTGGGCACGAGCTTCTTCAGCGCCACCGAACGCAGATCGGTCAGCATCAGCTCCGGCCGCTCGCGCAGAAGATCGACGAGTCCTTTGTCGATCAGCCGGGCGAAGCGCGGCGCGCCGCCGGGCGCAAGGCCGAGAAAGGACTCGTCCAGTCCTGAGCCGAGTTGTTGCGCCTCCGCATGGCTGAACCAGACGCTCAGCGTCTCGTCGTCGAGGCGCTTCAGCACCGGCGTCTCGCCGGCGACCACGGTCAGCCGCGTGTCCGAGCGGTGGCGCAGCGCCTCGATGGCGTCGGGCTTGTCGCGCAGATCGGCGCGGCGGTCGAGGGTGCTGGTGGCGAAGCCGGTCTGGGCGGAACGTTCGCGGCGGATGGAGGCGTCATTCATGCCCCTGTCCTAGCGCCTCTCCGCTGGCCCCGGCAAGCCGGTCTCAGGCCGGTAGCCTAGGCAGGATCGCGCCCTCGCAGCAGATGGATGATCGCGGAGAAATCCGCCCCGCCTTCGCCCCAGGCATTGTGGATGCCGTAGAGCTGTGCCGCGGCGGCCCCGAGCGGCGTCGCCGCGCCCGCTCCCTGCGCCGCCTCCTGCGCGAGCTTCAAATCCTTCAGCATCAGCGCCGAGGCGAAGCCGGCCTTGTACTCGTTGTTGGCCGGCGAGGTCGGCACGGGGCCGGGCACCGGGCAATAGGTCGTCAGCGACCAGCATTGGCCCGACGAGGTCGAGGCGACGTCGAACAGCGCCTGATGCGACAAGCCGAGCTTCTCAGCCAGCACGAAGGCCTCCGAAACGCCGATCATCGAGATGCCCAGGATCATGTTGTTGCAGATTTTGGCCGCCTGGCCGTTGCCTGCCGCGCCCGCATGCACGATGCGCCGGCCCATTTTCGCCAGCACCGGCTCGCCCAGCGCGAACGCTTCCTCCGTGCCGCCGACCATAAAGGTCAGCGTCGCCCCTTTCGCGCCGCCGACGCCGCCCGAGACCGGCGCATCGAGCGAGAGGCAGCCGCGGTCGGCGGCGAGCGAATGCGCCTTGCGGGCGCTCTCGACGTCGATGGTCGAGGAATCGATCAGCAGTGCGCCTTGTTTCACCGAAGGCAGGATCTCGGCCCAGACCGACAGCACGTGCTTGCCGGCCGGCAACATGGTAACGACGATCTCGGCCTCCGCCACCGCCTCCTGCGCAGAGCCGGCGATGCCGACGCCGAGCTCGGCGGCTGCGTCTTTCGAGGCCTGGCTGAGGTCGAAAGCGCGGACCTCATGCCCCGCCTTGACGAGATTGCCGGCCATGGGCCCGCCCATATTGCCGAGGCCGATGAAAGCGATGGTGGTCATGGTCGATGTCTCCTCAATTCCCCTTCGCCCGGCCCACTAGCCCGCGCGCCACGATCATCCGCATCACCTCGTTGGTCCCCTCCAGGATCTGATGGACGCGCAGGTCGCGGACGATCTTCTCGATGCCGTAATCGGCGAGATAGCCGTATCCGCCATGGATCTGGAGCGCCTGGTTGGCGACCTCGAAGCCTGTGTCGGTCGCGACGCGCTTGGCCATGGCGCAGAGTTTGGTCGCGTCGGGGGCCTTGGCGTCGAGCGCGGCGGCCGCCCGCCACAGAAACGTCCGCGCCATCTCAAGCTCTGTCGCCATGTCGGCGAGCTTGAACTGCAGCGCCTGAAAATCGGCGATGCGGGAGCCGAAAGCCTTGCGCTCCTGCGCATAGGCCAGCGCCTTGTCGAGCGCGCCCTGCGCGCCGCCAAGCGAGCAAGCCCCGATATTGAGTCTGCCGCCATCGAGACCCGCCATGGCGATCTTGAAGCCGATGCCTTCGGGTCCGATCCGGTTGGCGACCGGGACACGGCAGTTCTCGAAGATCACGGCGCGCGTCGGCTGGGCGTTCCAGCCCATCTTCTTCTCGTTGCCCCCGAAGGAGAGGCCAGGCGTGCCCTTCTCGACGATGAGCGTCGAGATGCCCGACGGCCCGGCCTCGCCCGTGCGCACCATCACAACATAGATTTCGGCGACGCCCGCGCCGGAGATGAACTGCTTCTGGCCGTCCAGCACATAATGGTCGCCGTCGCGCACTGCCTTCGTGTTGAGCGCGGCGGCGTCCGAGCCCGCTCCCGGCTCGGTCAGGCAATAGCTCGCCAGATGCTCCATGCTGCACAGCTTCGGCAGGAAGCGCCGGCGCTGCGCCTCGTCGCCATAGCGGTCGATCATCCAAGCGCACATGTTGTGGATCGAGATATAAGCCGCGACCGTCGGGCAGCCGGTCGAGAGCGCCTCGAAGATCAGCGCCGCATCGAGCCGCGAAAGCCCCGAGCCTCCGACATCCTCATTGATGTAGATGCCGCCCATGCCGAGCGCGGCGGCCGCCCGCATCTCCTCGATCGGGAAATGCTTCTCCTCGTCCCAGCGGATGGCGTTGGGAGCGAGCCTGTCGGCGGCAAAACCGAGCGCCATCTCCTGGATGGCAAGCTGGTCTTCTGTGAGGGCGAAGGGGGTCATGTTCGGCTCAAGGCTCGATCAGTTTCACAAGGCCGAAGTAGGGTGTTCCCGCGAGCTTTCGCCACAGCCGTGCGTCCGACGTAACCATCAGGTCGCTCTGGCGTTCGGCGAGGGCAAGAAAGACGCAATCCGGCGTCGGATGCACAAGTTGCAGGGAAAGTTCGAAGGCGCGGTTCATCAGCGGCTTGGAGGGTTCAATGTCCGGCATCAGTTGCAGCGCCAGTTCGTAGCTTGTTCGGGCTTCGTCGGGGCTAAGGTGCTTGCGCCTGACCGAGCGGGTTAACGCGCTTGCGATTTCGATCTCGATGAGGTCCGGCGCTGACGCCAGATCGTACCGGGCGATAAACTGCGCGGTAGGGACGTTTCGCGGGCCGTCCACGACAAGATCGTACAGGACGCTCGTGTCGAGGATCACACCTCCGCCTCGTCATCTCGAATGGCCCTTACGATCTCCTCGCCTGTAACACCGACTTTCGGCAGCTTGCCATTGCGGCGGGCCTCTTCGACGAGCGCGAGCCGCTCGGCGCCGGTCATCGACGTGCCTCTGCCCAATGCTTTGCTCGCCTCGTGTTGAAGCGAGGTGTTGTTGATCTTCGCTTTCAGTTTCAGCCGCTGCACGAGCGTGTCCTCAACATCGCGGATCAGCAGATTGCCCATCGTCGAGGCTCCAATGCTATCAGTTATGATAGCATTGGAGCGTCTCTTCCTCAACCCATCGTCGGGATCACGAAACTCGCGCCGTCCTTGATGCCGGAGGGCCAGCGCGCCGTCACCGTCTTGGTCTTGGTGTAGAAGCGTATCGAGTCCGGCCCGTGCTGGTTCAGGTCGCCGAAGACCGAGCGTTTCCAGCCGCCGAAGGTGTAATAGGCCAGCGGCACCGGGATCGGCACGTTGATGCCGACCATGCCGACCTGCACCTTCGAGGCGAAGTCACGAGCCGCGTCGCCGTCACGGGTGAAGATCGCGGTGCCGTTGCCGTATTCGTGGTCGTTGGTCAGCTTCAGCGCCTCGTCGTAGGTGTCGGCGCGCAGCACGGAGAGGACGGGCCCGAAAATCTCCTCCTTGTAGATGCGCATGTCCTTGGTGACGTTGTCGAACAGACAGCCGCCGACATAGAAGCCGTTCTCATAGCCCTGCATCCGGAAGTCGCGGCCGTCGACGACGAGCGATGCGCCCTCCTCGATACCGAGATCGACGTAAGATTTGATCTTCTCCATCGCGGCCTTGGTGACGACCGGGCCGTAATCGGCCGATGCATCGGTCGAGGGGCCGATCTTCAGGCTCTCGACGCGGGGAATGAGGCGCTTGACCAGTTCGTCGGCGGTCGCCTTGCCGACGGGGACCGCGACCGAGATCGCCATGCAGCGCTCGCCGGCCGAGCCGTAGCCCGCGCCGATCAGCGCATCGACCGCCTGGTCCATGTCGGCGTCGGGCATGATCACCATGTGGTTCTTCGCGCCGCCGAAGCACTGCACGCGCTTTCCAGCCGCGCAGCCCCGCGCATAGATATATTCGGCGATCGCGGTCGATCCGACGAAGCCGATCGCCTTGATGTCGGGATCGTCGAGAATGGCGTCGACCGCGACCTTGTCGCCGTTGACGACGTTCAGGATGCCGGGCGGCCCGCCGGCCTCGATGAAGAGTTCCGCCAGACGCATCGGCACGCCGGGGTCGCGCTCCGAGGGCTTCAGGATGAAGGCGTTGCCGCAGGCGATGGCGGGGCCGAGCTTCCAGAGCGGGATCATCGCCGGGAAGTTGAACGGCGTGATGCCGGCGCAGACGCCCAGCGGCTGGCGCAGCGAATAGATGTCGATGCCGGGGCCGGCCCCGTCGGTGTATTCGCCCTTCATCAAATTGGGCACGCCGAGCGAGAACTCGACCACCTCGACGCCGCGCTGGATGTCGCCCTTGGCATCGGGAATGGTCTTGCCGTGTTCGCGGGCGAGAAGCTCGGCGAGTTCGTCGTTGTTCTGCGCGATGAGGTCCAGGAACTTCATCAGCACGCGCGCCCGGCGCTGCGGATTGACCGCCGCCCATTTCGGCTGCGCCTCGGCGGCGTTCTCGACGGCGGCGCGCAACTCGCCCGCTGATGCGAGCGCGACCTTGCCGATGATCGATCCATCCATGGGCTGGTAGATGTCGGCGCTGCGGCCGGACGTGCCCGCCACATGCTTGCCGCCGATGAAATGCCCGACCTGACGCATCGCGCCCTCCCTACGAATTGTGGTGTCCGGTGATTGCGCCCACCCCTACCATTCTCGTTTACGCACGGCTATAGCGACTATGGTTCGAGCGGTGTGCGGAAAATCGAATATCGGGGAGGGCGGCTTTGGAGAGGTTCGACTGGGACGATCTTCGCTTCTTCCTCGCCGTCGCGCGCTCGGGCCGGCTGACGGCGGCCGCGCGCCGGCTCGGCGCCGACCACGCCACGGTCTCGCGCCGCATCACCTCGCTTGAGGAATCGCTCAAGGCCAAACTCTTCGAGCGCCGGCCGCAGGGCTATACGCTGACCGCCCATGGCGAGCGCCTGCTGGCCAAGGCGGAAAGCATGGAGACCGAGGCGCTGGCGATCCAGAGCGACATCGGCGGGGCCGACATGGCGCTGGCCGGCACGGTCAGGATAGGCGCGCCCGATGGCTTCGGCACGGTCTTCCTCGCGCCCCGCCTCGCCAAGCTCTCGGCCGCCTATCCCGGCCTCGAACTCCAGCTCATCGCCATGCCTCGGCTGCTCTCGCTGTCGAAGCGCGAGGCCGATGTCGCGATCACGCTCGCCCCGCCCAAGGAGGGGAAGGTCGTGGCGCGAAAACTCTCCGATTACCGCCTCGGGCTCTACGCGACGCAGGGCTATCTCGATGCGATGCCGAAGGTCGAGAAGCCGGAGGACCTCTTCGCCCACCGCATCGTCGGCTATATCGACGACCTGATCTTCACGCCGGAACTCGACTATCTCGACGAGGTCGCCAAGGGGCTGCGCGCGCAGGTCCAGAGTTCGAGCGTGCTGGCCCAGATGAACGCCGTGGTGGCCGGAGCCGGCATCGGCGTGATCCACCATTTCATGGCGCAGGGCGAGCCGCGGCTCGTGCCCGTGCTGCCCGACACGGTCTCGATCACGCGCTCCTTCTGGCTGCTCGTCCATGCTGATCTCAAGGACGTCGCCCGTGTCCGCGCCATCGTCGATTTCATTGTCAGGGAGGCGAAGGCGAGCCGTGCGCTGCTGATGGGAGAGCCATAGCGTCCGGGAGTCATCAGGCGGCGTCGAGGCTGACCCGATTGCGCCCGCTGCGCTTGGCGGCATAGAGCGCGCGGTCGGCGGCGTTCAGCGCATCGTCGAAACTCCGCTGCTCGCCGATCTCCGCGACGCCGATCGAGACCGTGAGGCCGTCCCGCTGCTCGCCGATTTCCAGCGCCTCATGCGAGACGTCGAGACGGATGTGGTCGCTCTGCCGCATGGCCGCCCTTGCGTCGAGTCCGGGAAACAGAATGGCGAATTCCTCGCCGCCGATGCGGGCGAGGAGATGGCCGCCGCCATCGGCACACTGCGCGAGACAGCGCGCCACGCTCTTCAGGGCCTGGTCGCCGTAATCATGCCCGTAACTGTCGTTGAGACGCTTGAAATCGTCGATGTCGATGATCGCGACGGCGCTGCTGCGCTTCTTGGCGCGCGCCCGCTCGATCAGCGGCCCGGCCTGCTCGAAGAAGTGGCGGCGGTTATAAAGCCCGGTCAGGGCGTCGCGCGACGCCAAATTGTGCAGTTGCGCGATCTGCGCCAGCGTTTCGACATTGCTGGCGATCCGGCATTGCAGCTCTTCGGGGATGAACGGCATCGAGATGAAGTCGTTGGCGCCCGCCTTGAGGAAACCGACGGAGACCATGCGGTCGTTCGAGGACGAGACGCCGATCACGCGCAATCTGTCGGAGCGGAACCGCCGGCGAATCCGGCGCGTGAGTTCGTAGCCGTCCATCTTCGGCATGTGGTAGTCGCTGACGACGAGCCGGATCTCCGGGTCGGCCTCCAGCAACGACAGCGCCTCGGCGCCCGAGCCGGCCTCGACGACGTCGTATTGCTGGATTTTCAGCATCCTGACCAGCAGCTTGCGGGTGGCGGTCACGTCGTCGACGACGAGGATGCGCGTCTGGCGGTTGGCGAGCGCCCGCTCGACGGTGCCCATCAGGATGTCGAGGGCGAACTCGCTGTCCTTGGGCACATAGTCGATGACGTCGCGCTCCATGATGCGGTTGCGCGTCTCGAGGTCGAAGCTGGCCGTATGGACGATCGTCGGGATGCCGCGCTGGACCGCGAAATCGATCGCTTCGCCATGAGGCGCGTCGGGCAGGTTGAGGTCGACCACGGCGAGCGTGAACGCGGCGCGGTCGTCGGTGACGGCCTCATGCAATTCGTTGAGCGAGCGGCAGGAGACGAGTGGCAGTCCGATGGTATCCGTCAGGCGGCGGCACAGGGCCATCGAATAGGCTTTCGAATCCTCGACGACGAGGATCGTTCTCTCGCCGGCCACCGGTGCGGTTTTGTGTCTGGTGGAGGGTGGGTAACCCATGGGAGATCGTGCTCCTCCGGCCGCGCCGGAATCCGCCGGGGCTGGTCGCGGAAGCCTGATCGGGAATGCGCAAAAAAGCACCGTCGCTTGCATCGGGATAGACCCAGGCTGGTGAACGAGGAATTAACCAGGCATGGGTGCGGCTGCGAGCGTCCGTGGCCGAAACGGGTCCGCTGTCACAGCCGCCAGGGCAGGATGTTTTCCGGCAGACGCCGGCCGAGCAGGTCGAGCCCGAGCATCACCACGAGGATGATGGCGCTGGCGCTGATCGCGACCGCGGCGGCCTCGCCTGCGAGCCCGGCCTCCTTCAGCGAGAACAGCACGACGCCGAGCGTTTCCGTGCCGGAGGACCAGAGCAGCGCCGAGACGGTGAGTTCGTTGAAGGCGATCAGGAAGACCATCAGCGCCGACACCATCGCGGCCGGCGCCAGGAGCGGCGCAACGATATGGCGCAGCATCTGCCACAGCGTCGCCCCGTCGAGCCGGGCCGCCTCCTCGTGATGCGCCTCGATCTGCGCCATCGCCGCGACGGGCGCTTTCAGCGCCAGCGGCAGGAAGCGTGCGAGATAGGCGAAGAGGATGATGAAGGGCGTGGCGTAGAGACTGACGCCCAGAACCGGCAGCGGCTTGAGAAAGAGCAGGATGCAGGCGATCGCAAGCACGACGCCGGGCAAGGCATAGGGCAGTTCGATCACGAGTTCGACCCAGCGCCGGAACCGGCCTATGCGACGTTCCAGCCCATAGGCGAAGGCGATCGAGATCACGGACAGGATCACGGCGGCCGCGCCCGCGAAGAGGAACGAGTTGCGGAAGGCGCGGACAGTGACCTGTTGGCGCATCAGCACCTCGGCGAATTTGTCGAAGGTCAGGCTCTGCCAGCTCAGCGCCACGCCGAGCGCCGGCGTCAGCGCCTCGCCGAGCAGAGCAAGCAGCGGCAGGCCGAGCTTGAGCGCCAGCAAGAGCCAGAGCGCCGCCGTCAGTGCAGCCCGCGCCCGGCCGAGCTTCCAGAAGGGCTGCAGCGGGCGCTCGATCTCGACCTTGCCACCGGCCCCGCGCGTCGCCAGCACGCTGGCGAGGATGCCGAGACCCGCCACCAGCCCCACCAGCAGCGAGAGCGCTGCGGCGTCCGAAAGGCCGGCGGGCCCGAAGCTCGACAACCGCCGATAGATCAGCGTCGGCAGGGTCAGGTAATTCACCGGCAGGCCCAGCAATGCGGGAATGCCGAAATTGCCGATGCCGGCGACGAAGGCGATCAGGGCCGCCGCGATGAGTTGCGGCCGCAGCACCGGCAGCAGGATGCGGGCGACGATCATGGGTGGGCTCGCGCCCTCCATCTGCGCCGCCTCGATCAGCGAATGCGGTACGCTGCGCAGGCCCGACCAGAGTGTGATCGCGACCAGCGGGGCATGGTGCAGCGCCATCACCAGGACGATGCCGCCGCGCCCGAGCAGGGGGTTTGGCGTGCCGGGTTCCGGCGAGAGGCCGAGCCAGCCCAGGATCGCCGAATGCGGCGCGAACAGCGAAAGGAAAGCGAGCGCCACCACCTGCGGCGCGATCATCATCGAGAATACGAAGGCGAAGGCCAGCGGCCGCTTGCCCCGGACATCGGTGACGCCGAGCGCCAGCGCCACGAAGCCGCCGATGACCAGCGCGCCGAGCGCCGACAGGCTGGCGGTCTCGAGCGTATGCATTGTCGCGTTGATGGCGGCGCGGCTGCCGATCTCGGCCAGCGCGGCGTCGGGCGCAAAGCGCCAGCCCGGCGCGAACGCCGCCGCCACAAGCCTCAGGAAAGGCAGGGCGCCGAGCAGCAGCGCCACAAGCGTCAGGAGCGCCGGGAGGCCGAGGCCGGCAGGCAGACGCAGCGTCGGGCCAGGCAGGCTGAAGCTGCTGCTCCGGCCTGTCGGCGAAGGCGCGACGATGGTCACCTATGCCGGCCTCGTCCCGCGGACTTACTCGAAGATCGCGCTGAAGCGCTTGCGCGCGGCGGTCTCGTCGGCCAGCGCCTTGGCGGCGTCGAACGGCATCAGCTTGATCTGGCTCCTGGCCGGGTACCCGGCCGGCAGCGCGACGTCGGGATGGGCTGCGACATAGCCCTGCTTCAGCGCCAGCGCCTGGCCTTCGGCCGAGAGCAGGAAATCGACGAAGGCCTTGGCGGCTTCCGGGTTTTTGGCGGTCCGGAGAATCGCGACCGGCTCGCTGACCGCCGAGACGCCCTCGCTCGGGAAGACGAACTCGACCGGCGCGCCCTTGGCCTTCTCGCGGATCGGCATGAAATCGACGATCATGCCATAAAGCTTCTCGCCGGTGGCGACCTGCCGGAGGATGTCGCCATTGCCGCCGGCGGCCAGCGCGCCGTTGCTCTTGAGCGCCTCGTAATAGCTCCAGCCGCCGGGCAGGGTGCCCGTCAGCGTGATGGTGTGGATCAGGGCCGCGCCCGAGGTCAGCGGGCTCGGCATGGCGAGAAGGCCCTTGGCCTCCGGCTTGGCGAGATCGGCCCAGCTCGCAGGCTTCATCGCGGCCTTCGTGTTGTAGACGATGCCGGTGGTGATCAGCTTGGTAGCGAACCACATCTTCTGCGGATCGTGGATGCCGGCGGGATAGGCCGCCACATCCGCCTTGTCGTGCGCCAGCAGGCGGTTTTCCTTCTTGAGTCCCTCCATGGTCACCGAATCGGCGATCAGCAGCACGTCGGCCTGCGGCGCGCCGGCCTCGAACTCGGCCCGCAACTTGGCCATCACGCGCGGCGTGCCGTCTCGCACGAAGCTGACATCGACCTTGGGGTACTTCGCCTTGAAGGCGTCGATCGTCTGCTGCGCGTCCGTGTTGGGCTGGCTCGTATAGAGCACGAGCTTGCCCTCGGCGGCGAGCGCGGCTGCCGGCGCGCCGGCGACCAGCGCGGTCATGCCGCCGGCGAGAAGCGTCTTTGCAATCAGGCGTCTGGCCATCGCGTTCGTGGAAGACATCGTCAATCTCCTGCCCCTGTGCGGTCCATCTCTGCGCGCGGCGGTAGACCTTGCATATGACATATCGGTGAAGGTCGTCGCTGTCATGCCGGGCCGCCGGCCCTGCTGCCCGGCGAGGCGGTCGGGGCCGGGCGGACTTGGTGCCAATGCCGATATTTCCTGCATTCGCCCGGCTTGTTTGTCATGGGGGTTTTCGATTAGTGTGACTACAAGGCGCGGCAAAACGCCGGATTTAAACGTTTTAAATGGGAGGATACCGATGAAAACCATGCGTCATCTCGTGGCCGGCGTCGCCGCCGCCGCCGTCGTGACGGGCTGGACCGGAGCTGCGCTCGCACAGGAGACGGTCCAGGTCTGGTTCACCAAGGGCTTCTACAAGGGCGAGGACGACGCGCTGCTCGCCGTCGTCGACAAGTTCCAGAAGGCGACCGGCGTCAAGGTCGATTTGTCTCTCTACGCGACCGAGGATTGCGTGACAAAATCGGTTGGCGCGGTCCAGGCCGGCACGCCGCCCGATGTCGGCTTCTGCACCACCTACGACTTCCGCACCACCGGGCAATGGGCCTTCGAGGGCAAGCTCGAGGATGTCAGCGACGCGATCGAGCCGATCAAGGGGACGATCCAGCCGCAGGCGCTGGCGACCACCTTCCTGATGAACGACAAGGCCAAGAAGAAGGCTTATTACGCCTTCCCGGTCCAGCAGCAGATGATGCACATCACCTACTGGAAGGACATGCTGGAAGAGGCCGGATTCAAGGAAAGCGACATTCCCAAGGGCTGGAACGGCTACTGGGACTTCTGGTGCGACAAGGTTCAGGCCGGCCTGCGCGCCAAGGGCAAGCGCGTCTACGCCGTCGGCCATCCGATGGGCGTCGCTGCCTCCGACACCTTCTACTCGTTCCTCACCTTCGCGAACGCCTATGGCGCGCAGGTCGTGGACGAGGACGGCAAGATCGTGCTCGACCAGCCCAAGAACAAGGCGGCGATGATCGAGGCCGTGAAGTCCTACGCCAACATCCAGCAGCGCGGCTGCACGCCGCCCTCCTCGGTGAACTGGCTCGATCCGGACAACAACGTCGCCTTCCACAACAAGACGACCGTGATGACGCATAACGCGACCATCTCGATCGCGGCCAAGCATCTCGACGACATGAACAATCAGGCGCTGACCCAGGAGCAGCGCGACCAGGCCAAGAAGAACTACTACGACAACATCCGCACGGCCGAGTTCCCGAACAAGCCCGACGGCAGCAAGATGACCAATCTGGCCGCCGTGAAGACCGCCGTGGTCTTCGCCGATGGCAAGAACAAGAAGCGCGGCAAGGAGTTCATGGCCTTCATGATGAAGGACGAGAACCTGCGTCCCTTCGTCGAGGGCTCGGTCGGCCGCTGGTTCCCGACCACGATCGAGGCCGCCAAGGCTCCGTTCTGGACGGGCGACGACCCGCACCGCAAGATCGTGCAGAAGCAGTACACGGACGGCACCGTGCCGTTCCAGTTCGTCTACAACTACAAGTTCACGGCGGTGAACGCCGAGAACGTCTGGGCCAAAGCGGTCAACCGCGTCGTGCAGGACAAGATCGCGCCCGACGTCGCCGTCGACGAGATGATCGCCCGCATCAAGCAGATCGCCGGCTGACGCCTGCGCTCTACGAAAAGAAGACCAACAAGGCGTCCTGCGGCAAAAAGAGCCGCGGGACGCCGACCTGTCTGACGAGGGCAGGGCGAGGAGGGAGTGAGCCATGACAGCGACCACGATGGCCGTGCCGATGTCCGCACCGGCCAGCAACGCGACCTCGGGCCATACCCGCGACCGCGCGCTCTGGGGCGCGATCATGCTGGCGCCTTATGTGCTCGTCTTCACTGTGATGGTGGCCTATCCGGTCGCCTACGGCCTCTGGCTCGGCCTCAACTGGAATTCCTATCGCGCGCTCTTCGCCGATCCGATTTTCCTGCGCACCGTCGTCAACACCATCGTCTTCCTCTTCGTGGCGGTGAACCTTAAGTTCCTGATCGCGCTCTGGCTCTCGGGCTTCTTCGTGGCGCAGCGGGCCTGGGTCCGCATCGTGCTGGTGCTGTTCATCCTGCCCTGGGCCGTGCCGTCGATCCCGACCATTCTGTCCTTCCGGGTGATGCTCAACCCCGAGAACGGCATGATCAACCAGCAGCTCTTCCAGTGGTTCGGCATCGTCGAGGGGCCGGGGTGGCTGACCGATCCGACGCTCGCTTTCGCCTGCTCGGTCATGGTCCATATCTGGAAGTCGCTGCCGTTCTGGACGCTGATCCTGGTAACCGGCCGGCTCGCCATCTCCGCCGATCTCTATGAGGCGGCCAGCGTCGACGGCGCCAGCAAATGGCAGCAGTTCAAGTTCATCACCTGGCCCTCGCTGGCGACGCTTTACGTCACCTCGACCATGCTCTCGATGATCTGGACACTGGGCGACTTCAACAGCGTCTACCTGCTCACAGGCGGCGGTCCGGGCGACCTCAACCATGTGCTTGCCACACTCGGCATCCGCTACATGCGCAACAACAATCTCGATCTCGGCATCGCCTCGATCATCGTCGCCATGCCGCTGATCCTGCCGATGGTCTACTTCATGGTGAAGCGCCTCTCCAAGGGAGCCGACGCATGAAAAAGCTCATCGACGAAGGCAAGCTCATCCTGATCGCCATCCCGGTCCTGCTCTGGACGCTGCTGCCGATCTACCACCTGTTCGTGCTGTCGATCTCGAACCAGGAGGCGATGCTGGCCGGCACGCTCTGGCCGGCCAAGCCGACGCTGCAGAACTTCCAGATCGTCTTCAATCAGCAACATTACTACCTGTCGAATTTCTGGCGGCAGATGTTCAACAGCTTCTTCATCGCGGTCACCACCGGGCTTTTGACGCTGTTCGTCGCGACCTTCGCCGCCTTCGCGATCTCGCGCCTCAAGGTTGCAGGCGGGCGCACCATCATGAACCTGGCGCTCGCAACCTATCTGATCCCGGCCGCCTTCCTCGCCATCCCGATGTACAAGGCGATGGGCAATTACGGGCTGCTCAATACGCAGACCGCGCTGATCCTGGCCATGGTCGCGCTGGCCTCGCCCTATGCGATCTGGGTTCTGAAGCAGGCTTCCGACAAATTGCCCAAGGAGCTCGACGAGGCGGCGATCATGGATGGCGCGACCTCGCTCCAGCTCTTCCGGCTGGTCTACTTGCCGCTGATGAAGCCCTCCATGGTCGTCATCGGCATCTACGCGCTGCTGCTCGCCTGGAACGAGTATCTCTACGCCTTCCTGCTGCTCTCCAGCGAGCAGGCAGTGCCGCTGGCGGTGGGGCTCGGCCTCTTCCTCTCGGCCGACGACGCGCCGTGGAACCTCTTGATGGCGGCTGGCCTGCTCTACGCGATCCCGCCAGCGGTGATCTATTACGGCTTCCGCAAGAACATGGTCGGCGGACTGACGGCGGGCGCGGTGAAGAGCTGAGGGCGGCTCCCCTCGTCATTGCGAGCACGGCGAAGCAATCCAGCATCCCCGACATCGCTGGATTGCTTCGCTGCGCTCGCAATGACGTCACAGGTCGCGGATAGTGGGCCTCGATAATGACCGCGTGATCCAGGGATATGAAATGACCGCTTCGAAACTCGACCAGCTCCGCGAGATGACCGTCGTCGTCGCCGACACCGGCGACATCGAGGCGGTGCGCCGCCTCAAGCCGGTCGACTGCACCACCAACCCGACGCTGATCCTGAAAGCCGTCGAGACGCCGGCCTACGCCCATCTCGTCGATGAGGCGATCGACTGGGGCAAACGCGAGGGCGGCACCAGTGAGGCGGCGGTACATGCGGTCTGCGATCGGCTCGCCGTCGCCTTCGGCGCGGAACTGACGAAGATCGTGCCGGGCCGGGTCTCGACCGAGGTCGATGCGGACCTCTCCTTCGACACTGAAGCCACGATCGCCAAGGCCCGCGCCATCATCGCCGCCTACAAGGCGCGCGGCATCGGCAAAGAGCGCATCCTGATCAAGATCGCCTCGACCTGGGAGGGCATCCAGGCGGCGAAAGTGCTGCAGGCCGAGGGCATCGACTGCAACCTGACGCTGCTCTTTGCCCTTCCGCAGGCGGTGGCCTGCGCCGATGCGAAGGCCTTTCTGATCTCGCCCTTCGTCGGCCGCATCCTCGACTGGCACGTCAAGGCCGGCGGTGGTCCCTATACGGCCGAGACCGATCCGGGCGTGGTCTCGGTCAAGAGCATCTACGCCTATTACAAGGCGCTCGGCATCAAGACGGTCGTCATGGGCGCGTCTTTCCGCAACATCGGCGAGATCGAGGCGCTGGCCGGCTGCGATCGGCTCACCATCGGTCCGAGCCTGCTCGACGAACTGGCTGCCGCGACCGGCGACCTGCCGCGCAGGCTGTCGCCCGCCGCCTCGCCGCAAGCCGTTTCGGAGGCCTTCACAAAGCCGATCGTGCTCGACGAAAAGGCCTTCCGCTTTGCGATGAACGAGGACGCCATGGCGAGCGACAAGCTGGCCGAGGGCATTCGCGGCTTCGTCAAGGATCTGCGCGGGTTGAGGAAGCTCGTCGCCGCCCGGCTGGCCTGAGCGACGATGCCTGATCCGCGGATCGCCGTCGTCACGGGCGGAGCAAAAGGCATCGGCCATGCCGTTGCCGGGAGGCTTGCGCGGGACGGGGTAACTCCGGTCGTCTGGGATCTTGCGCCTGGGTCGTCGCCGCATGGCTTCGTCGCCTGCGATGTCGCCGATGAGGCTGCCGTCGCCGCCGCGACGGCCGAAACGGAGGCGCGTCACGGCCCCATCGCGGTGCTGATCAACAATGCTGGTTTCACAGGCCCTTCGACCACGATAGCGCAGACGCCTCTGGCGCAGTGGCAGCGCGTGCAGGCGGTGAACCTGACCGGCACTTTCCTATGCTCGCGCGCCGTCGCCGCCGTCATGACGCTGCGCGGTTATGGGCGCATCGTCAACATCGCCTCGCTCGCCGGCAAGGAGGGGACGCCGACGCTCGGCGCCTACAGCGCCGCCAAGGCCGGCGTCATCGCCCTGACCAAGACCCATGGCAAGGAACTGGCGGGCACCGGCGTGCTGGTCAACGCCGTTGCGCCGGCCGCCATCGAAACCGAGCTTTTGCAACAGATGAGCGATCAGACGGTCGCGACCATGATCTCCAAGAGTCCGCTCGGCCGGCTCGGCACGGTCGATGAACTCGCCGAACTCGTCGCTTGGCTTTCAAGCGAGCGCTGCAGCTTCTCGACCGGGGCGGTGTTCGATCTCTCGGGCGGCCGCGCGACCTATTGAGGCGCGGCCCGGGGGCTCAATTGGTCTTCGCACCCGTGAGCGAGACGGTCGCGATCGCCGGCGCCTCATAACGGAAGAAGCTGCGCCCGCCGGCCGCAGCCTGCTGGAGTTGCTGCTGCCATGCGTTCGAGCCGGCCTTTTTCGAATTCGGTTTCCCGCCGCCCAGCGCCGCGAAGTCGCTGCGGCGCAGCGCATCGCTGTCTCGGCCCTGATAGACCAGAACGCCGCGATTGGTGACGACGATGTCGCCGCGCCGCAGCGTCGGGTCGGCCAGATACCAGTTCGGGTCCGTCCCCGGATCGAGCTGCACCACCGGCGGAGGCGGCTTGCTTGAGGTCTCGGAAAACTTCGGCGTCTTGCGTCGCGGCTGGACCGTCATCTCCAGCGGGTTGCTGTAGACCTGCTGCTGCGGCGCGGCCGGCCTGCCGAAGAACGCCCTGGCGAAATCGTCGAAAATGTTGGCGGCCTGCGCCTGCGGCGCTGCCGTCAGCAGGGCCGCGCCCGCAAAGCTCACCGCAATAAACCTGACCCGCATCATGACCGTCGCTCTCCTGATCGCCTCTTCAAACGATCAGGACGGTCAAAAGTTCAATGCGAATCCGGCAGCGTCGTTAAAAAGAAAACAGCGGTTGGATCGGCAATCGAATGGTTGCCGCAGGGAGCTCCATCGACCGGCGTCGACGCCTATTCCTGCGCCGCAAACGCCTCCGCCCGGATGGTCGAGAGCGTCTTGGCCGGCGTGATCACCTCGGGATCGAGCAGGCAATGCAGGATCGCGGGCTTTCCGCTCGCAACCGCGCGCTCGAACGCCGGGCCGAAATCGGCCGTCGTCTCGACACGCTCGCCATGGCCGCCGAAGGCGCGCGCATAGGCTCCGAAATCCGGGTTCTTCAGTTCGGTCGCCGAGACGCGGCCGGGATAATGCTTCTCCTGATGCATCCGGATGGTGCCGTACATGCCGTTGTCGATGACGACGACGATGACGCCGAGATCGTATTGCACGGCGGTGGCGAAATCCTGCCCGTTCATCAGGAAGCAGCCATCGCCGGCAAAGGCCACGACGGTGCGCTCCGGATAGAGCCGCTTCGCGCCGATCGCGGCCGGCACGCCATAGCCCATCGAGCCGGAGGTCGGCGCAAGCTGAGTCGCGAATTTGGTGAAGCGGTGGAAGCGATGCACCCAGGTGGCGTAGTTGCCCGCGCCGTTGCAGATGATCGCGTCGGGCGGAAGGTGTCGTCTCAGCCAGGTCACGGCCTCGCCGGGGTGAAATGTCCCCTGCACCGGCGCGGGCTGCTCGCTCCAGCCAAGATAGGCCTCATGCGCTTCGGCGGCCGCGCCGACCCACGGAATCCTCTGCGGCGGATGCACGGTCTCCAGCGCCGCGCAAAAGGCAGTCGGCGAGGCGTTGATCGCCAGCGCCGGCCGGTAGACGCGGCCGAGTTCCTCCGCATCGGGATGGACATGGACCAGCTGCCGACCGGGCTCGGGGATGCCGAAGAGCGTGTAGGACTGGCTCGGCATCTCGGACAGCCGCCCGCCGACGAGAATGACGAGGTCGCTGTCCTGGATGCGCTTGAGCAGCCTCGGGTTCGGGCCGATGCCGAGATCCCCGGCGAAATTCGGATGGTCGGCCGGAAACAGCATCTGCCGGCGAAAGGAGACCGCGACAGGCAGGTCGAAGCGCTCGGCGAAGCGCTGGAAGCGGGCGATCGCCTGCTGATCCCAGCGCGATCCGCCAAGGATCGCGACCGGAGATTTCGCCGCCCAGAGCCGCTTCTGCAGGTCGATGGTCTGCAGCAGCGACGGGTGCGTTTCGGTCACCTGATAAGGCTGCGCATCGGCCACATCGGCGAGGTCGGTCAGCACGTCCTCGGGCAGCGCGATCACCACCGGGCCGGGCCGGCCGGCGGTGGCGACATGGAAGGCGCGGCTGATGATCTCGGGGATGCGCGCGGCGTCGTCGATCTCGGTCGCCCATTTCGTCATGCTGCCGAAGACGGCGCGATAGTCGAGTTCCTGAAACGCCTCGCGCTCGCGCATGCCGCGCTCGACCTGCCCGACGAACAGGATCAGCGGCGTCGAGTCCTGATCCGCGATATGGATGCCGGGCGAGGCGTTGGTGGCGCCCGGCCCGCGCGTCACGAAACAGATGCCGGGCCTGCCCGTCAGCTTGCCGGCGGCTTCCGCCATCATGCAAGCGCCGCCCTCGGCCCGGCAGATCGTGACCTTGAGCGACGCGTCATGCAGCGCATCGAGCACGGCGAGGTAGCTTTCTCCCGGCACGCAGAAGGCGTCGGTCGCGCCATGGATCAGAAGCTGGTCGACGAGGATCTGCCCGCCTGTGCGATTAGCCATGCTGCGGCCCTCCCCAGGCCGGGTCATTCAAAACCTCGTCGGCGTGCTCACCGAGCCGCGGGCTCGGCCGCTGCGCGACCTGCCGCACCCCATCGATCACGATCGGCGACGCGACGGTCGGGATCGTCCCGCTTTTCGCGTGAGGGCTCGCCAGATCGACCCTCACGCCACGCGCGACGATCTGCGGATCGGCAAAGACTTCATCGACCGCGTTGATCGGCCCGGCCGGCACGCCGACGGCCTCCAGCGCCGCCAGCAGATCGGCCTTCGTGAAACGCTGTGTCAGGCCATGCAGATGCGCGGTCAGCGCGACGCGGTTGGCGATGCGGGCGCGGTTCTCGGCATAGTCGGCATGGCCGGCAAGCGTCGGCTCGCCCAGTACCTCGCAGAGCTTGCGCCACTGCCCGTCATTGCCTGTGGCGATGATGATGTGCCCGTCGGCGACCGGAAACACGTCATAGGGCACGATGTTGGGATGCGCGTTGCCGAGCCGCGCCGGAGGCTTGCCGGAAACGAGGTAGTTCATCGCCTGATTGCCCAGCACCGCGACCTGCGCGTCGAGCAGCGCCATGTCGAGGCTCGCGCCCTCGCCGGTCGCGTCGCGCCGGCGCAGCGCCGAGAGGATGCCGACCGAGGCGTAAAGCCCGGTGTAGATGTCGGCCACCGCATAGCCGGCCTTCATCGGCGCGCCCTCGGGCTCGCCGGTGACCGACATCGGCCCGCCCATGCCCTGCACGAGAAAATCATAGCCGGCCCGCGGGGCATAGGGGCCAGTCTGGCCGAAGCCGGTGACCGAACAATAGATCAGCCGAGGGTGGGCGGCGCGCAGCGAGGCCGAGTCGAGCCCGTATTTCTGCAAGCCCCCGACCTTGAAGTTTTCGACCACGACATCGGCGTGCGCGGCGAGCCTGCGCACCAGCGCCTGGCCCTCGGCCGTGCGGAAATCGGCCGTGATCGAGCGCTTGCCGCGATTGGCCGAGTGGAAATAGGCGGCCGAGAGATGCTCGTCGCCCATACCCTCGACGAAGGGTGGCCCCCATTGCCGCGTGTCATCGCCCTCGGGCGCCTCGACCTTGACGACATCGGCCCCGAGATCGGCCAGCAACTGGCCGATCCACGGCCCGGCGAGGATGCGCGCGAGTTCGAGGACGCGCAGGCCGGCGAGGGGAGCGGGCGAAGGACTATCCATTTCGGTCATTCATCCCCATCGTCGGAAGCGTCTATCAACAGCGCTGCCAACGCGGTGAAGACGACGATCTGCGCCGCGTAGATGGTCAGCGAATGCCGGCCGCAGAACCGCAGTAAGGTTGCGACCGGGGCGGGCAGGGGCCATTCGAGCGTCGCGCGCCGGAAGCCGAACAGGAGCAGCGAGACGCCGGCGACGATTGCCACCAGTGCGACGATTTCCATGCCCTCGAACCCGTAATCCTGCGTCTCGACCAAAATGAACAGCAGGCCGGCCGCCAGCGCCAGCGTGATGCGCAAGGTAAGCGTCCCGCGATCGGGCGCATCGAGCCAATGCCGATGAGCCAGCCCGACCAGCGCGAGCAACCAGCCCTCCGTGCCGTATTCGACGATCTGGTTGGCATAGGGCGAGAGCAGCGCCAGTACGCCGACGAGCAGGATGATCCGTGAGCTCTGAGGCCAGACATGCCGCTCGATCGCCGGCAAGGCGAGCAGGATCGCGGCGAAGTTCAGCAGGATGCTGAGCTGCGCGCCCGCGAACGAGCCCTCGCGCCAGAGATCGAGCAGGCTCAGGGCCACGCCAAGCCCGATCCATGTCCAGGCGGTCGTCCGCGAGCGGGCAAACCCGATCAGGAAGAACCAGACCGGCAGCGAGGCCCGGCCGACGACGCGCCACCAGATCTCGTCGGGGGCGAAGTAATGCCCCCAATGATCGACGAAGACGAAGACAAGCGCGGCGGCCTTCAGCAGGTCGGTCGTGGTGACCTGCTGCCGGAGCCCGCTTGCCGCCATCGGCTGGGCGCGCGCGATCATCTCTGCCGTCGCTCGCCAGATCGCCCCGCTCAACCTCAGAAGAACGCCTGCAGGCCCGTCACCGCCCGGCCCAAAATCAGCGCATGAACGTCATGCGTGCCCTCATAGGTGTTGACCGTCTCCAGGTTCGCCGCGTGGCGCATGACATGGTATTCGATCGAGATGCCGTTGCCGCCGTGCATGTCGCGGGCCATGCGCGCGATGTCGAGCGCCTTGCCGCAATTGTTGCGCTTGACGAGCGAGATCATCTCGGGGGCAATTTGACCGGAGTCCATCAGCCGCCCGACGCGCAGCGAACCCTGCAGGCCGAGCGTGATCTCGGTCAGCATGTCGGCGTATTTCTTCTGGAAGAGCTGCGTCTGGGCCAGCGGCCTGTTGAACTGCTTGCGGTCGAGCCCGTATTGGCGCGCGCGGTGGAAGCAGTCCTCGGCTGCGCCCATCACGCCCCAGGAGATGCCGTAGCGCGCGCGGTTGAGGCAACCGAACGGGCCCTTCAGGCCGGAGACGTTCGGCAGAAGGTTCTCTTCCGGCACGATCACGCCGTCCATGACGATCTCGCCGGTGATCGAGGCGCGAAGCGAAAGCTTGCCGCCGATCTTTGGCGCGGAGAGGCCCTTCATGCCCTTCGTCAGGATGAAGCCGCGAATGGCGTTGTCATGCGCGGCCGACTTCGCCCAGACGACGAAGACGTCGGCGATCGGCGAGTTCGAAATCCACATCTTCGAGCCGGTCAGCTTGTAGCCGTCGGAGACCTTCTCCGCGCGGGTCTTCATTCCGGCGGGGTCGGAGCCGGCGTCGGGCTCGGTCAGGCCGAAGCAGCCGACCCATTCGCCCGAGCCGAGCTTGGGCAGATATGTCTTGCGCTGCGTTTCGTCGCCATAGGCGTAGATCGGATACATCACCAGCGAGGACTGCACGCTCATCATCGAGCGGTAGCCGGAATCGACCCGCTCGACCTCGCGCGCGACGAGGCCGTAGGACACGTAATTGGCGCCGGCGCAGCCGTAATCTTCCGGGACGGTGACGCCGAGCAGGCCGAGTTCGCCCATCTCGTTGAAGATCGCGCGGTCGGTCTTCTCCTCGAGATAGGCCTCCGAGACGCGCGGCTGCAGCTTCTCCTGGGCATAGTCGCGCGCCGTGTCACGGATCAGGCGCTCGTCTTCCGTGAGCTGCTCGTCGAGCAGGAAGGCGTCGTCCCAGGTGAACTCGGCGAGCTTGTGGCTGGGACCGGATTTGCGGGCGGGCTCGGACATTGGTGGGTCTCCCTTTGATCTCTTCGTCATGGTCGGGCTTGACCCGACCAACTCCGGCAGGAGTTTCTCGGGTCTGCGCTTCGCTTCGCCCGAGAATGACGCCTCTCACGCATCGACATCGAAGCTGACGCCCTGCGCCAGCGGTAATGTGGTCCCGTAATTGAGCGTATTCGTGGCCCGGCGCATATAGGCCTTCCAGGCGTCGGAGCCGGCCTCGCGGCCGCCTCCGGTCTCCTTCTCGCCCCCAAAAGCTCCGCCGATCTCGGCTCCGGAGGGGCCGATGTTGACGTTGGCGATGCCGCAATCGGAGCCCTCCGCCGAGATGAAGGCCTCGGCCTCGCGCATATCGAGCGTGAAGATCGAGGAGGACAGGCCGGCCCCGACCGCGTTCTGTATCGCGATCGCCTCGGCCAGCGTCTTGTATCTCATCACATAGAGGATCGGCGCGAAGGTCTCGCGCTCGACCGGGCCGCATTGCGACGGCATCTCGACGATGGCCGGCCGGACATAGAAGCCGCCCGCGCCGACATCGACACGCTCGCCGCCATGGACGGTGCCGCCGACCGCCTTCGCCTCGGACAGGGCCTTCTGCATGCCCTGATAGGCCGCTTCGTCCACCAGCGGCCCGACCAGCACGCCGGCTTCGCGTGGGTCGCCGATCTTCACCGAGCTATAGACCTTGATCAGCTTCGGGATCAGCGCGTCGTAGACGCTCTCATGCACGATCAGGCGGCGCAATGTGGTGCAGCGCTGGCCGGCGGTGCCCATCGCCGCGAAGGCGATGCCGCGCAGGGCGAGGTCGAGATCGGCCGAAGGTGCGACGATCGCGGCATTGTTGCCGCCGAGTTCGAGGATGGCGCGGGCGAAGCGGCTGGCGAGTTTTTGACCCACCTCCTTGCCCATCTTGGTTGAGCCCGTCGCCGAGACGACCGGAACGCGGTGATCGGAGACGAGAATGTCGCCGATCTCGCGGCCGCCGATCAGGATTTCCGACAGACCGGCAGGCGCCTCCGGGCCGAAGCGCTTCATCGTCTTCTCGACGATCGCCTGCACGGCGAGCCCCGTCAGCGGCGTCTTTTCCGATGGCTTCCAGACGACGCTGTCGCCGCAGACGAAGGCGAGCGCCGCATTCCACGACCAGACCGCGACCGGGAAATTGAAGGCCGAGATCACGCCGCAGACGCCCAGCGGATGCCAGGTCTCCATCATGCGGTGGTTGGGCCGCTCGGTGGCGATCGTCAGCCCATAGAGCTGTCGCGATAGCCCGACCGCGAAATCGCAGATATCGATCATCTCCTGGACCTCTCCGAGGCCCTCGGAGGTGACCTTGCCGGCCTCCATCGTGACCAGCAGCCCGAGGTCAGTCTTGGCGGCGCGCAGTTCCTCGCCGAGCAGGCGCACGAACTCACCCCGGCGCGGCGCGGGCACCGTGCGCCAGGCGAGGAACGCCGATTGCGCCCGTCCGATTGCGGCCGCAGCCTCGGTCGGGCTCGTCTCGCGCAGGGTCGCGACAGTCTCGCCGGTGATCGGCGAGCGCGCAACGAGACCTGTGGCCGCGAAGGCTGCGTCGGCGACGCCGAGACGCTTCAGCAGCGCGAGCGTATTCTCGGGTAGAGTGGAGGTCATGCGTCAGGCCTTGGTCGTCTGGTTCGTCGCGAAGCCGCAACCCTCCCCGTCATCCTGGACAAGAGACTAAGCCGCGTAGATCCGAGATCCATCGTAAAGCGCGATGGCGCTTCATGATGGAACCCGGAACTTCGCTGCGCGAAGCCAGGATGACGGCATGGCGGAAGCCTCAAATCCAACTCGCACAATGCCCTCTTCCGCGCCTCGCCAGCAACCGATATGTTCTCACGACTTGATGAGTATTGATCATGATCGGTGAATGGGCTTCCGGCCGCCTCAGCGTTCCGTCCTTGTCGGCGCTCTCCGCCTTCGAGGCGGCGGCGCGCCATGGCAGTTTCACCCGCGCCGCCGAGGAGCTTAACCTGACGCAAGGCGCGGTCAGCCGCCAGGTCGCCCATCTTGAGCAGGTGCTCGGCGTTGCCCTGTTCGAGCGCGTTCGCCAGCGCGTCAGCCTGACGCCGGCGGGCGGGGCCTATGCAGCGGACATCCGCGACGGTCTTTCGCGCATCGCAGCCGCCACCGTCTCGACCATGGCCTTTCGCGGGGCTGCCGGCGTGCTGCATCTTGCCATCCTGCCGACCTTCGGCACGCGCTGGCTGATCCCGCGTCTGCCGCGCTTCACCGAGGCGCATCCCGGCATCACCATCAACTTCGCCACCAAACTGGTGCCGTTCGATTTTTCCCGCGAGCCGCTCGACGCCGCGATCCATTTCGGCGATCCGGTCTGGCCCGGTGCGAAACTGCACCGGCTGATGGGCGAGGAGATCGTGCCTGTCGCCGCGCCTGCGCTGGTCGCCCGCCTCGGGCTCGCCGCGCCGGCCGACATGCTGCGCGCGCCCTTGCTGCAGCAATCGACGCGGCCGCGCGCCTGGGCGAACTGGCTGGAGCATCAGCGACTTCCTCCGAGCCGCGCTTTGATGGGGCCGCGCTTCGAACAGTTCGCCATGGTCTCGCAGGCTGCGGTCGCAGGGCTTGGCTTGGCCATCGTGCCGCGCTTCCTCGTCGAGGAGGAACTGCGGGCGGGCTCGCTGGTCATCCCCTTCGATCTGCCGGTGACCGGCTCGGAAGCCTATTACCTGGTCTATCCGGATGCGCGGGAGCATGTGCCTGCGGTGATCGCTTTCCGCGACTGGCTGCTGCGCGAATGCCAGCCATGACGCCGGGCTCTCGACAAGACAGCGCAGTCGCGTCATTCATGCGCCAAAGTCACCAACCCCGTCGCTCCGTACGGCGGCATCGATACGGATCGTCCCATGTCGCCCCATTCTGACAGCGCCGATGTCGTGATCTGCGGTGGCGCGGCCATCGGCTCGTCCTTAGCCTTCCACCTCGCGGCCGACGCCGGCTTCACCGGCAAGATCGTCGTGGTCGAGAAGGATCCGACCTATCGGCAGGCGGCGTCGGCACTCTCGGCGGCGTCGATCCGGCAGCAATTCTCCAGCCCGGTGAACATCCGCATCTCGCTGCACGGCATCGCGTTTTTGCGCAACATCGGACAGCATCTCGCAGTCGATGGCGAGGCCCCGGCGATCGACCTGCACGAGGGGGGCTATCTCTATCTCGCCGGTTCGGAGGGCGCGCCGATCCTCGCCGTGAACCAGCAAATGCAGACGCGCGAGGGTGCCGATGTTGCGCTTTATGCTGCGGAAATGCTGCGCAGCAAATTTAGCTGGCTCAATGTCGAAGACGTCGCCTGCGGCACGTTTGGGGTCAGCGGCGAGGGCTGGTTCGATGGCTGGGCGCTGCTGCAGGCTTACAGGAAAAAGGCCCGCTCGCTTGGCGTCGAGTACCGCCAGGGCGAAGTCGCGCGATATGTCCTCGAAGGTGGGCGCGTGACAGCAGTGGAACTGACGGACGGCAGCCGCATCGCCTGCGGAGCGGCCGTCAATGCCACGGGCACCCATGGCGCGAGGCTTGCCGCCACCGCCGGCATCGCGATCCCCGTCAGATCGATGAAGCGGAACGTCTTCACCTGGACCTGCAAGGGCGATGTCGGAAACTGTCCGCTGCTGATCGACACGAGCGGCGTCTGGTGCCGGCCGGAAGGTGCGCGCGGCGGCGACGGACAGATGTTCATCGGCGGCGCGTCGCCCCCGGCCGAGACCGACCGCGAATGGATCGAGACCGACCCGGATGTCGAGGATGTCGACTGGGCTTTCTTCGAAGAGACGGTCTGGCCGGCGCTGGCGCACCGCATTCCGGCTTTCGAGGCAATCAGGCCCGGCCGCGGCTGGACCGGCCCCTACGACATGAACGGCCTCGACCACAACGCCATCCTGGGGCCGGCCGTCGGCGTGCCGAACCTGTACCTCGCCAACGGCTTTTCGGGGCATGGCCTGCAGCAATCGCCTGCCGTCGGGCGCGGTCTGGCCGAGCATATTGCGCATGGCCGCTATCGCAGCCTCGATCTTGCCGATCTCGGCCATGAGCGCATCGTTACAGGCCGGCCTCTGCTAGAGGCCAATGTGATCTGAGAAGGCGAGATCCATGATCGACACTGCCTTCGTCGCGACCATGGCGCGCTACAACGCCTGGCAGAACGGCAGCCTGGTCGCGGCTGCGTCCGGGCTCGACGATGCCGCCCGTCGTGTCGAGCGCGGCGCCTATTTCGGTTCGATCCATGGTACGTTCAATCATCTGCTCTGGGCCGACGAGATGTGGCTCAGCCGTTTCACCGGCTCGCCGAGACCTGGCTGCGGCATCAAGGACTCGCCCCGGCTTGTCGAGGGCTGGGACGCGTTCGTCGCGCGCCGCAATTCGATCGACGCCACGATCGCAGATTGGGCGGGCGGCCTCTCCCAGGACTGGCTCGACGGCGAACTGACATGGTTTTCCGGCGCGACGCAGCGCGAGATGCGCCGGTCCTGCGCGCTGCTGGTCGTGCATCTCTTCAACCACCAGACCCATCATCGCGGCCAGATCCACGCCATGCTGACGGCGGCCGGCGCGCGTCCAGACGACACCGACCTGATGCTGCTGGGCGAGCCGGACTTTAAGGTCACGCAGACGTGACGTGCCATTGATGGCGTGATCGCGGAAGCCAAGGTGTTCCGTCGAGGCGCACACGCCTCGCGCGGCAGTCTTGGATTGCGCCTGCATGCCCGAAACGAAGCCTGTCACCGGCGCTGATCTGATAGCCTGCCGCCTCGCAGGCGCGGGCATCCGGCATGCCTTCGGCATTCCAGGCGGCGAGGTTCTGGCGCTGGTCGAGGCGTTCGAGGCTGCCGGCATCGCGCCGATCCTGGCCAAGCACGAGAATGCCGCGGGCTTCATGGCCGAGGGCGCGTGGCACGCCACGGGCGCTCCGGGCTTGCTTTACGCCACACTCGGCCCCGGCGTCGCCAACGCCGTCAACGTCGTCGCCAATGCGCAGCAGGACCGGGTTCCGCTGGTCTTCGTCACCGGCTGCGTCGATTCCGCCGAGGCCGAGAGCTACACCCATCAGGTCTTCGACCATCAGGCCCTGCTGCGACCGATCGTCAAGGCGAGCTTTCGCGCCACCGCGCAGACCTGCGAGGCGGTGGTCGACAAGGCGCTGGCCACGGCCCTGTCGGGTCGGCCGGGCCCCGTCCATATCGACGTGCCCATCGGCGTGGCGGAAGGGCCGGCTCAGGCGAGCCGCCAGCGCGCGCCAGCCCTGCCGCTGCCGGCCGCTCCGGCCGAAGCGGCGGCGCTCGATGCGGTCCGTGCGGCGCTGGCGCAGGCAAGGCGGCCGCTGATCATCGCCGGGCTCGACATCGTCAATCAGGGTGCGTCGCAGGCGCTGACGGATTTCGCGCGCCGACGCGCAATCCCCGTCGTCTCCAGCTACAAGGCCAAGGGCGCGCTGCCCGAGAGCGATCCGCTCGCTATCGCTGGCGCGGGGCTTTCGCCCAAGGCCGACCGGCATCTGCTGCCGCTGATCCAGGCGGCCGATCTCGTCCTCCTTGCCGGCTATGATCCCATCGAGATGCGGATCAACTGGCGCAATCCGTTCTCAGCCGAAACCTTGGTGATCGACCTCGTCGCCGAGGCGATCCAGCACGGCATGCACCGCAGCGACCATCTCATCGTCGGCGATGTCGCGGCCGGCCTCGCCGCGCTCGACGCTGCCCCTCTCGCGAGCGGCCTCTGGCCGGGCGGCGAGCCGGCCCGGACGCGCGCCGCCCTGCGCGAGGCCTTCGCCAGCGACGGCTGGGGGCCGGATCTCGTCTTCGAGACGGTACGCGCGGCCGCGCCGGCCGACACCGTGATCACGATCGATTCCGGCGCCCACCGCATCCTGCTCTCGCAGATCTGGCGCACGGACATCCCGCGCGCGATCCTGCAATCGACGGGCCTTTGCACCATGGGCTGCGCCGTGCCGCTGGCGCTGGGCTACAAGCTCGCTGCGCCTGCCGCGCCGGTGATCGCGTTCGTTGGCGATGCCGGTCTGGAGATGGGGCTCGGCGAACTCGCCACCGCGCGCGATCTCGGTCTGCCGGTCGTCATCGTCGTGCTGGTCGACCAGAGCCTGGCGCTGATCGAGATGAAGCAGCGCGCGAGCCAGCGCCCCAACGCAGCGGTCGATTTTTCCGGCAGCGACTTCCCCGCCGTCGCACAGGCTCTGGGTGGGGAGGGGCTCTGGATCGACGATACAGACACGCTCGCCGCCGAAGTCGAGGCCGCGCTCGGTCGTGACGCCTTCACGGTGCTGGCCTGCCGCATCGCGCGGCGCGCCTATGACGGGAAGATCTGAGCGATGACCGCCGCTCCGGCAAAACGCGAGCGCGACGTCAGGCTGGATTTCTTTCGCGGCCTGACGATGTTCATCATCTTCATCGCCCATGCCGATCTGAACCCGTGGAACGCCTGGATTCCGGCGCGCTTCGGCTTCTCCTCGGGCACGGAACTCTTCGTCTTCTGCTCGGGACTGGCGAGCGCCATCGCCTTCGGCTCGGTCTTCGTCAAGCGCGGCTTCTGGCTAGGCCTCGCGCGCATCGTCTATCGCCTCTGGCAGGTCTACTGGGCGCAGATCGGCGTCGTGCTCGTCGTCATCGGGGTGATGTTCGCAGCCGAGACGCTGTTTCCCGGACGCGGTCTCAACACAGATCCGTTGCCCGATATGCTGCGCGACCCGGCCACCGCCATCGCCGGGCTGCTGACCCTGCGCTGGCTGCCGGGCTATCTCGACATCCTGCCGATGTATCTGGTCATTCTGGCCCTGATCCCGGTGATGATGGCGGCGTCGCTGCTGCATCGGCTGTTGCCTGTCGCCCTCTCGCTCGTCCTGTACGCTCTGGTCTGGACGGTCGGCATCAACCTGCCCGGCAATCCGTGGACGGGCTTCGGCTGGTTCTTCAATCCCTTCGCCTGGCAGTTGATCTTCTTCACTGGCTTCGCCCTCGGCATGGGCTGGCTCAGGGCCCCGCCGCTGCGGGACCGGCGCTGGCTGGCGCTTGCGGCGGCCATCCTCATCGTCAGCCTGCCGCTGAGCTTCTGGGGCTTCCATGCCGCCGTGCCGGCGCTGGAGCGGGCCTATGCGGCGATCCTGCCCGGCAATGAGAAGACCGACCTGCACTGGCTGCGCTATGTGCATTTTCTCGCGCTCGCCTATCTCGTGCTGTCCTGGGTCGAGCCGCGCCGCGCCCGTCTGACCCAAGGGCTCGCGATGGTCGTGGTCAAGGTCGGGCGGCAATCGCTGGCGACATTTCTCGTCAGCCTCGTCGCGGCGCGCACGGCCTCGCTCGCCTTCCATTTGCTGGGCACGGATGCGCTGGTCAGCCTCGCGATCAACCTCGTCGGCGTCGTGATCGTCATCGCAACCGCGCTGATCGTCGGCTGGTTCAAGTCTTCGCCCTGGGCGGTGCGCCCGTCGCCTGCGAGGCAGCCCGTTCAAACTGTTGACGAAATTCCTGCCGCGGCGGCGAAGCCGCGACAGATCGATCAAAACCCCGTCACGAAACAGTTATTGCCCAGCGCCCGAACGTGAAAACCATCCGGATTCGGGGCTGGTAGAAGAAAATCCATCTGTCCGATCAGGGCGCGGCAGCGAGGATTTTGATGTTCACCGACGCTTACGGAAACGCCACCAGCCTGAGCTGCGAGATCGCCGTCGGCCATTGGAACGAGACCGTGGAGGCGATTCTGGCGCACGCCCGCAGCGCACCCGACGAACTGGGCAGGACGCTGGCCGCCGACCCGCTGTTCGCTCAGGGTCACGCCACCAAGGGCATCCTGCTGCTGACGCTGGCGCGGGCCGAACTGGTAGGGCAGGCGCGCCTCTGCCTCGACACCGCCCGCACCGCCGCGGCCGCCCGCCCGACGCCGGAGCGTGAGCGCCGCTACATCTCGGCCCTGCAGCTCTGGCTCGATGGCGAGCCGGCGCGCGCGGCCGACGTGTTCGAGGTCGTGCTGTCGGATTGCCCGCGCGACGTGCTCGCCTTCAAGCTCGTGCAGGCAATCCGCTTCATGATCGGCGACATTCGCGGCATGGCGCGCGCCGGCGCGACGACGCTTGCGACCTTTTCCGAGCGCAGCGCAACCTCCGGCTATGTCCGGGGTTGCCAGGCATTCGCGCTCGAGGAACTCGGCCATCTCGGCGAGGCCGAGGCGATGGGTCGCGAGGCCGTTGAGCTTGCGCCGCGCGACGCCTGGGGCCGCCATGCCGTGGCCCATTGCTTTGAGATGACCGGCCGCGCCAGCGACGGCGTCGCCTGGCTCGGCCAGTCTCAGGAATGGGAGCATTGCAGCAATTTCGGCTTCCATCTGCACTGGCATATGGCGCTGTTCCAGCTCGAACTCGGCGAGATCGACGCCGTGCTCGATCTCTACGACACCGCCGTGCGCGCCGCGCCGACGGATGATTTCCGCGACCTCGCCAACGCGGCCTCGCTGCTCCAGCGCCTCGAACTCGAAGGCGTCGATGTCGGCTCGCGCTGGGAGGAACTGGCGCTGATCGCGCAGGGCCGCGTCAACGACCGCCGGCTCGTGTTTGCCGATCTGCACTATATGCTGGCGCTGCTCGGCGCGGGCCGCGCGGATGCCGCAGCGACCGTCGCCGAAAACCTCGTCCGCGATTCGCGCGAGGGCCACTCGCATGATTCCCGCGTCGCCGGCGAGACCGGGGCCGCGACCGCGCAGGGCATCATCGCCTTCCGCCGGGGCGATTATGCCGAGGCCGCGCGCCTCCTGCGTCTGGCCGCACCCCACCGCATCGGCGCCGGCGGCTCGAATGCCCAGCGCGACGTCTTCGAGCAGATCGCGCTGGAGAGTCTGGTCCGGGCCGGCGATTTCGCGCAGGCCGAGACGCTGCTCGGCCAGCGGCTCGCCGCGCGCGGCGGGCGCAACCGCTTCGCCGCGCGAAGGCTCGGGCGGATCGCGTCAGGCCGGGAGGCGAGCGCGCGGCTTGGCGCGCTGCTGGTTGTGGCCAGCGAGCCGGCGACGCATCACTGAGGCTGGCGGAGTCCGGACCGCCCGCGACATCTTGGAGAGACCGATCATGCAGACCGACAGGCGTCTTTTTCTTGCTCTTGCAGTCTTCGCAGCAATGTCGACGGGGTCCATGAGCGCCTTCGGCGGCGAGATCAACGATGTCGATGGCCCGGCGATCAAGGGCTACGATCCGGTCGCCTATTTCACGGCCGGCAAGCCGGTCGCAGGTTCTGCGCAGTTCACGACGCTCTACAAGGGCGCGACCTTCCGCTTCGCTTCGGCCGCCAATCGCGACGCCTTCGCCGCCGCGCCGGAGAAGTACGCGCCGCAATATGGCGGCTTCTGCGCCTATGGCGCGGCCGGCGGCTACAAGGCTGTGATCGACCCGGCCGCCTGGACGATCACCGACGGCAAGCTATACCTGAACTACAGCACTCGGGTTCAGCGGAGCTGGAACCAGGATCAGGCGGGCTATATCGCCAAGGCCGACAGGAACTGGCCGAGCGTCGCGACGCAGGACAAGGTCAACCGCTGAGGCGGGCTGGCGAGACGCAAGGGCCGGCTCAGGGCAGGCTGACGAGCCGCGCTTCGGCGGCGTAGCTCCGCTCCCCGCTCGCGACGATGACGTTGGCGACCTCCCGGACGATTGCCGCCAGCGCCGCGAAATCGCGCCGACGCGGCGATGTCCTGCGCCAGACCAGCCCGATCGTGCGGCTGGGCTCAGGCTCGGCGAAACGGAACAGCTTCACCGGCATGTCCGGCCGCCATTCCACGGCCAGCGCCATCGCCGGCATCAGCGTCGTCCCGAAGCCGTTGGCGACCATCTGCATAATGGTGGATAGGCTGGACGCGCCATATTGCCGGCGCGATTCCAGCCGCGTCGTGCCGCAGACGCTGAGCGCCTGGTCGCGCAGGCAATGACCCTCTTCGAGCAGCAGCAGGTTGTCGCCCGAAAGCGCCGCCTGCGGCTCGAACGCGCCGCCGCCGTCGCCATGCGCCGGCACCACCAGCAGGAAGGGGTCTTCGAACAGCGCCAGTGTTTCCAGCCCGGCCCGCTCCACGGGCAGCGACAGCAGCGCGACGTCGAGCCGGCCTTCCGCCAAATCCTCCACGAGCGTCGCGGTCTGCGTTTCGCGGAGACGCAGCTCTAGCGCCGGATGGCGCTTCTGCAGCAGCGGCAGCGTCGCCGGCAGCAGATAGGGCGCGATCGAGGGGATCACGCCGAGATCGAGCGGTCCGCTGAGCAGGTTGGGGCGGTGCCTCGCATGATCGACGAGGTCGCTGGTCTCGATCAGGATCCGGCGCGCCCGCTCGGCGACCTCGACGCCCGTTTCGGTCAGGCCGATCGCGCCGCGCCGGCGCTCGACGAGCTGGCAGCCGAGCTGAAGTTCGAGTTCCTGGATCTGCAGCGAGAGCGCCGGCTGGCTGATATGGCACTCCTCGGCCGCCTTGCCGAAATGCCGATGCCGCGCCACGGCGGCGAAATAGCGGAGCTGTTTCAGGGTGATCATGGCGATTTGATAAACTTATCGAAGACGCGCGTAAACGGTATTGGACATCATCGTCACAAAGGGATGTTAGTTCCTCCAATTCCAGTTCAGGCAGGGGCGCGCGACGCGCCTGCGATCCAGCGGAGGACATCATGTCGAAGATCATGACCACGACGGCGGGCGCGCCGATCCCCGACAACCAGAACTCCCTGACGGCCGGCGAGCGCGGCCCGGTCCTGCTCCAGGACTACCAACTGCTGGAGAAGCTCGCCCACCAGAACCGCGAGCGCATCCCCGAGCGCGCCGTCCACGCCAAGGGCTGGGGCGCGCATGGCACGCTGACCATCACCGGCGACATCACGAAATACACCAAGGCCAAGGTCTTCAAGCCCGGCTCGCAGACGCCGATGATCGCGCGTTTCTCGACCGTGGCCGGCGAGATGGGCGCGGCCGACGCCGAGCGCGACGTGCGCGGCTTTTCGCTGAAATTCTACACGGAGGAAGGCAACTGGGACATGGTCGGCAACAACACGCCGGTCTTCTTCGTCCGCGACCCGGTCAAGTTCCCCGACTTCATCCACACCCAGAAGCGCCACCCCAAGACCAATCTGCGCTCGCCGACCGCGATGTGGGATTTCTGGTCGTTGAGCCCCGAGAGCCTGCACCAGGTCACAATCCTGATGTCGGATCGCGGCCTGCCGACCGATGTGCGCCACATCAACGGCTACGGCTCGCACACCTTCTCGCTCTGGAACGATGCAGGCGAGCGCTACTGGGTCAAGTTCCACTTCAAGACCATGCAGGGGCACAAGCACTGGACCAATGACGAGGCCGCCGTCGTCATCGGCAAGACCCGCGAATCGACCCAGGAAGATTTGTTCAACGCCATCGAAAAGGGCGATTTTCCGAAGTGGAAGATGCAGGTCCAGATCATGCCGGAGCTGGACGCCGAGAAGACCCCCTATAACCCCTTCGACCTGACCAAGGTCTGGCCGCATGCCGACTATCCGCTGATCGACGTCGGCATCGTCGAGCTCAACCGCAACGCCGAGAACTATTTCGCCGAGATCGAGAACGCGGCCTATTCGCCGTCCAACATCGTGCCCGGCATCGGCTTCTCGCCCGACAAGATGCTGCAGGCCCGCGTCTTTTCCTATGCCGACGCCCATCGCCACCGGCTCGGCACGCATTACGAGAACATACCCGTAAACCAGCCCAAGAGCCCGGTCGCGCATTACCACCGCGACGGCCAGATGAACACCTATGGCGGCATCCGCACCGGCAATCCGGACGTCTATTATGAGCCGAACTCCTTCGGCGGGCCGGTCGAGGCGCCGTCCGCCAAGGAGCCGCCGCTGCGCATCTCGGGCGATGCCGCGCGCTACAACCACCGCATCGGCAATGACGATTATTCGCAGCCGCGCGCGCTGTTCAACCTGTTTGACCAGGGCCAGAAGGAGCGCCTGTTCTCCAACATCGCGGCCGCGATGGGCGGCATTCCGCGCGAGATCGAGGAGCGCCAGTTGGCACATTTCGACAAGGTGAATCCCGACTACGGCAATGGCGTGCGCCGCGCGCTGGCCAAGGCTGACGGCCGCGAGCGCCCCGGCATCTCGGTGACGCCGGAGACCCCTCAGCAGGCCGCCGAGTAAGGCTGCGCTGCCCGAAACGTAAGGACCCGCCTGCTTCCGCAGGCGGGTTTTTTGTTGGCTGCCGCCAACCGCCCTCTTGCTGATGGACTGCCTCAGGCGGTCGCGACCCGCTGCATGAACTGGTGGACTGCAGTCTCCAGCTTCTCGGCCTTGTTCGCGAGCGTCTCGGTCGAGCCCAGAACGTCGCCCGCGACCTCATGCGTGCGCGTCGCCGAATCGCGGATGGTCGAGGTCGTCTGGGCGAGATAGGCGGTGCCGGTCGCGACCTCGCCGATGCTGCGGCTGATCACATAGGTCATCTGGCCCTGTTCCTCGAGCGCGGCCGCGATTCCGACCGTGCGCTCGTCCATCTGCAGCATCCCTGCCGAGAGGCTGCGGATGTTCGTTACGGCCTGGGTTGTCGCCTGCTTGATCTCGGCGATCTGGGCGGCGATGTCCTGGGTGGCGATCGCGGTCTGGTGCGACAGCGTCTTGACCTCGGCGGCGACGACCGCGAAGCCCCGCCCGGCGTCGCCGGCGCGCGCTGCCTCGATGGTGGCGTTGAGCGCGAGCAGATTCGTCTGCTCGGCGATGCCGCGGATCAGCGCGACGATGCCGTCGATCTTCCGGACCGAAAGGTCGAGCTTGTCGACAGTGACGTTGGTCGCCTGCGTGCTGTCGTTCATCTCGGCGACAAGGGTTTGCGTCGTCACGAGCTGGCGGTCGATCGCGCCGATCGCCGAGGAGAGCTGCTCGGTCGCGGCGGCGACATCGGCGACATTGCGCGACGATTCCTCCGAGGTGGCCGCGACCGCGATGACCTCGTCATTGGCCGTGTCGGCGATCGAGGCGAGTTCGCCCGCCGTCTGCTTGAGATGGCGGATCGAATCGAGCACGCCGTCCAGCGTGTCGAGAAATTCGGTGTCGAACGAGGTGATGATCTCCTGAAGCTGCTTGCGCCGCTCCGCCTCGCGCCGGGCAAGGTCGTCGGCGAGCATTGCAGCCTCGTCGGCCGCGCCATCGGCCGGAGTGTCCGCCATCGCGGCGGGCGCGCGCCGCTCCGAGCGGTTCGCGACAATGGCGGCGATGCTGAAGAGCGCCGTCGCCAGCGCGCTGCCCGGGAGGATGGCGGGAAACGGTGTGATGGCCGCGACCGCTGTCGCTGCGGCGCAGGCCAGCGTGCATCCCGACAGCACGAATGCGGCCAGCGCCCGGCTGCGCCCGGCTATGTCGTTGGTCGTCGTCACGCTGTTCGAGTTCATGCCGCTGCCGTTTCGAAGGGCCGGTTAGCGCAGGCTCTGCGCGTCGCGACGCCGACGATTCCCCAGCCGACAGTCAATCGAAGTGGGGTGAAATTTCCTTTAATGGTTCGGGCGGGACAGCCGCCCTCGGCCGCGGCAACGCGGCGGAGGGCGGGTCCGTGTTCAGGCGACGGCGCGCATCCGGGGCGCCTGCTCGCCCATGGTCGCGAGCTCGATCTCGGCCTCCAGCCGCGCCGCCTTGATGCGGGCGACCGCATCGGTGACGTTCTGCGCCGAATGCTTGGCCATCACCTGCATCCGGAAGCGGGCCGCGCCCTTTCCGACCGCGGGATATTCCACGAGGTTGCAGAGCAGGCCGAGCTCCGGCAGGCGCCGCGATACGAGGCGGGCGAGCCCTTCGGTCCCCATCTTGACCGCCACGATCGCCGATGGGTCGCCATAGTATTCGAGGCCGGCCTCGGTGAGCTGGCGGCGCAGTTCCAGCACGTTGGTCATCAACTCGTTGCGCAGCACCTTGCCCTCGGGCGAGTCGATGATCTCGAAGGCCTTGAGCACGATCGCGGCGTTCACCGGCGACATCGCGTTCGAGAAGGTCGCCGGGGCCGAATAGAAGCGCAGATACTCCTTGATGGCCCGGTCCTTGACCGCGACGAACCCGCCATTCGAGGCGAAGGTCTTGGAGAACGACCCCATCACGATGTCGACCTTGCCGATCATGTTCTGGATGCCGATATGGCCGCGCCCATCTTCGCCGAGCGCGCCGAGATCATGGGCGACGTCGACCATCAGCGTCGCGTTGAACTCGTTGCAGAGTTCCTGCATCGCCGCCAGGTCCGGCGTGTCGGAGTCCATCGAGAACAGGCCTTCCGTCACCACCATGATGCCGTTCTCGGTGTCGGTGGCGCGGATCTTCTCCAGCCAGCGGCGGCAATGGGCCATGTCGAGATGGCGAAACTGGTAGATGTTGCGGGTGGCTGCGTTGGCGCCTTCCTGCAGGCAGGTATGGGACAGCGTGTCCATGACGATGTGGTCGGATGAGCGCACCAGACCCTTGATCACGCCGAAGCCCGCGCCCCAGCCGGTCGGGTAGAGCAGTGCGTCCTCCATGCCGAGGAACTCGGCGATCTTGCGCTCCAGCGCGACCGAGGCCGTCGTGTTGCCGACCAGCGCGGGCGAGCCGGCGCTGTGGACGCCGTAGCGCTCGATCGCCTCCAGCGCGGTCGCCTTGATCACCGGGTTGGACGACATGCTGAGATAATCCTGCGAGGCGAAGTTGACGCCCTGCATGGCGATGCCCCGGTCGTCGGCGGCCGAAACCTCGGTGCGCGGCCCGAAATCCGTGGCGCGCGAGAATGGCCAGACGCCATTCTGCCGGCGCAGATTCTGCCATTTGAAGAAATTGCCGACGCGGCGCTCGAGATCGTTGCCCGCCGGAACCCGGAAATCGCGCATGCTGCCCGTCAGGGCGTCAGCAGGCACCTCATTATAGATCGTCTTCATCACCCGACACCCCAACCGAACCTGTTGATCTGCGATCTTGTTCGTCGCTGGGACTGACCTTACGGGCGGTCATTTAAGATTGAGTTGAAAAGCCAAGTATTTCATTGTGTTAGCTGTAATTTAACTTTGACGCGCCGGGTGTGGTTACCAAAGAGTCGGTGTAATTCTGTTCCTCTCTGCGCGGATTCAACCTTGAGGATCATGAATCTGTTTCGCAGCCCGCGGGCACAATCAGGGCGTGCGTGACCAATCGTTGACTCTGTTTGGAATGGCGGCTCTTTGTCGCCCTGCGCGAGCCCGCCCTACCGATCCGCGCCGCGGCTCCAGCCCGCTTCCGCCAGAATGGCGTCGATCGCCCGCTGCGAGGCCAGCGCCTCCTCGCCGGTGACGAGCGGGTCGCGGCCTTCGACGATGGCGTCGAGAAAGTCGGCGATCAGCGCGCGATGTGCGTCATGGGGAAAATCCATGATGCCGGCGCCGCTGCCGGTCGCGCCCTCGGCCTCCACGGTCTGCGCGCCGCCGTCGAGAAAAGACAATGTCAGCCGCCCGCCGACCAGCGCCGCATGGCCACGCGAGCCGATGATCTCGATGCGCTCGGGGTGGCCGGGATAGGCTGCCGTCGTCGCGACCAGCGTGGCCGGTGCGCCATCGGCGGTCTCCAGCAGCGCCGAGACATGGTCCTCACCCTCCATGGCATGCAGCGCCGTGGTGCGCGCCTGCGCCGCAACGACATGCGAGATGCCGACCAGCGAGCGGAACAGATCGAGCGAATGAATCGCCTGCGTCATCAGCACGCCTCCGCCGTCGCGCGCCAGCGTGCCGCGCCCGGGCTCGTCGTAATAGGCCTGCGGCCGCCACCACGGCACATGCAGAAAGGCGGCCTCGATGCGGCCGAGTTCGCCGCCCTCGAGTGCAGCCTTCAGCCGGATGCTGCCGGGCCGGAAGCGATGCTGCAGCATGACACCAAGCTTGCGGCCGGCCGCGCGCGCCGCAGCGACGAGGTCGGCCCCGCGCGCGCTGGTCAGTTCAAGCGGCTTTTCGACGAGCACATGCTTGCCGGCATCGAAGCATCGTCCGGCGATGTCGCGATGGCTCGATGGCGGGGTCAGCACGAGCACCGCCTCGACCGCCGGATCGGCCAGCGCGTGTGAGAGGTCGGTCGTGACGGGGAAGGGGAAGTCGCGCGCAAAGGCAGCCGCGCGCTCCGGCGAGCGGGTGACCGCATGGCGGACGTCGGCACGGTCGGCCAGGTCGAGCAGGCTGCGGGCATGGGGCTGAACGGCCGCACCCAGCCCGACGATGGCGATGCCGATGCGGCTGCTCATGAGGACACTCCGGTTCGTGGTCCGGAGCCTATAGCAGAATCAGGCTCAGCGCCGGGAAGGCCGCAATCGCGACCAGCGCCGCGAGCATCACCAGAATATAGGGCATCGCGCCGCCGAATATCTGCTCGACCGAGATCGTCGGATCGCCGAGCGTCGCCTTCACGGTGAAGACCGAGATGCCGAAGGGCGGCGTCAGCAGGCCGACCTCCACGGCGATGACGGTGACGATGCCGAAATGGATCAGGTCGAAATTGAAGCTCTGCGCGATCGGAACCGCGATCGGCGTCATGATCAGCAGGATCGAGCTTGAATCCAGGAACATGCCCAAAAACAGGATAATCAGGACATAGACGAACAGGAAGCCATAGGCTCCGAGCCCGGTCGCCTGCACGAGATCGCCGATCGCCGTCGGCACGCCGGCCATGGACAGCATGCGGCTGTAGAAACCCGCCGCGATCAGCAGGATCAGGATGCTGCAGGAGACCGAGCCGGTCTCGGTCAGCACCCGCCAGATTTTGCCGCCGCCGAGGCTGCGCCGCGCCAGCGCGATCAGCAGCGCCCCGAACGCGCCGACGCCGCCGGCCTCCGTCGGCGTGAAGAAGCCGATATAGAGCCCGCCGAGCACGAGCGCGACGAGCAGCACGATCGGCACGAGCTTGGTCAGGATTTCGCGGGCGGGCATCGCCGGCGCCTCGGCCTCGGTGGCGGCCAGCGTGCGGCGGCGGTCGAGATCGTAGACGTAAGCCGGCCAGAAGGTCGCGAGCCCGATGATCACCGCCACGAAGCCGAGCGCGATGATGACGCCCGGCACGACGCCGGCGACGAACATCTTGCCGATCGAGACCTCGGCCAGCACGCCGTAGATGATCATCAGTAGGCTCGGCGGGATCAGCATGCCGAGGATCGAGGAGCCCGCCACCGTGCCGGCCGCGAACGCCTTGCGGTAGCCATGCCGCGTCATCTCAGGCACGGCAACCTTGGTGAAGACTGCCGCCGAGGCGATCGAGACGCCTGTGACGGCCGCGAAGACGGCGTTGGCCGCGACGGTTGCGACACCGAGCCCGCCGCGCACGCGCCGCAGCAGCGCCTCGGCCACCTCGAACGTGTCGCGCCCGACATTCGAGATCGAGACCAGCAGCCCCATCAGCACGAAGAGCGGGATCGTGGCGAAGAGATAGTCGGCGATGCCGTTATAGGCGGAGACCGAGAGCAGCCGCATCGCCAGCGCCGGGTTGTCGCGGATGATCCAGACGCCGGCGAAGGCGACGCCGAACAGCGCGACCGCGATGTGGACGCCGAGCAGGACGAGGATGACGAGCGCGCCGATCAGCGCCAGGCCGAGCCCGAGATCCATCAGGCCTGTCCCGCCGTCGCACTGCGCATCCGCACCCGCCCGGCCATCGCAACGAGATAGGCCGCCGCGGCCGCGAGGCTGCCGATGACGGTGATCGCCCAGAACGGCCAGGTCGGGATGGTGAAGAGCCCCTGCACGCCGAAGAAATCACGGGTCCGCCATGAACTGGCGAGGTCGGGCCAGGACGCCAGCGCGATCAGCAGGAACACCGTCGCGCCGAGCAGCGCAAACAGCGCCTCCAGCAATACGGCCAGGGCAGGCGCGCGCGCCTCGACGATGTTGATCAGGAAATCGGCCCGCGTCATCCGGCCCTGCGCCACGGCCGATGCGATCTGCAGGAACACGATCGCCACCACCGAACGGCCCGCGACCTCCGCGACGCCGGTGATCGGCGCGTTGAACAGGTTCCGGCCGAGCACGTCGGCGACGATCATGAACATGGTCAGGAAGATCCAGGTCGTGCCGATCGCGGCCATGACGCCGACGGCGCGCTGGAACAGGCCCTGGGGGACCCGCGGCGCGGCGTCGAGATTGGTGTCTGTGGCGTCGGCCAAGGGGTCAGCCTCCCTGCATCGTCAGGTTCGGACGCCACGGCGCTGTTGCCGCAGGCGCTTCAAAGCCCCTCGTCCCAGTTGCGCAGCGGCTTGACGCCGCGCGCGCGCAACTCGGCGAAATAGGCCTTCAGCACTTTTTTGGCCGGCTCGCCATTGGCCTTGATCCAGGGATCGACGATGTTGGGCAGGTTCTTGACCCATTTCGCCTTCTCGGCCTCGGGCAGTTCCGCGACCTTGAGGCCAGCCGCCTTCATCTCCGTCAGCGCCGCCGTCGAGCGCTGGGTGACGTATTCGCCATGCTTTTTCGAGGTCGTCTTGCCGGCTGCCTTGATCGCGTCCTGCACGTCTTTCGGCAGCTTGTTGAAGAACGCCTTGTTGGCGGCAATGCCGCCGAAATACATCGCGCCGATGCCGACCCTGGTCAGGTTGGGCGCGACCTCGTAGACCCGCGTCGGCTGGATGCCGCTGGCGAATGAGAGCGCGCCCTGCGTCACCCCGGTCTGGATGTTGGTGTAGTAGGTCGTCAGCGCGCCATCGACCGGGGTCGAGCCCGTGCCGGTCAGCCAGTTCGCCGAGGTGCCGGGCGCGTTGATGCGGCGGTTCTGCAGGTCCTCCAGCTTCGTCACCGGAAAGTTGGCGTAGATGTCGTAGGAGTCGGTGATCAGCGACGAGAGATAGACCATGTTCTGGCTGTCCCAACCCTTAGCAAGCTCTGGCACCTCGGCCGTCAGCTTGTCGAAGACCTCGATCAGCAGCTCGTGGTTGTCGGTCGCGAAGGGCGCAAAGTAAGTCACGTTCTGCAGCGGCATCGCCGCACCTTCCCAGACCGTGCCGACCATGCCGATATCGGCGATGCCGTCGGCCACCGCCGCGCGCGTATCGGTGAACTTGTAGAGCGTGCCGCCATAGGCCTCGCGCCAGTTCACCACGAACTTGCCCCCGCCCTCCTTGAGGATGCGGTCGACCTCGGTCTGCAGCGCGTTCTTCATCGCCCAGACCCAGATATTGGCGGTCGGGTGGCTGGAGGCGATGTTGATGGTGATGCGCTGCTGCGCCTGCGTCGGCAGGCTGAGCGCTGCATATCCCATTGCGGCCGCGAGCGCGCCGAAGATCGTGCGTCTGGTGAAGGTCATGGCCGTCGTCTCCCTGGGGCGGTCTGTCGCCGCCTGATTGGTTGCAAATGTCAAAGGCGTCGTCCGGGAATCGTGCCCAGCGCCGCCAGAATGCGCTCCGGCGTGAATGGCATGGCGGTGACGCGTGCTTTGAGGGGCTTCAGCGCGTCGTTGATCGCGTTCATGATCGCGGCCGGCGCGCCGGCCGTACCGGCCTCGCCCGCACCCTTGGCGCCGAGCAGCGATTCTCTCGTCGGAGTCTCGACATGGCCGATCACCATGTCGGGCATCTCGGCCGCCATCGGCACGAGGTAGTCGGCCATGTTGGCGGTCATGAGCTGGCCGTCCTCGCTGTAGAGGCAGTGCTCGTAAAGCGCCCCGCCAATGCCCTGGACGATGCCGCCGCGGACCTGCTCGTCGACGAGCTGGGGATTGATGATGCGCCCGCAATCCTCGACGCACCAGTGCTTCAGCAGCCGGACGAAGCCTGTCTCGACATCGACCTCGACGTACGACGCCTGCACGCCGTTGGTGAAGGCAAAGGGATAGTCGCTGGTGATGAAATGGCGCGTCGCCACGAGTTCGCGCGGCAGGCCCTTGGGCAAGGTGTCGCCGCGGAAATAGACGATGCGGCCGAGCTCGGCGAGGGGCATGCGCGGCTGTCCCGTCGCCTTGTCGACGATCTCGCCGGCGACGACATCGAGCGCGCCGGCCTCGGCCTGCAGCATGGCGGCTGCCACCACGAGGATGTTCTCGCGCAGCGCCAGCCCCGCCTGCAGCGCCGCCTCGCCGCCGATGCCGGCTCCGCGCGAGGCCCAGGTGCCGCCGCCATAGGGCGTCACCTGCGTGTCGCCGGTGATCACCCTGACGCGCTCGATCGGCACGCCGACGCCCTCGGCCACCACCTGCGCCAGGATCGTATCGGTGCCCTGGCCCTGCTCGGTTACGCCCGACAGCGCAACGACCGAACCGTCCGGGTCCATCCTGACCGTGCAGCCGTCCTGCGCCGAGATGCGCGCCCCGCCGATGCCGTACATGAACGGGCTCGGATTGGTCAGCTCGATGAAGCTCGCGAGCCCGATGCCGCGATGCACGCCCCGTTTGCGCAAGCCGGCCTGCTCGGCCCGCAATGCGTCATAGTTCATCATGGTCAGCAGCTTTTCGAGGCTGGCTTGATGCGACAGTCCTTCAAAACGCATGTTCGCGGCGGATGTGTAGGGATAGGCGTCGTCGCGCACGATGTTGCGGCGGCGGAACTCTGCGGGGTCGAGCCCGATCGCGTCGGCTGCCAGATCGACCAGTCCCTCGGTGACGGCGGTGGCGATGGGGTGGCCAACGGCGCGGTACTGGCAGGTCGGCGTCTTGTTCTGCAGCACGACCGTGGTCTGCGCCCGGTAGTTCTGGAAGTCGTAGGGACCGCCGCAAAGATTGACGACCTGGTTGCCCTCGATCGCGCTGGTGCGGGGATAGACCGAATAAGGCCCGATACCGGTCAGATCGTCGATCTCCATGGCGACGATCCGGCCGTCCGTATCGACGCCCATCTTGCCCTTGATGCGGTGGTCGCGGGCATGGATGTCGGAGGCGAAGGATTCCAGCCGGTCGGCCACGAACTTCACCGGCCGCGCCATCGCCTTGGCGATCGCGGCGACCGCCATCTCGTCGGGATAGACATGGACCTTGACGCCGTAGCTGCCGCCGACATCGCCGCAGAGCACCCGGACATTGCCCTCGGGCAAATCGAGATGTTTTGCGAAGATCGTCTGCATCATATGCGGCGCCTGCGTCGAATGATGCACCGTGAGCTGGTTCTCGGGCCGGCTGTAGCTCGCCAGGATCGAGCGTGGCTCCAGGCAGACGCCGGTGTGGCGGCCGGTGTGAAAGACAGCCTCGACGACTTTGGCGGCGCCCGCCATCGCGGCGTCGGGCTCGCCCTTCTCGTGCAGGCGCTGGAAGACCAGGTTGTCGCCGAGTTGGGGGTGGATCAGCGGCGTATCGGGATCGAGCGCCGTCTCCATGTCGGCTACGACCGGCAGCGGCTCGAACTGCACCTCCAGCACCGCGACGCCGTCCTCGGCGGCCGCCCGCGTCGCTGCCACCACGGCGACGACGGGCTCGCCGACCCAGGTGGCCCGCTCGACCGCGAGCGCATGCTGCGGCGCCGATTTCAGCCCCTTCAGATGGGCCAGCACCGCGACCCATGGGCTGCAGATGTCTGCGATGTCCCGGCCGGTGAAGACGCGGATGACGCCGGGCACCGCCAGCGCCGCAGCGGAGTCGATTTCGCCGATGCGGGCATGGGCATGCGGGCTGCGGAAGAAGGCGACATGGACCATGCGCGGCAGCACGACATCGTCGACATAGACGCCGCGGCCCTCGACGAGGCGCGGCGCGTTGGGGCGCGGCACGGTCTTGCCGATATAGGAGTTCGGCCGGTCGAGTTCGCTGAGATGCAGGTTCACGGTCACTCGGCGGCCCTCGCCAGCCCGCGTCGCGCCGCCGCGACGGTCGCGACCGCGTCGACGATCGCCTCATAGCCGGTGCAGCGGCAGTAATTGCCCGAGATGTGCTCGCGGATGTCGTCGCGGCTGGGGTCGGCGTTGTGGTCAAGCAGGTCGGCGCAGGCCGCCAGCATGCCGGGCGTGCAGAAGCCGCATTGCAGCGCGTTGCGCGCGACGAAAGCGTCCTGCAGGTCGCGGATCGCGCCCGAATCCGACAGGCCCTCGATGGTCCAGACCTCGCTGCCGTCGAGTTGCGCCGCGAGCGTGAGGCAGCCGCGCACGATCTCGCCGTCGACGCGCAGCGTACAGGCGCCGCAGACGCCATGCTCGCAGCCCGCATGCGAGCCGGTCAGGCCGAGATCGAGCCGCAGGAAATCGATCAGGTGCCGGCGCGCCTCGACGCGCGCGTTGACGGGCTCGCCATTCACCCTGAGCGCGATCTCGACATGGCTGGAGAAGCTGCCGGTCATTCCTGTCGTCCTCGTGCCGGGGCTGCGAGATCGCCGACCACGCGGCGCAGCAGCACCTTGGCGAGATGGCGCTTCATCGCGCCGCTGGCCTGCAGATCGTCGGAGGGGTCGAGATCGTCGTCGAGCGCCGCTTCCGCCTCCGCCACTGGGCGGCCGGCGTCGAGCGCGGCCATCGCAGTCCGTGCCAGCACGGGCGAGCCGCCGACGCCGAAATAGGCCAGCCTGACATCGCGCAGACCAGCCGGCGTGACGTCGGCCGCCGCCACCAATCCGGCCATGGCGTAATCGCCGCTGCGCCGCGCCAGCTCCCAAACAGCCTGGGCACGGCCGGGTCGTAGTACCGGGATTTCGACGGCAATCAGCAGTTCGAACGGCTCAAGCGCGGTCTCGAACACGCCGGTGAAGAAGTCGCGCGCCGCGATGCGCCGTTCGCCGCCGTCGCCTTGCGCGACGATCTCCGCGTCCAGCGCCAGCATGCAGGCCGGCAGTTCCGCGGCGGGGTCGGCATAGGCGAGCGAGCCGCCGATGGTGCCGCGTGTCCGGATGGCCGGATGGGCGATCAGAGGCGCGGCCTGAGCCAGCGCCGGCGCATGAAGCGCGACCAGTTTCGAGCGTTCGAGATCGGCATGGCGGGTCAGCGCGCCGATGCGCAAGCTGTCGCCGACCAGATCGATCGTCCGCAGGCTCGCGATCCGGCTGATGTCGATCAGCCCGTCAACCTCCGACATGCGCAGATTGAGCCCGGCGAGCAGGCTCTGGCCGCCTGCCAGAATCCGGGCGTCAGAGCCGGCCTCGCGCCAGAGCGCGAGCGCATGGCCGACATCGCTGGCGCGCGCATAGCTGAGCGGGGCAGGCTTCAACGGCGTCTCCCTGATCGCGAGGCCTGTTCCAATGCGGCGACCTCTTTCTTATTGATCAAATGATCTCTAAAATCAGAACACTTCGCAACTGGAATTTTTCGTGGTCTGACGTGCGGCGATGCACATGACTTTGAAACCGGGCGCGCCGACCGCCCCCGCCCGCTCAACCGCGCCCAAGCGCCGGCTGAGGCCGGCCGAGCGCCGCCTGCAGATCGTCGAGGCGGCGGTCGCCTTCTTCGCCGAGGCCGGGCTGGCGGGGACGACGCGCGACCTCTCGCAGCGGCTCGGCATCACCCAGTCGCTGCTCTACAAATATTTCGACAGCAAGGAGAGCTTGCTCGAAGCTGTGTTCGAGCGGGTCTATCTCGACCGGCTGCAGCCGGAGTGGCGGGCTCTCCTGCTCGGTCGCGCCCTTCCTCTGCGCGAGCGCATGCTGCGCTTCTACACGGCCTATACCGATGCGATCTTCACCTATGAGTGGATGCGTATCTTCATGTTCTCGGGGCTCGCCGGCGCGCAGCTCAATGCGCGCTATCTCGGCCACCTGCGCGTCGCGTTCCTCGAGCCGATGCTCGGCGAGATCGCAGCCTCGGCGGCGTCGACGCGGCTGCCCGACATGGAGGACATCTGGAACCTCCATGGCGGCATCGTCTATCTCGGCATCCGGCGTTTCGTCTACCAGACCCCGACGCCCGACAATGTCGGTCCTGCGATCGAGCGCGCGATCGACCGCTTCCTGCGCGACTTCGGCATCGGGGAGCAGTGATGGCCAGCTAGCTACTGCAGGGTTTCGCCGCCCCGCCGCGCGCTCGGCGTCAGCGTTTGAAGCGCCGCGGCGACGATGCCTTCGAGCCGCTTGCGCGAGGGTTTCGTCTTGGCCACGACGTTGAGGCCCTGCACCACGCAGACGAGATAAGGCGCCAGCTCGCGCGAGCCCGCGCCGATCTCGCCATCCCCTTCAGCCCGGGCCAGCGCCGCCGCGAAAGCCTGCTCCAGCCGCTGGAAATGGGCTTGAACCTTCAAGGCGATCTCGGGATCGCGGGCGGCGAGTTCGACGGCCGCATTGGTCGCAAGGCAGCCCCAGCGCCGCTTCCCGTCGAGAATCGACTCGATTATATGGGCAAAGTAGCTGCGGATGCCGGCGAGGCCGGACGGCGCGTCCAGCACCCGCTCGATCGCCCGCTTCGAGACCGTGGCCGCATAGCGGTCGAACGCCGCCAGGAACAGCGAGCGCTTGTCGCCATAGGCGCCGTAGAGGCTGCCGGGGTTGAGCCCCATCGCCCGGCACAGCTCCTGGATCGGCAGGCCGTCATAGCCGTGCTGCCAGAAGCGCTCGACGGCGATGTCGAGCGTGGTCTCGGGGTCGAATGCCTTCGGGCGCGCCATCTTCGTGCTTCATCCAGAGTTTCGTTTTCGTTGAAATAGCTGTGCCTGCGTCAGGAAGCGACCCGCTTGACCAAAAATTCTTGAGCGCATATTCCAGAACTATAATTGAATAGAAATTCAAGAATTGCCTCGGGAGCGATAGTCGCATGCGCATCGCGATGATGGGAGCCGGCGGAATCGGCGGCTATTTCGGCGCAAAACTCGCGCTGGCCGGCGCGGATGTGCGGTTCGTCGCGCGCGGTTTGCATCTGACGGCGCTCCGCGAGCACGGCCTGGTCGTCGAGAGCGATCAGGGCGCGATCACCCTTCCAAATGTGCAGGCGAGCGACGATCCGCTCGCCTTCGGCCCGGTCGACCTCGTCGTGATCGGCGTCAAGCTCTGGGACACCGAGGACGCGGCGCGCGCCGTGCTGCCGCTGGTGCAGGCTGGTGCGGCGGCGGTCTCCTTCCAGAACGGCGTGCGCAAGGACGCGATCCTGCGCGACGCGCTCTGCTCGCAGGCCGTTCTCGGCGGCGTCAGCTACATCGCGGCCTCGATCGCGCGGCCCGGAGTCATTCGCCATGTCGGCGCGATGCAGAAACTGGTCTTCGGCGAGTTCGGTGGGGCAACCTCCGCCCGGACCCAGAGTCTGTTCGAAGCCTGCCTCGCCGCCGGCATCGACGCGCAGATCAGCCCAGACATCGAGCGCTCGACCTGGGAAAAATTCGTCTTCCTCGCCGGGCTCTCGGGTGCGACGACAGCAATGCGCTCGCAGATCGGGCCGATCCGCGAGAATCCGCGCGCCCGCGCCTTCCTGCTCGGCCTGATGAACGAGGTCGTGGCCGTCGGCCGCGCCAGCGGCGTCGCGCTGGTGGAGGATTTCGCGCAGAACCGGCTCGCCTTCTGCGACACGCTGCCGGCGCAGATGACCTCCTCGATGCATGGCGATCTCGATCGCGGCAACCGGCTCGAACTGCCCTTCCTCGGCGGCGACGTGGTGGCGATGGGCGAGCGCCTCGGCGTGCCGACGCCGCTGAACCGGGCCGTCCTCGACATATTGTCGCTGCATCAGGACGGCCGGGCGGCCCTCTGAGATGGTGCCCGCCCCGATCATCACCGGCTTCAGGGCCGTCACGGTCGATGTGCCGATGGCGCGCCCGCTCGGCACCAGCGCCGATACGGTGCGCACCGCGCCGCTGCTGCTGATCGACATCGAGACCGACCAGGGCATCACCGGCCACGCCTATCTGTTCTGCTATGTCGCGGCCGCCGGCCCGGCCATCGCCCATCTGCTCGGCGCGGCGCTCGACAGCGTCAGGGGCGACGCCGTTTCGCCGCAGGTCGTCGCCGCAAAATTGCACAAGCGCTTCCGGCTGATCGGCGTGCAGGGCGTGGTCCGCATGGCGCTGGCCGGGCTCGACGTCGCGCTCTGGGACATCCTGGCCAAGGCAGCGGGATTGCCGCTCGCGGCGATGCTCGGCGCGTCGCCGACGCCGATCCGCGCCTATAACAGCAACGGGCTCGGCCTGATGACGCCCGAGGCCTGCGCTGACGAGGCGATGGAGCTTCTGGAGGGCGGCTTCACGGCCGTGAAGCTCAGGCTCGGCCGGCCGACGCTGGCCGCCGATCTCGCCGCCGTCAGGGCGGTGCGCAAGCGCCTGCCCGACGATGTCGCGCTGATGGTGGATTTCAACCAGGCCCTCTCGCTGACTGATGCGCTGGAGCGCGGCCGGGCGCTCGACCATGAGGGCGTCTATTGGATCGAGGAGCCGATCCGGCACGACGATTACGACGGTTATGCCCGGCTCTTGCGCGAACTGAAGACCCCGATCCAGATCGGCGAGAATTTCTCCGGCCCGACCGCGATGGCCGCCGCGCTGGCACAGAAGACCAGCGACTACGTCATGCCCGATCTCGAACGCATCGGCGGCGTGACCGGCTGGCTGCGCGCGGCCGGCCTCGCTGCCGGCCACGAGATCGCGATGTCGTCGCATCTCTTTCCGGAGGTCAGCGCGCATCTGCTCGCCGCAACGCCGACCGCGCATTGGCTCGAATACATGGACTGGGCCGCGCCGATCCTGCGCGAGCCCGTCGCCGTCGTCGATGGTTTTGTGACGCCATCCAACACGCCCGGCGTCGGGCTCGGCTGGAACGAGGACGCCGTCGAACGCTACCGGCTGCGCACATAGCGCGGCCAGATTTTGCCGAACGACCCGGGACCAACCGGGCGCGGATCATTGGGGAGGGAACCACATGGAGACCTATCGCAAGGAGGCCCGTCTCACGATCGGGTTCTTCGTCCTGTATCTGCTGGCGGCGCATACCGCGCCCTGGGCGCTGATCTTCGGCACCGATAACGCCGTGCGAATCCTCGGCTTCCCGCTGCATTACTTCATGGCGGTCTTTCTCGGCTGGTTCGGCGTGCTCGCCGTCTCGATCTGGTGGAACATCGCCGCCGACAGGCTCGACGAGGAGATCGCGGCCTCCGGTCCGGCGGGCCCTGCGATGCCGGCCTCCGCGCCGACGACGGAAGGGGACCGGTCATGACCGCGGCCTCCTGGCAACTCAGCAATATCTGGCTCGGCGTCGGCGTCAGCGCCGCGATGTTCCTGCTTTACTACGGCGTCGCGCTGTATTTCCGGACAGCGACCCACAACGAGCGCGATCTCTATCTCGCCGGCCGGCAGATCGGCCCGGTGATCAACTCGCTGGCGGCGGCCGCCACCTGGATGAGCGTCGCGACCTTTCTCGGCGTCGTCGCGCTGATCCAGCAGCTCCATTTGCCTTTCGTCTATATGTGGATCCAGCTCATCCTGAGCGTGCCGCTGCTGGTGCTGTTCTACGGCGCGATGCTGTGGCGGCTCGGCGTCTACACCTCGGTCTCGTTCGTGCGCGTGCGCTACGGCCAGGGCGTCGCCTATCTCGCCGCCGCCTGGATGATCCTGATCATGCTGATGTACATGATCGGCCAGTTCATCGGCGTGGCGAAGGTCTTCGAGGTGCTGCTCGGGCTGCCCTATCTCGCCTCGCTGATCATCTCGGCGCTGGTCATCACGGGCTACATCACGCTCGGCGGCATGAAGGGCGCGACCTATAACGACGCCATCCAGATGGTGATCATGCTGCTCACCCTGCTCCTGCCTCTGGCGGCGATCCTGAAGCAGCTCGATGCGAGCGGCTGGTGGTTCCCGCCGCTCGGCTACGGCAACATGACCGACGCGATGCTCAGCCGCATTCCTGAATTCTTCAACCTGAAATTCGATCCGCGCTTCTTCCTGGCGCTGTTCGTGGCGCTGACGCTCGGCACGCTCGGCCTGCCGCAACTGGCGCAGCGCGTCTTCACCTCCGCCAGCATCAGGGATGCGCGGCGCACCGTGCCGTGGTTCTGCTTCTGGGTCGGCATGACGTTTTCGGGCGTCTATGCGGTCGGCTTCGCCGGCGTGTTTCACTTCGCAAGGCTCGGCCAGGCGCTGCCGCCCGCCGCTGCCGACAAGACGACGCTCCTGCTCAACCTCGCCTACAATCCCGAATGGGTCAGCGCGCTCGTCATCGCCGGCGCGCTCGCGGCCGGCGTCTCGACCATTGCGGGCCTGATGATCGGCGTCGCCACGGTCGCCAGCCACGACATCGTCGGCATGCTGAAGCCCGATCTCGACGAGAAGACCAAGCTGCGCTGGGGCTATATAGCCCTGATGGCGACAGGCGTGGTCTCGCTTTTGATCTCGCTCGAGCCGCCGGCCTTCCTGATCATCTCGATCTTCTGGGCCTTCGGACTCTGCGCCTGCACCATCACGCCGATGCTGGTGCTCGGCGCCTGGTCGACGCGGATCAACAAATACGGGGCCTTCGCCGGCAGCGCGCTCGCCGGCATCCTCTATGTCGCGATCTCGCCCTATGTCTTTCCGCAGTTCGCGGTCGGCAAGGGGCTGATCGCCAATCTCGGCTATGCGGCTGCGCTGGTTGCGGTGCCGGTCGGCTTCATCGTCACCATCCTGGTCTCGCTGGCGGCCGAAAAGCTGTCGGCGGTCGACGAGCCGACGCGCGCCGGCACGCAGACGCTGGTCGAGACCATGCATGGCTGGCCCAGCGTCGAGGGCACGCGCTACGGAGCGACCGGCTGGCTGATCGCCCTGTGCCTGCTCTGGCTGCCTGTGCTGTGGTGGGGGCTGCAGCCATGGTGAGCCTGTCCGTCGCGCTGCCTCAGCGCTTCGCCGGCTTCGGCGTGCTGCTTCTGGGCCTGAGCTGGAGCTTCGGCATCCTCCTCGCGCGCCATGATGTCGTGGCCGCCTCGGGCGTGCCGCCGGCGCAGGCCTTCGGCTATATCGCGGCCGGCGGCGTCGGCGCGGTCGCGGCATCCTGGTTCGGCGTCGGGGCGGTGCTGTTTGCGATGACGCGGCTGCTGCGCGCCCGCGCCCCGTTCTGGAGCGTGCTCTGGGCGCTCGCAGGAGCACTGCCGCCGCTCTGGATCGCCGCCCCCGCCGCCGCGCTCGTCGTCGCGGGCGGCGGCGGTATCGCGCTCACTGCGGTCGTCGCCCTGGCCGGCGCGGCCTTTCTCGTGCTGGCGGCGCGCGGCGTCGCCGAGGTTGCCGGCCTCTCGCAGGCTCGCGCGGCGGCCTGTCTTCTGCTCACCCTGGTGTTCTGCGTCAGTGTGTTGTCGCTAAGCTGATCGCAAGATCGAAAGCTGATCCCAAGGCCTACCGGAGATCCCGTCCCATGACCATCAAAGCCTTCGTCTTCGACGCCTATGGCACGCTCTACGACGTGCAGTCGGTGGCCGGCGTCACCGACGCCGCTTTTCCCGGCCATGGCGACTACATCACGCAGGCCTGGCGGATGAAGCAGCTCGAATACACCTGGCTGCGCTCGCTGATGGGCGCTTATGAGGATTTCTGGTCGGTGACGCGGGCCTCGCTCGCCTACACGCTGAAGACGCTGGGACTGGAGGCCTCGCCCGAACTCTTCGAGCGGCTGGCCGACGCCTACAACAACCTGCAGCCCTATCCCGATGCGCGGGCCGCGCTGGAAGCGCTCGCAGGCTATGATCGCGCCATCCTGTCGAATGGCAGCCCGGCGATGCTCACCGCGCTCGTCGCCAATAGTGGCTTCGGGGACCTGATGAAGGCCGTCCTCAGCGTCGACGCCAAGGGCGTGTTCAAGCCGGACATGCGAACCTATGAACTCGTCGAGGAGGTGCTCGGCGTCGCGCGCGACGAGGTCGTCTTCGTCTCGTCCAACGGCTTCGACGTGGCCGGCGCAAAAGCCTTCGGCTTCAAAGTGGCCCGCATCGAGCGCGTCTCGCCGGCCGCGCTGCGCGAGGAACTCGCCGCACCGGGCACGATCGCGCCGAAGACCATGTTCAAGGCGCTACGGATGCAGGCGGAGGAACTCGGGCAGGAAGCTGACTGGACGATCGGGTCGCTGGGGGAGTTGCAGGGCCTGATCGCGGATAGGCACGGGTGAGGGCGCAGAAGACTTCCGGCGACGGGGAGGTGGTGCGCTTGAGGGCGGCACGAAAGCGACCTAACCAACTGATTTACTTCGTCAACGAACGAGACCGCTTGAGCGTCTACCAACGCGGATACCAACGAAAAGTCGGATGGGAGTGCTGCGACGGCATCTAGAGCACTCTCAGGCCGGGCAATATGTCGCACCGCTATTCCTGCGCCGTGCGGTCCCAATCGACCCGGCGGCTGCGCCGCTGACCGGGCCGCAGCGCGAGCTTCAGACGGTCGCGGAAATCGCGGGGATGGCCGAAACGTGAGTTCACCATCTCAATTATCGTTCCCGAAAAGACGAGCACGGACATCTTGGCAGGCACCATCCACGCCGGGGAACATTGATCCTGCGGTTATTCCCATTAGAGTTAGTTCGCGGAGAACAGTATCACGCTCCTCATAAGGTAAATCGAATGCTTGAAGGTATATCTTTGATTTTTGGCGCTCCAATTTTTGGATATAGGCCTCAATGTCATCGACATTAGTGATAAATGAAACGGCTTGTTGCGGTAACGCTCGTTCGTTACCAATCGAAAGTGGCTCGCTAAGCGAATAGTGAGGAAGACACGGTGTGACCCAATTTATCTGCTGAAAATCTTTGCACCACTCCTGTCTATCAAACATAAGTATTCGCACGTGCGTCCGGTTCGTTGATTGCACAACTTGCGAACGGAAAGCAAAATATGCCGCAACAAACGGCGACGCGGTCCAATCAAGTAGTGGGGTTGGGTAACCATGATGCTGCACTAAATGCCAGAACGCCCCGTTCTGCTGGGGGTCACTAAAATTATAGTAGTGAGCAAGCCGTGCTGAAAGAGCCCTTCGCAATTGAGGCATATCGTGATCAATAAACGGCTTTAAATCTTTCCGCTTTGTTCGGTGAAAAGCGGTCCTAAGACGCCATCTACCCGACTGTCCGCGAAATAGAAACTGTTGCGGTCGCTGATTGACAACAAATGACCTGAATTTTGTCCAACTATTCACTGATCGATTTACATTTATTGTCGAAGGCTTGCTGGAAGAGCTACGCAATATTTTTGCTCGTCCCTCCGTCTCGATAGAGGTCTTCCAAGAAACTGTGAGCAAGTTTTTTGTCTCACGAAATCTAAATTTTGCTTTTGTAGGAAATACTGCGTCAGGATACTGGGCCAATAATTGCTTGGCACTGACTGTAGTAAGATTTGGCAAAACGGCATCTACATCAACATCGACTTCCGCTCTAGAATTTTTGTCGTTTGTCTTAAAATATGCAGAAAATGTTGTCGGTGACGGTTGTTGATCATACAGATAAATACGACCCTCAAAAAAGCTATCGTTATCGTCGACATCGATCATTATTGATCCGATACTTGAGCCTGCATATTGACCTATCCACTGACCATTCATAGCGCATCCCTGTTTTATCGAACGATTTCTAGATACTGTCTTGCCGCCCGCCACGCGCCACGATCGTCAAAGCGTCATCGGGAAACGGGCGCTGCAATGCCCCGGCCTCTATCCATGGCGCGGTCATCCATGTCTCGCATTCCTCTGGCGTCGTCAGGATCGCGGGCATCGCCTTGGGATGAATGGGACCGACGACGGCGTTGGGTGTCGTGGTCAGGAAGGCGAAAAGGTCTGTCGTCTCGACGCCTGTCTTGATCTTGCGGACCCCCGTCCATGCTGGCGTCCAGATGCCGGCGAAGAACGCGAGAGGCCTGTCATCGGAGAGAGCGAACCAGACGTTCTGTTTCGACCCGTGATCGAATTCCGAGAAGGACGTGAAGGGAACAAGGCATCGGCTGGCGACGCCGAGCCAAGGCTTCCAATGCGCCGATGCCGTGTTCCGGACATTGGTCGTGCCGCCGTCCGGCTCCGCCTTTAGCAAGGCGTCGAAATCGACCTCCTTGCCTTTTGCGCGCAGCTTGTCCGCTCGCTTCGTTGCTGCGTCGAGAACCGCCTTCCGGCTCGACGGCATGCCCCATCGCACCATTGCAAGCTCCCGGACGCCGTCTGGCGCATTGCGGACGATCGGGGCGGGGTAGTCCGGAAAGATGCCGGGCAAAGGCGGGAGATTGCCAGTGGTGTCGCGCATGGCGCGCGCCAGCGCTATGATCGCCTGCTGGCCTTTGGTGAGGCTGTAGAGATTGCACACGTCAGGTCTCCGGCTGCCAGAGGTCGCGCGGATCGGCGCTCTTGATCGCTCTGGCGTCCCGCTCGCGAGTTTGCTCGATCCTGGCCTCTATCAGGACGGTGTTGAGGAAATAGGCGATCGTGCCGTATCCGCGCCGCTCTGCGTCCGTCATCAGCGCCTCGATCCGATCGACCAGATCATCGACCCGGCGCAGCGGGATTAGCGGTACCACGGCCATCATTCATCCCCGCCGCCTACACGCCGCCGCAAGGGCGCGGGCTCTGTTGGCAGCATGTCCGCCTTGCCGCCCTCGATCAAGGGTGAGGCCCGTCATCGCGGGGGGCAGCCAACGCCGCCGACGGCGACCGCATCTAGCGATCGTCTCAGTGACCAGATGGCCGCGTCAAGATTGCGGCCCGGCCGCCTGTTAACGCGCTTTGGCCTTGCCAACCATCGCTGCCGGCGCGCAGCCAGTTGCGCGGCTGCAAGCTTCATAGGCTGTCATAATATGGCACGCCGATTGAGCCGCTCTTTATGGGTGCCCAAACATGCTGTCGATTGCGCTAACTGGCAGTCTGAGCAAACTTTGCGCATATTATCCGACCAACGAAAATGACGGGCTGACATGCTTCGCTTCATCAAAAATAATCTGCTTTGGTCGCAAACTTTTGACGATGCCTTTCGCAGCGGAGACACCTTTTTCAACGAGTTCAATGACCGTCGAATGCAAGAAAAAAAATACCACTGGCGCGTGCGTCTTGGGCGTCAAAGCGGGTTCTCTCCAGAAGAGGCAGCCTTTCGCGCATATGAGGAATTTGCCGACGATTACTACAATACTCATAAGGATCGCCCGGGAGCAGAAAAGCAATTCCGGAAGATCGCGTACGCCCTTTCGTACGCCGCTCCATTTATGGACAGAGATGGTAATTATAAGGGAAAAGAATTTTTCTTGAGTGAGAAATGGAAGGTTCTACTTGCAGATTATTATAAGCAACGTTCTATTGAAAATCCGACCCAAAAAGAACTCAATGAGCAAATATCGTCATTCCAATATGATGCATCGGTAATACATCTTGCTTGGGACGAATTGATTGTCGGAAAACCACCATGGGAAGCGAAGAGCGTGTTTCGAGGTGCGCATGCTTTTTGTACGCCCCACCATATAGTGTCAAAAATGATAGTACCGCTCGAACGGGTCATGTTTTGGCTCATAGTATTAAGAGAAAATAATATGGTAATCGAAGAAACCCGCTTTGATAAGCATGTTTATCTAAGTAAATATGCCGAGGCTGATCCCGATACTCTGCAAGAGCCGTATAGGACGGTCGTAACAAAGCTGCGTTGACGATCTACAGGAAGGGTCGGGCTTCGCGCAACTTGGGGATACTAGCAAAGCGCAGCGTGGCTCTTTCGCCTCTCGCATGAGGCATGCCAAGGATGCCTACGAGGCCCGGCTAAGACGGCGCGCGCGACGTGTGGTCCAGGATCGTGCGGCGGTCATCCTAGAAGTCGCCACCGCCTTGATCGAGCATCGCGGTTTATCCGGCGGCGCGATAGACGCCATGACGCCCGCCACCGCGTGATTGCGGCGGGGGCTGGCGGGGCCGGGTCCGGCTAGGGCATGACGCCAAGCACCTCAACGGCGCGCCTGCCGGCACCGTAGCCGGGCTGGCCATCGCCGGGCCGCAAACTCGTCAGCGCGACCATGGAATGCGCCGTCGTCGAGTGACGAGACGGATCGAGCCGGCAGGCCCGATCCTCGACCATCGGCAATGCCTCGACGCCGCGCCCAGCGTCATGCAAGCGGCGATTGAGCGCGCGGATCGCGTCGTCGGTCGCAACGATCTCGTGCAACAACTCGACGATCTGAGACGCGGCGCGGTCGTAGCGGGCGCGATGGTTCGCGACGAGCTTATCGGCGCGCGCCCGAACGTCCGCCACCTCGCGATCGATCGCGGCCGTCGCCTCGGCCGCCTCGGCGATTTCCAGCCGACGCGCAAGCTCGCTTCCCAACGCTTCAAGGCGGTCGCGCGCGATACGCTCGCGGGCGACCGTGGCCTCGGCGCGCTCCACCTCGGCATTCGAGGCAGTCAGCAGCCGCCTTGCCCGCATTGCCTCAGCGGTGGCCAGCGCCTCGGCGGCGGCCGGCATCGCGGCCTCGACCTCCGCAAGGGCCTCGCGGATCGCCGCTGCCGTTTCGGGACCGGACCGCAGCTTTTTCATAATGTTCAACATAGATTTACTCCACACTTTCGAGAACAAATCCCGGCACGAAATGCCGGGCGCACATTTCGTGAACGTCTTCGCCAGTCAGAGTGCCATGTTCCATAAGCGCGTCGGCGATTTCATTGATGGCCGTCCAAACGTCCGGCAGCCGAACGATTGCGCCGGCCAAGTTTTCGAGCCTGCGATACTCAGAAACGACGATCTCATCGGGGACAGGCGGCTTCCATCCGCCTTTTCCGTCGCGGCTCAACTCGACAAGACAGTGCCGAACGCTTTGGCACTGATCGCAACTGCCGCCCGCGAGCCGACGTGTCTCGGCGATCCAATGGCGCAAGAGCCCGTCCGGCATCGGCTCGATTTCGGAGACGCGCCAGCGCTCTCCCGCCGGGCCGGCCATCACGACAAGCACATGGCGCGGGTAGGAGAGCTTCGTTTCCGCGCGCATGTGCGGCTGGCCGTCGATCGTCACCGACGCCACTGTGCCGCCGAGAGCGACCTGCACGACGCCGTGAGTGCTTTCATGAACTGCGATCCTTCGATCACGGATCAACTCCACGGGCGGGAGCGGCAGCGGCGGGCCGCAGTCCGGGAACTCTGCCGACGTGCCCACGGGCACAGCGTAGACCTTTGGCGCTGGCGCGATCCGCTCGCGGCAGCACGCATGAAGAGCGAAAAGGTCGGTCACGAGCGCGCCCCCAGCCGCGCCGAGCGCATCTTTTCGGTGACCTCGCGAGCGATCCGGTCAATAGCCGAATGCGTCCGGGTGGCGTCGGCTTCCGCCATTCCCATCGCAGCGGGCAACTCCCGGACGCGCCTGATCAGGGTGTCAACGAACCACTTCAAATAAGCCCGGCATTCGTCTGCCGGCACAAGCAACGCCGCCTCGCGCGCGATCTGCGCCTCGATCTGCCGGGTCCGCGCCAGCGTAAGCGCCCGGTCAGCCTCACGGGCCTGCGGAGCCCGTGCAGGCGCGTCCTTCAGCCAGCGAGTATAGCCCGCCACGGAACCGGCGACATCGTAGCGGCCGGCCACCGGGGCCGGGATGACGGCTTCGGCGGCAAGCTGCTGCACCCGGCGCGGCGTCACCATGAGCAGGTCGGCAAGGCCCCGCGCCGGCATCGTGGCGGGCTCGATCGGCGGGATGGTTTTGGTCGGAGTGGTCATGTCGTCGTCCTTGTTTTTCGGAAGCGAAATCGGGAAACGGATTTGCTGGTCAGGCTCATCGGTCGGGGTTCTTGCACCGCTCCTGTGGGGAAAAGCGGGAAAGAACCTTGGGCCGGGAGGGGGGTCAGGACGTGTCGAGAGGGGCCGCAGCGGAACCGGCCAGCGCGGCGGCGGCGGCATGGACCGCGACCGATTTCGCGAGCCTTGCGAGATCGGGAAACCGCACAGAGGGGACGATGCGATTAACAAGCCCGGCCGCGCGCAAGGCATTGATCTGCCAAGGCGCGATCTGCGCTGACACCTGAAACTCGCGCATATAGTTCCTATAATTATGAGCGGAGTTTCGAGTGTCATTCGCCCGCTCACGGCCCTTCCGACGCAGGTAGGTCGAACGCGACACGCCGAGCTTCACGGCCTCGGTCGAAGCGCTGTCGCCTTTGCGACGGGGCGAGACGCCCGCCGCCCGCCGACTGCTCTCATCGCGCAGCCGGTCGTTCTCACGTTTGATCTCGGAGGCGCGCTGGCGCGCCTCGGCAAGAGCGATGTCGCTGGCGCGGATCGTGCGGATGCGGAGCGCCCGGCGCTCGGCCCATGTCAGCGCAAGCGCTTTGCCGAGCGCGGCGGCGGTCCATTTCCGGGTGCGCGCAGCGTCTTTGCGGATCGCGACATCAGCGTCGGGAGCGAGGCCAGGACACCACAGAGCAATCCAGTTGTCGGCGCGATTGGGCTCCATGTGCGCCACCGCGATCTCGGCGATGAGTTCGGCGTCGTCAGTGGTGACGGCGCGACCGCCGAACCTTGCCACGATCAGCCGCTCGATCTCGCGGATACGGAGTTCGCGCAGACCGATCTTCGCCCGCAGCCGGGCCGGCGTCATCCGATAGCCGGCGATGACAGAGCCGCGCGCGCCGAGGGTGACCACCTCGGCGCGCGGCGGGACGATCCGCGCCGCATGGTCCGCACCGGGACTATGCGCCGTCATCACGGCAGCGTCGCGATGCTGGCGCGCCGACATCAGGCCGCCCCCCGCGCCCGGTCGGGATCGAGCGGGCCGAGCGCGGCCTCGACATCCGCCAGCGCGAGCGTGAGGGCCTCAAGGAGCCCTCGCGCCTGCCCGATAGACATCTCGATCCGCGTCGTCCGGCCCCCGCCGGACGGTGTCCAGATAGCGATTACCGCGCGCTCGCCCGACCGATAGCCGGCGGCGACGCTGCCCGAGGTGCTAGACCTGATGATCATGAGATGTCCCCTTCGGGAGATGAAGGGGGGGCTACGCGGCGCGACGGCCGGACGCGCGCGCCTCAGCCTTTGCATCAGCATCGGCCTCGCCTTGCGCGATCACGCGCTCGATCTCGTCATCGGTGCAGCCAGAACGGCCGAGCACCTGGATGATTTTGATCTTCCCCTCGCGCGCCTTGGCATAAAATGTGGAACGGCTAACGCCCCCGAGCCGCTTCAAGGTCTGGGGGATCGTGTTGAAGCTGCGCGACATAACTCACTCCTCACTCGATGACCGGATAAGTCCGGCAATGAGCGAGAGAGTGCGTGAGGCGATGATCTACTTCTGGTGGGATGTTCTAGAAGACAGCTACATCGCCGTCAGCGAGCCGCCGTCGCCAGTAGGCCGTGTCAGGAACGGTCGCGCCGGTCGATGGGAGATAGGTTCCGAGCGCGTCGGGCATCGGCACGAGAGCGTTGTGCACCGGCCGAACGCGCAGGCGCTGCCCCGTGTCGCCTATCGCATACGAGGGATCACCTCGCTTAGTCATCGCAAGTCGCACAAGGTCTGCCGCCTCAGCGAAAGGCGTTGGACCAGCGCCGATGAATTCCCCTCGGGTGGCCAAGAGCGCGAGGGCCATCTCGGCAGCGATCCTGTTGGATCGGGCAGAGGTCGCCGGGATCGGCCCGTCGAGATCGTGCCAGACAGGAATGTCAAAGTCAGCGCGGCGAGCCACTTCGACATCATCGCGCAGGCGCTGGGCCATCTCGACGGCAGAGGAAAAGGCATCGCCGAAAACAGCGCCAGCGAGTTTCCGGAGAGCCACCCGTCTTCTTTTTGCGGTCGCCAGCCCGTAGACTGCGGCAGCTTGCTCGGGATGCATGGCGGCTAAAGGGTCACCTGTAGCCTCAGCCAAGTCGGCAGGGAAAGCCTGCCATGCGAGCCGAACACTTTCGCCAAGCGCTCGCCCATCTCGCCGATCTTCGCCCTTTCGGGCATCGCGCCGTTTAGCTTGATTGTGCTTGGCCGCCCGCGCCTCATAAACGACCTGCAATGCCTCCCGCGAAGCCTGCCGGGCCGTCTTGCCGATCGTCTTGCCGCGCGACACCCTTAAGCCCCGGCGCGCGCTTTGAACGTGATAATGGCCGCGCCGCTGCGCATCCTGTCGATTTCGTTAGCCCACCATTGCGCCATCTCAACGCGCTCTCCCCAGTAAGCGCCACGGGCGTAGGCGCGCCGAACGGCATCGGCATCCTGATGCGCGAGCGCCGCCTCAATCGCATCTGGAGACCATTTGCCGCTCTCATTCAACATCGTGCTGGCGCTGGCACGGAAACCATGGGCGCTCATTTCGGCAGACGTAAAGCCGAGCCGGCGCAGCGCGCTATTGATCGTATTTTCCGAAAGCGGCCGTTGCTCGATCTTGCGACCTTCACCGCCCGAAATGCCATAGCCCGGCAGCACAAGGCGGCCGCCGCCCGTGAGTGCGTGCAGATCGCGCAGGATTGTGACGGCCTGCGCCGGCAGTGGGACCGCGTGCGGCTTCCGCATCTTCATGCGGCCGGCAGGAATGGTCCAAATCGCTGCGTCGAGATCGAATTCCGACCACTCGGCGGCGCGAAGCTCACCGGGGCGCTGGAACAGCAGCGCCATCAATTGCAGCGCGGCCTTGGTCGTCGGCTGACCAGAAAAGCCGTCGATCGCGCGCAGGAGCCCGCCAAAGGCGACCGGGTCCAAGATGGCCGCGCGATGGGTGACGACTGGCGCGGTAAGCGCACCGCGCAAGGCGTATGTTGGGTCGTTCGTCGCGCGCCCGGTTGCAATTGCATAGCGGAACACCTCGCCAGCGACCGCGCGCAGCCGCTTGGCCGTTTCCCGGTGCCCGCGCGCCTCGACCTTTCTCAGCACCGCCAGAAGCTCAGGCGGCGTGATGGCGCTAATCGGCCTCGATCCGATCGCGGGCTTGGCGAGATCATAGAGCCATCGCAACTTTTCGAGGGTCCGATGCGCCTTTCCCTCGGCCCGCTTTTTTTCCAGAAGCTCGGCGGCGATGACCTCAAAGGTGGCGGCGGCTGCATCGGCCTTTGCCAGCTTGTCGAGCCGGCGCTGCACGCCCGGGTCAATGCCGTCCCTGAGCAGAGCCCGCGCAGCGTCCCGCGCCGCCCTTGCGGCGGCGAGGCCCGTCTCGGGATAGGAGCCGAGCGCTAGCAGCTTCTGCTTGCCGGCGAAGCGATACGCCAGCCGCCAGAGCCGCGATCCAGAGGGCTCAACCTGAATGAACAAGCCGCCGCCGTCAGCGACCTTCCGTGTCTTGGCGGCAGGCTTAAGTGCGCGAAGGGCAGCGTCGGTGAGCGGCATGTTGGTATCGCCTCTGTTGGTAGGGCGGCTATGCCAACCAAGATACCAACGGAATTGATGGAGGCCAATGGACAGGGCCGGCCAGCGCTGCACATAAAGAGGCGCAAGAACGCCGCATTTCACGGGGTTCTCGGACAGTTTCGGATTGTTCTGGATGGGTTTCTGGTGCCGCTTGAGGGATTCGAACCCCCGACCCCCTCATTACGAATGAGGTGCTCTACCAGCTGAGCTAAAGCGGCGACGCGCCAGCCTGTATCAGCCCGCCCGATTCCTGGCAAGGCGCACGCTGGTTTCGCGAGCGCCTGGCTACGATTTCCTCAGCTTTTCCGTCTCGGGCTTTTCCTGGCCCAAAGCCACGATGCCGCGCCGGATCGCGCGCGTCCTGGTAAAGTGCCTGTGCAACGTCTCGCCGTCGCCGTAACGGATGGCGCGCGTGAGCAGCGAAAGGTCCTCGCTGAAGCGGCCGAGCATCTCCAGCACCGCATCCTTGTTGTGCAGGAAGACGTCGCGCCACATCGTCGGGTCCGACGCCGCGATGCGGGTGAAATCGCGAAAGCCGCCGGCCGAGAACTTGATCACCTCCGACTGCGTCACCGCCGCCAGATCTTCGGCCGTGCCGACGATGGTGTAGGCGATCAGATGGGGCAGATGGCTGGTGATGCCGAGCACCAGGTCATGGTGCTGCGGCGTCATCACCTCGACGATCGCGCCCATGCCTTCCCAGAGCTGGCGCGTGCGGGTTACCGCGTTCTCGTCGGCACTCTCCGGTGGCGTCAGGATGCACCAGCGGTCGAGGAAGAGACTGGAGAAGCCGGCGTCTGGGCCTGAATTCTCCGTGCCCGCGACAGGGTGGGCCGGCACGAAATGGACGCCTTGCGGCAGATGCGGCGTCACCGCCTCGACCACGGCGTTCTTGACCGAGCCGACATCGGACAGGATCGCGCCGGGCTTGAGCGCGCTTGCGATTTCGGCCGCCACCGTGCCGCAGGCCCCGACCGGCACGCACAGGATGATGTGGTCGGCGTCGTGCGCGGCCTCGGCCGCGCTGTCGGCAACCCGGTGGCCGAGCCCGAGTTCGCGCGCGCGCTGGCGCACGGCTGCGTCGCGGTCGGCCAGCACGATCTCGCCGGCGAGATTGAAGGCCTTGGCCGCATGGGCGATCGAGGAGCCGATCAGCCCGATGCCGATGATGGCGAGCCGCCCGAAGACAGGCTCCTCGCGCCGCGTCGCGAAATTGTCCGCAGGCGTTGCGGCAGGCATGGTCATGACGCGGCTTTCAGGAAATCCGTCAGGGCCGCGACGACGAGGCGGTTGGCCTCCTCGCTGCCGATCGTCATGCGCAGGGCGCCCGGCAGCCCATAGGCCCCGACGCCGCGCAGGATCAGCCCGCGCTGCGTCAGGAAGGCATCGGCCTCCTTCGCGGTGCGGCCGGGCGTCTGCGGGAAATGGATCAGCACGAAATTGCCGACCGAGGGGGTCACGCTCAGGCCGAGCTTTTCCAGCTCCGTCGTCGTCCAGGCGAGCCAGCGGTCGTTGTGCTCGATCGCGCTCGCGACATGGGCCTCGTCGGCGATGGCCGCGGAGCCGGCCTCGATCGCCGCGCCGTTGACGTTGAACGGCCCCCGGATGCGGTTCAGCGCATCGACGAGATGGGCCGGCCCGTAAAGCCAGCCCAGCCGCAGGTTCGCCAGCCCGTAGATCTTCGAAAAGGTCCGCGTCATCACGACATTGTCGCAGGTCGCGACCAGTTCGAGCCCCGAGGCATAGTCGTTGCGCCGGACATATTCGGCATAGGCCGCGTCAAGCACGAGCAGGATATCGGGACGCAGTCCCGCCTGCAGCCGCTTGACCTCGTCGAAGGGGATGTAGGTGCCGGTCGGATTGTTCGGGTTGGCGAGGAAGACGATTTTTGTGCTTGGCGTCACGGCGGCGAGGATCGCGTCGATATCGGCGGTGAAGTTCGTCTCCGGCACCACGACGGGTTTTCCGCCGGCCGCCATGATCGCGATGCGGTAGACCAGAAAGCCGTGCTCCGTGAAGACGCCCTCGTCGCCGGGACCGAGATAGGCCTTGGTGATCAGCTCGAGCAACTCGTCCGAGCCGTTGCCGCAGATGATGCGCCCTGCGTCGAGCCCGTAGCGGCCTGCGATCGCCTCGCGCAGCTTGGTCGACGAGCCGTCGGGGTAGAGCTCGAGCTTGCCCGAAAGCGCCCCATAGGCCGCGATCGCCTTGGGGCTGGGTCCGAGCGGCGTTTCGTTCGACGAGAGCTTGTGCAGCTTCACGCCGGCGGGAGCGGCCGATTTGCCGGGCACATAGGCCTCGATGTCGAGGACGCCGGGGCGGGGGATGGGACGGGATGCGGTGGTCATGGGCGTTCGACCTTACGGAAATCGATCAGCGGACGGATCTGACGGCAAAACGCGCGGCGTGGCTGCCGATCTCGGAGAAGTCGCTGAGACCCGCCGGCTCCAGCGCCTTGCGGATGGCGCTCTGGTCGGCCTCGCCCGACGCCGCGACCAGCAGCGAGAGATGCGAGCCGTCCGCCGCACTGGCCGAGACCTCGGCGAGATGCTGCGACAGGCCGGCGCGAAGGCTGTCGGACCAGCGCTCGACCCGGGCCGCATAGAGCACGATCTCGCGCACCGCCGCGTCCGCCAGCGGCTTGGCGATGCAATAGACCGGCGTGCCGGCCGGGTGGTCCGGCCGCTCGATGAAGGGCAGGCGGGCGATGATCTTCGGCGTGTCGGGGCCGATCAGCTCGCGCCACCAGATGCCGGCGCTGGCGCCCTGATCCATCCGGAAGATGCCGAGATCGCCGGCCGCATCCGCAACGGCGCGGATCACCGCGCGCGCGTCCTCATGCGTGACGAAGGGCACCGTGAAGCCGAAATGGAAGCGGGCGGAATCGCGCATCGCGGCATCGCCGCCCGACACGTCGGCATGCACGGCATAGTTCGCCTGCACATAGGTGAAGGTCGCGATGATGATGCGCCAGATGCCCTCGATCGTGTCGAGCGGCAGCAGGCCTTCGTGCCGCAGAGCGAGCCGCTTCATCATGTCGGCCTCGCGGCCGGGCCGGAAGGCCGAGCCCGACACCTGCGTCTTCTTGACCGCGATCAGCGTTTCGATGATCGAGGAGCGCTCCATCAGCAGCGCATGCATCTCGCTGTCGATACGGTCGATCCCGGCGCGCAGATCGGCGAGTGTGGTGGGGGCGGCTTGGGTCATGGTGCGATCTTGGCGGGTTCGCGCGTCTCTTAGCGGTCGCGCCGGGACTTGGCAAAGCCGGCTCACGCATCCGCGCGTTGACAGGCGCGCGCGCAGGCGGCATCGATCAGGTTCGATTTTCCGAACGAGTCGACCGGCAAGACAAATCATTGCTGTCAAAGCGGACGTTGATGAGCGATCTCTCCCTGAGCCTGGCCGATCCGCTGAAGGAGGCCAACGAGCCGTCCAGCCCCGTCGCGCGCTTCGGGCCGGAGACGCCGCTGGCGATGGACTGCGGCGTCAGGCTCGACCAGTGGCAGATCGCCTACCAGACTTACGGCGAGCTCAACGCGGCCCGCTCGAACGCCGTCCTCGTTTGCCACGCCTTGACCGGCGACCAGCATGTCGCCAGCCGCAACCCCATCACCGGCAAAGGCGGCTGGTGGACGGCGATGATCGGTCCGGGCAAGCCGATCGACACCGACCGTTTCTTCGTGATCTGCGCCAATGTCATCGGCGGCTGCACCGGCACGACTGGGCCGGCCTCGACCAATCCGGAAACGGGCAAGCCCTGGGGCCTCGGCTTCCCCATGGTGACGATCCGCGACATGGTGCGCGCGCAGGCCCTGTTGCTGGAGGCGCTGGGCATCAAGAGTCTGTTCGCCGTCGTCGGCGGCTCGATGGGCGGCATGCAGGTTCTGCAATGGGCCGCGAGCTACCCGGAGCGCGTGTTCTCCGCCTTGCCTCTGGCGACCGGTGCAAAACATTCGGCCCAGAACATCGCCTTCCACGAGGTCGGCCGCCAGGCGGTGATGGCCGATCCCGACTGGCGCGGCGGGCGCTATCTGGAAGAGGGCACGCGGCCGGCCAAGGGTCTTTCCGTTGCCCGCATGGGCGCGCATATCACCTATCTCTCCGAGCCGGCGCTACACCGCAAGTTCGGCCGCAAGCTGCAGGACCGCGAAGCGCCGACCTTTTCCTTCGACGCGGATTTTCAGGTCGAGAGCTATCTGCGCCATCAGGGCGTCTCCTTTGTCGAGCGGTTCGACGCCAACTCCTATCTCTACGTCACCCGTGCCATGGATTATTTCGACCTCGCCGCCGACCATGACGGCGTGCTGGCCAAGGCTTTCGCCGGCACGAAGACGCGCTTCTGCGTCGCCTCCTTCACCTCGGACTGGCTGTTCCCGACCTCGGATTCGCGCGCCATCGTGCATGCGCTGAATGCGGCCGGAGCCTCGGTTTCCTTCGTCGAACTGGAGAGCGACAAGGGCCACGACGCCTTCCTGCTGGAGGAGCCCAACCTCTTCGCCACGACGCGCGGCTTCATCGGCGCGGCGGCGCGGGCGAGGGGGATCTGATGACCCTGCCCGACCACCACACCTCCCGCATCGACCTGAAACTCGTCGCCGAGATGGTGACGCCGGGCTCGCGCGTGCTCGATGTCGGCTGCGGCGACGGAGAACTCCTGGCTTTGCTGGCCGAAACCCGCAATGTCGATGCGCGCGGCATCGAACTCTCTCGCGAGGGCGTCGCCGGCTGTGTCGCACGCGGCCTCTCGGTGATCCAGGGCGACGCCGACACCGACCTCGCCGACTATCCCGATGACAGCTTCGACTACGTCATCCTGTCGCAGACCATCCAGGCGACGCGCAATCCCCGCCTCGTGCTGGAGCAAATGCTCAGGATCGGCCGGCGCGCCATCGTCTCCTTCCCGAATTTCGGGCATTGGCGCATGCGCTCCCAGGTCTTCTTCAAGGGCCGCATGCCGGTGACGGATTCGCTGCCTTTTGACTGGTGGGACACGCCCAACATCCACTTTTGCACGATCCGCGACTTCGTCGCGCTCTGCGACGCGGTTGGTGCGGAGCGCGAGCGCGCGGTCGCGCTGAACGCCGCCGGCGGCAGGGTGGGGCTCAACGCGCCGTGGTGGCTGTGGAACCTTTTTGGCGCGCAGGCGGTGTTTCTGTTGAAGCGGGGGTGACGGGCGCGTCAGGCGCCCGTCATGCTCGGGCTTGACCCGAGCATCTCGTGCCGGAGATCGATCCTGCCCGAGATCCCCGGGTCGGTGCTTCGCGCCGCCCGAGGATGACGCCATCGGCGTCAGTTCAGCACGACATTGGCCGGACGCTTCTCCTTCACGACGGACACATCGCCCAGCATCAGGCTGGTTGGGCCGACCGTCACCGGCACCGTCTCGCCATCCTTGACCTTTCCGGCCAGCAGAAGTTCGGCCAGCGGGTCCTGAACCGATTTCTGGATCACGCGCTTCAGCGGGCGCGCGCCATAGGCGGGGTCGTAGCCCTTGGCGGCGAGCCATTCGCGCGCGGCGTCCGACAGCTCCAGCACGATCTTGCGGTCGGTGAGCAGCTTGGCGAGCCGCGCCATCTGGATATCGACGATCGCGCCCATGTCCTGCCTCTGCAGGCGGTGGAACAGGATGATGTCGTCGATGCGATTCAGGAATTCCGGCCTGAACGCCTGCCGCACAACGGCCATGACCTCGTCGCGGACCTCGTCGCTGTCCTGCCCCTCGGGCTGGTTCACCAGATACTCCGACCCCAAATTCGAGGTCATGATGATCAGCACGTTGCGGAAATCGACCGTGCGGCCCTGGCCGTCGGTGAGACGTCCGTCGTCGAGCACCTGCAGCAGCACGTTGAAGACATCCGGATGCGCCTTCTCGACTTCGTCGAACAGCACGACCTGATAGGGCCGGCGTCGCACGGCCTCGGTCAGCGCGCCGCCCTCCTCATAGCCGACATAGCCGGGAGGCGCGCCGATCAGCCGGGCGACCGAGTGCTTCTCCATGTATTCCGACATGTCGAGGCGCACCATCGCAGTTTCGTCGTCGAACAGGAAGGCGGCGAGCGCCTTGGTCAGCTCGGTCTTGCCGACGCCGGTGGGGCCAAGGAACATGAACGAGCCGATCGGGCGATTGGGGTCCTGCAAACCAGCGCGCGCCCGCCGTACCGCCGTCGAGACGGCTTCCACCGCCTCGCGCTGGCCGACGACGCGGGCGGCAAGCGTGTCCTCCATCCTGAGCAGCTTGTCCTTCTCGCCCTGCAGCATCCGGTCGACCGGCACGCCGGTCCAGCGGCTGACCACCTGCGCGACATGATCGGGCGTCACCGCCTCCTCGACCATGCCCGAGGTGTCGCCAATCGCCTCGATCTCGGCGAGCTGCTTCTCCAGTTGCGGGATCTCGCCATAGGCGAGCTCGCCCGCGCGCTGGTATTCGCCCTTGCGCTGCGCCTGCGCCAGCTCGTTGCGGGCGTTGTCCAGTTTGGTCTTTATCTCGGCGGCCGCGCCGAGCTTGTCCTTTTCGGCCTTCCAGCGCGCGGTGATGGCGCCCGAGCGCGTCTCGAGGTCGGCAAGCTCGGATTCCAGCCGCTTCAGCCGCTCCTGCGAGCCGGCATCGCTCTCCTTCTTCAGCGCCTCCTGCTCGATCTTCAGCCGCACGATCTCGCGGTCGATCGAATCAAGTTCCTCGGGCTTGGAATCGACCTGCATCCGCAGACGCGCCGAGGCCTCGTCGATCAGGTCGATGGCCTTATCGGGCAGGAAACGGTCGGTGATGTAGCGGTTAGAAAGCGTCGTCGCCGAGACAAGCGCCGAATCCGTGATACGGACGCGGTGGTGCTGCTCGTATTTCTCCTTCAGGCCGCGCAGGATCGAGATCGTATCCTCGACCGAGGGCTCGGCCACGAAGACCGGCTGGAAGCGCCGGGCAAGCGCCGCATCCTTCTCGACATATTTGCGATATTCGTCGAGCGTGGTGGCGCCGATGCAGTGCAGGTCGCCGCGCGCCAGAGCGGGCTTGAGCAGGTTCGAGGCGTCCATCGCCCCGTCCGTTTTGCCCGCGCCCACCAGCGTATGCATCTCGTCGATGAACAGGATCACGCCGCCATCGGCCGCCGAAACCTCGTTCAGCACCGCCTTCAGGCGCTCCTCGAACTCGCCGCGATACTTCGCTCCGGCGATCAGCGCGCCCATGTCGAGCGCCAGCAGTTCCTTGTCCTTCAGGCTTTCGGGCACGTCGCCATTGACGATGCGCAGCGCCAGCCCCTCGGCGATCGCGGTCTTGCCGACGCCTGGTTCGCCGATCAGCACGGGATTGTTCTTGGTCCGGCGCGAGAGCACCTGGATCGTGCGCCTGATCTCTTCGTCGCGGCCGATGACCGGGTCGAGCTTGCCCTCGCGGGCAGCCGCCGTCAGGTCGCGGGCATATTTCTTCAGCGCGTCATAGGCCTGCTCGGCCGAGGCCGAATCGGCGGTGCGGCCCTTGCGGATCGCCTCGATCGCGCTGTTGAGCGACTGCGGATTGACGCCGGCCTTGGCAAGCGCCTTGCCGGCCTCGGTCTCCTTCTCGATTGCCAGCGCCAGCAGCAGCCGCTCGACCGTGACGAAAGAGTCGCCGGCCTTGTCGGCGGCTTTCTCGGCGGTGTCGAAGACGCGGGCGAGGCCGGGTGTCAGGTTGGGGCCGGACGCGCCGCTGCCCGAGACCTTGGGCAGCCGGGCGAGCGCGGCGTCAGTCAGTTGCAAAGCGAGCTTCGCCTGCCCGCCGGCGCGGTCGATCAGGCCTGCCGCCATGCCTTCGCCGTCGTCGAGCAGCGCCTTGAGCAGATGCTCCGGGGTGAACTGCTGATGGCCTTCGCGCAGCGCGATGGTTTGCGCCGCCTGCAGGAAGCCTTTGGCCCGATCCGTGTATTTTTCGATGTTCATGGCATCACTCCGCCCACCGGCACGCCCCGTGGCAGCGTGGTCCGGTTGCCTTTCGTCAGGATGGAGCTCCCGTTGGGGCAGCCCCTCGAACACAGAGATAGGTGTGGCATCCGCGCAACGTAAGTGGCGGCGACGCGCAAAACATTGACGAGCGTCAGATCGTGGGACCACTTTCTCGGCATGACCGGAACCAAACGGCAGCAATCGATCCGCAGGGCGCTCCGTGCGATCGCTCCGGGTATCCCGCTCGCCGACGCCCAGGCCGTCGTCGCGCTCGCGGAACGGCGGCACATGAAGGACCTGCCACCCTCGACCGCGCTGTGGCTCGCGCTCGGCAGCCATGTCCGCCATGTCCATACCGATTACGAGCAGTTGCTAGCCGATGGCTACGAGCGGGAGGCGGCGCGCTTCTTCGTCGCCGACGACACCGACGACGTGCTTGCCGGCTGGGGCTGCCAGCGTTCGGTGGCGGAACTCGTCGAGGAGGCGGAGGAGGAGGCGGTCAGGGTGCGCGTGCCGAAGCGGTGATGCAGCGCGGCGCCGATGGAAGCGATGCAAGGATTTGATCGCTAGCCCGGCAGCGATCGGGCTATCCTCTTCGTCCCGTCAGCCTGCGGATCCTGTCCATGCGCATCGCCTCGCTCTATCGCTATCCGGTCAAGGGGCTCTCGCCCGAGCGGCTGCCGGGCGCCATTCTGGAGACGGGCGGCTATTTCCCCGGCGACCGGCTCTTTGCGATCGAGAACGGCCCGTCGGGCTTCGATTCCGCCGACCCGCAGCACCAGCCCAAGATCAAGTTCCTGATGCTGATGCGCCACGAGATGCTGGCGCGGCTGCGCACGCGCTTCGACGACGCCACCGGCGATCTCGTGATCGGCTATGAGGGCGGCGAGGTTTTGCGCGCCAGCACGATGACCGCCGAGGGCAGGGGGCTGATCGGCGCATTCTTCGAGGGCTTCATGCCAGACGAACTGCGCGGCAAGCCGCGCCTGCTGAGCGCCCCGCCCGGCTTCCGTTTCACCGATTCGCGCTCGGGCTACGTCTCGATCATCAATCTCGCCAGCGTCGCCGATCTTGAAGGCCGCATCGGCTCACCCCTCGATCCGTTGCGCTTTCGCGGCAACATCATGGTCGAGGGGCTTGGTGCCTGGGCCGAGTTCGACCTCGTCGGCCGGGAGCTGGCGGCCGCGTCCGGCCTGCGGCTCAGGGTGACCAAGCGAATCGACCGCTGCGCGGCGACCAATGTCGATCCGGTCAGCGGCATCCGCGACCTGCAGATTCCGAAGGCCCTGATGAGCGCCTATGGTCACATCGATTGCGGGGTCTACTGCGAGATCGTCGCGGGAGGCCGTCTGGCCGAGGGCGAGCGGCTCACGGTCGGTGCAGACGAGGCTCCGCAACGCGCAGGTCTCGGCATCGCCTGAACGAGAAAGGGACCCGCGAGGGTCCCTCTCCTGTTATCGCGGCAGGCGGGCCTGTCAGGTTCACTCGACGGCGTTGTCGCCATCCGAGCCGAGTGCATCCATCACTTCGCGCGGCGAGCGGCGGCGGCGCGGCCGCTTGGGGGCGTCGCCGGCTCCGGCATCGTCGGGCTCGGCGGCAGGCGCCGAGACGGGAGCCTCGTCGGCCACCGAGATCGGAACCCTGACCGGCGTGGTCAGGAACGAGGGCAGCGCGGCAGCGACGTCGCCATCGCTGTCGACGACGTCGGGCTCGCGGCGCGGGCGGCGCTCGGGACGCGGG
>FWWL01000552.1_pt1 | contig 101365 bp, 93 predicted proteins | sample 2228331 | NCBI WGS metagenome assembly FWWL01 (sample SAMEA103939775, study PRJEB20133) | metagenome | reverse complement strand
TTCATGCTGGAGGTGGAAAAAGAACTCTACAAGCTGGGCGTGCCGGTCAAGACGCGCCACAACGAGGTGGCCCCGAGCCAGTACGAGATTGCCCCGCTCTTCGAGAATGCCAACCTGGCGGCCGACCATCAGCAGCTCGTCATGCAGACACTCAAAAATGTGGCGCGTCGCTATGGGCTGGTCTGCCTGCTGCATGAAAAGCCGTTCGCCGGCGTCAACGGCTCGGGCAAACACAACAACTGGTCCATGTCCACCGACACGGGCATGAATCTGCTCGACCCGGGCGACAATCCGCACGACAACATGCAGTTTCTGTTCTTCTGCGCGGCCGTCGTGCGGGCCGTCCACAAACACCAGGACCTGCTGCGCATCTCGGTAGCCACAGCTGGCAACGACCACCGGTTGGGCGCCAACGAAGCACCGCCGGCCATCATGAGCGTCTTTCTCGGTGAGCAACTCGAGGACATCTTCAACCAGCTTGAAAACGGCGGCGTCCGCGGCAGCAAACAAGGCGGCCTGCTGGGGCTTGGCGTGCCGGTGCTACCGCCGCTGCCGCGCCACGCCGGCGACCGCAACCGCACCTCGCCGTTTGCCTTCACCGGCAACAAATTTGAGTTCCGGGCCGTCGGTGCCTCTCAGTCGATTTCCTTCCCCAACACGGTGCTCAACACCATCGTGGCCGACACGCTGGACGAGATGGCCACGATGCTTGAAGAAAAGCTTAAAGCCAAAGGCAAGCGCACAAAGCAGGCTTTTGAGGAGGCCGTCGCCGAGGTGCTCCGCGAGGTCATCCGCGAGTCGAAGCCGATCATCTTCAATGGCGACAACTACTCGCCCGAGTGGCACGCCGAGGCTGAGCAGCGCGGCCTGCTCAACCTGCCCAATACAGTGGAGGCGATTGCGCACCTGCTCGATGAAAAGAACGTTCAGCTCTTCGAGCGCCACGGCGTGCTTAGCCGCCGCGAACTCGAAAGCCGCTACGAGATCCTGCTGGACCAGTACACCAAGACGATCAACATCGAAGCCGAAACGGCCGAGTACATCGCGCGCACAATGATCCTGCCGGCCGCGCTTCGCTACCTGCGCGAGCTGACCGAGACGCTCGACGAGGCCAAGGATCTGGGCCTGAACGTGGCCGGCGTACGCGAAACGGCCGAAGAAGTAGCCACGCTCATCAACGAGCTACGCCAGCGGCTCGATGTGCTGATTGCCGAAAACCAGAAGCGCGGCGAAACGCTCGAGGAAAACGCACGCCACAAGTGCTACAACGTGCTGCCGGCCATGCAGGCCGTGCGCGAGGTGGCCGATCGGCTCGAGCGCGTCGTGCCGCACGCGTACTGGCCCATGCCCACCTACCGCGAAATCCTTTTCGTGAAATGATTTTGCGGCCGTTGCGGTTCAACAGGCCCGCGTCGATCCGACGCGGGCCTGTTTTTTTCTCCGGGGATTGTTCCTATCTTGCAGGGTAAAGGACCAGGACAGCAGACGTGCGCATGTCTTCGCCACCTTCGCCTTCGAGCGAACAGGATCGGGCCTTTGTGGCCAAAGCGCTGCAGGGCAATGAGGCTGCCTATCAGGCATTGATGGACAAGTATCGTCTGGCGCTGCGCCGCCATATTGCCCGGCTCGTACGCGACCCCCGCGACCTGGATGATCTCGTGCAGGAAACCTTCATCAAAGCCTTCACAGCACTGTCCACCTACTCTACCGAGTACGCCTTTTCGACCTGGCTCTACAAGATCGCCACCAACCACGCCATCGACTATCTGCGCCGCAAGAAATTTAAAACATGCTCGCTGGACGAACCCATCCAAACAAAAGACAGCACGCTCGAACGGGAGCTGGCCGACACCACCTACTTCCCCGACCGGCATATCGTGGAAGACCAGCAGCGCATGCTACTGCAGGAAGCCATTAATGCCTTACCTGAAAGGTACCGGCGCGTCATCGTGATGCGCCACCAGCAGGAAAAATCCTACGAGGAAATCGCCGAGGAACTGAACCTGCCGCTCGGTACTGTCAAGGCACACATCTTCCGAGCCCGTCGCCTGCTCTACAAATACCTGCGCAGCAAGCGGAGCGGCCTTTGATCTTTTTTCGCCCTGCACCGCCCCGTTTGTCCCTAACTTTCGGCGTCGCGAAAGTTGCACGCAAGAAAACCTACCAACCATGATTGCCCGCTACACGCGCCCCGAAATGGCGCAGCTTTGGAGCGAGGAGGCGCAGTACCAATCGTGGCTCGAAGTAGAGCTGGCTGCCTGTGAAGCCTGGGCCGCAATCGGCGTCATCCCAAAAGAAGACGTAGAAAAACTGCGCCAGAACGCCCGCTTTGACATCCGGCGCATTCATGAACTGGAAAAGATCACGCAGCACGATGTGGTGGCCTTCACGCGGGCTGTGAGCGAGTCGCTGGGCGAAGAACGTCGCTGGATTCACTACGGCCTTACCTCGTCCGACGTGGTAGACACCGCCTGGTCTTACCGCCTGAAGAAGGCCAACGAGCTGATCCTGGAGGCGCTGGATCACTTTCTGGAGGTGCTGGCGCGGCGAGCCCGCGAGCACAAGTACACGCTCATGATCGGCCGCACGCACGGCGTGCACGCCGAACCGACCACCTTCGGGCTCAAGCTGGCGCTCTTTTACGACATGATGCAACGCAACCGGGCGCGCTTCGTGGGGGCAGCCGAGGAAATGCGGGTCGGCAAACTCTCAGGTGCCGTGGGCACGTTCGCTCACATTCCGCCCGAAGTCGAACGCATCACCTGCGAAAAGCTGGGCCTAAAGCCAGCGCCCATTTCCACCCAGGTGCTGGCCCGCGACCGCCATGCCCACTACCTGTCGGTGCTCGCGCTGATCGGCGCCACGCTGGAGCAACTGGCCGTCGAGATTCGGCATTTGCAGCGTAGCGAGGTGCGCGAGGTCGAAGAAGCCTTCGGCAAAGGCCAGAAGGGCTCATCGGCCATGCCGCACAAGCGCAACCCGATCGCTTCTGAAAACATCACGGGCGTGGCCCGGTTGCTGCGCGGCTATATGATTTCGGGCTACGAGAACGTGGCGCTCTGGCATGAGCGCGACATCTCGCATTCGTCCGTCGAGCGTGTCATCCTGCCCGACGCCACCACGCTCGTGCACTACGCGCTGCACCGCTATGCCGGCGTACTCGACACCCTGAAGGTCTACCCCCAACGTATGCGGCGCAACATGGAGCTGACCTTCGGGCTCTACAACAGCCAACGCCTGCTACTGATGCTGATCGACAAAGGCCTGAGCCGCGAGGCTGCCTACGACCTGGTGCAGCCGGCCGCCATGCAGGCATGGGACGAAGAGCGGCCGTTCTATGAGATCGTGCGTCGGCACCCGGCTCTGACAAAGTACCTCACGCCCGAAGAGATCGATGAGGCTTTCAACCCGGAATACCACCTGCGCCATGTGGACGAAATCTTCCGGCGCGTCGGACTGGAATAGGCATAATTTTTAAAGAATCCGACAAACGTTGACGGATTCCCATAGGCTTCGGTACTTTGGGATGTTTAAGGGTGTACCGGACACACATAGACCGCCATGCTGACGGATTTCCTTCCGCTGTTTATCATGATCGCGCTGGCCGCTGGACTGGCCTTTTCGCTGCTCAAACTGGCCGAGATCCTGGGGCCGCACCGTCCCAATCCCATCAAACGCATGCCCTACGAAAGCGGCATGGACCCGGTGGGATCGGCCCGCGAACGCTATACGGTGAAGTTCTACCTGGTGGCTATGATCTTCATCGTGTTTGATGTGGAAATCGTCTTCCTCTACCCGTGGGCCGTCAGCTACCGGGATTTTTTAGAGGCTGGTGCGGGACTGGGGGTGCTGGCAGTTGTTGTGTTTTTCTTAATCATTCTGGCCGTCGGCCTGCTCTACGACATTAAGAAAGGGGGGCTGGAGTTTGACTGAAGTGACCATCGAAACAGCCCATGCCCTGGCTCATTAAACCCATCCGGGTCAAGCCTTGCAACTGACCGATTTGTCCCATGCTGGACCTTCGAGAAGTATTTCTGACGACGCGGCTGGATGTGCTGCTGAACTGGGCACGCTCCAACTCGCTCATGCCCATGCCGATGGGGCTGGCCTGCTGTGCCATCGAAATGATGGCCTTTGCAGGGCCCAAATACGACGTGGCTCGCTTCGGAAGCGAGGCCATGCGTTTTTCTCCCCGTCAGGCCGACCTGATGATCGTGGCAGGCTGGTGCAGCTACAAGATGGCCCATGCCATCCGACGCATTTGGGACCAGATGCCCGACCCTAAATGGTGCATCGCCATGGGGGCCTGCGCCTCAACTGGCGGCATGCATCGCTGCTACGGCGTAGTGCAGGGCGTGGATAACTTCCTGCCCGTCGATGTGTACATCCCCGGCTGTCCGCCACGTCCGGAGGCCGTTCTGCACGCGCTGATGGATATTCAGGAAAAGATTCGGAACGAGTACTCGGTGGCGTTGGACTACGCAAAGGGCGAACCACGTCCGCCCGCCCCGCCAGCGCGCCCATACGTATTGTCGCCGGAAGGCGATGAGCCGGTAGCACGCGAAGTACTGCATCGGCCGTTGAAGTCGACCTGAAGTTGCCATGGCCGAAAACAAACGTCCCAAAACGCACGAAGCGCTGAAGTTTTACTTCACACCGGTCGATCCACCCCGTGCAGATGAACTAAACCCCCACGCCAAAGCGACCACCTACGTGCCAGAGGTGGTGGAAGCCCTGAAAGAGCGCTTCGGCGACGTGATCGAGGAGGTGGAGCTGTACGCGGGCGAGCATACGGTGCGCATCCGCGCCGACAAAATCGTCGAGGTGTGCCGTTTCCTGAAGGAGGAACAGGGCTTCGACTACCTGGCCGACCTGGGCGGCATCGACCGCTTTACCGACGAAGGGCGCTTCGAGGTGTTCTACAACCTGGTCTCCATCGCGCAGCGCAAGCGGATCCGCCTGAAGGTGCGCGTCGAAGAAGACAACCCGGTGGTGCCTTCGGTGACGTCCGTCTACCGGGCGGCCAATTGGAACGAACGTGAATGCTACGACATGTTCGGCATTCGCTTCGAGGGGCACCCGGACCTGCGGCGGATGTACATGCCGGAGGACTTCGAGTACCACCCGCTCCGCAAGGAATTTCCGTTGCTGGGCATTCCGGGCTCTCTACCGCTACCGCCCCAGACGCCAGGTGGTCCGCTAACACGCGACCAATTCCCGCGGGCGCACGGCTATGTGCCCCCGCCGGGCTTCGAGGAACCTCCGGCCGAGGACGAGGAAGTTTCCGAGCACTGAGTAACACCGACCATGAGCACGGCGCCAAGCCTTGTAGGACCCGACCGGCACGGCCTGTTCAACTTCTGGCCCCGCCACAACGCGGCTATCTATCGCCGGTTGGAAACCAAGCACACCTGGCTGGAAGAACGACATCGCCCACCGGGCGGCGACGGAGAACCCGACCCGCTCGAACACGAGATGATCCTCAACATCGGGCCCCAGCACCCGGCCACGCATGGCGTGCTCCGGTGCATCGTCAAGCTCGACGGTGAGGTCATGGAAAAATGTGTACTCGACCTGGGCTACCTGCACCGGGGTCTGGAAAAGGTGGCCGAGCACAAGACCTACCAGGAGTTCATGCCCTATACCGACCGCATGGACTACCTGTCGCCCTACTCCAACAACGTGGCCTGGTGTCTCGCCGTCGAAAAAGTGGCCAGCATCGAGGTGCCCGAGCGGGCCCAGTGGATCCGCATGATCATGTGCGAACTGGCCCGCATCTCCAGCCACCTGCTCTGGCTGGGCGTGGGTCTGATGGACGCCGGCGCCGTGTCGGTCTTCCTCTGGGCCTTCAAGTACCGCGAGGAGATCTACAGCATCTTCGACGAAGTGTGCGGGGCCCGCTTTACCGTCTCGCACAGCCGCATCGGCGGGGTGGCCTCGGACCTGTCGCCGACAGCCATCGCCATGATCCGCCGCTTCGTGGAAGAATTCCCCAAAGAGCTGGCCGACTGGGAAAAGATCATCAACCGCAACAAGATCTGGATTGACCGCAACGAGGGCATCGGCGTACTCACTGCCGAAGAAGCCATCGAACTGGGCGTTACGGGCCCTAACCTGCGCGGAAGCGGCGTCGACTACGATATTCGCCGTTTCGAACCCTATCTGAAGTACGACGAGGTGGACTTCAACATCCCCATCCGCACCGAAGGCGACAGCCTGGCGCGGTACTTCGTGCGGATGGAGGAAATGAAGGAAAGCGTACGGATCATCCGCCAGTGTCTGGAGCGGTTGCCCGAAGGCCCCATCCGGAACGACAATGCCAAACTGGCTTATCCCTCCAAGGAGGAGGTTTACTACGCCATGGAGGGCATGATTCATGACTTTCTCTACACCGACGTGGGCGTATGCCCGCCTAAAGGCGCCCACAGCTATCACGCGATCGAGGCTCCCAAGGGCGAGCTGGGCTTCTATATCATCTCGGACGGCACCGGCAAACCATGGCGCGTGCGCATCAAGGCCCCCAGCTTTTCAAACCTGCAGGGTCTCGAATACATGATGGAAGGTGCCATGATCGGCGACATGGTGATCCTGATTGGAACCGTTGACCCGGTCATGGGCGAAGCCGATAAGTAACGACCAACCAGGAAGCCCGATGGCTGACTTTGTTAAAAAACCGGTCGTACCGCTGCCGGATCTGCAACCAGAACCACAGATTCCGGCTGACCAACTTTACTTTACCGAGGAGGAAAAGGCCCAAATCGCTCGCTTCAAAGCGCAGTACCTGGAGCCAGCCGGTGCCGTGATGAAAACGCTCTGGTTGGCTCAGGAAAAATTCGGTTTCCTGCCGCCAGAGGTACTTCAGTTGGTGGCCGACGAGCTGGGCATCCCCTATGCCCAGGTCTACGGTGTAGCCACCTTCTACACCCAGTACTACAAGGAAAAGAAGGGCAAGTACGTGCTGGACGTTTGCACGTGCTTTACCTGCCAGGTGTGCGGCGGCTACGACATCCTGCACTATCTGGAAGAAAAACTAGGCATCCACAAAGGCGAGACCACGCCGGACGGCCTGTTCACCCTACAAGAGGTGGAATGCCTGGGCGCGTGCGGCTCGGCACCGGTCTTGCAAGTATCCAACGGACCGTACGTGCATAACCTGACCCCGGAAAAAGTCGATCAACTGCTGGAGGATCTGAAGCAGGGCAAGCTGCCACCGTTTGTTTCGCTTACGCTGCCCCAGGACGAGGCGGAGCTGAGCGGCAACCGGCGTTCAGACGCCGAGGCCATAGAGTCGTACCGAACCCCCCCGGTCGCCCACCACACGCGCTGAGCCGTATGGAGGCGGTGCGGACATATCGCTGGACGCGCGAGGCCTTCAAAAAACTGGCCGAAGTCGGGCTCGTCGATCCCGACACCCGCCTCGAACTCATCGACGGCGAAATCCTCCAAAAAATGAGCCCGCAATCCAGCCAGCACGCTGCGGCCATTCGCTGGATTGAAGAAGCACTCCGTAGTGTCTTTCCGCTGGACCAATACGACGTGCGCGTGCAGTTGCCGCTGGCGCTGGGGCCGTACAGTGAGCCCGAACCCGACGTGGCTGTCGTCGAAGGCACGCCACGCCAGTATCGCGAGGCACACCCTTCCTCGGCGCTGGTGGTGGTGGAGGTGGCCGATGCCTCGCTGTCGTTCGACCGCACGCGCAAAGCTGCGCTCTACGCCCGGGCCGGCATTCCCGAATACTGGATCGTCAACCTCCTCGACGGCGTGCTTGAAGTCTACCGCCGGCCCGAAGGCAACGCCTACCAAGCACACACAGTGCTGGCACTGCACGAACAGATTGCGCCCCTGGCGCAGCCTGGGGCATTCCTCGAAGTTGCCCGGTTATTTCCAAGCCCTCGCGCCTAACTTGCTGTGCATATGACCACGAACGGAGCTCAAAGCAAAGCCGGAGACTGGCGGAATTACAAGCGGGTATTGCTCCCGCCCATCAAGGATCTGCACCGGCTTGAAGTCTACGAAGCGCACGGAGGTTACCAGACCCTTCGCGAAGTATTGACCTCTGACCGGTGGGATCCCCAGTCGGTGACCGAAGAAGTCAAAAAGAGCAAGCTGCGCGGACGTGGAGGCGCCGGCTTCCCCACCGGACTGAAGTGGAGCTTCATGCCTCCGGTAGACGAGCGGCCTCGTTTCCTGTGCTGCAACGGCGACGAAAGTGAGCCAGGCACGTTCAAAGATCGCCAGCTCATGGAATTCAATCCCCACCAGCTTTTCGAGGGGATTCTGATCGCCTGCTACGCCATGTCGGTGCGCACGTGCTACCTGTATGTGCGCGGCGAGTATGCCAAGTGGATCGAGCACATGGAGCAAGAGCTCGAAAAGCTCTATGCCAAGGGTTATGTGGGGAAGAACATTATGGGCACGGACTTCTCGGCCGACATTGTAATCCATAAAGGTGCTGGTGCCTACATCTGCGGCGAAGAGTCCAGCCTGATGGAGTCGGTCGAGGGCAAGCGGGGCTACCCGCGCATTAAGCCGCCGTTTCCGGCCCAACGTGGCCTGTGGGGCTATCCCACCACCATCAATAATGTAGAAACGCTGGCCAACGTCCCGCTCATTCTGCGGAACGGGGGCGAGTGGTTTGCGTCCATCGGGGCGCCCAACTATCCCGGTCCGGTGCTCTACGGCATTTCGGGCCACGTCAATCGTCCCGGCGTTTACGAATACCCCACCGGCATGCTGATCACCGACCTGATTTACGAGGTAGCCGGTGGCATTCGCGGCGGCAAAAAGCTCAAGGCCGTCATTCCGGGCGGAAGCTCTACTCCCCCCCTGCGGGCCGATATGATTGACGGCGTAACCATGGACGCCGAATCCCTTCGCGAGGCCGGCTCGATGATGGGCACCGCCGGCTTGCTCGTGCTCGACGAAGACACCGACATGGTCTCATGGCTGCGGCGCGTGGCGCATTTCTACGCACACGAAAGCTGCGGCCAATGCACCCCCTGCCGCGAAGGCACCGGCTGGCTTGAAAATATCCTCACACGCATCGACGAGGGCGAAGGCCGGCTGCGCGACCTGGACCTGCTGCTGGACCTGTGCGACCAGATGGAGGGGCGCACGATCTGCGCCCTGGCCGATGCCGCTGCCTGGCCCGTACGTTACACCATCCTCCGCTTCCGCGAGGAGTTCGAGGCCAAATGCAAGCCCAGCCTGATCCCGACAGGCATCGATCTGGCCCCAACCAGCTAAACCCATGCGCTACGCCTCCTACCCTCCTTCGCTGAACGACCTGCTCTTCGAGGAGACAGTGCGGGCACTATTGCCTGACCTCGGAGAGGTAGGCCTGCGCATGAAAATCGACGAATTACCCAAATTTCTGGACCCGAACTTCGTCGAGCGGCGCATGAATCAGCTGCACCGCTACCGAGCTTGGGCCATGGCGGGCATGATTTTCGGTTTTCTGGCCATTGTGCTATTGCTGGTGGCAGCCATCTTCCGTATCGCCTTGCCCGACTACGTGCTCTTTCCCACCGCGCTTTTGTCGCTATCTGCTCCCTACTGGGGAGCCCGGTACGCCCGACTGGGCTATTTTCTCTATGCCTACCGAATGCTTAACCACTTTGTCTACGATCTGATCGTTTATAAAGACTACCGTCCGGCGCTCCATCAGTTGACGGACCAAACCTGAACGCACCATGCCCCGGATTACCATAGACGGCACGGTTTACGAATTCGAAGGGCGGCCGAAGTTGCTGCAGTTCTGTCTGGATCACGGCATCGAGCTGCCCCACTTTTGCTACCACCCGGCTCTGTCGATCCCGGCCAACTGCCGCCAGTGCCTGGTGGAGGTGGGTATGCCGGTCATCGACCGAGAAACCGGCAAGCCGAAACTCGACGAAAACGGCCAGCCCATCATCCAATTCTTGCCCAAACTGCAGACGAGCTGCTCGCTCGACATGGCCGACGGGATGGTCGTCAAAACACATCGCACCAGCGAGAAAGTGGCGCGCGCCCAACGCGACACGCTGGAATTTCTGCTGATCAACCACCCCCTCGACTGCCCAATCTGCGATCAGGCCGGTAAGTGCCCCCTCCAGATCCAGGCGTACAAGTACGGGCCAGAGGGATCTCGCTTTGAATTTCTCAAAGTGCACAAGCCCAAACGGGTGAAATTGGGCCCCCGCGTCATGCTCGACGCCGAACGGTGCATCAACTGCACCCGCTGCGTGCGTTTTACCGATGAGATTTCCAAGAGCCACCAACTCACCATCATCGAACGCGGTGTCAAGAACTATCCGATCACGCCGCCGGGCGTGACGTTCGACGACCCCTACTCCATGAACGTGATCGATCTGTGCCCGGTGGGTGCGCTGACCTCCATCGACGCCCGCTTCAAGGCGCGCCCCTGGGAGATGAGCGCCACCCCCTCCATCACGATCACGAACGCAAAAGGCTCCAACTGCTACTATTGGGTGCGCGACAACCTGATCGTTGAGATCACGGCACGCGCCAACGCGGCCGTCAACGACTACTGGCTACCCGACGAGGACCGGCTCGACTATCACCGCTTCAACGAAAACCGGCCGGACGGCCCCGAGGTGCGCCGCAACGGCCAACGCGTGCGCGTAAGCTGGAAAGAAGCCTACGACCGAGCGGCCGAACTGCTTGCAGGGATCGAAGGCCGCCACATCCTATTCCTGGGCTCGGCCTACGCGACCGTCGAAGACAACTACCTGCTTAAGCGGCTGGCCGAGGCCTTAGGAGCCGACACGCCCGTCTACATCCCCCACATCGAACCCGGCCACGGCGATGGCTGGCTTCGCACCGACGACCGCACCCCCAACGCGCAGGGCTGCCAGCGGCTGGGCATCCTGCCCGTCGACGAAGCGCTCGTGCGAAGCCGCCTCAAAAACGGCGAAATCCGGGCGGTGTACGTGCTCGAAGACGACCCGATCGGCTCCGGCCTCTTCACGGCCGAGACCCTGGCCGACATCCCCCTCATCCTGCACTACTACAACACGACCAACCAAACGCTGGCTGTAGCCGACGTGGCGCTCCCAGCCGCTACGGTGGTCGAGACCGTCGGCACCTACGTCAACTGCGACGGGCACGCCCAGCGCGTACGTCCGGCCAAAGCCATCCGCACAGTCAACCGCGTGCTGATGCAGGAAATCGGCAAAAGCCGTCTGGACCAGCACGGCACCCCTTACGATCGCTGGTACAACGAAAAGCATCAGGTGGACTGCAAGCCGAGCTGGGAAATCCTGCCTGAGGTAGCCGAACGGCTGGGCCATCCGCTGCGCTACAAAGGCCCGAAGTACATCATGCAGGAGATTGCCGAAACGATCCCGGCTTTTGCCGGGGCCACCTACGAAGCCATGGGCCTGGAGGGCGTCCGCCTTGCCGAAGTCGGCGCCGAAGTCTAAGGTGCTTCGCCTTAATGCAAAAAACCCCGTACGCCAGAAACGCACGGGGTTTTTTGCTCTTCAGGCTACCGGCAAGGAACAATGCTGCACCTATGGGCTCGGTACTGTTTCCAATTGCAGCAGGCGTTCGTAGGCCGGCAGCGTCAGAAATTCGATAAAGGAATCAGACAGCACCAGGTAGTCGAGCACTTCAGCCGCCTCACGATAATGGGCCATATCACGCCCGCCCAGTTTCGCCAGCTCTTCTTCGCGCACCTGTGCATACAGCTCGGGCGTGATGAGCTGGCCGTCATCCAGACGCGCTGCGCGATGGACCCATTGCCAGAGCTGCGCGCGGGCAATCTCGGCCGTGGCCGCGTCTTCCATCAGATTGAAGATGGCGGCCGCACCGTTGCCCGAAAACCACTGGTTCAGGTACTGCAACGCCACGCTCACGTTGTTGCGCAAGCCACCTTCGGTGATGCGTCCGCCCGGCACCCGGAAGTCAAGCAAATCGTCGGCCGTCACCTGAACGTCCTCACGCAGCCGGTCCTTCTGGTGCGGATGGTCGCCCAAATAACGGTTGAACACTTCCTCAGCCACCGGAACCAGATCGGGATGGGCCACCCAGGTACCATCGAAGCCCTGTCCGGCTTCCCGCTCCTTGTCCTTACGCACTTCAGCCAGGGCCCGTTCGTTGACCGTCGGATCCCGCCGCGAGGGAATGAAGGCGGCCATTCCGCCGATGGCATGGGCCCCACGCCGATGGCAGGTTTTCACCAGCAATTCCGTGTAAGCGTACATGAACGGCACGGTCATCGTCACCTGCGCCCGATCCGGGAAGATGGGCGCTGTCGCATGGAATTTTTTGATGCAACTGAAGATGTAATCCCAGCGCCCGGCATTTAGTCCGGCGGCATGATCCCGCAGTTCGTAGAGGATCTCCTCCATTTCCAACGCAGCCAGGATCGTCTCAATCAGCACGGTGGCCCGGATTGTTCCGCGCGGAATGCCCAGATAATCCTGCGCAAAATTGAATACGTCGTTCCATAGCCGCGCCTCCAGATGGCTTTCAAGCTTCGGCAGATAGAAATACGGTCCAGTTCCCCGTTCCAGCAATGCGTGGGCATTGTGGAAAAAGTACAAACCGAAGTCGAACAGCGAGGCGCTAACGGGCTCGCCGTCGATCCACACATGCCGCTCTTCCAGATGCCACCCGCGCGGCCGCACCAGCAGCGTGGCCAGCCGCTCTCCCAGCCGGTATACCTTCCCTTCCGGCGAAGTGTATGCCAGCGTGCGGCCTACGGCGTCGATCAGGTTCTGCTGACCACGCACCACGTTTTCCCAGGTGGGCGAGAGTGCATCCTCGAAGTCGGCCATAAAGACCCGCGCTCCGGAGTTCAGCGCATTGATCATCATCTTGCGATCCACCGGTCCAGTGATCTCCACCCGCCGATCTTGCAAATCGTCCGGACAGGGAGCCACTTTCCAATCCCCTTCACGAATGTACCGCGTATGCGGCAGAAAATCGGGGCATTCTCCGTTGAGCAGCCGCGTCCAGATTTCCTGACGGCGGGCCAGCAGTCCCTTACGCACCGCATTGAACTCGCGGTGCAATCCAGCCACGAAATCCAGCGCTTCGGAGGTCAGCACCTGTTCGGCTTCAGGCAGTCGCACACCTCGAATCTCAATGCCTTGCATGGGTCTCTCCCAAAAATGGTTGCCGGTTGCGCTGCTTTCAACTTATCATTTTCTCTTGACTTTGTCAATATATGAAATTAATTTTTATTAAGCGAAAAAAACCAATCCTAAGCATGGCGAAACGAAAGCCCGGACGCGCTCGCACCGGGGAACCGACCGGGGTGCGGGCTCTGGAACGCGGGTTGCGTCTGCTCGAAGAGCTGGGCTGCGGCGAAGCCATCTCGTTATCCGAACTGGCACGCCGCACCGAACTGACGCCGAGTACCACCTATCGGCTGCTGGAGACGTTGCGGCAACGGCACTTTGTCGACTGGGACGAACACTCCGGCCTCTGGCGCATCGGTCTACGGGCTTATCAGATTGGCCAGGCTTTCTGTCATCCGAACAGCCTCTCGTCGCTGGCGCTGGAGGCCATGCAGCGGCTGGTGGCCCGCGTCAACGAGACGGTCAACTTGGCGGTGCTCGACGGTGCCGAAGCCGTCTACATTCAGCAGGTCGAAAGCCGGCAGATGCTGCGCATGTTCACGCAGCTGGGCGCCCGCGTACCGCTGCACTGCACGGGGGTTGGGAAGGTGTTGCTGGCCTGGCGGCCGGAAGCAGAAGTGCGGCAGCTACTGGGTCCCGAGCCACTGGCGGCTTTCACACCGCACACGTTGACCCGGGTGGACGCCGTGCTGCAGGAGCTGGAGCGGGTGCGCCGGCTGGGTTACGCGATCGATCGTGAGGAACGAGAAATTGGCGTGCGTTGTCTGGCGGCACCGGTGCGCGACGCGACAGGACGGGTGGTGGCAGCGCTCAGCCTTTCGGCACCGGCCGTGCGACTTTCTGAGAGTCGCCTGGCCGAGCTGGCTCCGGTTGTGCTGGAGACCACCCGGGCGTTGTCGCTCCGGCTGGGCTGGCAGCCGGAGACGGAGCGGCTCCCGGCGGATCAGTCCAGGCCCATCTGAAAGCGGTCGCGCAGGCGTTGCACGTGCAGGGCCAGTGCGTTGCGAAGTTCGTAGACGTCTTCGTAGAGGCTATGGTATCGCTCGGTCGTCATATAAGGAGCCGTACGTAGTTCAGCGAGCGCCTCCAGCGCCCGGTTAGCCGTGCTTAGCGCATGGCGTGCGCACACGATATTACCGCCAAGCGTTTCGCGCTCGTAGCCTAGCAGGTGCCCTTCGGCCAGTTCCAGTGGAATTTGGGCCAGACTGGCGCAGAAGTGTACCAGCGCACTGGTCTTGAGCGTGCCGGGCAGCCGGTTGGCCCATTCCTGCACGGCGTCGGCTAGCTGACGCGCCTGCACCATCAACGTCCGGCAGGCTTCTGCTTCGGGGAGCAGCGTCTCCTCCTCTTCTCCGGAGCGGGCATCCCCTTCGGAAAACAAGCGCTCTTCGCGGGCCCGCAGCAGCCCGTCGATAGCCTCAGCGCTCCATCCGCGCTCTTCCAGAAAAGTCCAAAGGCGCGTCTTCCAGGCGCGCACCTGTTCGGAAGACGCGCCTTCGGGGTAGGGATCGTAGCGCGTAAACGCGAAATAGTCTTCCAGCAGGCGGTCGATTTGGCGTCGCCGCGCCCTTAGATAGGCTTCCCAGCGCTCCTCATCCCAGATTTCATCCTCCCACGGCGGCATCGGACACCACGGCACTTCAGGTTGAAGGTGCAGTGGCCTGTTGCCCAACGGTTTCCACCACAGCTTTCATCAGCCGGGTCAGGCGGGGTTCGGCCTCGGCCGCAGCAGCCAACACCGCTTCGAGCGACAGGGGCTCGAGCGCATCCGGGAAGCATTCGTCCGTGATGACCGAGATGGCCATCACGCGCAGGTTCATGTGCCGGGCCACGATCACCTCGGGAACCGTGCTCATCCCTACGGCATCGGCCCCAATAAGCCGCAGAAACCGGTATTCCGCCTTGGTTTCCAGATTGGGTCCCAGTACGGCCACGTACACCCCCTGTTGGAGCTTGATTCCCAGCGCCAGCGCTTTTTCTTCAGCCAAGCGGCGCAATTCCAGGTCGTAAGGTTCACTCATGTCGGGAAAGCGTGGACCCCAGTCGTCGATGTTGGGGCCTACCAGCGGATTCTGTCCCTGCAGGTTGATGTGGTCGGTAATCAGCATCAGATCGCCTCGACGAAACAGCGGGTTCATGCCACCGGCTGCGTTCGAGATAAAAAGGGTGTCGATTCCCAGCGTGGCCAGCACGCGCACCGGGAAGGTGACCTGACGGGGCGTGTATCCCTCGTACAGATGAAAGCGTCCCTGCAGGGCATAGACCGGAACGCCGCTCAGGTGGCCGACAATCAGCCGGCCGTGGTGCGACTCGACCGTCGAGAGCGGAAAGTGTGGGATGTTGTCGTAGGAAAGCGTAGCTTCGGCTTCAATCTCACGCGCCAGCTCACCCAGCCCGGTTCCCAGAATGATGCCCAGACGCGGCCGCAGCTGCGTGCGCTCGCGAATGTAGGCGGCCGCCTCTTCAACCTGACGGCGGTATGTTTCGACGTCGAACAGTAATTCCTGCATGGCTTTTCTTCAGTCCAGGTCCTTCAGGATACGGCGGATTTTTTCGAATTCTTCGTTCACCGGTCCGGATTGCTTCGGCTGGTTTTCTTGGGGGGCGTCCGGCGTTTGTGAAGCCGGAGGGGCGCCCACAATGCTCCGCACCGTCCACCCTTTGCGTTCGGTGGGTGACTGAGGTTCCGGAGTGGGCGATGGATCAGACGCGGTTGGCTCCTGCAGCGCTTCAGATTCCGCTTGGAACGTGGCGAAGCGCGGCACCATGGGGGGCGCTTCAGATTCCGGCTCGATTTCCTGCGCGGTTTCCTGCGGCTTGACCTTCTCAGCTGGTGCAGCAAGCAGCTCTGGAGCGGCTGAAGGCTCCGGTTCGGCAGGAGCTTCGGCCTGTACTTCGGCGGAAGCCGACTCCGGTGCGGTTTCGGGAACGGCCAATCCTTCCGAGGCCCGTGCCCGTTCTTCGAATTTTGCCAGCACCTCCATTTCTGCCCGCAGAAAGGCGCGCAGCCGGGCGATCAGTTCGTCGCGACGCTCCACCAGCTCGGCGATGCGCTGCTGCAGGTGGCGGCGCTCCTGCTCAGCCTGCCATCGGATCTCGTCTGCCCGCGTTCGGGCTTCTTCCAGAATGAGCCGTGCTTTTCGCTCAGCCTGTTCTATTGTCTGGCGGGCGTTCTCGCGGGCCGTTTCCAGCGCCTGCTGCAGCGCCTCCTCAATGCGCCGGTAATGTTCCAGCTTTTCTTCCAGCTCACGGATGCGTTCGGCCTGCCGGCGCTGTTCATCCAGCAGCTGCTGCCACTGCTCCGAGACGGTCTGCAGAAATGCTTGTACTTCAGTTACTTCGTAGCCGCGAAAGGCCCGCGTAAATTCCTGCTTGCGAATGTCCAGGGGCGTGAGTTTCATGAGGGCGTACCAGATGCGTCAGGGTTCGGTCAAAGATAGGAAAAAAAGCATGATTTCGCACCTCATGGCTCCAGACGCGGTCCGAATAGTGCACTTCCGATACGCACATGGGTGGCGCCTTCTTCGATGGCCACCTCAAAGTCGCCGCTCATGCCCATTGACAGGTAGCGTAGTTGCACGTGCGGATTATTGCGGCGATTGTAGGTCTCAGCCAGTCGACGCAGCAGCCGAAACTGGGGTCGCACCGTTTCCGGATCTTCGGCGGGCGCCGCCAGCGTCATGAGTCCCACAATCTCCAGATGTTCAAAAGGCGCCAGCGCATCCAGAAAGTCGTGGACGGCTTCAGGTTCGAGCCCGAATTTGGTGTGCTCGCCCGAGACGTTCACTTCCACGAAACACGGCAGCACGCGATCGGCCATGGCTGCCCGGCGTTCCAGTGTTTCAGCCAGCCGCAGGTTATCCAGACTGTGCAGCCAGTCGGCATGCGTTACCACATCTTTTGCCTTATTGCGCTGCAGATGGCCGATCATGTGCCAGGTGATCTCTCCTCCTTCGACGCGTCCGGGCAGCACGGCCGCCTTGGCTACCAGCTCTTGCACCCGGTTTTCACCAAAATGACGCAACCCGACCGCGTAGGCTGCCTGCACCACAGCAACCGGAAACGTTTTGGTCACGCCGATGAGCACTATTTCCTCCGGACTGCGTCCGGCACGCCGACAGGCGCGTTCGATCCGTTCCTGAATCCGAGCCAGCCGCTCCCGGATGGCAGGCACGTCCAGAACCTGCTGCTCGGCCATAGCTTTTCTGTTTTTGGAACCTCGAATGTTCAATGCCGGGGCAAAGGTTCCGCCGGCAGAAACCTGAAGGCTTATGCCGTGGTAGCCTAAGCGGTTTCTGCTGATGTGATGCAATCTGACAGGGATGGCAAAATTTGGAGCCGCTCCAGAGAACCAGCCCATCTGGTGGTACGAAACCGGCACCGAGGACATAACACTGGGCCTTCGCATGCAATTGCTCCATCGAGAGCAGACGCCCTATCAGCTCTTGGAAATCTATGAGCACCCCTTCTTCGGACGTGTGCTGGTGCTGGACGGCAACCTGCAGACCACCCAGGGCGACGAGTTCATCTATCACGAAATGCTCACACACGTCCCGCTGTTGGGCGCATTGCCGGCCAGCCTGGACGATGCCTCGGTGCTGATTATTGGCGGAGGGGATGGGGGCACGCTGCGCGAAGTGCTCCGCCATGACTGGGTTCGGCGTGTCGTCATGGTGGAAATCGACCAGGTGGTCATCGAGCGTAGCAAGGAATACCTGGGCTTTAACGGCAACTACGACGATCCCCGGGTTACGCTGATCATCGGCGACGCGGCACAGTACGTGGCCGAAGAAGCCACGCGTCGGCAGCCGTTCGATGCCATTCTGGTGGATTCCACCGATCCGGTAGGCCCGGGTGAGGTGCTTTTTACACCAGAATTCATCCGAAACGCCTGGGCTTGTTTGAAGTCGGGTGGTGTGTTTGCCCGCCACCTGTGCATGCCGCTATTTGACGGGCCGGTCGTGCGGGATGGGGTAGCCCGCCTGCGGCAGGTGTTTCCCCGGGTCGAGGTCTATCAGGCCACAATTTTTACCTACGTGGGGGCACAGATGGCGTTCGTGGCCTGTACCAAAGACGGCCATTCGGTGCGCGAGCCCCAGCGGTTACTGATGGGCCGCTACTACAATCCTGACGTGCACCGGGCCGCTTTTGCCTTGCCCACCTGGTGGGTGACCGAACTGATCAATGCCCCAACAGCCGAGGCCGGGCTGTGACCGGCGGCCAGATAGGCAAACAGAAAGGCCGGGCTTGTAGGCGCAGCGCTGCTTACAGGCTCTTGATTTCGCTAATCAACTTGATCAGCGAATCTTTGGCATCGCCAAAGAGCATGCGTGTGTTGGGCAGGTAGAACAGTTCGTTTTCGATGCCTGAGTAGCCTGGCCGCAGGCTGCGCTTAAGCACGAGCACAGTCTTGGCCTGATCGACGTTCAGGATCGGCATGCCGTAGATCGGGCTGTTTTTGTCGTAGCGGGCGGCCGGGTTCACTACGTCGTTGGCACCGATAACCAGCGCCACATCGGCCGTGGCAAATTCGTCATTGATTTCGTCCATTTCGTAAAGTTGGTTATAGGGCACGTTAGCCTCGGCCAGCAACACGTTCATGTGTCCGGGCATACGGCCGGCGACAGGATGGATGGCATACTTGACCTCTACGCCTCGTTCCTGCAGCAGATCGGCCAGCTCGCGCACCTGGTGCTGCGCCTGGGCCACAGCCATCCCGTAGCCAGGCACGACGATCACTTTGTTGGCATAGGCCAGCAGGATAGCGGCATCTTCGACCGTTGCTTCGTGGATGGTCTTGCCCTCGGCCGATGCCACGGCGGCACCGTCCCCTGCCTCGCCGCCAAAGCCGCCCAGCAGCACGTTCAGCAGCGAGCGGTTCATGGCCTCACACATGATCCGGGTCAGGATCAATCCGGAGGCACCCACCAGCGCACCGCTGACGATCAACGCCGTGTTGTCCAGCACGAAGCCGGTAGCGGCTGCGGCCAGTCCCGAATAGGAGTTCAGGAGCGAGACCACCACGGGCATATCGGCACCGCCGATTGGGATGACCAGCAGCACGCCCAGCACAAGCGACAGTCCGGAAAGCGCCACAATGCCCCATAAGACCGGATCAGCGACCGTCGGGAAAGCATCGGCACCGGCCACCACAAAGCCCATCGACACCAGGCCCCCCAGTGCTACCAGCAGCGTCAACAGCCGCATGCCCGGAAAGATGACCGGATTGCCCGTGATGTAGCCGCCCAGTTTGCCAAAGGCCACGAAACTACCGGAGAAGGTAACCAGACCGATCAGCACGCTGAGCACAACGGTAATGGCCTGTATGGCATCGAAAGGTACCTGCTCCACCGCCGGTAGCAGGGTAGCCAGCGCCCTCTCGGAATTTTCGGGAATCAGGTAGCGGGCCACTTCGGCCGTAGCCACCAGCGCCGAGGCCAGTCCGCCGAATCCATTGAAGGCAGCCACCAGTTCGGGCATGGCCGTCATCTCGACGCGCCGGGCCAGCACAGCCCCGATTGCGCCGCCGATAACCAGTCCGGCAATCAACTCAATGGGCGTTATAATCTTGTGCAGAAATAGGGTGGCCACGACGGCCAGCAACATACCGAAGGCGGCCAACTGGTTGCCGCCACGCGCCGTCTTGGGCGACTGCAGCCGCTTAAGCCCAAAGATGAATAGGGCCGCCGCTACCAGATACGTCAGGTCGATCAGTGTGGTCTTCATGGATGCTCCGATCGATCGCAGTATTCAGGATCCGTTCAGGAAACCGTGGCCGCTTCGGCTGCTTCTGCTTTGTCCGCCCGGGTGGGCGCTTGCTGCTCGCGCGTCTTGAACATCTGCAACATCCGATCGGTCACCAGAAAGCCGCCCACCACGTTGATGGTGGCCGCGATCAAGGCGACAAAGCCCAACCACTTCGACCAGGTCCCCCCCACCATACCGGCCACCACCAGTGCTCCGACGATCGTAATGCCGCTAATGGCGTTCGAACCGGACATAAGTGGCGTGTGCAGCGTCTGCGGCACTTTACTGATGACCTCGAACCCCACAAAGGCGGCCAGCACGAAAACGATCAGATTGTCCAGCATGGCTGTTGCTCGTGTTTTGGATCTGTCGTGAAACCTGCGGCTCAGGCGGTCAGCAGCGCCCGCACGCGCTCGTTGACTACTTCGCCGTTGTAGGTTACGCAGGTTCCTTTGAAAATCTCATCTTCAAAGTCAGGCTGAAAGCCTTCGGATGTGGCGAACTCCTGGATCATGGCCAGTAGTGTCCGGGCGTACATCTGGCTGGCATGCACCGGCATTTCGGCGGGCAGGTTCAACGGCCCGACGATTTGCACGCCGTTGTGCACGACCGTCTCGCCCGGCCGGGTCAGTACACAGTTGCCCCCGCTGGGCGCCGCCAGGTCGATGATCACCGAGCCGGGCTGCATGGCAGCCACCGCCTCTTCCGTGATCAGCACCGGGGCTCGCCGACCTGGCACCTGCGCTGTGGAAATCACCACATCCGAGCGCCCGATGTGCGGCACCAGCAACTGGGCCTGCTGCCGCTGCTTTTCCTCGGCCAGCGCCTTCGCATAGCCCGACACGTCCTGTGCGTCAGGCACCTCGAAAGGCAACTCTAAAAACGTGGCTCCTAGACTCTGCACTTCCTCCTTGACCGCGTCGCGGATGTCGTAGGCCGACACACGCGCACCCAGCCGTCGCGCTGTGGCAATCGCCTGCAGGCCGGCCACCCCTGCTCCCAGTACGAGCACGCTGGCCGGCCGCACCGTTCCGGCCGCCGTGGTCAGCAGCGGAAAAAACTTGGGCAACAGATTGGCGGCCATGAGTACGGCCTTATAGCCAGCCACAGCCGCCATTGCTGAAAGTGCGTCCATTTTCTGCGCCCGTGAAATGCGCGGCACCAGCTCCATGGCCAACGCCGTCACCCCCTGCCGGGCCAGCTTTTCGACAATTTCTGGGCGGTCGAGCGGGCTCAAGAACCCGATGTAGACGCTACCCGAACGCAACAGCGCGATCTCCTCCTCCGAAGGCGGCTGCACGTGGAGCACCAGATCAGATGCCCAGGCTTCCTCCCGGGTCACGATCTGCGCCCCGGCAGCTTCGTACTCCGCGTCGGTGATGAACGTACCGGCTCCTGCTCCCCGCTCCACCCGCACGCTCATCCCCTGTTGCGTGAGGCGTTTCACCACATCGGGCACCAGCGCAACCCGCCGCTCACCGGCGGCCGTTTCGGCCGGAACGCCAATCTGCAACGCCATAAGATCTGTCGGACGGCTGGTTAAAGCTGTATGGATAGAAAACGCAAGGCCGCACGCCTTTTTTCAGTCCGATGTAATAAACACCGAAAAAAAGCGTGCGGCAATGCCTTTTCGCAGGTTGACCAATGTATCACACAAAATCAACCGTATCTTTGCTCAAAATAGTCCATAAACGATATGAGGGCTTCGACGGCTTCAATCGGGCATGCGTTGTAGATCGATGCTCGTAATCCACCCACTGAACGATGACCCTTCAGTCCGATAAGGCCAGCCTGCTTGGCTTCTGCTACAAAGCGCTGCTCCAGCTCTTCGGTGGGCAACCGAAATGTCACGTTCATCTTCGAGCGCGATCCTGGCTCGGCCGTTCCCCGGTAGAAGTCGGTCCGATCGATGCGCTCGTAGAGCAGGGCTGCCTTGCGGTTGTTGATGGCCTCAATGGCCGGTAGTCCCCCCAGTCCTTCCAGCCAGCGCAGCACCTTTTCTACAAGGTAGACGGCAAAGACCGGCGGCGTGTTGAAAATCTTGCCTACGTGCGTGCCGTAGTCGAGCATGGTGGGCAGCGGCTGGTTGCGGCGCTGCAGAAACTCGTCCCGGATGAGTACCACGGTCACGCCCGCCGGTCCCACGTTTTTCTGTGCGCCCGCGTAGATCAATCCGTAGCGCTCCGGCGTGATGCGCCGGCTCAGAAAGTCGCTCGACGCGTCGCACACCAGCGGCACTTCGGCTTCAGGTTCCGTCTGAAACTGCGTGCCGTAGATCGTATTATTTGAGGTGAAGTGCAGGTAGGCCGCCTTCGGGTCCAAATCCCAGGTGGACGGATTCGGAATGTAGCTGAAATTGCGGTCCTCGCTGCTGGCGGCCACCCGGGCATTTCCAAGGAATTTCGCCTCTTTATAGGCTTTCTGGGCCCAAACGCCGGTAATCAGGTAGTCGGCCGAACCGTTCTTGGGCAAAAAGTTCAATGGGACCTGATGAAACTGGAGCGAGGCGCCGCCCTGCAGAAAGAGCACATGCCACTCTTCGCCCAGCCCCAGCAGCTTGCGCAGCAATGCCTTGGCCGACGCGTCGATTTCTGCATATTCGGGCGAGCGGTGGCTGATCTCCAGAATGGACGTGCCCAGATTGCGGAAAACAGGTAGTTCCTCTTTGACTTCCAGCAAAACCGGCTCGGGCAGCACGGCCGGGCCAGCTGAGAAGTTATAAACCCGACCGCTTGCCGTTCGAAAGACCGGGGTCTGAAGGGCTTCAGGTTGCGTCATGGCTGTTACTCCGGTTTTGAAGTTTCCAGGGGGATCAGTGAAACGGCCAGGACGTCCGGGAGTGCCGCAATGCGCTGCACGACCGCCTCGTCGGGACGTCCGTCAAACCGAATGCGCGCGCAGGCCGCGCGCGCACCAGCAAAAATCAGGTTCTCCATTTCCTGCACGTTCCAGTTAGCACGGCGCACCTCGTCGAGCACCGAGGCCAGCACACCGACCTTGTCCAGATGGCGTACGGTCAGCAGATGCGTGGCTGGCGAATGCACTTCGAGGTTGACGCAGTTAGGCGCATGGCCCGTCTCCAGATAGGTTTTGATGATGCGCACGACTTCATCGGCAATGGCCTGCTGCGCCTGCTGCGTTGAAGCACCGATATGATGCGTAAAGTACACCTGGGGATGTCCCGATAGCGGGTGCGCAAACGAACCCGACTGGGCGGCGGGCTCGCCTTCCATCACATCGAGCGCGGCCCGGATGCCCCGATGCTCAAGTGCCCAGACCAGCGCTTCCTCATCGACCAGTGAACTCCGACTGGTGTTGATAAAGTAGGCGCCCGGTTTCATTGCCTCAAAGAAAGCCTGGTTGGCCAGATGGCGTGTCTCCGGCGTAGCAGCCAGATGAATCGTCACAATGTCGGCTTCGGCGGCTACCTCCAGCGGGCTGTTTTTGCGGACGACACCCAACGCATGCGCCAGCTCGTCGGTCAGCGAGCGACTCCAGGCCACCACAGGCATCTCGAAGGCATGGGCGCGGCGGACGACCTCACGGCCAATGTGTCCCAATCCGATCACGCCCAGCGTCCGGCCCTTAAGCCCCCTTCCCTTGCTGTAGGCCGCCTTGTTCCAACGGCCCGCGCGGGCGTCCAGCACATTTTCCGGAATGAAGCGATCCAGGGCCAGTATCAGGCCAAAGGTGAGTTCGGCCACAGCCACTGCATTTTTGCCGGGGCAGTTGGCCACGAAGATACCCCGATCCGAAGCGGCGGCCACGTCGATCGTATCGTAGCCGGCGCCGGCCCGGATGATCAGTTCCAGCGCTGGTGCGGCGGCCATCATGTCGGCCGTTACGCGCGTGGAGCGCACGACAAGCATCTCTGGGTTTAAATTAGAAAGCGCTTCCGATAAGGCTCCTTCTTTAAGTTCAGGACGGACGTGCACAGTCAGCCCCAACTTCCGAAGCGCTTCCAGACAGCGATCTTCCAGTTTATCGGCCAGAAGTACCTGCATGGCTGTTTCCTCCATTTTCAGTCAAATACGTGAATGAGCAAACCGCTGCGCAGCTTGGGCTCGAACCAGGTCGACTTGGGCGGCATCAGCAGCCCGGCATCGGAGACGGCCACCAGCTCTTCGATGCTGGTCGGATACATGGCAATGGCCAGCGCTGCCTCACCGCGATCAACCATTTCTTTTAACGCACCCAACCCTCGAATCCCTCCCACAAAGTCCAGATTGGGATCGGTGCGAGGATCGGTGATGCCCAGAATGGGCTCTAGAATGTGCTCGTTCAGCCGAGCGACGTCCAGCTGATCGGCCACCGTGTCCCGCTGCGTGGGGGGGAGCGCTACACGGTGCCAGCTACCATCCAGGTACAGCGTGACGGTGCCTTTTCGTGGGGGCGTGGGATCCGATACGTTTCGTTCTACCTTCATCCGTGCCGCCAGCGCCTGCAAGAATGCTTCCGACGGCATAGGTAGCCGGCGCACCACCCGGTGGTATGGCAAAATCTGAAGCTGACTCATGGGAAAAAGCACGGCTGGGAAAATTTCATACTCGACCAACCCCTCGCGTGCCGGTTCCTGCTGGCGAAGCACTGCAGCTGCCCGGGCCGCTGCCGCACACCGGTGGTGGCCATCGGCCACGTAGAGGCGCTGTACCTTCTGGAACGCTTCCAGCAACGCGGACGGATCTTCGACCTTCCAGACCGTGTGGCGCACGCCATCGTCCGCCACAAAGTCATAGAGCGGTGCCCCCGCTGCAATACGGGCGACCTGTTCGTCGATAGCTGATTGGTTCGGGTACGTTAGCATGACAGGCTCGGCATGCGCCCGCTGCTCCAGGATGTGTCGGGTCCGATCGGCTTCTTTATCAGGACGCGTTTTTTCGTGGCGTACGATCCGTCCATCTTCGTAGGCTGCCACGGGCACGCAGCCAAAAACCCCGGTCTGCACATGGTTGCCCATCTGTTGCCGGTAGACGTAGAGCGCTGGCTCCGGATCCTGCACAAAGACCCAGCTTTCCCGAAAGCGCCGCAGGTTTTCGGCACCTTTCGCATAAACGGCCTTATCGTGCTCGTCGGTGCCCTCCGGCAGATCAATTTCGGGACGAATTACATGGAGGAAGCTCCAGGGCTTACCGGCAGCCAGTTGCCGGGCCTCTTTGGTATTGATCACGTCGTAAGGCGGCGAGGCCACCTCAGCGGCCTTCTCCGGAACCGGCCGCACTGCGCGAAAAGGATACAGCAGCGACATGGACTCTATTTGTTTTCGTTCTCGCTGATGAAATTAGAAATACACTTTTTGAAAGTCGTGCGAATCATGAGGTGCGGCCCACAAGGTCTTGGGAAACCTCGTGGGCGATGCCCACGTTAAAGGGTGCGACGCTACAGCGCGGGGTGGAGCAGCTGGTAGCTCGTCGGGCTCATAACCCGAAGGTCGCGGGTTCGAATCCCGCCCCCGCTACTACGAAGGCGCCCGGTCATTTACGACCGGGCGCCTTTTTATTGCGTGTTCGCCATTCGTTTTTCACCGGTCCCGTCTTAAATCTTCTGCACGATGGCCGATTCTACGGGAAACGACAACCCCCGTGTGCCCTAACCAACCGTTTAGTGCTATGTATACCCTAAGACTGTTTGTGGCACTTTCGCTGCTGTTGGCTTCCGCCTTCACGCTGTTTCCTGAAACGGAAACGGAGGTCACCCCCCTCCAACAGCTCTTTCTGATCAAAGAGCTGAAGCCCGGCATTGCGCGCATCGGCGTAATCTGGGACAAAAACGCGGCCAAGCGCGACGAAGTTTTGCCGCAGTTGCAGCGTGCCTCGGCGACCACCGGCATTAAAGTGGTGGTGGGCGAGGTGGCCAGCCTGCAGGAAGTGGCGCCACAATTTCGTATGCTACTTCGGGATCATCAGGTCGAAGCGATCTGGATTCTGGAAGAAGCAGGGCTGCTCGGTCAGGCAGCGGCCCGAAGCTTCCTGATCAAAAGCGCCACCCAAGCAGGCATGCCGGTCTTTGCGCCGTCTGAGACCTGGCTGAAAGAGGGTGCCTGCGTCACCTGGCGTAAAGATGCCAACGGCATCCGGCTGGTGGTGAACAAGGCCGTGGCCGAGGCGATGGGTATTACGATCCCAGCCAAGTACCAGGATCGCACGGCATTCCTGGCCATGAACTGAAAAGTTCCACCAGAAGCAATTATCCGTCATGGAACAGCTGCGAACCCATTCACTACGGGCACTGCTGACCCGAATGCGTCTGAGCCAGCGGTTTTTGCTGCTGCTGGGCGGGCTGGCGGCGCTTACCTTTGTGGCCTTCTTTGTATATGGCCAGTACAGCCTTCGTGTAACCAAAAATGAATTCGCCCAGCGCGGACACCTTCTGGCGCAGACGCTGGCCAGTCAGAACAGCCTGGCGCTGCTTATGCAAGATGAAGAAGGGCTCCATCAGGCGCTGGAGCAGACAACGGCCTCGGACTATGCCGTCGCCGGTGCCTTCTTCAATCAGCACGACAGCGTGGTGGCTGCGCAGCATCTGGAATCGCTGCGTTCGGAAGACCTGGCACCCCCATCCGACACGACTGCCGAAGCGCGCCTGCGTTGGACCAAAACGCGGGCGGGCGTTCCGGTACTGGTAGCCCAGGCGCCCGTCACACTTGGCGATGGTCAGCAACTTGGCCACGTGTTGGTAGCCGTGCCTGCCCAAGCCGTTCAGGTGCAGCAGCGCACTGGCTTTTGGCTGTCGATGCTGATCGCAGCTTTCATCACGCTGGTTGCCTGGATCAGCCTGGTCGTCGTCCAGCGCACCGTAGTCCGTCCGGTCGATCAGTTGCGTCAGGCCGCGCAGGCTGTCGAGCGAGGTGATCTGAGTATACGGGTCCACATTGAGCAGCAGGACGAAATCGGCCAGTTGGCGGCTTCCTTCAATGCCATGGTTGAGGCCAGCCAGCGCAACATGGAGGCGCTGCGCGAGCAGCAGGAAGCTGCCGAAGCCGCCCGCAATCAGGCCGAAACCCTACGCCGTCAGGCCGAAGAAACCAGCCATCGCTTGCAAGAACGCTTCCGACAGATCTCGCAGGTGATCGCGGCCGTCACGCGAGGGGATCTCACCCATCGACTGGAAGTGCCCGACGATGACGAGGTGAGCACCCTCATGCGCCAGATCAACCAGATGATCGAAGACCTGACGGCGCTCGTGCGTGAGATCTATGCCACCGGCAACGCTCTGGCCGAGGTTGCGCACAGCGTCTCGACCTCGGCGGAGGAAATGTCGGCCGGTGCCAGCAGCCAAGCGCAGCAGACCATGGAGGTGGCCACGGCTATCGAGGAAATGACGCAGACGATTGCCGCCTCCTCGAAAAGCGCACACGAGGCCAACCGTATGGCACAGCGGGCCTCAGACCTGGCCGCCAGCGGCGAAGAGATCTTTCGCAAAACCACCGAGGGCATGCATCGCATCGCTACCATCGTCAAAGATTCCACGCAGAAGGTTACAGCCCTTGGTGATTCCAGCGCCCAAATCGGCGAAATCATTCAGGTAATCAGCAGCATTGCCGACCAGACGAACCTGCTGGCGCTGAATGCCGCCATCGAAGCAGCCCGCGCTGGGGAGCAGGGACGTGGCTTTGCTGTGGTGGCCGACGAAGTGCGCAAGCTGGCCGAACGCACCACCAGCGCCACCAAGGAAATCGAGCAGATGATTATCCGGATTCAGCAGAATACGAAAGAAGTTGTCGACTCGATGACGAAAGGCAATGCCGAGGTCGAAGCCGGTCTGAAACTGGCCGATGAGGCCTCGCATGCCTTCGGCGAAATCCTTCAGGCCATCGATCAGATGGTGCTGATGATCAACCAGATCGCCTCGGCCAGCGAGCAGCAGTCGGCTACGAGTAGCCAGATTTCGCAGAGTGTCGAAGAGATCTCGTCGGTGGCCAACGAAGTATCCCGGGCCACTTCCGAACTGGCTGCCACGGCCAACGTGCTGAACCAGCACGTGCAGCAGATGCGTCAGCTCATCGAACGCTTCCGCTTTCGGCGAGAAGGTGCCGCTGCCTCGAATCAGGCCGTAGCCGTAACGACCGGAGACGGGTTGTAACGACATGGGGAAAAGGTTACTGCAGGGCTGCCTGATCTGGGCAGCCCTGCAGCATTTTAATGCCAGACCTGATGAACAACCCAGGCGACGCCGATTCCCAGCGTCGCCCCGGCCAGTACGTCAGTTGGATAGTGCACTCCCTTCCAGATGCGCCCGACAGCCACACTTGTAGCCCATACGTAGGCAGGCACGATCACATAGGTTCGAGCTACTTCCAGACTCCAGGCCGTCGCCAGCGTAAAGGCCAGTGCGGCGTGCCCTGACGGAAATGCATGAGACGTGGGCGGATCGCCACGAGGCGAAATATCATTCCAGGCCTCAAACGGCCGGTCTCGCCGGATTAGCGTTTTCAGTCCGATCACCAGCATAGTCGTGGCTGCCGTGCTCAGCGTGATGCGCGCGGCTGCCGGCCGCTCCAGCCGATCTGTCAGCACGCCACCCCATGCCATCGCCGTCAGCCCAGCAAACATCGGATAGGCCGTGGCATCGACCGCCCTGAAGTAAGCCGAGGCGACAGGGCTGTCCCAGCGATATGCCATGCAGAGCAGCTGCAAGTCCAACGCTGGGCGATCACAAGCTGTTTGCGCCTGCGCGCCGGCCGTGATCAGAGCGGCCAGCACAAGCCCCGACCACAGGCCACCTTGCCTCATTCCTCCAGATATACTTCGTCCATCTCGGCCCGGCTGCGCGGCGGCTGCATACCCATCGCCTCCTTGATCTGGCGACGCATCTCCTCCTGCAGTTCCGGATGCTCTTTCAACCAGGCCTTGGCCGCTTCACGACCCTGTCCAATGCGCTCCTCGCCGTAAGCGTACCAGGAACCACTTTTCTGGATGATGTTGTACTCGACGGCCAGATCGACCAGCTCACCCAGCACCGAAATGCCCTCCCCGTAGATGATGTCAAATTCGGCCTCCCGGAACGGCGGGGCGACCTTGTTCTTGACGATCTTTACCTTCGTACGATTACCTACCACCTCGGAGCCCTCCTTGATCGTTCCGATCCGGCGGATGTCCATGCGCACCGAGGCATAGAACTTCAGGGCCAGTCCGCCCGTGGTCGTCTCGGGGTTACCGTACATCACCCCGATCTTCTGGCGCAACTGGTTGATGAAGATGAGTACGGTGCGCGTGCGGTTGATCGTGCCAGTGAGCTTACGCAGCGCCTGGCTCATCAGGCGGGCCTGCAGGCCGACATGGCTGTCGCCCATGTCACCCTGAATTTCAGCCTGCGGCACAAGCGCCGCCACCGAGTCGACCACGATCACGTCGAGCGCACCGCTTCGCACGAGCGTGTCACAGATGTTTAGCGCCTGCTCCCCCGTGTCCGGCTGGGACACCAGCAGGTTGTCCAGGTCAACGCCCAGGTTGGCCGCGTAGCGGGCATCGAAGGCGTGCTCGGCGTCAATGAACGCGCAGGCACCGCCTAACTTCTGCGCCTCGGCCATGATGTGCAGGGCCAGCGTCGTCTTCCCCGACGACTCTGGTCCGTAAATCTCGATGATCCGCCCTCGGGGGACTCCGCCCACGCCAAGCGCCGCATCCAGCGCCAGCGATCCGGTGGGGATTACGTCCACCGAAATGGCCGGCGCATCACCCAGGCGCATAATCGCGCCTTTACCATACTGTTTTTCAATGTGTTTGACCGCCAGCTCCAGGGCCTTTGCCTTTGCCGAATCCTGCATCGCCATGATTGCTGTGCTTAATCGGACGTCTGTTGTAAAGTAGAAAATTTTCGATCACCTGCCAAGATCTAAAATTACCGTGACACCGGTTTGTCACCCATACTGCGAAGCAGTTTTCGTGACCTTTTGTTGAAGCAGGTGAAGGCGCAAAAGATCCAAGGCCGCTGCCGTTGCCCGTTGTTTGAAGCGCCGCCGTTCATCTGGCAGATAGTAGCGCCGCGCAAACGCCACGTGGGCATCGGCCAGCCCAATCCAGACGGTGCCAACCGGTTTGTCAGGCGTGCCTCCGGTCGGTCCGGCAATCCCGGTCGTCGCGAGTGCCACCTGTGCGCCGAGCCGCTCGCGTACGCCCTGCGCCATCTGAATGGCCACGGCTTCGCTGACAGCTCCTTCGCGGCCCAGCACTTCGGGATCAACGCCCAGCACTTCCACCTTTACCGTGTTATCGTAGGCCACCACTCCGCCCCGAAAGTACGTAGAAGCGCCGCTGACGTTGGTGATGCAGTCGGCTAGGTGGCCCCCCGTACAGCTTTCGGCCACGGCTACGGTAGCCCTCAGCTCCTGGAGCAAGCGCCCCACCACAACCTCCAGCGTTTCCTCATCAAAGCCCACGAACCGCTCCCCGATCCGTTCCAAAAGGAACGATTCCAGCGCTGCCAGTCGTTCCTGAGCTACTTTAGTCGTTGGAGCTTTCACAGTCAGGCGTAGGCGCACGCCATAGGGTCCGGGCAGATAGGCCAGTCGGGTGCTTTCATCGAGCAGCGATGCCACCCCAGCCAGTTGCTGCTGCAGGTCCGATTCGCCGATGCCCGCTGTGATCAGCATGCGCTGCAGAAGGATCGGCCGTCCGGGCCGCTGCTCCAGACGCGGCAGCACTGTTTGCCGCATCATTACTTGCAGCTCATGCGGCACGCCGGGCAGCACCGCCACAATCCCCGCTTCATCTTCCAGCCACAGGCCTGGCGCCGTGCCTACCGGATTGGGGATCGGCTCGAAGCCCTCGGGCACAAGTGCCTGCACGCGGTTGCGCTCGGGCATGGCACGCCCCCGGCGTTTGAAGTAAGCTTCGATCTGGGCCAGCAGCTCCGGGCGTAGCTGCAGCGGTCGGTTCAGGCAGTCGGCCAGCGCTTGACGCGTCCGGTCGTCGTGCGTGGGGCCCAACCCGCCGCACAGGATCACCACCTCAGCTTGGGCCCGTGCCCGCCGAAGGGCCTGGCAGATAGCCTCCGGATCGTCACCGACCGCTTCCATACGCACCACGGCAATCCCCTGCCCTGTCAATTCGGCACCCAGCCAGGCTGCGTTTGTGTTCACCGTGGTGCCCGAAAGCAACTCGTCGCCGATGGTCAGCAAAATGGCTTTCATCGGTCTATTCGCTGTGCGCTTCCGACCAGCCGTACGGGTCTGCCCGCCAGTCTTCCAGAACAGCCATTGCGTGTTTGTCGAGCAGTCCGTGTTCCCAGGCCACTTCCAGCAAAGCAGACAGGTTCGTTAGCGTATGCAGCGGAATTTCAGCCTGGGCAAAGCGCATCTCGGCCTCAGGCAGGTTATAACTAAAAATAGCAAGCACGGCAAGTACGTGGGCATCGGCTGCTATCAGCGCTTCGGCGGCTGCTACCGACGAGCTGCCCGTGGAGATCAGGTCTTCGATCAGCACCACCTGTTGCCCTGGCTCCAGTCGCCCTTCGATTTGACGCCCTTGCCCGTGTGCTTTTGGCCGGGCACGCACGTACACCATGGGCAGCTCCAATCGGTCGGCCAGCCAGGCGGCATGCGGGATGCCAGCCGTGGCCGTGCCAGCAATCACCTCGGGTTCCAGCTCCCAAAACCTGATGATTTGGCGAAACCCTTCAGTTACCGTGCGGCGAAGGTGGGGATAGCTGATGAGCAAGCGGTTGTCGCAATAGATGGGGGCTTTCAGGCCGGAGGTCCAGGTAAACGGCCGATCTGGCGAAAACGAAACGGCGCCGATCGTTAGCAGCGCCGTAGCCACTTGTCGCGATAGCGCTTCTTCAGGTGTCATGGCGATACACGATGGTCTGTTTCCACACTCCCTGCGCGTACCAGAGTCCGGTCAGTACCGTCAGGGCCACCAGTCCTATCAGTAGCAATAACGGCAAAGGCCCCTCCAGAATCTGCTCTGCATAACGGCCTAACGCGCCAGGAAGGCGACGGAGCACCAGCAACATCAGCATCCCCATCAAAAAGACCAGCTGCACGGTGGTTTTTGTTTTTGCCATGGGAAGTGTCCGCAGGCTCCGGCCCCGTGCTTCGACCCAGGTGCGCAATCCGGTTACCAGAAGATCGCGGGCCGCGATGATCCCAACGGCCCACCAGGGTACCTGCTCCGGCAGCAAAACGGCCAGGCATATAAAAGTGCCCAGCACGAGCACCTTGTCAGCAAAAGGATCCAGAAACTGCCCCAGCCGCGAGCGCGCCCGAAAGCTCCGGGCCAGCTTGCCATCCAGGTAGTCCGAAATGGCAGCGGCCACAAAAAGCCCCAGCGCAGCCAGCTGGCCAGTGAACGTCCCGCTGAGCAGTAGCACCAGCAGGACCGGCGTCAGCGCAATGCGGGCAATGGTCAGGGCATTAGGCAAATGGCGCATAACGGCGACGAATCCCGATCGCTGCTCCTCGTAGTAAGATACAAATCCGATGCAAAAACCAGTTTGTGCACGAACGTTCACTCCGGCATCAGGTTCATGTAGCTTTACCGAAGACATACCGGCTGACATTCTGGCGCACCATCTTGCCCGGCACTGTTCTTGATTGAAGACCTGCGCGGCATCTGCGTGGTGCAATTTGTCGGACCTTAAAAATCAGTGTGGTGAACAATGGGCAAGATTATTGGCATCGACCTGGGCACGACGAACTCGGTGGTGGCCGTCATGGAAGGCGGCGAGCCCAAGGTGATCATCAACGCAGAAGGCTCGCGGGTGACACCCTCGGTGGTGGCCTTCACGGCGGACGGTGAACGCCTCGTCGGCGCCCCAGCCAAGCGACAGGCCATTACGAACCCGAAGAACACGATCTTCTCGATCAAGCGCTTTATGGGGCGCTTCTACGACGAGGTGACCGAGGAAATCTCGATGGTGCCCTACAAGGTCGTTCGGGGTGAGAACAACACGGTCCGCGTCGAGGTCGAGGTTGGCGGCGAAAAGCGGCTCTACACGCCCCAAGAAATCTCGGCCATGATTCTGCAGAAGCTGAAACAGACGGCCGAGGAATACCTGGGCGAGCTCGTGACCGAGGCGGTCATCACGGTGCCGGCTTACTTCAACGACGCGCAGCGGAAGGCCACGAAGGAAGCCGGCGAAATCGCTGGCCTGAAGGTGCGCCGGATCCTCAACGAGCCGACCGCTGCGGCCCTGGCCTACGGATTGGACAAGAAAGAAAAAGAACTCAAAATCGCTGTCTACGACCTCGGGGGTGGTACCTATGACATTTCGATTCTGGAGTTGGGCGATGGCGTCTTTGAGGTGAAAGCCACGAACGGCGACACGCACCTGGGCGGCGACAACTTCGACCAACGGTTGATTGATTACATTGCCGACGAGTTCAAGAAGCAAGAAGGCATCGATTTGCGGAAAGATCCCATGGCGCTGCAGCGGCTCAAGGAGGCAGCCGAAAAGGCCAAGATTGAGCTGTCCAGCGCCATGAAGACTACGGTCAACCTGCCGTTCATCACGGCGACGGCCGAAGGGCCCAAGCATCTGGTCATGGAAATCACGCGCGCCAAGTTTGAGCAGTTGATCGAAGATCTGGTGGCGCGCACGATCCCGCCCATGGAACAGGCCCTCAAGGATGCCAAGCTCCGCAAGGAAGATATTGACGAAGTCATCCTTGTCGGCGGGTCGACGCGGATCCCGCTGGTGCAGCGGACCGTCGAGGAATTCTTTGGCAAGAAAGCCAACAAGTCGGTCAATCCTGACGAAGTGGTTGCCGTTGGTGCGGCCATCCAGGCCGGCGTCCTCTCGGGCGAAGTGCAGGATGTGCTCCTGCTGGACGTGACGCCGTTGAACCTGGGTATCGAAACGCTCGGCGGGGTGATGACCGTGCTGATTCCGGCCAACACGACAATCCCGACGCGCAAGAGTGAGATCTTCACGACTGCGTCGGACAACCAGACCTCGGTCGAGATCCACGTCCTGCAGGGCAACCGCGAAATGGCGGCCGACAACCGGAGCCTCGGGCGGTTCATCCTCGACGGCATTCCGCCTGCGCCGCGTGGAGTGCCACAGATCGAAGTAACCTTCGACATCGACGCCAACGGTATCCTGCACGTGTCGGCACGCGACAAAGCCACCGGCAAGGAGCAGTCGATCCGCATCGAAGCCTCCAGCGGTCTGACGCCGGAGGAAATCGAGCGAATGCGTGAAGAGGCGCGCCGGCATGCCGCTGAGGACCGGAAACGGCGCGAACAGGTCGAGAAGCTCAACCAGGCCGACTCGCTTATCTACATGACTGAAAAGAACCTGCGCGAGTATGGCAACAAACTGCCAGCCGATAAGCGGGCGAAGATCGAGTCGGCGCTCGAGCGCCTGAAGGAAGTGCATAAGGCGCGCAACTTCGACGAGCTCGACTCGGCGATCGCCCAGCTCAACCAGGCCTGGAATGAGGCCAGCCAGGACCTCTATCGGGCTCAGCAGGCAGCCGGCGCACAGACGTCCGATGGCGCCTCGGCGCAGACCGACTCCGGTGGTGTCCGTGAAGCGGACTATGAGGTAATCGACGAGGACGACAAAGACAAGCAGTAAGCGGGCCGTGGCAGACCATGCGAACGCGCGCTTACTTTGACATAGATGGTGTGTGCGGGCCCCGGTGGTGCAGACTGCCGGGGCTTTTGTTTTGAGCACCCCGTCTTGGATCTCGGCGTCACGGGCTGTCGATAACTCCATGGCCCTCCACAGGCCCTTCGCGGCAGCTCCTCCTAAAGGGGGCGGTGCCTACGTGTGTTTCAGCGCCAATGCTTTCCGCTTCCCACTTCCTTCCAGAGAGAGGGTTAGGAGGAGGATACTCCCGTTACTTTCTGGCCACGTTACGCGGGACTGCTGGCGTTAGCGAGGGTACCATCAGTCCGCCGGTAGCCGGAAAAGTCGTCGGGCATTTTCCGTGGTAATCCGGGCCACCTCTTTCAGCGACACACCTTTGACTTCGGCCAGCTTTTCGGCCACGTAGCGCACATAGGCCGGCTCGTTGCGCCTGCCACGATGCGGCATGGGTGCCAGAAACGGGGCGTCTGTTTCGAGCACCATCTGTTCCAGTGGTAGCGTGCGCACCAGTTCAGCCAGTCCGCTTTTTTTGAAAGTCAAAATGCCACCGATGCCCAGCAAAAAACCCAGCTCAGCGGCCGCCTCGGCCACCCAGGCCGGTCCGGTAAAACAGTGAAAAATGCCACGCAGTCGTTCAGGATGTGCACTGGTTGCCCGCTCCTCTCTAAGAATGCGTACCAGGTCTTCCGAGGCTTCTCGGTTGTGTAAAATCAGCGGTAGATCCTTTTCGATGGCCAATCGGATATGTTTCCGGAAGAAAGATTGCTGCTGTTCATCAAACGAGCGATCCCAATAGTAGTCCAGTCCATTTTCACCGATAGCTACCACCCTGGGGTCCTCACAGAGACGAACGATCTCCTCGAAGTCGACTTCGGTGGCCGTGCGCGTTTCCGAGGGATGCAGCGCTGCCATGGCATACACGCCCGGATAGCGGTCGCAGAGCGCCAGCGCCCGATGCACCGAGGGCACGTCAATAGCTGGCAGCACCATGGCCACCACGCCGGCCTCCTGGGCACGGGCTACTACCTCGTCGCGATCTTTGTCAAATGCTTCCAGGTACAGATGGACATGCGTGTCGATCAGTGTAACCATAGTGCGTTGTGCCTGGCTGATAGCAGGTTTTGCGCGTACGCGCAGCCCCGTCTTAGGATCAGGATTTGACACACCTTTGACAGGCGCTTCAAATGCCGGAAGCGGAATGGGTTGTCATGCGTTCGAATCTTTGTAACTTGTAGCATTGCTCCTTCGGCACCCACCCGCTGACCAACGTGTTGTCCACGCGTCGTCTGGGATTGTGCCTGTTGCCACTGGTGACGCTGGTGGCTTTGTGGCCAATCGGTCGGATGCTTCACGACAGCTGGGAGCTGATCCGACTGACGGGCCAGGTGCCCGAGGTCCCCCCCAGTGGCTTCGACTGGGTGCACTGGGTATCGGAGGAAGGACGCATTGTGGCAGGCTATGTCTTCCCCAGCGGTCCGGCTGCCCATGCTGGCATACGCGAGGGGGACGTATTCTACCTGCTGGATTTCCAGCAATTCTTCAACCTGAAGGATCTCAAACAGACGATCGACGGTCTGCCGCCCGGCAGCGTTCACACCTATGCGCTGTTTCGGGACGGCAACTACCTGGAGGTGCGCGTGCGCTTTACACGCTACCCTACGTTTCTCTATCCCCTTTCGCCCACGCTCTGGCGGTTTTCGCTCTGGGGGTTTACACTTGGTGCCTTTGTGCACGTGCTGGCACTGCTCATGCTGTTTCCGCTGGCCCGCCACGGCCGTCGCGCGCGCCTTTCGCTGCTGCTCATCGGCGTTTCGGCACTCTGGTTTTTCAGCAACCTGGGCCGTCTGCTACAGGTGACTTTCCTGGGACCGCCTTATCCCGGCGGGCTACCGGATCGGCTGTTTCAATTGCTGACGTTTACCGGGCTGGTCGGCTGGATAGGCTTTCCCACACTGCTATTGCAGCAGATCGTGCATGATCTGCGCCTGAACCATCCGGCCTTCTATCACCGCATCGGGTATCTGCCGCCGCTGGTGCTGGCCCTGGCTGTGGTGTTGACCACCTTCTGGCCCGGCACCCTTCCGTTTACGCTGGAAGCTTTGATCACGCCGATTCTGTTTTACGTTTGCTGCTACGTAGGGCTGGCCGCTGGCCTAATTCTGCTGCTTCGCAACGGTCGGAGCACCACTTCCGAGAGCTGGAACCGTTCGGGCAGCTGGCTGACGCTGGCTTTCTCGGTGCTGCTGGGTCTTTCAGTGCTGGATATCGTGCCCCTTTTCGGACTGGTTACCGACAGCATAGTAGGCTGGGTCATCGTCAGTGCCCAGCTTCTTGCGCTTGCTCCGATTGGACTGATCTCGCTGGCCACGCTCAAACTGGGCAAGGTGGATCTGGTGTTGGAGCGCACGCTCATATACGGCACCGTGTTGGGTGCCATCTTTCTGTCCTTTGTCGGTGGCATGTCGCTGATGGAACCCCTGCTGGTCCGGGTGAACACCCCCTGGCAGGTGGTGGGCGGCTTATATGTAGTGGTCCTGCTTGTGCTTTTTGAGCGGTTGGCCCGCTGGCTGCGCCGCGAACTGCCCGCTTTCTTTTCGACAGAGCGCCAGCGCACGCGCCAGTTGCTCAGTCACTTCCAGGAGCAGATGGCCCAGCTTCTCAGCTTCGAGACGCTGGCGCAACGGACGGTCGAAGTCGTGGCCGAGGCGTTTCGGGTGCGCTCCGTGCGCATCTTTTTCCGTCCGGACGAATCGTTGCCCTGGTTTTCGGCCGCCTACCATCCGGAGCCTCCATATCTGACCGAACGCATCGTGGAGGCAATCTGGCCGTACTTTCAAGAAGGCCACATCTGGGCCCGCAATTCCGAACTCAGCCAAACCCGTTTACCTCAAGAACTACAGGCCCTCCTTGAAAACCGACATGTGGCCTTGATCATCCCCATCCTTGCCAAACACCGTCCGCTGGGACTGCTTGCCCTGGGCCCTCGACGCAATCGTCACGAATTTTACAACCTGGAAGACCTGGACCTGCTGCGCATACTCGGCGGCCAACTGGCGCTGGCTATCGAACGCCTCTACCTGGTCGAACGTGAACGGGCCCTGATCCGTCAGAATGCCGAAGCCCAACTGGTCGCCCTGCGCGCTCAGATCAATCCGCACTTTCTGTTCAATGCCCTCAACACAATTGCCGCGCTGATCAACGAGCATCCGGAAAAGGCCGAAGCCGTGGTCGAGCACTTGGCCGCGATTTTCCGCCACACCCTGAACACGGGCAGCCGGTCGTTCGTCTCGCTGGCTGAAGAGCTGCAACTCGTGCAGCACTATCTGGAAATCGAGCAGGCGCGCTTCGGGGACAAGCTATCGGTCGCCATCGAATTGCCCGCCGAACTGGACACGTTTCCCGTTCCGGCGTTTGCGGTGCAGACCTTGGCTGAAAATGCCGTCAAACACGGCCTGGAGAAACTACGCACCGGCGGTGCCATTCAGATCCGAGCCCGACGCCTCGACGATGGCCTGGTTGAAATCCTGGTGGCCGACACCGGGGTGGGCATCCCATGGCTCTGGGAGCAGAACGGGCAGCCCGCCGAAGGCCCTATGCCCTTTTTTGGGCTGGGTTTGCGCAACGTCCTCGCCCGGCTGGAACAACTCTACGGACGCCGCGATCTGCTTCGTTTCGAAAGCGCGCCAGGCCAGGGCACCCGTGTGCGCCTGCTGCTTCCGTCGGTTCCTCAACCCGAACCGACCGCGCCTGAGAACTAAATCCTTCGAAATGCCATGCTCCGCATTTTGATTGTAGACGACGAACCACCGGCCCGACGCCGCCTGCGCAAACTGCTCGAGCCACTGCAAGCTTCCGGCCGGGTGGCGCTCATTGAGGAGGCAGCCGACGGCATCGAGGCCCTCGCAAAACTACAGCAGCAGACGTTCGATCTGTTGCTGCTCGACGTGCGCATGCCCGAGCTGGACGGCTTCGAGGTGCTTGAGCGTATCGATCCGAATCGGCGGCCGTTTGTCGTCTTTACGACGGCCCACGACGACTACGCGCTGAAAGCGTTCGAGGCGCATGCCATCGACTATCTCCTCAAACCGATCAACCAGCATCGCCTGCTGGAAGCCGTCGCCCGCGTCGAGCAATTGCAGACCACCGCCCAGCTTCGGGAGCAGGAAGAACGCCTGTCCAAACTGCTGGATTGGCTCGAAGCACAACAGCAACAGGCAATGCCTGGCGTCGGACCTGCAACATCGTATCTTGAACAACTCTCGGTCGCCTATCGCGACCGCATCCTAATCATTCCCGTCACCCGACTGGTCTCCGCCGAAATCCATGACGGCATTACACGGCTGTATGTGCTGGAGGAAGAACCCGGGTCGCCGCCACGGTTGCGCCAGCACGTGGTCAGCTACACGCTGGATCAACTGGAAGCCCGCCTGAATCCGCGCGATTTTATGCGGGTGCATCGCTCGGCAATCATCCAGCTCCGACATATTCGGGAGTTGATCCCCTGGTTCAGCGGCCGCTACAAAGTGAAGCTGACCGGAGACCACGAAATCATTGCCAGCCGCGAACGGTCCAAACTCCTTAAAGAACGGCTTATACTCTGAACGATGCTGCAACGCCTACCCATGCTGCTATTTCTGATTGGCCTGGTGCGGACCCCGGCCGCCCAGCCAATCGATACGCTTCGCGTACAACTGTTCACGGGGGTTCAGCCCGACGTGGTGGTCGTCGAGCCTACCGCCCCGGCCCAGATTTATACGGAAGATTTCGCGCATCCCCTGCTGCGTCTGCCTGCCGGCGCCATGCTGCTGGTGGATCGCCGCGGCAATGAACTGCGTTTGCGTACGTCTGAGGGGACAATCTACGCCCGTTGGATCCGCATCTATCCAGAAACCGGCGGACATCTGCGCCTGACCGCCCGGCGCTCCGGCCAGGCATCCGGTCCGTTCACCTATCCCGGTTGGATCCGGATTGCACCCAATCCTGCCGGCCTGCAGGTCGTCAATCACGTCGCCCTCGAAGACTACGTGGCAGCTGTGGTGGCCCGCGAGCACAATTTCGACGACCTGGAAAGCACCAGAGCGCTGGCCGTGGCCATCCGCACCTATACGCTGCGTCGTTTGCAAACGAGCGATACGCTGCTGGATCACGCAGCCCACCAGATGTACGAAGGCATCGATCGGGTCACACCGCTTATCCGCAAAGCCGTGGAACAGACGCGAGGCGAAGTGCTGACCTATCAGGGCGAATTGATCGAAGCGGTCTATTTTGCTGCCAGCGGCGGACACACTGCCAGTAACGAAGACGTATGGAATGGAACCCCAGAACCCTACCTGCGTGGCCGGCCAGATCCGTACGACAGCAATGCCCCCTTCCAACACTGGGAAGCTACCATCCCGCGGAAGCGTCTGTTGGATCTTCTTTCGGAGAAATACGGCGCCCGTATTACCGGCTTTCGCATCGGCACACGCAGCCCAGATGGCCGCGTCGCCACAATCGAGCTGCTTCGCGAACGTGGCGATCCGCTGACGATCCGCGCCAACGAATTTCGGCTCCTGCTCAACGCGCACTTCGGCCGCCACACGCTGCGCAGCACCTTTTTCACCGTTCAACGCCGAGACGAAACCTATTATTTTGAAGGGAAAGGCTTTGGACACGGCGTAGGACTCAGCCAGTACGGTGCGCTCGAAATGTCCCGTCAGGGATATTCGTACCGCGACATTCTGGCGTTCTATTATCCAGACACCGAGCTGCATCTGTACGAGGCCGGTGCCCTGCTGGCCGCCGGTTCGTCCCCAGAGCCTGAGCGGTCCGAAGACTTTACGCCCCCACCGGCGCGCACCCCTGCCGCTTCGCCTGCGGCACCTACTCCGGCTGCCGCCAATGCAACGCGCTCCGTGGCAGCAGTGGGATGGAGCGCTGCGCCTGTTCAGACTGTCGAACGTTCCACCCGTCGTCAGATCGGCTGGTAGCATGCGACGTGTTCTGTTATGGCTTGCGCTGGGCCTGAGCCTGTGGCTCCGGTATGCCCTGGCGCAGGAGCGCCCGTTGCCGCGCTTTCGTGCGCAGCAGGACAGCCTCACTGTCTTCCAGCTGCCGCCCGTGCTGGTCGAAGCTACCCGCGGGTTTACGGCCCCCTGGGGCGAAGCGCTGCCCCTGCTTACGCTGGAGCGTCGGCCGCCCGAGGTGCAATTTCGTCCGGCGTTGACGCTAACCGAAACGTTGCAAGAACTTCCTGGCCTCTGGCTCAACGATCGTCAGAACTATGCGCTGGGCGAGCGGCTGCTTGTGCGCAGCGCCGGCTGGCAGGCTGCTTTCGGGGTACGCGGTGTGCAGGTCGTGCTCGATGGGATCCCACTGACCCTGCCCGACGGCCAGGCCGTTCTTGATCCGGTTGATCCTGCTTTCGTCCGCCGCGCCGAACTGCTACGCGGCCCAGCTGCGCTGTTCTGGGGCAACGGTAGTGAGGGCGCGCTGGTGCTTTCGACCTGGCCCGAGCCCCTTCGAACCAGCCTGCGCCTTCGTCTGCTGGGCGGCAGCCACGACCTGAGGCGCCTGGACGGCGAGGCCATGCTACGCCTTGGGTCGCACGCGCTGGCCTTCCACGCCTCGCACCTGGATCAGCAAGGCTACCGGCTCCACAGCCAGACTCGCCTGAGCCGCTTTGGCCTGCAGGCGGGCTTTCGGGTGGATGCCCGCACGCGCCTGCGGGTCACGCTGGCCGGTTCCTGGCTGGATGCCCGGCATCCGGGCGCCCTAACGGCCGAAGAAATGGCCCACGATCCACGCCAGGCCAGTGCCCGCTACGTAGCCACCAATGCCGGCAAGGAAAGTCAGCAGGGGCAGCTCGGCGCAACCTTTGTCCACCAGTTACCCGCAGGATGGCTTACGTTTACCACCTTTGCCCAGATACGCCATCTGGACAATCCACTGCCCTTTGCCTACATCCGCCTGGAGCGCCAGGTGGCCGGAATGCGCACAAGCTGGACGCACGAGCTCGGCCGCTGGCGCACCGGCCTCGGACTCGACGTCACGCTGCAAGACGACGACCGCCAGAACTTTCCCAATGCAAGCGGTCGGCCTGGCACGACCCGCCTGCTTGACCAGCGCGAGCGCGTTGGCGAGCTGGCGTTGTTCGGACTGGCGCGCTATGCATTCACACCGCACTTGCAGGCACTGACCGGCCTTCGCCTAAGCTACCTGCACTTCGCGCTGACCGACAACCTGCTCACCAACGGCGACCAGTCCGGCCGTCGCACGTTTAGCATCTGGACACCCACGCTGGGTGTGGTTTACCAGCTGGCGTCCGGCCTGCAGCTTTTTGCCACGCTGGGCACAGCTTTCGAGTCGCCTACCACAACCGAACTGGTCAACCGCTCGGACGGCCGGGGCGGCTTCAATCCAGAGCTGGAACCACAGTACCTCTACGGCATCGAGCTGGGCAGCCGCCACCAGGGAAGCACCGTGCAGGCCGATCTGACGCTGTTCTACCAGTGGGTACGCGGCCGCATCATCCCCTTCCAGCTCGAAGGCGATGGCCGCACCTTCTATCGCAACGCCGGGCGCACCCGCCAGTACGGGATCGAACTCTGGCTGCAGGCGCGACTGGCGCCGATGCTACAGGCACGGCTGGCCTACACGGGCGCCCACTATCGGTTCGAGGAAGCCGCGCTTCGGGGCAAGCGCCTGCCCGGCCTACCCGAACAACGCCTCGCGCTCACGCTGCAATACCGGAGCGGACCGCTCTGGCTGGAGATGACCGGCACCGCCGTGGGTCCCTGCTATGCCGACGATACCAACACCGTGCGCGTGGACGGCTACGTCACGCTGGACGTCACGCTGGGACTGGCGCGCTCGCTGCTGCCCGGGTTCGACGTGCAGCCGTTTGTCTCTGTGCAGAACGTGCTGGACCGTCGCTACGTGGGGTCCGTCGTGGTCAATGCCGCTGCTGGCCGCTATTTCGAACCCGCCGCCGGCCGTAGCGTTCGCTTCGGGCTGAACCTGGGTATCCCCTAAACCATGCGTAAGAAGGAAAAGATACAGGCGGGCGTCCTATCCGTGCGTCAGCAAAATGGCCATATCGAAGTGCTGCTGGTCACCTCGCGCGCGGTAGGCCGCTGGATCCTACCCAAGGGTAATGTTAAACGGAATCAGACACCCACCGAAGCAGCCCGCCAGGAGGCCTACGAGGAGGCCGGCATCCGCGGACGCATCGATCCGGAGCCACTGGGTCGCTACCTGCACGGCCGCCCCGGCGATCAGCGCTGGGTGGAAGTTTATCTGATGACGGTCGAAGAAGAACTGGACGACTGGCCCGAGCGGCCTGAGCGCACCCGACGCTGGATGCCGCTGGACGAAGCCCGGCAGGTGGTTTACGAAGACGGGCTCCGGGCCCTGCTGGACCGTCTGCCCGATGAACTGGCACGCCGTCGCCAGGGGCGAAAGCTAAGTCCCCGTGCTTCGCGTCTGCTGGTGGTCTTGTTGCTATTGGCCTCGCTGGCCCTGGCCTTAGGCGGTACGTACTATCTGGCGCGGTTGCTTGCCCGCCCCGAAGTCCAGCAGCGCCTGCAGGAACTGGAACGCCAGGAACATCCCACCCCCTCGGCCAACGCTGCTCGTTTTTAACAGCCCTTCACAGCAGAATTCACGCGAGCCAAACGTGGCCGTCTGGCATGCGTTGTAGTTTCCGGGAGCCTTTTTGCAGCAGGAAAACAATCGGTTAAGCGCTCATGAGCCAGCCTCAGGAAAAATATCGGGTCACGATTGCCTACGGAGACGGGATCGGTCCGGAAATCATGCGGGCCACGCTGACCGTGCTCGAAGCGGCCGGGGCTCCGCTGGAATACGATGTCATTGAAATTGGCGAAAAGGTCTATCGTCAGGGCATTACGTCCGGCATTCCCGACGAAGCCTGGGAGGTGCTGCGCCGCAACCGGGTCTTTCTAAAAGCTCCGATTACCACGCCGCAGGGCGGCGGCTACAAGAGCCTGAACGTAACGATCCGCAAGGCGCTAGGGCTGTTTGCCAACATCCGCCCCACCAAGTCGCTGCACCCTTACGTCGAGACGCCCTATCCCAACATCGACCTGGTGATTGTCCGCGAAAACGAAGAAGATCTATACGCGGCCATCGAGCACCGGCAGACCACCGAGGTGGCGCAGGCGCTCAAGCTGGTCACGCGCCCGGGCAGCGAGGGCATCATCCGCTATGCGTTCGAATATGCCCGCGCCTACGGCCGTCGGAAGGTCACCTGCATGTCGAAAGACAACATCCTGAAGCTGACCGACGGCCTGTTCCACAAAATCTTCGATGAGATCGCCGCCGAATACCCGGACATCGAAGCCGAGCACCGGATCATCGACATCGGCGCGGCGCTTGTGGCCGCCCGACCGGAGACGCTCGATGTGATCGTCACCCTGAACCTTTACGGTGACATCCTTTCGGATATTGCCGCGCAGGTAGCCGGTTCGGTGGGGTTGGGCGGCTCGGCCAACGTGGGCACGCACGCGGCCATGTTCGAGGCCATCCACGGCTCGGCCCCCGACATTGCCGGCAAGGACATCGCCAACCCGTCGGGCCTGCTCAACGCCGCCGTCATGATGCTGGTGCATCTGGGGTTGGCCGAGATCGCTTCCCGGATCGAAAACGCCTGGCTACGCACGATCGAGGACGGCATCCACACGGCCGACATCTACCGTCCAGGCAAAAGCAAAAAGAAAGTCGGCACCCAGGCTTTCGCCGAGGCCGTCATCGCCCGACTGGGCCAGGAGCCGCAGCACTTGAAGCCGGTGCATTTCCGCAAGCCGGGCGTCTCCGTCGAAATTCGTCCCACGCCACGCCAGCCCAAGCAACTCGTGGGCGTGGACGTGTTCATCGACTGGGACGAGGCCGGACGCGATCCAAACGTGCTGGGACGGCAGCTTGAAGCCCTGGCCGGGGAGGCCTTCCGCCTGCGCGTGATCACCAACCGGGGCGTGAAGGTCTATCCCGGCGGCCTGCCCGAGACGTTCTGCACGGACCACTGGCGCTGCCGCTTTGTGGCGGCCGAAGAAGGCGGCACGGTCACCCCAATGCAAATCATAGAACTGCTGCGCCGCATTCACGAGGCCGGTCTGGATTTCATCAAGACCGAGCACCTATACACGTTCGACGGGCAGCTTGGCTTTTCGCTGGCCCAGGCGGAGTAAGACGCAGGCTGGCATTAGGTCTTTCGCAGCAGCGCAAGGGCGCGGTCCGGATAGTCCGTGATCAGGCCGTCCACGCCCAGACGCAGCAGGCGTTGCATGTCGCGTACGCGGTTGACGGTCCAGGGAATCAGGCGCATGCCGTAGGCATGGACCTCGGCTACAAGCTTCACCGAGACCAGGCGGTAATCGGGGCCATAGACGTCCGGCACGAACCCCAGCCGCTCCAGTTGTTCTGCCAGCGGCTGACGATCGTGGCGCTCCACCAGCAGCGACAGCGCCAGCTCCGGAAACAGTCGTCGGGCCACCTGCAGCACGCGCACGTCGAACGACATCAGGGTCGTCCGTGCCGTCACGCCGCAGGCCGCCACGACCGCCTGCACCCGCCCCACAAACGTTTCCGGATCGGGCTGATATTTCCCCTCCCACTCTGGCCGCGACTTGACTTCAATGCTGTAGCGCACGGGTGAACGACCCAACTCGGCCGCGTACGCTTCGGCCCAGCGCAGCACCTCCTCCAGCCGGGGTTTGGGGGCGGGCACCGGATCCTGGTGCGGAAAGCGCGGATGCCGGCGGCTGCCACAATCGAAGCGGGCAATCTCCTCGTAGGTCATCCGATACAAGTTGTAGCGCCGAAAAAGCTGCACGGGACGCCCGGACGGCTCCCGGCACAACGTGGCGGAAAACCAGGGCTCGTGCGATACTACCACCGTGCCGTCGCCCGCAATCACCACGTCCATCTCCAGCGAGGTAACGCCCAGTTCGATAGCCCGGGCAAAAGCCGGCCATGTGTTCTCTGGACGCAGTCCGCGGGCGCCCCGATGTCCCTGAATGTCTGGCTGCGCCCGCGTTTCTGTGAAGCCCGTCAGCATTGCGCACAAATACAAATTTATCCTTTCCAAAATCAGAAAATGAGAACTTTTTTCATCTTATGCGTTCGCTCTGTTAGGTCTTTTTTTCCTATTTTAAAGTGTTTCATGGGGAAAGTACCTGTCACGATCCACAGTTTTTACTGAACGAATATTAATCACATTATAGCAGAAATGGAAGCAGAAAAATCTCGCATTATTCCCATCAATATTGAGGAAGAGCTAAAATCCTCCTACATCGACTATTCCATGTCGGTGATTGTGGGCCGGGCGTTGCCGGACATACGCGACGGGCTCAAACCGGTTCATCGCCGCGTGCTCTACGGCATGTATGAACTCGGCCTGACCTCCAGCGCCCCTTACAAGAAAAGCGCCCGTATCGTCGGCGAGGTGCTTGGTAAGTACCACCCGCACGGCGATGCAGCCGTTTACGATACGATGGTGCGCATGGCCCAGGATTTTGCCATGCGCTATCCGCTGGTCGACGGCCAGGGCAACTTTGGCTCGATCGATGGCGACAACCCTGCGGCCATGCGCTACACAGAAGCGCGCCTAACGCGCCTGGCCGAAGAAATGCTGCGGGACATCGATAAGGACACCGTCGATTTTCAGGACAATTTCGATGGCTCTCTAAAGGAACCCGTCGTACTACCGGCCGCCCTGCCCAATCTGATCGTCAACGGTGCCGACGGTATCGCCGTGGGCATGGCCACCAAGATCCCGCCCCATAACCTGGGCGAGACCGTCGATGCACTCGTAGCCATGATCGACAACCCGGACATCTCGCTGGACGAGCTGCTAAAATATCTGCCGGCGCCGGACTTCCCCACAGGCGGCATCATCTACGGCTACAGCGGCGTCAGGGAAGCCTACGCCACCGGCCGCGGCCGCATCGTGATCCGTGCACGCATCCATGAAGAGGAGATCCGGCCGGGTCGCATGGCGCTCGTCATCACGGAAATCCCCTATCAGGTCAACAAAAGCAGCCTGATCGAGAAGATTGCGCATCTGGTGCGAGAGCGCCGCATTGATGGCATCACAGACATTCGAGACGAAAGCGACCGCGAAGGCCTGCGCGTCGTCCTGGAGATGCGCAAAGATGCTGTGCCGCTGGTGGTGCAGAATCAGCTCTACAAGTACACCCCCTGCCAGCAGACCTTCGGCGTGAACATGGTGGCGCTGGTGAACGGCCGGCCACGCACGCTCACGCTCAAAGAACTAATGCGTCACTACCTGGATCACCGGCATGAAGTGGTGACGCGGCGCACCCGCTTCGAGCTGCGCAAGGCTGAGGAGCGCGCGCACATCCTGGAAGGACTCAAGATCGCACTCGACCACCTCGACATCGTTATCAACATCATTCGCTATTCGGCCGATCCGGACGAAGCGCGCCAGCGCCTCATGGAGGGCGTACTGCCTGAACGGCTCACTCCGGAACAGCGTGAGCGGCTGGGATTGCCCGTTGCGCAGACTTCCCACTTTACGCTTACCGAGGCGCAGGCCAATGCAATCCTCGCGCTGCGACTGAGCCGCCTGACCGGCCTCGAGCGCCAGAAGCTTGAAGAAGAATACCGGGCGCTGCTACAGGAAATTGAACGCCTACGAAGCATCCTGGCCAGCGAACTACTGCGCTGGCAGATTATCCGAGAAGAACTGCTCGAACTGAAGCAAAAATACGCCGACGCGCGACGTACGGAGATCGACTACGCGGGAGGCGGCGACTTTGCCATCGAGGACCTGATCGAAGACGAACAGGTGGTGGTTACGCTGTCGCACCAGGGTCTGATTAAACGCACCCCGGTGCACATCTACCGGCAGCAGGGCCGCGGCGGCGTGGGCATGAAAGCCAGCAGCATGCGTGAAGACGACTACATCGAACACCTGTTCGCCTGCAAAAACCACGATTACCTGCTTTTTTTCACGGACCACGGCCGTTGCTACTGGCTGCGCGTCTACGACATTCCGGAGGGCAGCCGTACCAGCCTCGGCCGCTCCATTCGTAACCTGATCCAGATCGCGCCCGACGACCGCGTGCGCGCCGTGCTGAACCTTCGCAAAGAAGATTTTGAAAATCCAGAATTCCTGCGGGCGCATTATGTATTGATGGCCACCCGACAGGGCCTCGTCAAGAAAACGGAACTGGAAGCCTTCAGCCGTCCGCGGGCCGACGGTATTATTGCCATGGCCTTTGCCGAGGGCGACGAGCTCATCGAAGCGGTGCTGACCGACGGCCGAGCGCACGTACTGCTGGCCTCCTCGGGCGGACGCGTCGTGCGCTTCGACGAAGCAGACGTGCGGCCAATGGGCCGCAATACGCGCGGCGTGCGCGGCATTGCGCTGGAGCCTGGCGAACAGGTCGTGGGCATGGTGGCTGTCGCGCCCGAGGCTGCTCCCTGCATCCTGTCGATCAGCGCCAAAGGCTACGGCAAGCGCACACCGCTGGCAGAGTATCCCGTCCACCGGCGGGGCGGCAAGGGCGTCTGGACCATGAAGATCACACCACGCACGGGCCAGCTCATTGCCATTAAGGCCGTGCAGGACACCGACGACCTGATGATCATCACGCAGCATGGCCTGATGATCCGCATTCACGTAGCCGACATCAGCCGCATGGGTCGGCACACCCAGGGCGTCCGACTGATTCAGCTTAAGCCCGGCGATGCCATTGCCGACGTGACGCGCCTGGTCACCGAAGCCCAGGAAGACGAGGCGGCTGCTGCGCCAACCCTCGCCTGATCCTGCAGGTTTGCTACCAACCCCAAGCGGCGTCGCCAGGGGAGGCGGCGCCGTTTTTTTGCCGCAACCCGTCCAAACCAGCCTCACGGCTGCGCCGAAACGAAAAAGGCCAGCTCCGGATGGAGCCGGCCTCAGCCAGCGCTGTTCTCGAACCGTGCTCAAGAGGTGGGCTGTTGACGCGCCACATACTCCAGGGCCCGGCGCAACCGACGAATCCCTTCGTCAATCTCAGCTTCCGTGATAATCAACGGCGGACGGAAACGGATCGAGCGCTCGCCACAACTTAGCAGGATGACGCCTTCCTCAAGGCTACGCTGGCGCACGGCATCTCTGAAGGCCGAAGTAGGTAGATCAAAGGCGCACATGAGCCCGCGCCCACGCACATTCGTCATGAACGGCAATGCCTCAGCCATTTCCTCCAGCCGGCGTAGCAGGTAGGCACCCATGCGGGCGGCCCTTTCCACCAGATGATCTTCTTCAATGATCTCCAGGATCTTATCGAAGCGAACCATGTCGGCCAGGTTGCCGCCCCAAGTGGAGTTCAGCCGGCTCGACACATGGAAGACGTTGTCTTCCACCTCGTCCAGTCGCCGACCGGCCAGAATGCCGCACACCTGCGTCTTTTTGCCAAAAGCGATGATGTCAGGCTGCACGCCAAGCGCCTGGTGCGCCCAGAAGGCACCCGTGATGCCAACGCCCGTCTGCACTTCATCAAAGATCAGCAATGCATCGTTTTCGTCGGCCAGCTCCCGGAGCGCCTTCAGAAACTCGGGCCGGAAGTGGTTGTCGCCGCCTTCGGCCTGAATGGGCTCGATGATGATGCAGGCGATGTCGTCTTTATACTCGTAGAAGTACTGCTTGGCCTGACGGATGGCCAGCTGTTCCAGTTCGATCGTACGCTCCAGGTTTTTCTCGGTAAGCGGGAATGTGAGTTTCGGGTTGATGACGCGTGGCCAGTCGAACTTCGGAAAGTACTGCGTTTTGCGCGGATCAAAGGTGTTCGTTAGCGAAAGCGTATAGCCGGAGCGGCCGTGGAACGCCTGGTCGAAGTGCAGCACGCGATGTCCTACTTCGCGGCAGTAGCCCTTCCGGAAGTTTTTACGCACCTTCCAGTCGAAGGCCGCCTTGAGCGCATTCTCCACGGCCAGCGCCCCGCCGTCGATGAAAAAGGCATAAGGCAGGTAATCTGGAATGCCCACCCGCTCGAAGGTCTGGACGAAGCGGGCCATGTGCACCGTATAGATGTCCGAGTTTGTCACCTTGTTCAGAGCAGCTTCCATCAGGCGTTTTTTAAAATCCTCGTCCCCAAGCATTTTGGGATGGTTCATGCCGACGGCACTGGAGGCAAAAAAGCCGAAAAAGTCGATCAATTCGCGGCCGGTGAGCTGATCGTACAGGTGCACCCCCTGACTCCGCTCCATGTCGAGCACGATTGGCAACCCGTCGGTCAACAGGTGACGAGCCAGAATAGGCCGTACCATTTCCGGAGTAATCTGCTGCAGGATCATGGGCTCCATAAAGCACTCCCTTCCGTTTTCCACGACGTTGTTTTTTGCAAAATACGAAAACCGAAACATCCAGACGGGCGCGTAAAGCCGGAAAAACTTGAAAGATCAACGAAAGCAGCATCGGGCCTGCGCCATGACCCAATGGGATCATTTCAAATGCTGCCGGGTAGCCTCTTTCCGATTTGGATGGGTTGTACTTTTCCGGAAATACAGACCATGGCCCAGCAGCATACCGAGTCGTCACGTCGTCGTTTCCTTCCAGGCGAGATCGAGCTGAAGCGCGTGCCCAAGGAGCCGCTTTTTCCCGAGGGGGACGGTGGTTTCTTCGAGCTTCCTGTAATCGATCCACCGCCAGTGACGAACGAGCGGGGACGGCGTCCCACCTGGCTCCGGGCCAAACTGCCCTATGGACCCACCTACCGGCGCGTGCTGGACATTGTCGAGACGCACCGGCTGCATACGGTCTGCCAGAGTGCCCGTTGCCCGAACATGGGCGAGTGCTGGACGGCCGGCACTGCTACGTTCATGATTCTCGGGAATGTCTGCACGCGCTCGTGCGGCTTCTGTGCGGTCAAGACTGGCCGCCCAGATCCGGTCGACCTGGACGAACCGCGTCGCGTGGCCGAAGCGGTACGCCTAATGGGCATCCGGCATGCCGTGGTCACCTCGGTCGATCGCGATGACCTGGAAGACGGGGGCGCCTCGCTGTTTGCTGAAACGATTCGCCAGATCCGGGTGCTGAACCCAGGCGTGACCGTAGAGGTGCTGATCCCAGACTTTCAGGGCAACTGGAACGCCCTGCAACGGGTGCTCGACGAACGCCCGGACATCCTCAACCACAACATCGAGACCGTCCCGCGCCTGTATCGCCGCGTGCGGCCTCAGGCCCGCTACGAGCGCTCGCTGGAGCTACTCTGGCGGGCCAAGCAGGCAGGCCTCCGCACCAAGAGCGGGATCATGGTGGGGCTGGGCGAGACCAAGGAAGAAGTGCTGGCTGTGATGGATGACTTTGCCCGCATTCAACTCGACATCATGACGATCGGCCAGTACCTGCAACCCACCCGCATGCACCTACCCGTCGAAGAATTCGTGCACCCGGACGTATTCCGCTGGTACAAAGAAATGGGCGAAGCCAAGGGGATCGGCCACGTCGAAAGCGGCCCCCTGGTACGTTCCTCCTACCACGCCGAGCGTCACGTGTAACCTGCCGGCTCAGCGCTTTTGGGACCGATTGTTCGTCCGGGGCTCGGCGTCCGGCTCCAGTCGGTCCACCAGCGCTTGCCACCGGGCTGGATCGAGCAGAACGGCCACAGCCTTTCCCTGTCGCTGCACGATCACCGGCCCCTGCGCCAGCCGCTGTTTTAATGCTTCCGTTGCCTGCAGGCGAATCCGAGAAATAGCTATGGCCTCCGCCGATGCCACATGCATGCGCCTCATCATTCCCGTTCAATAACTGCTGGCGTTAACGCAAACCTATTACGCCCGACCAATCAATTTTTGCCACCCGTTACCAGTTTATTACGCCCTATCTGCTGCACTTGGTTTATCTTGTTACAGGTTGTCATCATAAAGCAGACACCACCTGCCATGAAACGCAACGTCGGCACCATCGACCGAGTCCTCCGCATCGTCATCGCGCTGATAATTGGCGTGCTGCTGATCACTGGGCAATTTGGGGGTGCGGTGGCCGTCATGCTGGGCATTGTGGCCTTGATCCTGCTGGTCACCGGGCTGGCTGGAAGCTGCCCGCTATACGCCACGCTCGGCTTTTCTACCTGCCCCCGGAAGGCCGGCGGTTAGCGTCACTCCATACTCTCCCCAAAAAACCGGGGCGCACACAGGGTGCGCCCCTTCAGGTTAGGCAGAGGCATGCCTCTGATTTCTGGAGGTCATCCCATCCGGAAGAGGGACTGAAATTTCATGGCCATCGGGAGCGAGCCACTCACCTTGAGCTTGCCCATCATCATGAGTGACATGGGGTTGGCCTCGCCATTGTTGATCTTGAGCCAGTTTTCGGCGGAGGTGGTGACAGTGACCGTCGGGCTTTCGTGTTTGCCCTCTTTAATCTCTAGCGTCCCATCTTTGATCACCATGTAGTATTCGCCTCCACCTTCGCCGGTCAGGTTAAGCTGCACGACGCCCTCGACGCCGGCGGCCTGATCGGCCAGAAACCGTTCTTTGTAGGATGCGAGCACTTCGGGGATACTGGTGTACTTTGGCATGGCTGTTTGCGGGTTTGGTAAGCGATTTTCTTACGCGATATTGAAGAAATCGGCGCCGAACACTCCTGCAGCTGCCAACGCCTCGATTTCGTCTGAAGTAAACCCTGCTTCCTGCAGCACCTCTCGGATATGCGCGCCCAAGGGCGGGCCGGTATGCCGGTAGGCCGGCGGCGTGCGCAAAAACCGCACGGGAAAGCCCACCTGTCGCTGCGGAGATGCATCCGGTCGCGGCACTTCAACGATCAGTTCCCGCGCCCGGACCTGCGGGTGCTGCACCATCTCTTCGAGCGTCAGCACAGGCTCGACGCACACATCGCGTTCGGCAAAGACGGCCTGCCACTCGGCCAGTGTCCGCGAAGCAATCACCTGCTGGATTTCCTTTTTGAGCTGCTGGACGGCCGCATCCCATACGTTGTAGCCGTAGGGTGCCAGATCCGGCCGACCAATCGCCACACAGAATCCTTCCCAAAATTTCGGCTCCAGCCCGGCCACGGCCAGGTAGCGTCCGTCGCGTGTGCGGTAGCAGTCGTAGAAGCTGCCGCCATTGAGCGGCTCGGTTTCGTAGCCAGGACAATGCCCACCCCCCAGCAAGCCACTGACGGCCAGCCCATTGAAGGCAATCGTTGCATCGAGCAGGGCCACGTCCAGGTATTGGCCTTCGCCGGTGCGCTGGCGGTGCACGACGGCGGCCAGAATAGCCAGGGCAGCAAAAAGCCCTCCGGCCACATCGGCCAGCGGCACGCCGGAGGGCACCGGACCCACCTGGCGTCGGCCGCTGTGGCTCAGCAGACCGGAGAGCGCCTGGTAGTTCAGGTCGTGTCCAGCCCGATCGCGGTAGGGGCCCGTCTGGCCGTAGCCGGTGATGGAGCAGTAGATCAATTTGGGGTTTTCGGTGACCAGTGCTTCATAGTCCAGACCCAGCCGCTGCATAACCCCGGGCCGAAAGCCTTCCACCACGATGTCGTAGTGGTGGACAAGCCGGCGTACCACAGCACGCGCCTGCGGGTGCTTTAGGTCGAGCACCACGGAACGTTTGGAGCGATGCACCCAGGCATAGCCGGCCGAAGTACCGGAGTCGTCGTAAGGAGGTGCCAGGTGCATCAGGTCGGGCCGATCGGGCGATGCGATGCGCACAACGTCGGCCCCCAGGTCGGCCAGCAGCAGCGTTGCGTACGGCCCAGGCAGTAGGATGGTGAAATCCAGCACCCGGAGCGAATGCAGCGATCCTGGCATACCCTTTACGTGTTAAGCGAGGCCGACACGCTGCGGCCGGCGCCCTGCAGGCTCTGCAGCACCAGCGGGGTCAGCCAGGCCGCCACAGTCCCCGGGGCTTCCTCGCCGGTCAGGCGCTGCCAGCAGTAGACGCCCTGTACCAACCCGAGGCATGCACGCGCCGCCACGTCCGGCTCGGTGGCCGCCACAAAAACGCCCTGCTCGATGCCCTCGGCAATCACCCCATTCCAGCAGGTCTCGTACTGCCGGAGCAACGCCTGCAGGTCGATCACGAGCACCTCCTGGAGCGCTTCCCGGCCTTCGCACTGCAACAGCAGCCAGCTCTCATGCTCGGCGGCCAGACTTTTCAGGTGCTGCGCGATGAGGCGGGTCAGCTTTGCCTCGGGCGAGGCCTTGCTCGCGGCAATCTCGCGGGCCTGCGCCAGCAGGCGTCGAAGCGGCGTTTCGACCACTGCCCGTACCAGGTCGTCCCTACTGGCCACGTAGTAGTATAGAGCGCCCCGGGGTACACCCAGCTCGTCAGCCACATCCTGCAGCCGCGTCTGCTGCAGTCCTTTGCGTCGGAATACGCGGGCCGCTGCCCGGTAGAGTTCTGCTTCACGCCGGCTTCGTTCCATCGCTCCCGTTCGTGTTTGCTCCCGATTACCGACCCGAGGTTATGGCTCAGCGGCCGCCCACCGTGTAGGTCAGGCGCGTGGTGATCAGTCGCCCCATCTTGGGGGCGCCAATGTATTCGCGATGCTCGTTGTTCAGCACGTTCTGCGCCAGCACGTCGATGCGCAGGCCGGTAACCCACCGCCGCAGGTCGTAGCCCAACCCGAGATCAAGCAGGAAGTAGCTGTCGATGGTGCCTGAGAAGATCCCTGAGCGCACCTCGAACTTATCTACATAACGCCCAGCCAGATTGACCGACAGCCCGGACGGATCCGTGTACTCGATGCCACCGCCCGCCTTGTAGCGCGGCGCGTTCATCGAGATCTCTCGGCCGGTGCCAGGCTCGCCCAGCTCCTCATCATCAAAGAAGTTGTCGCTCACCCAGGAGAAGTTGCCAAACAGTGCCCAACGCGCATTGGGCGTCCACTGCACGGCCACGTCGGCCCCGTAGTAGTCCACGTCGCCGAAGTTCACGTAGGTAAGCAATAGCTCAGGCTCGCGATTCGGGTCAAAGTTTTCCACCGGCTCAATGAGTCCGATCGGATTCGAAGCCAGGCTTGCAGCAGCCTGCTGGTAAATGCCAGCCAACGTCTGCCGATTTAGCCCATACGGCGCCAGTTCTTCATCGGTGAAGGCATTGGCCACGGCCGTTGCCAGATCGCCAGCTACGCCGGGGGCCACCACCAGTGGCGTGAAGGGCTGCAGCTCGCTGATGAAATTCTTCTTGCGCGTGTAGTACAGATCGATCGTCACCAGCAATTGGTTGGCAAACAGCCCCTTATAGCCCAGTTCGTAGGAATTCGTGATCGTCTGGCGGGCAGCCGGGACGTTCTCCAGACTCGTGAGCACGCTGCCAGCCGTGCTAACCATCAACCCCGAAGAAAAGCCCTGAATCTGACTGGCCTTGCTCTGTAGGAATGCTACCAGTGGACCAGGCAGCACGCCCCGAGCGGCCAAACCAGCCGTCACCGCCTGGTAGGCTACGACCAGCGGAATGCCCACGCCGGGCCAGGCACGGATGCCGGGAATGAAGCTAGAGGTCTGCACCTGGCTCGGGAAGGTCCAGCCATCGACGGCACCAACCCCGCGCACGCCAAACGGCCCGCGGTCTTCGATGAACAGATCCAGAAACAAATTCACGCCGGGAGGTGTCGTAAAGGCGCGGTTGTAGGTGGTACGAAAGCTGTGCGTGGGCGAAGGCTTGAAGACAAGCGCCACGCGTGGCGAAAACTGGTTTTTTTCAATCACGTCGTCATAGTCCAGCCGTCCGGCCAATACCACGTCGAATTGCTCAGTCAGGCGCGTTTCGGACTGGATGTAGCCGCCGATCTCGTTCGTTTCGTCGCGTCCTTCGAAGCGGCCGTGAATGGTGCCGCCCGTGCGAGGCACCGTGCGTCGGTAGTCAGCCCCCACGATGAAACTCTGACGGTCTTCCAGGAGGCTGAAGCTGTACTGTGCCTGCGCGGCCATCAGGAACGACTTCTCATAGACTTCGACGGGCGTCCGCACAAAGTGCGTATTGCCGTCGTCATTCTGCGTGTAGAATACCTGTCCAAAAAATCCACCGGCCTGCAGCCGGAGCTGGCCGTAGTAGTTGGCGAAATTGTCCACCGCGTTCTCGCCTGTATTGGCCAGCGTGAGCTGCTTGATAGACGAGTAGCCGCCGCTGGCTGTTAGCGTGGTCTGCGGTCCCAGCCGGTATTGCAGCGTGCCATAGACGTAGCCCTGCCAGGTATCGTAATCGCGACTACCCCAACGCGGGTGGATGGCCTCCAGCAGCTCGCGATCATGCGGGTCGTTCGGGTTCAGTTTCCAATCCTCGCCCTGGCTGTAATAGCCCACGATCTTGTAGCCCAGCCGGTCGTTGACAATACCCGCATGACGTAAGGCGCCCTGGATAATCGAACGCTCGCCGCCGCCGATCATCACGGAAGTACCTGGATAGGTCAGCGGATCTTTTGTAATAAAGTGAATGACCCCCTGCTCCACGCCGGCCCCGTAGAGTGCCGAGTTGGGACCCCGCACAACCTCGATCCGGGCCAGGTCGATTGGCGCAATAGGCATCGATGAGAACTCATTGATGGCCAGACTGGGCGTGGTGGCCTGTCGATAGTCGACCAGCGCGTACGTCTTGGCTACAAAAACCGAGTTGAAGCCACGCAGCGACACCTGGAAGCGATTCAGGCTGGATTGTGAAATATCCACCCCTGGTGTGTAGCGCAAGGCGGCGGCCGTGGCGTGGGTGGCCGTTTGCTCCAGAGCGCGGGCATCGAGCACCGAGATCGACGCGGGCGACTCCAGCACCTTTTCCTGGCGGCGCGAGGCCGTCACCACCACGGGGTTCAGGCCAAGTTCGACCGGTGCCAGGGCCAGATCGACCGTCACGGTGGCACCGGCTCTGAGCGTGACCGTGCGCCGGGCATCGGCATAACCAACAAAGCGGGCCACCACTTCGTAAGTGCCGGCCGGCAGGTTCTCCAGCTGGTAGCGCCCCTCTATGTCGGCAGCGGCTCCCCGAAAAGCCGTCGTCTCCCCCAAACGGTAAAGCACCACGTTGGCGCCAGGCAGCGGATCACCGCTTTCGGCGTCGGTCACCCGCCCCTGGATCGTAGCCATCGATTGGGCGGCCACCAAATCAGGAAGTAGCACCAGGGCGGCCAGCAACCAGAGACGCATCAGCATGTGGGGCATGGTTGTTTTCAGGTTAGTTAACGGTGTTCACTTCGAGCGCTTATGAAGCATGCGAATTCAGTCCTCAGGACAAGTGCTTCACGACATTCCGGCAATCTCCCGTTCGCGCTTGGCCAGCTCCCGGCGCAGGATCTTGCCCGATAGCGTCTTGGGAATCTGATCGACGAATTCCACGCGCCGGATCTTCTTGTACGGCGCCACTCGCTCGGCCACATAGGCCATCAGTTCTTCGGCCTTGGCCTGCAAGCCGGGCTTGAGCACCACGTAGGCCTTGGGCACCTCGCCTGCCTCTTCGTCGGGACTCGGCACGACGGCCACGTCGGCCACGGCCGGATGCCCCTGCAGGATCTCCTCCAGCTCGGCCGGGGCCACCTGATAGCCCTTGTACTTGATCAGCTCCTTAACGCGATCGACGATATACAGGTAGCCGTCCTGGTCCACGCGGGCCACGTCGCCCGTGTGCAGCCAACCCTCTTCGTCGAGCGTGTCGCGCGTGGCCTGTGGATTGTTCCAGTAGCCCTTCATGACCTGTGGGCCGCGGATCCACAGCTCGCCCGTTTCGCCCTCGGGCACGTCTTCGTGCGTGGCCACATCGACGATCCGGAACTCCGTGTTCGGAACGGCCACGCCCACCGACGAGAGCTTGATCGGAAAGCCGCGGGGCGTGAAGTGCGTCACCGGGCTTGTTTCGGTCATGCCGTAGCCCTGCCGCACCGTTACGTTCAGCCGCTCGGCGCACTGGCGGGCCACCGGCTCGGGCAGCGGGGCCGCGCCGGAGTTGACATAGCGCAGGCTGGAGAGATCGTACTGGTCCACCAGCGGATGTTTGGCCAGCGCCAGGATGATGGGCGGCACCAGAAAGGCCGTGGTGATCCGGTAGCGCTGCAGCAACTCCAGAAACTGCTCCAGATCGAAACGCGGCATGGTCACCACCGTGCCCCCGGCATGCAGCGCCATGCTCATAATGACCGTCATGCCGTAGATGTGGTAAAACGGCAGAATACCGATGAGCACCTCATCGTCTTCAAATTGCTCAACGGCCAACGTCTGGGCGATGTTCGCCACGATGTTGTAGTGCGTGAGCATGACGCCCTTGGGACGCCCCGTGGTGCCGCTCGAATACGGGAGCACCACCAGGTCTTCCCGCGGATTGATTTCCACGGCCGGCGGTTCGGTCCCGTGCTGCAACAGTTTGGCCAGCGGCGTGGCCCCTTCGGCCTCGCCGATCACGATCACCTCCTCCACACCGGCACGCTCGGCCGCCGCCCGCGCATTCTCCAGAAAAAGCGGGAACGTCACCAGAAATCGCGCCCTGGCATCTTCCAGTTGATGCGTCAGCTCGTCGACCGTGTAGAGCGGGTTGACCGTCGTCGTGATACCGCCAGCCATTGCCACCCCGTAGAAGACCACGGCGTACTCCGGCAAGTTGGGGCTGTAGAGGGCCAGCACGTCGCCCTTGCGGAAGCCCCGGGCGGCCAACCCCGCCGCAAAAGCGCGCGCCTGCTCGCGGAGCTGCGCGTAGGTCAGCGTGCGTCCGGTCATCCCCTCGATAAGCGCCGGCTTATCCAGGTAGGCCTCCACCTGCCGAAAGACCATCTCCGCCAGTGGAATTTCTGGAATCTCAACGTCGGGAAAAGGGCTTCGGTAAATATGCATGGCAGATTTTTTCATTAGTTGAAAGCGATTCCTTCAGCGAAGATTCACTATAAAATAAACGTGCATTCACGTTTGCGCAAACCCATTCGGAAGGAACCATCGACCGTTCAGACAAAAAGATCGGGCATTAGCTCACCCACGGACGGATCGACGGCGTAGCGGGTAAAGTCCGTCACGCCCACCTGACGCAATACGTCTTCGTCGACGAAGAACTGTCCGGTGCATTGGCGGCTGGGCTGCGTCAGGATCACGTGCGCTGCATCAGCCACGATCTCCGGTTTACGAGAGCGCCGCACCATTTCTTCACCGCCCATCAGGTTGTGCACGGCTGCCGTCGCGATCGTTGTGCGCGGCCAGAGTGCATTGACAGCTACGCCGGCTTCCCGAAACTCCTCGGCCATGCCCAGCACGCACATCGACATGCCGTATTTCGAGAGCGTGTAGGCCAGATGCGGCGCAAACCAGCGCGGCGCCAGCTTCAACGGGGGCGACAGCACCAGAATGTGCGGGTTTTCAGCCTTCATTAGATGCGGCAGACAGGCCTGCGAGCAGGCAAACGTAGCGCGCACGTTCACCTGGTGCATCAGATCAAAGCGCCTCATGGGCGTTTCGAGCGTACCTGCCAGATAAATCGCACTGGCATTGTTGACGAGTATGTCGATTCCGCCGAAATGGGCTGCAGCCTGCTCCACGGCCTGCTGAATCTGATCCTCGAAGCGTACATCGACCGGTATTGGCAGCGCCTCGCCGCCGGCCGCGCGAACTTCCTCGGCCGCCGTGTAGATGGTGCCGGGCAGCTTTGGGTGCGGGGCGACGGTCTTGGCCGCAATCACAATGCGCGCCCCGTCGCGCGCTGCCCGCAGCGCAATGGCCTTGCCGATACCACGACTTGCACCGGTGATGAATAACACTTTTCCTTTCAGCGACCCATCGGCTACAAACTCCATGACACCTCTGGACTTTATTTCACCATTTGTCCATAGTATATTGAACAAGCGTTCATTTCCGCAACCCCTGAAACGATCATGCAGGAAGCTGTCCACGAAGAATTGCTCTTTGAATACGACGGCCCAGTGGCCATCCTGGCGCTGAACCGGCCTGAGCGGCGCAATGCGCTCAACCGCACGCTGGAAAAAGCGCTGCACGAGGCGTTGCTGCGCGTGCGAGACGATCCGGACATCCGGGCCGTGGTACTGACCGGCCTTGGCTCGGACTTCTGCTCGGGAGCCGACCTAAGCTCCTTTCAGGAGATTCCTTCACCGGCCTTCGTGCGTCGCCATCTGCTGCAGGTCTACGGCCCCATCGTCGAGTTGATGACTTCCATCGAAAAGCCGATCATCGGCGCCATCAACGGTACGGCAGCCGGGGCCGGTTGCTCGTTGGCGCTGGCCTGCGACCTGCGCATCATGGCCGACAATGCCAGCCTAATGCTGGCCTTCAGCAACATCGGCCTTGTGCCCGACATGGGGGCCACGTTTCTGCTGGTACGGCTGGTGGGCTACGCACGGGCTTTCGAGATGGCGGCTGAAGGCCAGCGCATTCCGGCCGGTCGCTGCCTTTCGTGGGGGCTAGCCAACCGCGTGGTGCCAGCCAACCGCCTGCAGGAAGAGGCTCGGCACTGGGCCCGCGAGCTGGCTGCCCGTCCCACACTGGCGTTGGGACTGACCAAGGCAGCGCTGCACTATGCGCTTACGGCTACGCTGCGCGAAGCGATTGCCTACGAAGCACTGCTTCAGCAGCAGTGCATCCGGAGCCACGACCACCGCGAGGGCATTCAGGCCTTCCTCGAAAAGCGTCCCCCTGTATTTACCGGCAACTGAGCGATGGAACTCTGGAAACTGACGGCGCTCGAACTGGGCCGACGTATTGCCCGCCGGGAAGTGCGGGCTGTTGAGGTTGTCACACACTTTTTGGAGCGCATCGAAGCACTGAATCCCACGATCAACGCGATTGTAACGCTCGACGCCGAGGGCGCGCTGGCCGCCGCCCGCGCGGTGGACGAACGCCTGGATCGCGGCGAGACGCTTGGGCCGCTGGCGGGCGTACCGGTCACGATCAAGGACCTGACCGAAACGAAGGGCCTGCGCACTACCTACGGCTCGGCGCCGCTGCGTGACCACGTGCCGGACGTCGATGCCGTGCTCGTCGAGCGTCTGCGGCGGGCAGGGCTTCCCATTCTTGGCAAAACGAACACTCCGGAATTCGGCGGCAAGTTCGACACCGAAAACCGCCTGTTTGGCGCCACACGCAATCCCTGGAAGCTCACGCATAGTCCGGGTGGCTCTTCGGGTGGGGCGGCTGCCCAGGTGGCCGCCGGGCTTGGTCCGGTCGCCCATGGCAACGATGGCGGCGGTTCGATTCGCGTACCGGCCTCCTGCTGTGGCGTTTTCGGGCTCAAGCCTCAGTTCGGGCGCGTGCCGTTCTGGCCGCGCCGGGATAGCTGGGCTACGCTGAACCACGAGGGGCCAATCGCCCGAAGCGTGCGCGACGCGGCGGCCTTGCTGGACCTGATGGCTGGACCTGACCCGCGCGATCCCTACAGTTTGCCGGGTCCGGTCCCGTCTTTTCTGGCCGCCTGCGAGGGCGAGGTCCGGGGTCTGCGTGTAGCCTGGAGCCCTACGCCCGGCTACGGTCGCGTCGATCCCGAAGTGCAGGCGCTGTGCGAGGCGGCTGCCCGCACCTTCGAAGACCTGGGCTGCCACGTCGAAGAAGCCTCGGCTGGCCTTGACTTTCCCGCCGAAGCATTTCTGGGCATCATTGTGCCCCGCATGGTGACCCAGCTCGAACGCGACCTGCCGCCAGGCTTTGTCGATCAGCTCGACCCCATGCTAGCTGTTTTTCTTCCCTACGCCGACCAGCTTTCGGCACGCGATGTGGCCCGCGCCGAATTTGCCCGCCTGCAGCTCTACGACCGCGTGGAAGCCTTCCTCCAGCGGTACGACCTCTGGCTGCTGCCCGTCATGGCCGCGCCCCCGCATCGCTCCGGCGAGTTCGGTCCCACAGAAATCGCCGGGCAACCAGTGGAAAGTCCGCTGGAGCCGTTTTTCACGTTTCCGTTCAACCTAACCAGACACCCGGCCGCCAGCGTGCCCGCCGGCTTCACCCGCGACGGTCTGCCCGTTGGACTCCAGATCGTCGGCCGCCGCTTTGCCGAAGCCACCGTCCTGCGCGCGGCGGCCTGCTACGAAGCAGCCCGCCCTTGGGCCGATCGCTGGCCTGAAGCTGCACAACAAGCCCTGAAATAACCATGAACGAACCCCGTTTCCCCTTCACCGCCAAGCTGACCGATAAGGTAGCCCTTATCACCGGCGCCAGCCAGGGCATCGGCCGGGCCATTGCCGAAGCCTACGCAGCCGCCGGTGCGCGTGTGGTGCTGGCCGCCCGCAAGCCGGAAGGTCTCAAAGCAGCAGCCGAGGCCATTCAGCAGCAGGGCGGCGAAGCGTTGGCCGTTCCTACGCACACTGGTCACCCGGATGAAGTCGAAGCGCTGGTGGCCTGTGCCGTCGAAACCTTCGGCGGCATAGACATCCTGGTGAATAATGCCGCCACCAACCCGCACTTTGGGCCGATCCTGACGGCCGAGCCCTCCCACTGGGACAAGACCTTCGAGGTGAACGTTAAGGGTTATTTTTACACGGCCCGCGCCTGCCACCCACATATGAAGCAGCGAGGCGGCGGTAAAATCATCAACATCGCTTCGATCGCTGGCCGGCGGCCTCAGCCGGGCATGGGCGTCTACTGCGTCACAAAGGCGGCCGTGCTCATGCTGACCGAAGTGCTGGCGGCCGAGCTGGCACCCGACAACATCCAGGTCAATGCCATTGTGCCCGGCTTCATCCGCACGCGCTTCAGCCGGGTGCTCTGGGAAACGCCTGCCCTGCACGAGGCCATTGTGCAGCAGATTCCCCAGCGCCGCATGGCCGAGCCCGAAGAACTCGTCGGCCTGGCGCTGTTTCTCGCCTCGAGCGCGTCCGATTACATGACGGGCGCGACGCTCCCGATCGACGGTGGTCTCCTGATCGGCTATCCACCCATGCCTCTGCCATGAGCACGCAAGCCCTGCCCAGTCCGCTACTTGTCGAGGTGCAGTCGTTCCTCGAAAGCCGCGTTTATCCGCTGGAGCGGCGGCTGTTGCGCGAGGGACTGCATGCGCTCACTGATGAACTGGAGACCATTCGCGCCGAGGTGAAAGCACGGGGCTGGTGGTGTCCGCCTTTGCCCCGGCGGCTGGGCGGCATGGGGCTGACGCTCACTGAATTCGCTCATCTGAGCGAACGCCTGGGCCGCACGCCGCTGGGCCATTACCTGTTCAACTGCCAGGCGCCCGACATCGGCAACATGGAGCTGCTGCTGGCGCACGGCACGCCGGAGCAGCAGGAGCGCTTCCTGCTTCCGCTGGTGCAGGGCAAAATCCGGAGCTGCTTTGCGATGACCGAGCCGGAGCACGCCGGCTCCAATCCGGTCTGGCTCAGCACGACGGCCCGCCGTGAAGGCGATCACTACGTGCTCGAAGGCCACAAGTGGTTCGTCACGGGCGCCGACGGGGCCGCCTTTGCCATCGTCATGGCCGTGACCAACCCCGAAGCCGAACGGCCGCACGAGCGGGCCAGCCTGCTGATCGTCCCCACCGACACACCGGGCTTTCTGCACGTGCGCCGGCTGCCGGTCATGGGCGAGCTCGGCGAACGGTGGATGAGCCATTCCGAAGTGCGCTTCGAGCGGTGCCGTGTCCCGATGCACTACCGGCTGGGCCCCGAAGGGGCCGGCTTCGCGCTGGCGCAGGAGCGGCTGGGTCCCGGCCGAATTCACCACGCCATGCGCTGGCTCGGCATCTGCGAGCGGGCGCTGGAACTGCTGTGCCGCCACGCCTTGCGTCGCGAACTGGCGCCCGGCCACGTGCTGGCCGATCAACAGGTGGTCCGCCACGCCATCGCCGACAGCCGGGCCGAGATCGAAGCCGCCCGGCACCTGGTGCTGGCCACAGCCGAAAAGATCGAACAGGTCGGATCCCATGCGGCCCGCACCGACATCTCGCTGCTCAAGTTCTTCGTGGCTAGGGTGCTGCAGCGGGTTCTCGATCGGGCGCTGCAGGTACACGGCGCACTGGGCATGACCGACGACACGATCCTGGCCTTCTGGTACCGCCACGAACGGGCCGCCCGCATCTACGACGGTCCGGACGAAGTGCACCGCGATCTGGTGGCCCGCCTGGAGCTCCGCCGCTATGTGGAACGCTGACCGCTTGCCGACCATGTTCATGCAGGAACCGCCACGCCTGGGCAACACCTACGAAGCCGACAGCCTGCTGCGCGGCTATCTGGCACGCACGCTACCCGCCGCGGTGCTGCGCGAGATCGAGCCGGAACTGCAGGAGTTGGGCGCGCTGGCCGGCGGTCCGCTCTACCGCCTGCAGCTCGAAGACCGCCCCGGCGAACCCATCCACATTCCCTGGAGCGCCTGGGGCGAGCGCATCGACGAAGTGCGGCTGACGCGCGTCTGGCAGGAAGCCGAACCGCTGGCGGTTCGCTTCGGGCTGGTGGCTACGGCCTACGAGCAGGCGCACGGTGCGTTTTCGCGCATCCATCAATTTGCCAGGGTGTACCTGTTCGCTCCTTCGACCGACGTCTACGCCTGCCCGCTGGCCATGACCGACGGCGCCGCCCGCACACTCCTCGACAGCGGCAATCGGCACCTGATCGAGCGGGCCCTGCCCCACCTGACCAGCCGCGACCCTGCCACGTTCTGGACCAGCGGCCAGTGGATGACCGAGCTGACCGGCGGCTCGGATGTCGGCAGCAGCCAGACCGTGGCCCGCCGGGAGACAGACGGCACCTGGCGGCTCTACGGCCGCAAGTGGTTCGTCTCGGCCGTCACGTCGCAGATGGCGCTCATCCTGGCCCGTCCTGAAGGCAATCCGCCCGGCGGCCTGGGGCTGGCGCTGTTTTATGCCGAACTCCGGGACGAACGGGGCCGTCCCCGGGGATTTCAGATCCTGCGTCTGAAGGACAAGCTGGGCACGCGCAAGCTTCCCACCGCCGAAGTGTTGCTCGAAGGTCTGCCGGCCGAGCCGGTGGCAGGGCTGACGCACGGCACGCGGGCTATCGCCCCGATGCTGAACGTCACACGCACCTGGAACGCCATCACGGCCGCCGCCCTCATGCAGCGCGGCCTCATGCTGGCCCGCGACTATGCCCGGCGACGCATCGCCTTCGGCCGGCCGCTGGCCGAACACCCGCTGCACCTCGACACGCTGGCAGGCCTGCAGGCCGAAACGGCCGCCGCCTTCCACCTGGCCTTCTGCGTGGCCGAACTCATGGGCCGTGTCGAAACGGCCACGGCCTCCGACGACGAGCGCGCGTTGCTCCGGCTGCTGACGCCGGTAGCCAAGCTGACCACAGCGCGCCAGGCCGTGGCCGTCCTCAGCGAAGTGCTCGAAGCCTTCGGCGGCGCCGGCTATGTCGAAGACACGGGGCTGCCCGTGCTGCTGCGCGACGCCCAGGTGCTGCCCATCTGGGAAGGCACCACGAACGTGCTGGCGCTCGACGTGCTACGGGCGCTCGAAGACACCGGCGGCCTGCAGCCCCTGCACAGGGCTTTCAGGGCGTGGTTGCGGGAAGTGCCTGAGGCACTGGCTCCTCTGGCCCACGAAGCCAGAGCAACCCTGCAGGCGGCCGACACCTGGCTGGCCGAAGCCGTCGGCGACCCTGTGCGCCTTCAGGCCGACGCCCGCCGCTTTGCGCTCACGCTCGGCCGGAGCACGGCGCTGGCGCTGCTGGTGTGCCAGGCCGCCTGGAGCCAGACGCGCGGCGACGATCGCCCGGCCGCCGCGGCCCGCCGTTTTGCCCGACACAGCGTCAATCTGCTTCCCACCGGCACACACCCCGCGAACAGTCGAATGCTAGCGCTGAACGAGCCGCCCCTGGACGCCCGGTAGGGACATTGTTTTAGAACAGCAACCTCGCGCAAATGACGCACACAGACGGCACGACACTTTCGTTCCGTGCCTGACTACAAGCGCACCCGCAGTAAATCACGAAGGCAAGCTGAATTGACGTCCGGCGACATACTGCTTGCCAACCAGAAACTGATCTGCTGCGCATGAAGGGCATACCCCCCGAACTAACCGAAGCTCAGCCCGAAGCACGCTTCGACGAAGCCCGGCTGGCCGCCTTTTTACGCGGCAAGCTGCCCGGCACGGAACGACCGCTGCGCGTGTGGCAGTTCACGGGCGGAGCGGCCAACCTGACCTACCTGCTCGACTACGGCACCCATCAGTACGTGCTCCGACGCTCGCCACCCGGTCCGCTGCCCCGTGGCGGACACGACATGCGACGCGAATACACGGTGCTCTCGCGCCTCTGGCGGGCTTATCCGCCGGCCCCCCGCGCCTTTCTGTTCTGCGACGACCTCGCAATCGTGGGTACCCCGTTTTTCGTGATGGAACGACGGCACGGGATCGTGGTGCGCACCGAGCTGCCCGAAGTGTTTCGGACGCACCCCGATGCCCCACGCCAAATCGCCATGGCGCTCGTCGATACGCTGGCTGACCTGCATGCCGTGGACTTCCGGGCCATCGACCTGGCCGACCTGGGCCGCCCCGAAGGGTTTATCGAGCGGCAGATCGAAGGCTGGTGGAAGCGCTGGGAAGCGGCCCGCACGATGGATCTGCCCGACCTGGCCGCCGTCTATGAATGGCTCCGAACGCATCGACCTGCCCGCTCAGAAGTGGCCCTGGTGCACAACGACTATAAGCTCGACAATGCGATGTTCGACCCGTCCGATCCGGGCCGCCTGGTGGCCGTCTTCGACTGGGACATGTGCACGCTGGGCGATCCGCTGAGCGATCTGGGCGCGCTGCTGGCCTACTGGGTGCGGCCGGACGACCCGCCTGTCTTTCGCGCGCTCACCACCATGCCGCTGGACGAACGCTTCCCCACGCGGGACGAACTGGTGGCCCGTTACGCGGCACGAACCGGCCGCCCACTTCCCGACGTGCGCTTTTACCACGTGCTCGGCCTCTACCGCGTCACGGTCATCGTGGCTCAGCTCTACGCCCGCTACGTCCGGGGTCTGAGTCGCGATCCCCGCTATGCCGAGCTCGGCCGGGCGCTGCCCGCCCTGGCCCGCGCTGCGGCCGAGACGCGATGCAACTGACCAAAAAGAAGCCTGGGTTTGCCAGCGGCAAACCCAGGCTTCTTCCGCTATTCCAGACGCACGCTCAGGAGAAGTTAAACCCTCCAGCCGTCTGTTCCTCCAATTGGCCCACCCGCTCCAAACGCGGCGTCTCAAACTTTCGACGACCACATTTTTCCTCCTGAACCTGCTCCCGCTTATCCTGTTCAGCTTCGTAGCGCATAGCTTCCTCCAAGTTTTAGTGTGATCTTCCTTAACTCAGCGCATCAACGTCACCAGCCGATGCGCTATCCGACGACCACCGTCGGCCTCTGTTACTTCCACACGAAGCACGTACATTCCACTTGGCAAATCAGACGACGCCAGCCACCGCACCTCATGTACCCCTGCCACATACTCCCCACCAGCCAGTTGTGCTACCTCTCGGCCCAGCATATCATACACCGCTACCGACACCCGCGACGCCTCCGGCAACTGCAACCGCAACGCTATCGCCCCAGCAAACGGATTCGGCAACGGCCCCTCCAACGCAAAACGCTCCGGCTTCAGCTCGAACGCCACGGAAGGATCCAGATTCGCCACCAGCACGCCACCTTGCTCCGATGGACACGTTGTCGACACCTCAGCAAAATAGGTTCCCGTCGGCACGTTTGAATTTACCTGCTGGAATACCACCGACACGTTTGTCGGAGGACTGGAGCTGGGATCGAGCACATACGGTCCCATGCCCGTACCACTGAATGACTCGCCGCCAGTGCCCTGCACCGATACCACCGTAAGGTTGTTGAGCGCCGTAAAAAGAATCTGCTCAATGCCGTCGGGCGAGTAGAACGTGGCAATTCCCTGATTGCCTACCACCTGCTCCGACTGAATCACCGCCGGCGTGCATGTCGAGGGCTGAACCACATTGATTGTGGCCGTGCAAAGCGTCGTGATGATACCGTCCGACACCGTAAACGTGGCATTAAACGTTCCCAGCGCCGAAGCCGTCCAGTTGAACGTGGCCGTCTGCGGTGCCGGACCCACAGCCGGGTTCGGCGTTAGCGTTCCCCCAGGCGGCATACTCGTGGACGAAATGGTTACCGTGTTGCGGTTAGCATCTGCGTCGTCGGCATCACCCACAGCATCGTCGCCTGTGATTAAGATGCTGACTGGGTCGTTTAGATTTACTGTCAACGGCGAAGGTGGGTTGAACGTACAGGTTGGAAGCTGATTGCCAACGCCGCCGATCTTGAAAATCCAGTCCGTAGCCACCCATGCCTTGGGAGGATTCTGGCTGGGATCCACGCCAGGGTCATACTCTTCGATAATCACCTGCACTGCCCACAGCGAGTTTTCAGGAAAGGTTGCAGGATTGCTATTGTCCCATGTAATCACCCCAGTCATCGGGTCGATGGTCATATTGGACGGCGGCGATGGAATTCCTGACTCTCCATATGTGGCAAACCGGAAGCGGAGTTGATCACGATCCGGGTTTGTGTAGGGAAGGTTATAGGTTACCGGATTGCCTCGACCAATACCCACAAACGCCCCGCTGCTTGTGGTCACCGACACGTTGGTACCATTCACCAAGATTCGAGAACGCACTATAAAAGACTCATCAGCCGCATTTCTCAGCCCAGAAATCCGGCAACAGCTAGATATTACAACATCATAGGTTCCTGCTGCTGAGTACCGGTGTACGAAAATGGCCCTTGCAGCCACCCAATCTTCACCAGGATTAGCATCAAACCCTAAAATCTCAAAGGTTTCTCCAGGATCATCTCCATACCAATTTCCATCTCCTAAGTATACCGCCCACTCAGATGGAGGTGTTATCCTGTCGCCCACATTGGGCTCATTACCGTCCAGGAAGGAAAAATTCGTGCCCAGTGACGAGTACCGCCAAAACTCAAAGACGTAGAAGCGGACTTCGTTGAGTTTGCCGGTCGGTTCAGCATAGATGATGGCTCCCCGGAAGTGTGTAGCCCACGCCTGTTGGAATGGGAGCAGCCACAGCGCCATCACGCCAAGCAAGACGCTCAGTGGCTTCCAAGACTTGTAGAAGTACCACATACCCCTTTCCTCCTTCTTTTGGTTGACTGAAATGCCTCTTTGTGAGAAAAGGTATCTGCGCGTTTTTTCTAATACATTGCACTTAGAGCGCATGAATCGAGAGAGATACGACTTTCGCTTTCAGGATTTTTTCTCCCGTCAAATCTTTTTTTTGATACGCTTGGCGCAATCTATAAGCTTAATCTTAACTACTATAGATTGCTGCGTTTTTATCATATCCAGCTCCTGCAACAGGAAGGCCTATTTATCTGCTTCCATTTTGATGCGTTTTCGGATAAACGATGGCCTGCGCCTGCAGCGTCGGCGCTAAATGCAGTGCCTTAGCCAAGAAGCAACTTCTGGGAATCCGGAGGCAATTTAGCGACCGGTTGCCATAGGATAGGACGTTGCGACCAGAGGTACTTCCAGAGATCTGTTTCAAAGAGGGGGTGACACTCCAATCCTGTTGATTTCAGCGGCTCAGCGTCACCCACCGATGGCGCACCAGCCGGTGCCCTTCTTTTGCGAAGGCTTCCATTCGCACCAGGTAAATCCCGCTGGTCAGATATGAGGGGGGGGCCCAGACCAATGAGTACGCACCGACCATCTGTTGACCTTCGACCAGCCGCGCCACCTCACGGCCCAGCAGGTCGTAGACGCTCAGCCGCACGCGGGCCGATCGGGCGAGTTGCAGCGGGATCGTCACCGACGTGCGGGCCGGATTGGGATAGGGTGGCAGCAGCTGTACGGTAGGCCCCAGTGCCTCTGGTAACTCCGCGGTCTCGGTCAACACGTGGGGGCGTCCGCTGGCCATGTTGACCATCCCCTCGTAGGTGCGCGTCTGCGTCGAGGTAATCGCTGTCAGCCGGACATACCAGTAGCTGGAGTCCGGCGATGGTTCCTGATCGGTATAGTAGCCACCGCCCATGAGCTGGACGACCAGACTACGCACAGGCGTGTTCTCGTTGAAGATCAGGGCAAACGCAGGGTCGGCTTGGATCGAATCGGAAAGCGTCTGCTTTCCCCGATCGATCAGCGCCCTCATTGCCTGGTCGCTGTCGATGAACGGCTCGAGCACCGGCAGTATGCTACCCAGCCCCTCCCCGCTCAGCACCGAGGTGGTAGCACCCAGCGGATCGACACGCACCTGAATGCGTCGCGTCTGAGCAGGCGAGTAGAATTCATAGATCCACGTATAGGCTTTGCCGGAGCGGCGGGGACTGTTGGCGGCCACCAGACCGATCAGGTAGGCATCGGCAGCCAGCACCCGCGCCGAATCGCGGGCCAGTGCCAGCCGCTCGCGGGCCGTGGCCAGCGTGAAGGTGTGCATCTCCAGGGTAATGCCACCGGCGTTGGTATCCTGCAGCGTGACAGCATCAGGCATGCCATCGCCATTGGCATCGTAGTAACCCAGCGCCTCGATTTCGAGCCGGGCCAGGCTCCGGTAACGCACAGCAACCGGCCAGTAGGTGCCGGGACGTACGTATTCGACCTGATAGGCGCCCGAGGTGCCAGCCACCACGGTGGCTGCCGCCACATCCCAGGCGGCCACGGTCTGCGTGAAGTTCCGCAGCAGAAAGACCACCGTGAAGTCGCGCTCGTCCTGTACAGCGGGCGCTTCAGCCGCAAAGATCGGACGCCCCAACCCTGTGACTTCGGCCTGCGCCAGCAACGTCCGCAGCGTGCGCGCCTGAGCGGCGGGCGGCCACGCCTGCTTGGCCGCCGGTACCGTGATCGTGCCTGCTACCTGCAACGTCCCAATTGTGGCGGCCGTCGTGTAGCGCAGCACGTACGGCGTCGTCATGTACCGGTTCGCTGCATTCTGCACGGCAAACACCAGCCAGGTGTAATCCATCTGCGCCTCGTGCGTGACAGTATAAACGACCAGGTTCGGACAGGTTTGGCCAGCGCCGACCGAAGGACAGTTGGTCCGGTTAGGCGTTTCCGGAATCAGATCCACCCGACGAATGCGCACGGCCCGCCGAGGCTCAAAGAGAAAAGCCGTGTTGAAGTCGGTCTGCTGCGAGACCGCATCGTTAAAATAAAAGCGGATCTCTGCCTCCAGAGGCACTCCAGCCGTCCCCGAAGCCGGCTCGGAACGCCCCACGATGAAAGGCTGGGCTTGCAACGCCGGACAGATGCTCAGACAGCAAAGCACCAGGCAGCACAGATGCCCTCGCATGGCGGCACCATGGTTCAAACTTCGTTGCCGCCAAGAAAGAAAACCTACGACACAAACACCATGGCGATTTGGCGCAAATACTTAACGGAGCTGTTTGCCGAAGACCAGCTCCAGCTCCCCCTCTGGCGGGTGGTCCAGTCGTTCGGCAGGGAATTCCCGATAGATGCGTCCGGCGTATTCAAAAGGTCCACAGGAAAAATAGTAGTCGTGCGTGCCGGGTCTCCGATACAGCACCATGCCTTCCGGCCGCCCCAGCGTGTGATAGAAACGCTCGAAGCGATGCAGAAAGACATCGACCCGATGCCAACGCACTTCGTCGTCAGTAAATTGAATATGGTACCAGTAGTGCACGCCCGCATGAGACGGCCGCGACGTTCCCGAGCGGGCTCGTTCTGGCGTTGGCGATGCGGCAGAAACGGACATCATCCCCCTTAGCAACGTTACGTAGATCCACCTTTATTGGGGGGATCGGCCGGATCGCGCCGAACTTAAGCCGTTAGGGAGCAGCAATAACGTGGAAAGCTTCAGCCGCCGATGGTGATCATCGGCCGATTGCGCATGCGCGCCAGGTTGTACATGCCGGCATGGCGGGCATGCTTGCGTCCGATGGCCGCGCTGATCAATGCCAGCAGCTCCGCGTCGCTGGCACCTTGACGCATGGCGTTGCGCAGGCTGATCTCGGCCCGACCGAACAGACACACCTTCAGGCTGCCGTCGGCCGTGATACGTAGCCGGTTACATCCTTCGCAGAAGGGTTCGGTCATCGAGGCAATAAAGCCCAGCTGCCCCTGATGACCGGGAATGCGAAACAGCCGGGCCGTGCCGTGCGGATCAAACGCGATGGGCTCGAGTGGATAGTGGGCCGCGATGCGGGCACGCATCTCGGCAGCCGGTACGAGCTGCGCGTCGTTCCAACCGTTGCCGTCGAATGGCATGAACTCAATAAAGCGCACCTCAACAGGCCGGTCTCTCGTCCAGGCGGCAAAATCCAGCAGCTCGTCGTCGTTGAAGCCCCGCAGTACGACGCAATTCACCTTGAGCGGCCGATAGCCTCGTGCAATGGCCAGATCGATGGCACGGAGTACCTGTTCGAAGCCCTTACGACGCGTGAGGATCTCGAAGCGCTCGGGTCGCAGCGTATCGAGGCTGATGTTGAGCTGCGTCAGACCGGCCGTTTGCAGGCGATCAAGCTTTTTGGGAAGGAGCAGGCCGTTTGTTGTCATCGCCAGCGTCCGGAGGCCGGACAGGCGGGCCAGCTCGGCCACAATGCGCTCGATTCCCTTGCGCAGCAGCGGCTCGCCCCCGGTCAGCCGGATCTTTGTCACCCCCTGCGCCACAAAAAGACGTGCTAGCCGGATGATTTCCTCATCAGTCAACAGATGCTCGGGCGGCGTCCAGTCTAGCCCCTCTTCCGGCATGCAGTAGCGACAACGCAGGTTGCAGTGTTCGATAAGCGAAATGCGCAGATAAGTGTGGCGCCGGCCAAACCCATCGGTAAGCACGTCCGCTTCCGAGCGCGCTGGATCGTACGTGAGACCGAAGTCTTCCGGAACCCAGGCAGGGTCTTCTGCCTGACTTGCGGCCTCGACGGGAAGAATCGGAAGCGCATAAACCATGACCGCCGCCTGCTGATAAAGCGCCAAGCCTGCCTCCAATTACCTAAAAATTAGCAACAAAAGCAAGCTCAAGAACCGGCATTTTGTAAGAAGACCGGCTCGAATTCGCGCAACGGCATGCCTTCGCGCGGCGAAACGCGGCGCCGGCTATCGCGCTCCAGCACCAGTTCGTAAACAACGCGATCGCTCCGATAAAAGCGCTGCTGGAAGTAAACCACTTTATGGCCGCTCGTGCACGAGGTGCGGTCGATGCGGAGCAGTGCCGCACCCTCAGGCACCTGAAGCCACCGGGCTACGTCGGCCTCGGCGTTAACGGCTACGATGCGATAGTAGCCGCGTATGATCGGAATGTCCAGCGCCTCCAGAATGCAGTAAATCGTTTCGTGCTCCAGATCTTTGCCTTCCAGAAACTGCGCATAAAACGGCGTCAGCCAGGTGCGATCAAACGCAATGGGCTCGTCGTTGCCCAGCCGCAGACGATCCAGTCGCACCAATGTGGCTCTCTCGGCCACGCCCAGGCGACTGGCCACTTCGCCCGAGGCTGGCTCCGGCGCAAAATGCACGACCTGCGACCGGGCCCGGAGCCCGGCTCGGGCCATATCCTCAGCAAAGTCAGTCAGTCGGACCAACCCCTGCTGGATGTGCGAGGGTTGCTTCACAAAAGAGCCAACACCCTGACAGCGATAGACCAGCCCTTCGTGCTCCAGCGTCTGCAACGCCCGGCGCACCGTGATGCGGCTTACGCCAAAAAGACGACTCAACTCGTGCTCAGACGGCAGCCGATCCTGGGGTTTGTAAACGCCCTGCTCGATCTGCTCCCGCAGCCAGTCGCTGAGTTGCTGATGGCGGGGTTTTCCCGGTTGGAGCATGTGCCTTACAGTCTATGATCTTTCAAAACAAAAAATGCCTGCGCAGGCTTGAACGCGTTTTTCACCGGCAATTTCCTTTGAAATCTCCACTTTCCCTGTATCTTTGGGCGCATCTTTTCCTCAAGAACCAGACCTGAATGCTCAACCATGGAACAGACGCTAGCCATTCTCAAGCCCGACTGCGTACGACGGGGCCTTATCGGTGAGGTCATCCGCCGGATCGAAATGGCCGGCTTTCGCATTCGTGCCATGAAAATGGTGCACCTGACCAAAAAGGAAGCCGAGGGCTTCTATGCCGTACATCGGGGGCGGCCGTTCTTCGACGAGCTGACGCGGTTCATGTCGAGCGGTCCCTGTGTGCCGATGGTGCTGGAGAAGGAAAACGCCGTGGCCGACTTTCGGGCGCTCATCGGCGCGACCGACCCAGCCGAGGCGGCCGAAGGCACCATCCGGCGCGAATTTGCCGAATCCAAAGGTCAGAATATCGTGCACGGTTCCGATTCGGTTGAAAATGCCCGCATTGAAATCAACTTTTTCTTTCCCTCGATCGAACTGGTGGACCGCAGCTAACGGATTGCTGCTGGGGTTGTTGCTGGCGGGCTGTTTTACTTCGGCGCCTTCCGGACGGGTACGGACAGGTGCCGAGGTCCTGGCGGCCCGCCATTTTGATCTGCTGCGGGGCAAGCGCATTGGGCTCATCACGAACCACACGGCCCGCATCGACACGATGCATCTGATCGACCGGCTGATGGCCGAACCCGAGGTGCATCTGGTGGCGTTGTTTGCCCCGGAGCATGGCCTGCGGGGTACGGCTGCCGCTGGCGAGGAGATCCGGGATGGCCGCGACGTACGCACGGGCTTGCCAGTCTACAGTCTCTACGGCGCCACCCGAAAGCCTACGCCGGAGATGCTGGCCGGGCTCGACGTGCTCGTGTTCGACCTGCAAGACGTGGGCGCCCGCTGCTATACGTACATCTCGACGCTGGGGCTGGCTATGCAGGCTGCTGCCGAAGCTGGCATCCCCTTCGTCGTACTCGACCGCCCCAACCCCCTGGGGGGCACGTTACTTTCGGGCTTTGTGCTGGAGCCGGCGCAGACGTCGTTCGTGGGACTGTATCCGATTCCACTCGTCTACGGACTGACAATCGGCGAGCTGGCCCGCATGATTCAGGGCGAGCGCCTGCTGCCAGGTCTGGAGCCTCTGGAGCTGATCGTCGTGTCCCTGGAAGGATGGCGCCGCACCATGCAGTGGCCCGATACCGGCCTGCCCTGGTGGCCCCCCAGCCCTAACCTACCGACGTTCGAGGCCGCGCTGGCCTATCCGGGCACCGTTTTCTTTGAGGCGGTCGATGGCAGCGAAGGCCGTGGCACCGATGCTCCGTTCCTGCAGGTAGGCACTCCCTGGGCCAACGCGCAGGCGCTGGCCGACACGCTCAACGGCCGTAGGCTGCCCGGGGTGCGCTTCGAGCCCATCTCATTTACGCCGCAGCCACGCCCGGGTGCTCCTCATCCCCGCTATGAAGGCCAGCAACTGCACGGCGTACACCTGCACATTACCGACCGCCGGGCGTTTCAGCCGGTCGTTACCGGCATACACCTGCTGCATGCATTCTACCACCAGGCGCCGCCAGCCGTTCGGGAAACGTTCATTCAACGACCAGACTGGCTGGCCCGACTGGCCGGCACCGAGCGGCCTTATGAATTACTCCGAAACGGGGCCTCTCCTGAAGCAATTGTGGCCAGCTGGGAAAAAGAAGTAAAAGCGTTCCGGCAACGACGCCAGCCCTATCTGCTTTACTGATCGTGCTTCGACGAGCGCGGCCGCCAGAGAATGGCCCAGATCACTTCCAGATAGCCGGCCACGATGACGATCGGTGCAATGTTGCGCGACCAGAAGCCGTCTAGCTCGTGCTCAATGGCCATGATGGCAAAGCCCACCACAACCAGCGCAATGCCAATCAACAGCAGGTGATAGTTCCGGCGCGAAAAAACCATAGGCCGGCTGCTCGAAGCGGTCGGGCGCGTGCCGGTTTGGGTTGCCGTGCGCGGACGAGCCATCTTGATTGCTCTTGGTTTGCTGCCTGGCGAACCTGAAGGTATCGGTTTAGGTTCCACCACGCGATGTATTTGCCCAAACGGCCCGCGACCATGCGTTTTGTTCACCTGCTATATGTCGCCCTGCTGGTAGCACTGAGCACGACCGGCCTGCACGCACCGGCCTCCCTCGAAGCCCGTCTGGAAGACGTTCGGGTCAGTCTGTCCGCCGAACATGCCTTCTGGGGCCTGTACGTCGTCGACGTGGAAAGCGGCCAAGTGCTGGTGGCGCAGAACGCCGAGCAGGGACTGCTTCCAGCCTCCACGCACAAGCTGCTCACCACAGCGGCTGCCCTGGACCTGCTGGGACCAGACTATCGCTACCAAACCGTCCTGTATTTCGTCGGTCAGGTGGAGGGCGCCACGCTGCGCGGCGATCTGATCCTGCGCGGCTCAGGTGATCCCACCTTCGGTAGTCCCTCTTGGTCAGGCCCCGACCCGCTTCGCACCTGGGCGCAGGAACTTGCTCGCATGGGCATTCGCCGTATCGAGGGCCGTCTTATTGGCGACGACAACCGCTTCGACAACCGCCCCTACGCAGATGGCTGGGATATCGACTACGTAACCACGCAGATCAACCTGGGGCTGGGTTTTGCCGTCGGCGGCCTGTCCTACCATGATAACGTAGTGCGGCTACGCATGCAAGCTACCCGGCCAGGTGCCCCGCTGGCATTCACACAGGAACCCTTCGAATATCTGACCATCGAGAACCGGGCCTACACGGCCGCCCGACGTTACGGGGAGGCCGTCCGGGTTGAGCGGGCGTTCGCCTCCGAACAGGTACGTCTGACCGGTTCGGTCCCGACCACATACCGGGGTACGATCGAACTGCCCGTTGCCAATCCGACCCGCTACGCCCTGGCGGCTTTCCGCCACTACCTGGAACAGGCGGGTATCACTGTGGCAGCTGAATTGTTCGACGTAGACGAACTACCGACACTGCCTCGCTACGACCAACGCCACGCACTACTTGTACACTTTTCGCCGCCGCTGGCCGAGATCGTGCGTCTCATCAACCACCAGAGCCACAACTTCTATGCGGAGCAGGTCTTTCGGACGCTCAGCCCGGACGGCTCGGCCGAAGGAGCTGCTCGGCGTATCCGTGCCTTCCTGCAGCGCCAGGGCATCGATGCCCGCGGACTTACCATTCGGGACGGCTCAGGGCTTTCCCGCAAGAACCTGGTCCCTCCGGCCGTGCTGGGCCAGTTGCTTGTGGCCATGCAGCACCATCCGAGCTACAATGTCTTCGTAGCATCGCTTCCGCAGGGTGGCACGCGTAGATCAACCCTTGAAGACAGGTTGCGCGACGTTCCGGTTCGGGCAAAAACCGGATCGTTACTGCACGTACGCACGCTGAGTGGGTACCTGACCACCCGAGATGGCCGCACGCTGGCTTTTGCCCTCATGGCCAACAACTTTACTGCGCCGGCTTCCCAGATCGTGCGCACCCTTGACGAAATGGTCCGTACGCTGCACACCACCCCCTAAATCATGCCAACGCTGCTGCTTTCTTCCACACAATTCGTTCGCATCCTGCGCACGACCCTCCAGGGCATGCTGGTGGTGGTGTTGCAGTGGCTGGTGCTGAACCGGCTGCGCCTCTGGGGCGCCTACCCAGATGCAGTGCTGCTGTTTGTGGCCTACCTTGGGCTGACCTATGGGCGTCGCGTGGGCCTGCTCGGGGGCTTTCTCAGCGGCTTTTTGCTGGACGCGCTGCTCGATAGCTGGGGGCTGCATGCCCTTGTCAAAAGCCTGGTGGGCTTTCTGATCGGTCTGTTTGCCCTCGAAGAGCCGGAAGCCTTTCGTCCGACACTCGGTCAGGCGTTTCTGGGCGGCCTGGTGCTGGCGCTCGTGCACAACGGACTGTTTGTGGCATTGCTGGCGCTTGCGGCCGGCACCCGCACCGCCTTCATGCTGGAAGCGCTCTGGCTGGGCGGTGCGCTGTATACGGCCTTTCTGAGCCTGCTCGTTGCGCTCGTTCGTAGAGATTAGGCTGTGCCGTTCGGCCTGCCGCCGGTCAGCGCTTAACGCATCTGCTCCAGCGCGCGCCGCAGGTCCGACACGATCCCGGCCGCTGTAACTTCTGGCCCGGCCCCTGGCCCACGCACCACCAACGGCGTGCGGCAGTAATAAGCCGTTGTGAAAGCGATCAGGTTGTCGGTAGCCTGCAGGTTGTAGAAGGGGGACTCAGGTCCGACGGCCTGCACGCCGACGGCCAGGCGGCCACCTTCGATCCGCCCGATATAGTGCAGGCGGCGTGCTTCGCGACGAGCTGCCTCAACACGCTCACGCCAGTAAGCATCCTGTTCGCCCAGTCGTGCCAGGAATTCTTCCAGCGGCACCTCGCACAGTTCGTCTGGTACCAGCGGCTGCACCGCTACGTCGCTGCGTTCGACGGGTAGTCCCAGCTCACGGGCCAGGATGAGCAGCTTGCGCGCCACATCTTCACCCAAGAGGTCGTCGCGCGGATCGGGCTCGGTATAACCAGCTTCGCGGGCCGCCCGCACTGCCTCGGAGAAAGGCACGCCTTCGGCCATCTGGTTGAACAGATAAGCCAGCGTGCCTGAAAAGACACCTTCGATTCGCTGCACCTGATCGCCGGCCAGAAGCAAATCCTGCAACGTTGTGATGACCGGAAGTCCGGCGCCAACGGTCGTCTCATAGCGGTAGGGTACGCGGCGTTCCCGGGCAATCTCGCGCAGGCGTCGGTAGAAATCGTACGAAAGCGTATTGGCGCGCTTGTTGGGCGTAACGACCGCCACGCCAGCTGCGAGCAGATCTGGGTACCGGCGGGCCACCTCTTCGGAAGCCGTCGCGTCGACCACCACGAGGCGGCGCGGCCGCTCGGTGGTCAGCAGTTGCACCAGCCGGTCCAGGTCCATGGGCTCGCCTTCGGTGCGCAGCCGCTCACGCGCTTCATTCCAGGGAATACCGGCCGGTTGCCAGAGCATGCGTTCGGCAGTTGCCAGTCCGGCCAATTGGAGTTCAAGCCCTTCTTCTTCTTTGAGTTGCGGGATCTGGCGGGCCAGCATGTCCAGCAGCGTCCCTCCAATTACGCCGGTGCCGATCAGAAACAGATGGGCGCGCATCGTGCGCAGGATGAACGTTTCGTGCAGGGCCTGCACGGCCCGCTGGGCATCCCGCTGGGCGATGACAGCCGAGATGTTCGTCTCGGCGGCCCCCTGCGCAATGGCCAGCACGTTTACGTTGGCCTGCCCGAGCGCCGAGAACATGCGGCCGGCCAGTCCCGGCTGGTGGCGCATGCGGTCGCCTACCACGGAAACCGTCGCACATTCGGGCACCAGGTAGATGCGCCGAATGCGACCAGTCTCCAGCTCGAAGGCGAAGGTGCGTCGGAGGACGTCCAGCGCCGTCTCAGCATCGGCGGCCCGCACGCCCAGACAGAGGCTCTGCTCGCTCGAAGCCTGCGAGACCAGCAGCACGTTGATTTTATGCGCAGCCAGCGCCTGGAAAGCCCGTCCCGTAAGCCCCGGCGCCCCCAGCATACCTGCCCCTTCGAGCATGAGCACGGCTACGTCTCGGATGGCTGCAACGGCCCGGACATACCATGGCGGCGGTGGGGCCTCGGCCGTAATTAGCGTGCCAGGTGCCGCCGGATTCAACGTGTTGCGAATGCGCAGCGGAATCCCTTTCGCCTGCAGCGGCTCCATGGTGCGCGGGTGCAACACCTTGGCACCGAAATAGGCCATCTCGGCCGCCTCACGGTAGCTCAGGTGCGGCAGCACAAAGGCCTCAGGCACCAGGCGGGGATCGGCCGACATCACGCCATCGACGTCCGTCCAGATCACCACCAGTTCGGCGTCCAGTGCTGCTCCCAAAATGGTGGCGGTATAGTCACTGCCCGAACGCCCCAGCGTGGTGGTCACCCCCTCCGGTGTGGCCCCGATGAAACCAGTAACCACCACGATCTGACCTTCGGGGATTGCGGCAAACCGCTCGCGGATCAGCTGGTTGGTGGTGGCAAAGTCAACGTTGGCCTCACCGAAGGTATCGTCCGTGCGGATCAACTCGGTAGCTTCCAGCGCGATGGCCTCACGGCCAGCTGCCCGAAAGGCAGCCGCCACCAGCGGTGCCGAGAGCCGCTCGCCAAAGCTGATGATCGCGTCCCGCGTTCGGGGCGTGCACTCGCGCAGCAGGTACAGACCGTCGAGCAGTTCAGTTAGCGCCTGCCAGTGCGCGTTAAGCTGGGCTTCGAGGGCCGTTCGTTCTTCCGGGAGCACGAGCGCTTCCAGCATCTCCTGATGCCGCTGGCGGAGCATCTCGATCGTCGTGCGGTGGGCACCGGTGCGGGCCAGCGCTGCATCGATGCAGCCCAGCAGCTGATCGGTCACGCCACCCAACGCCGAGACCACCACGACGCACCGAATCGTTTCCGGTTCGGCCTGCATGAGCTGCACCACACGTCGGATACGGTCGGCCGTGGCCACCGATGTCCCCCCAAACTTGTGTACCCGAACGGGACGCGCTACCGTCATCGTCGCACCATTGATTTTTTAGCGGTTTAGCCGTGGAATTTACAATGTGACCTTGCGCTTTCCGTTTTAAAGACGCATTAAATCGTTGAAAGCGCTTTGCATCAGGGGCCGTGAAAAAACGACGCAGGAGTGCTTCTGACATTGACGCGAGCGGAGCTTTTTTTGTAAGCTGGCGTTCCAGCAATCGCAACGTGGGGCCATAGCTCAGTTGGTAGAGCGCCACAATGGCATTGTGGAGGTCGCCGGTTCGAATCCGGCTGGCTCCACCGCGAGGCGGGACGCCATCGGCAGCGTCCCGCTTATTTCTTGCTTGCACGCTGCCCCAGCACTTTCTGCAAACCCGGTTGGTGCAGACGGACGGGCTGCGCCCGACGTGCCTCGGTCTTAATGTTCAGCACTTCCACAAACAGCGAGAAAGCGATACCACTCACGCGGGATGTGCTGTCCAAATCCTTCGGCCACCCGCATTACCCCAATCAGCAGCAAGAAGCGCAACACCAGCATTTTGATCCTCGAATGCCGCGCAATGCATGCGACGCTGTCGATGTCTGGCCCTGACCAGGCTTCGGGACTGATCACGCAGTCAAAGAATGGCACGACATGTCCTCTAAGTTCAGCGTTTCTTCAAACAAGACGTTTCCATTCGCTCCATTCTATGATTTTTTCGTACGCTTCTAACGAAGAAGGCTGGTAGATACGCGGCTTAAAGCGTAACTTCGCTAAGCTAAAAGCCCTTTTTGTCCTGAAATTCTCACAGGAAATCGGAGCCGACCATGCCGACCGCCAAACTCATCCTTGACGATACGACCGTCGAGCTGCCCGTCGTTGTGGGCACCGAAGGCGAGCGAGCCATCGACATTCGTAAACTACGGGCCGAGACGGGCTACATTACCTACGACCCCGGCCTGGCGAACACGGGCTCGTGCCAGAGCAGCATCACGTTCATCAATGGCGAGGCTGGGGTTCTGCGCTACCGGGGGTATGCCATCGAAGATCTTGTGGAGCACTCGTCGTTTGTCGAGGTGAGCTACCTGCTTATCTACGGCGAGCTGCCCACGCGCGCGCAACTGGAGCAGTTTCAGGATCGGCTGACGCACCACAGCCTGCTCCATGAGGACATGAAGAAATTCTTCGAAGGCTACCCACCCAGCGCGCACCCCATGAGCGTGCTCTCGGCCATGGTGGCCTCGCTTTCGACTTACTACCCAGATTCGGCGGATCCGGAGATCACCGAACTCAACATGGTCCGCCTGCTGGCCAAGCTAAAGACAATTGCCGCTTTCTCCTACAAAAAATCCATTGGCCAGCCCTACATTTACCCGCGCAACGACCTGAGCTATACGGCGGACTTCCTGCACATGATGTTCGCCGTGCCTTCGGAGCCCTACGAGGTGCCGCCGCTTTTCGAGAAGGTGCTGGACGTGCTGCTGATTCTGCACGCCGACCACGAGCAAAACTGCAGCACCTCGACCGTGCGTATGGTGGGCAGCAGTGGCGCCGACCTGTTTGCTTCCATCTCGGCGGGCATCAGCGCGCTGTCCGGTCCGCTGCACGGCGGGGCCAACCAGGCCGTCATTCAGATGCTGGAAACGATCTATCAAAATGGCGGCAACTACCAGAAGTATATCGAAAAAGCCAAGGATCCAAACGATCCCTTCCGGCTAATGGGCTTCGGCCACCGCGTCTACAAGAACTTCGATCCGCGGGCGCGGCTGATCAAGAAGCTTGTGGATCGGGTCTTCAACGAGATGGGAATCAACGATCCATTGCTTGAAATTGCCCAGAAGCTGGAAGAGGCTGCGCTTCAAGACGAATACTTCATCGAACGCAAGCTGTACCCGAACATCGATTTCTACAGCGGCATCCTGTACCGGGCTATGGGCATCCCGACAAACATGTACACGGTGCTGTTTGCGATGGGCCGCCTGCCCGGATGGATTGCCCAGTGGAAGGAGATGCGGGAAGATCCACACACACGCATTTACCGGCCACGCCAGATCTACCAGGGCGCCACACACCGGCCCTATGTACTCATCGACCAGCGGGGATAGGTCGAAGCTTTACAGCGCCTCCCCTCGCGGGAGGCGCTTCTGTATCGGCCGCAGCAGCTAAATTTTGATGCCTAAAATGGAAACAGCGCTGCTTGCTTCCCACATCCGAGCGCATTCCGTAAGGCCTTATTGCTACAAGTAGCTTGAGGAAAGGGGGCGAAGAGGTGTTGGGGCTCAGCGCTATGCTGGAATTCGCTGCCGGCCGCGTCCTGTAAACACCGCTCCCCCTCTCGGGGAAGCTGGCACAAAGGGCCTGAGGGGGTGTTGATCAGACGACCCTCCCCCTATCCCCCTCCCTAAAAGGGAGGGGGAAGTATGTTGGCAGAAAGCACCAGTGCTGAAATGTGCGCAGGTACATTGGCAACAGGCTTCGGCGCGGCAATAGGCGCAAGCGTCCGAATCCACCACCAACCGCAGCCCACCAAAACCGCTCCCCTTTCCAGGGGGAGCTGCCGCGAAGCGGCGGAGGGGGTTCTTCCTAAACTACCCTTCTGGGCTGCCCTGTGCCTATTTGTGTACGCCACAAAACAATCGTGAAACGAAGTGGCGCACAGTGGACGGCACGCAGCATGCGTCTCGTTCCTGACTACAAACGCACCGGTCTGCTTACTTCCCTGAAAGATGCGCACGGAGAAAGGCCAGCGTGTGCTCGATGAGTTCCTGGGGAGGCCCCGGCATTTCAGCGGCCCGGCAGGTTAGCTCGATCGTCTTGCGATACTGATCCAGATAGGCCCAGCAATCGGCGCAGGCCTGCAAGTGCATCTCGAAGGCTGCCTGCGTGCGCGCGTCCAACGCGCCATCCAGATAGGCTGCTAAGAAACGGTTCACCTCTTCACAGGTGAGCCGCCGACGGCCCAGCCATTTCTGCAGCCACTGTTTCATACATCACCCTTTTCAATATGTGGACTGAGAAGCGCCCGTAGTGCCTGGCGGGCCCTGTGGAGCCACACGCGCACGGCCCCTTCGCTCAGGTGCAGCAGCCGTGCCACCTCTTCGGTGGAAAGCTCTTCGATGTCCCGTAGCAGAATGATTTCTCGGTAGCTGTCCGGTAAGCGATCGATGGCTTCCCGAACCAGTTGCCGTAGGTCTTCCTGTTCGGCCAGCACGTCCGGTGGCCAAGGGCGATAGCGCTGTGCATACATGCCCTGTGAAAAGGCCGACTGCAGCCGGTCCAGGTCGGCCTCGTCCATTGCCTCGTAGCGACGGTTCTTGCGGCGCAGCATGCTTGCCTGGTTCAATGCAATGCCGTAGAGCCAGGTGACCAGCCGAGAGTCACCCCGGAAGGTGTCGATTCACCGAAAAGCCTGCAGGAACGTTTCTTGCGCTACGTTGCGGGCATCCTCTTCATTTTCCAGAAAACGCAACAGGAAGCGAAACAGACGCGGGCTCTCTGCGCGCACGAGCGCCTCAAAAGCCGTTGGATAGCCGTGCTTCAGCGCTTTCAGATCGTAGGTGGGCTCCGGCATGTGCTGCGTTTACGTGTGCGGTGATCCCCAACTGTTACACAGCGCTCATTGCGATTGCTCGTTTTCGACCCACTGGACCGCGTGCTGCATGAGCTCGGCCGCCGTGCGGAGTCCCAGCTTGGCCTTGATGCGCGCCCGATAGGATTCGACGGTTTTGACCGAAAGGTGCAGCCGCTCGGCGATCTCACGTGTACTGAGTCCGCGTCCCGTCAGCTCGAATACCTCTAGCTCCCGATCGCTGAGCAGTTCCATGGGCGATTGGCCAGCTGTGCGCCGATGGCCGGTCATGCTCATCAGCATCCGCTCGCTGACGTCCTGGCTCACGTAGAGACCACCGGCCAGCACGCGCCGCACGGCTTTGACGATCACATCGACTGCCTCGATCTTCATCACGTAACCGCGCGCTCCGGCCCGAATGGCCCGCTCTGCATAGAGTGCTTCGTCGTGTCGCGAGATGACCAGTACGGGTAGGTCCGGATTCCAGGCGTGCAGGTGCTTGATCAGCTCCAGCCCGCTCATGCCCGGTAGCGATATGTCTACGATAGCCAGATCGGGCCGGACTTCCTCCAGCATCCCGAGCGCTTCTTCGGCCGAAGCGGCCTGTCCGCACACCTCCAGATCAGGTTCGGCCTCGAGCGTCAGCGCCAGCCCTTTGCGCACGAGCGGATGATCGTCGACGATCAGGATTCGTTTTTTCATGATGCCTTCAGGGAATCACTTCAGTTTCCGGCAGTACCTGCGATGCATCAGCCGGGAGCACGCGTCCGGTCAGCGGGACGGCCGCGTGCACTTCGGTGCCCCCTTTCTTTTGCCGCCGCACTTCCAGGTGGCCGCCCAGCAGCCGTGCCCGGTAGTGCATGATGCGCAGTCCCATGCCAGACGTTTCGGGCAGCTTTTCTGGAATACCCACGCCGTCGTCACGCACCCAAAGGTGGAGCGCTTCGTCGTCGGCCGCCAGCGTGACGGTGATGGTCTGCGCCCGGCCATGCCGCACGGCGTTGTTGAGCGCTTCCTGCGCAATGCGATACAGGTGCGTTGCCACCATGTTGTCGGCTACCTGTATGTTCTCTTGGGCCTCAAAGCTACAGCGTATGCCAAAAAGCTGCTCGGTCTGCCGGGTCAGCCGGTAAAGGGCGGCCTGCAGGCCGTTCGCTTCTAATTCGACAGGGATCAGGCCGCGCGCCAGCGTACGGGCCTGCTGATCGGCCTGGCGGATTAGCTCGGTCAGTTCCTCTAGCTGGCGGGCTTCGGGACGGCCTTGCGCGGCCAGACGGCGGGCCAGACTCTGGCTGATCAGGGCCATGCCCGTCAGCATCTGGCCGAGCCCATCGTGCAGGTCCTGGCCGATACTACGCCGTTCTTCGTCGCTGATGCGCAGGATTTCCTGTTCTAGGCGCCGCGTTTCAGACAGATCGCGCACGATCCCGGTAAACAACAGCCGGTCGGGCAGACGTACCTCGCTGACGGCCAGGTACATGGGAAACGTCGTTCCGTCTTTGCGCAGCCCCGTCACCTCGCGTCCTCGGCCAATGATGCGGCGGCGGCCGGTCTCGAGGTAGTTGCGGATGTAGCGATCGTGCTGCTCCCGGTAGGGTGAGGGCATCAGCACCGAAATGTTACGGCCGATAACCTCCTCAGCCTGGTAGCCGAAGATGCGCTCAGCGGCCGGGTTGAACAACAGGATGCGGCCGGTCTCGTCGATCGTGATGATGGCATCGACCGCCGTTTCCAGGATGGCGCGGTAGCGAGCCTCGCTTTCGCGCAGCGCCTCCTCGCGCTCCCGGCGTTCGAGGGCCGTGGCCAGTACGTGCGCCACCGCCTGCAGGAAGTGCACGTCGTCGTGCGAAAACGTGCGAGGGCGGCAAGTATGCGCCCCCAGAACGCCCCAGGAGAGGCCACCGACAAAGATGGGCACGCTCAGACCCGCCTGCACGCCGTGGCGTCGGAGTAATTCTGGACAGGCAAATCGGGTCTCCTGGGCGAAATCCTCTACGACGACCGGGCCACCGGCGCGGAGCGTGTAGCCGGCCTGCGAGTCGGTGCCGGCCGGCACGCGAAACGTCCCCACCAGTCCTTCCTGCCAGCCGTAGCCGGCTACCAGCAAGAGTTCCCGTCCGTCGGGCAGCAGACGCAGCACCTTGGCCATCTCAACGCCCAGAGCCGCCGCCACGCGCGCGGTGGCATACTCCAGTAGGAGCGGCACCGGCATGTTGGCAAGCGCCCGACGGCCCAATTCGGCCACAACGGCCTGTTGACCAACCCGCACCTGGAGTTCGCGCTCGATGTCCCAGCGCCGCCGACGAGCACGCGCTCGCCGCACCAGCAGGCGCAGCCGGGCACGCAACAGCGTTGGTGGCGCGCCCATGTCCAACAGATCATCGACGCCCGAACGAAGCAGGCCGTCGAGTGAGTCGGGTGTAGTGCGGTCCGACAGCGCCGCTACCAGCACCACCTGTTCACCCCCGGCCGACGCACGCACGGATTCGACCTGCTCGCGCAGACTTTCTGGATAGCCAAACAAGATGAGCAGGTGGGGCAGCGTTTCAGGAGCCGGAGGAAAAGCGCCGGGGTGCAGTGTGACCACGACATCTTCCACCTCGCGGAGCAGTCGGCTCAGCCGCTGCGCCAGGTTCTGCGAAGCACCCCAGATACCGATTTGAACAGGCGTCATTGTGCTCCTCGGCTAACGTGCCACCGGACGGGCTCCAGGGAGTATAGCCAACCATCAGGCGGCACGCAAGCCGGAGCATCCGGTTCCCGGTAGTCCGAGCAGCAGGGCTGCGCTACCGGCGGCGTCCAGTCGCGCCTCTGGCCCCAGCACATAGGCTAGAAACACGAAGAACGCCACCGTCAGTACAAACAGCAACAACAGTGTTATCAACAGCCAGCGCGGGGTAAGCTCGGCCATAGACTTTTATCCCGTTCAATCAACCGAACTTTCTGGCACTTCAATAAATAAACGTACCCGACCCAGTTCGTCAAGCACGAAAAGCTGCAATAAGCACGATATGATCACGCAGAGCTGGATATTGCTGGAATAGCTCTTTTGCCTGGCTGTCCAGCGAACCTGACCCCTGGGCAAAGCAAAAGCGCTCGACCTCAAATCCCGCCTCACTGACTACCTTGCTGAGCGTATACGGGGTAAACCAGAATCTATGGTCGGAATTGATAATTTCCAGGTGCTGTCGCGCTGCCTGATGATTCAACCCTTTTAAAGCGTTCGGTACAGTAAGAATCAGGCGATCCACCAGCCCCAGGTATTTTTCGTGGATCTGCTGCAGGAAAGCGACCGGATTACCGATGTGCTCCAGCACCTCGCCCAGCACCATATAGTCCCAGTGTTCGGTTTTCAGCTCGTCCGGTACCGGATCGGTCAGCACGTTGTGTCGATAAATCGAATAACCGAGTTGCTGGGCTACGGCAATGGCCTCTTCGTTCACGTCCAGTCCGACACACCGACGGGCCACGCAGGCCAGTTCGGCATGCAGCCAACGTCCCTGCTGCAGTTTCTGTTGGATCAAAGGCGCATGGTCGGCACAGCCGACGTCCAGAATGGCCCGTCCCTTCACCAGATCCTTCAGCAGTTCCTGCCTGTACACCAGCGGCGCATCGGGATGTGCAATAACAAGCTGCAGTCCGTTATCAAACTTTTCACCCTTCAGATAAGCCCGCCACGTCGAAGGATCAACCCATCCATCGTGCTCATGGTGTTCGGTGTTGTTCGAAGACCGGCCATTAAGGCTAACCGATGTCGGCTTAACGGATGCAATCAAGCGATCGATTGCATCTATCTGATCTGTCTGATCGAAATGGTCTATAATCCAGTTTCGATATGCTCTGCTATCGTAATCGGATGATCGCACAATGCGTACAAATTCCTCAACATCGCGAAACAGCCATGCTTCAGGAAAGAGCTTTTCTGCTCCGTGAAAATGATGAACCACCGGCTTGATGCCACAGGCGGCAGCTTCCAGCACGTTGTACGGGCATCCTTCATGCACACTGGTGGAAATCAGAAAGTTTTTATCTTCCAACCAGGCATCGATGTCGTCCACCCATCCTTCCATGATCACATGATCCTCAAGGCCCATGGCCTGGATCATGTGATTCCAGTAGACCTCAAAACGCCGCTCCTGATGGGTACCGGCCACGTATAGCCGATAGCGCTTATCCTCCTGGATAAGCCGATGAATGCATTGTAGCAGTAAGGATGGGTTTTTCTTGTGATTGATATAGCCAACATAGGCCAGGTTGAATCCGGGTTTACGCTCTTTAAACGTAAACCGATGCACATCCACCCCGTTTGGAATGACCGTTTTGTCTACGCGATAGGCCGCCCGGGGAAAGTATTGTTCAAAGAGCTGCTGCATGTGCGGGGCCACAAAAACCAGCCTGTCCACAAACTCCCAATTCACGTGCTGCGGTAAATCAGAGAAAACTTCATAGCTGTGCAGCCGACATATGACGGCCGCCGTTTTTTGCAGGCACCGGCTGGCCTCCACCAGAATCTGATCGCACCACTCGAACCAGACCACATCGGCCCAGTCCAGCGCCTCCTGAATCTTCGACAGATCCACCCGTTGAGGAAAATGGTACACGCGCACGTGGTGGCGGCGAGCTATCTGCTCTTCGATATCGAAAATGAATTTCGTATGCGGGCCACATACGAACGCCACCTTACGCACCTGCTCACCCGCCTCAGCCGGCTCACCCAGGTATATGCCAGGATTGGTGTTCAGCATCGCCTCCCACTGCTTGCGGGCCGCCCGCGCCAGGTCCTTTTCGTATTTGCGCTTTTGCTCGCTGTCGGGAATAGCCTCTTGGTAGCGTAGAAACGTCTCGACGGCCAGATCGAACTGATTATACCGGATAAGCTGATCGATGAGATTAAAAAATGCGTTCTCGTGGCTGGGGTCGGCCTGCAGCGCACGTTCGAAGCATTCTACAGCCTGCCCCAGTTGACCCAATTCGGCATAGGCCAATCCAGCGTCGTTCAACACATAGGGATTAAGCGGATCCTCTTGCAGGACAGCGTTGAACGTCTGCAAAGCCTGTGGATAGGCTCCTCGCAGAAACAGGTCTTCCCCTTCCAGGAGGCGGGCCTTTAAATCTTCGCGCATTGCAGAAATATAGGCGGTGATGGACCGTGCATTCACGATCGCTTCGAATCAAATGCACTGCCAAGACCGCCCGCAGCGTTCTCCGAAGGACCTGGATGGCGTGGATCTACCTTGAAAAATGCCTGTAGCGCAGCAAAAAGCTCAGGATGGCGATGGGCCAAAAGTTCTGGACGCTCGAAAAAGTTTTCCACCGCTACGGCAAAAAATTCGGCCGCATTCATAGCCGCATAACGCCGAAGCAGCGAGCGTCCCTGCCGAACCTTCACCATCTCCTGTCGGATCAGCCGTCGCCAGGATTCGGCCGAGGCTGGATCCAGTAGCGTCGGCATTCCGTCGGCATCCAGATCCCCGAAGTCGAACACGTGCGCCAGCTCGTGCAACACCACGTTGCTGCCATCGTTGGGCACGGCCCATCCTTCCTCGACGGCTTTCGCCGATAGGATGATCGGCCCCTGCGCATGCGCCATGCCGTCGAATTCGCCCGTTTCGTCCTCGAAATAGTCGGCGTCGAACCGATCTGCATAGAATAAAATGGTACGGCGTGCTGGCCACTCCCAGTCAGGCCGCCCGTGCAATAGCAGCGCCGCGCCGGCGGCCACGGCCAGCCGGAGTTCGTCGGTCACCTCAACGTCCACACCCTCGAACCGCTGTTCAGCCAGAAAGAACTGCACATCGCGCTCAAAACGACGGCGCCCTGCCGTATCCAGCGCCCGATAGAAGGGCACGTGCGCTTCAAGCCATTGGCGCCAGGCTTCGGGAAAAGGGCGGCGGGCCAGACGCCAGCGGCGGAACGGCTTCCGGACCCCCACAGCCAGCACGCCCAGCGCCACCACCCCGCCCAGCCAGGCACCGACCCCGGCCCGCAGTCCGACCAGCGCGGCCAGACCGCCCAACACCAGCGCCAATGCGCCATAGAACCACACCGTCACCGGCCGTACAATTTGCATAATATCGACCGCCTATCTGCAAGCTCAAGGAAAAGTTGCCCGTACTTCTGGAAAATTATGCCTTTCTCCGACGCTTCAGGCCGGGCAAATCTATGCGTTTCCGCTCCTGCATGGCTGGCAATGCTTTTGCCAGAAGCCCGCTCAGGTTCATTCAGTCCTCCTGCCTTACCCATGCTGTTACGTTTGCAGAATGCCGCAGCGTCGATGACCGAGGCGATCCGCCAGCAGGAACGCCTCGCCAACAACCTGGCCAACGTCAACACGGCCGGCTACAAACAGGAGCGCTTCTTCGTGGAAGCGCTCAACGAACGACTCGACGCGGAGCGGTCGCCCCGAAGCGACCGTCGCCTCACGCAGTGGAACGACCTGTCCCAGGGGGCACTTGAACACACGGGCAATCCGCTGGACGTGGCCATCGAAGGCGATGGTTTCTTCGTGGTCATTGACGCAGCAACCAGCGCCACCTTCTATACACGCGCTGGACAGTTCCAACTGGATGGCGAAGGCTACCTGCGTACCATCGACGGCCTGCTCGTAGAAGGCGAAGACGGTCCGATCCAGCTCCTACCCCACGAGCGCAACCGTTCGCTTTCGATCAGTCAGGACGGCGTGCTGCGGGCCGACGAACACGAAGTCGCCCGCCTGCGCATTGTGCGTTTCGCCCGCCCCGAGGCGCTGCAACGGGTAGAAGGCGCTCGCTTTGCCGCAACCGATCAGGAGCCCATTCTCCTCGAAACACCCCAACTGCGCCCTGGCTTCCTGGAAAGCAGCAACGTGAATCCGGTGCTCGCCATGACGGAAATGATCGAGCACTTTCACCGCTTCGAGACGCAACAGAAGGTCATCCAGACCACCGATCAGCTGCTCGGACAGATTACCCGGGATCTCGGAAAGTTCTAAACCATCCGTCGTGCGCTTATGCTTCGGGCACTCCGCACCGCCGCACTGGGCATGAACGCCCAGCAGACCAATGTCGACAATATCGCCCACAACCTGGCCAACGCCAACACCACGGGCTTCAAAAACGCGCGTGTGGTCTTTCAGGACTTGCTCTACCAGACCATCCAGACACCCGGCCAGGAGGAAGCACAGGGACTCACACCACCCGCCTCGCTCCAACTGGGCAGCGGCGTGGCCGTTGTCGCGACCGTGCGCCAGTTCACGCAGGGTAGCCTGGTAGAAACCGGCAACGCACTGGATCTGGCCATCAATGGCGACGGGTTCTTCCAGATTCGCCGGCCGGACGGCACCATCGTTTATACACGCGATGGCACCTTCACGCTGAACGCTGAGGGCACGTTCGTCACGCAGACCGGCCTTCCACTTGAGCCCGAGCTAAGCGTGCCCCCCGATACCATCGAGATCCACATCAGTCAGGATGGCGTCGTGTCGGTCCGGCTGCAGGGCGAAACCGAAAGCATCGAAATCGGCCGGTTCGAGCTGGCCCGCTTCCCGAACCCAGCCGGCCTGCGCGCTATCGGCGGCAACCTGTATGAGCAGACCGAAGCCAGTGGCTTTCCGATCCTGGGCGCACCCGGTGAGGAAGGCTTTGGAACGGTTAAGCAGGGATTCTTGGAAGCGGCCAACGTGGACATCGTGCAGGAGATGGTCAACCTAATCACAGCCCAGCGGGCCTACGAGATTAACTCGAAGATGGTTACCACCAGCGAGGAAATGCTCCAGACGGCCAGTCAGATGAAGCGTTAACGATGCGGCTGCTGTGGATTATCGGGTTATTACAGATGCTCGGCACGCAATCGGCCGTCGAGCCGGTGGGCATACGGCTCCGGCATGCGATCGACTCGCTGCTGGTCGAAGCGTTTCCCGCGCTGGTCGGCCACCTGGAGCCACGCCTGGTGCGCTATCAGGTCGCCGAGCTCGATCGGTTCCAGCTGCGCTTGCCGCCAGCCGTCGATGATCCTACCGGCTCCCTACAGGTCGAAATCTGGGCGCCAGACATGCGCGGCGCGTGGCACAAGGCAGGTTGGGCTCTGTTCTATGTGGCCCGGTACGACTCGGTCGTGGTCGCCCGTCAGGCGCTTCGCCGCAGCGAGCCGGTTGATCCAGCCGCACTGGAGCTCGTTTGGCAAGAAACCACGCGGCTCCGGACGCCCCCGCTGACCCCAGACGCACTTCGCCGACTCCAGCCACAGGGGCCGCTGCTGGCCGTGCGTTCCGTGGCGGCCGGCGAGGTGCTGCGAGCCAACGACTTGCGCCCACCCTACGCCGTCCAGACCGGCGAAACCGTCTGGATGCATTATCGCCGTGGCAGCATTCTGCTGCGCCTGCCCTGCCAGGCCCGCACGGCCGGTTTCGTGGGCGACGTGATCGAACTGTACGCTCCCCAGACGCGGGCTACCTACCGAGGCCGCATCGTGGCACCCGGTCTGGTGGAATGGATCGCCACCCTACAACCATGAACCCCATGGACCCATGCGCGCTCTTTTGCTTGCCTTGAGCTTGTTGTGGCCCGGTCTTTCGGCTGTGGCCCAGTCGTCCCTGTATGCCGACTTCCGCGCGGTGCGTCCAGGCGACGTCATCACCATCATCCTGGCCGAGCGCACCGCCGCCCAGCGCGAAAGCAACTTCGAACACCTGGCCAATGCCAAGATCGGCGGCGCCGGGGCCGTCAGCAGCACCCTGGGCGGCCGGTTCAGCGCCGACGCCACGTTCTCACGCGAAAGCAAGGCCAACAACGAAACGCTCCAGCGCGACCTGCTCGAGGGCACCGTCACGGCGCTTGTCGTAGGCATCGACTCCACCACAGGCAACCTGCTCATCCGGGGCGAACGCAAACTCAACATCAACGGCGTCACGCACCTGATGCGCATTACGGGCACCGTGCGCCCCTACGACGTGCGCTACGACAACACGGTGCTCTCTTACCAGATTGCCAACGCGCACATCGAGTACCGCCAAAGCGGCCTGGCACGCAATTTCCTCCGTCCGGGCTTTCTGACGCGCCTGGGCGCCTTGGCGCTGATCGGCGCCGCCATCGCTCTCGGGGTTCAGTAAACGAGCAGAAAATGCCATGCGTCGGCTGATTTTTCTCGGTCTTCTGTTTCTGCCCCTCTTAGCCGCTCGTGGTCAGGGCGAGGGGCAGGCACGCCTGAAGGACCTGGTCACGGTGGAAGGCGCCGTGCCGATCCAGCTCATCGGCTACGGACTGGTGGTAGGCCTGGACCGTACGGGCGACTGGGCCCGCGGTCAGCGTGGCGCGCCCTACACCGTGCAAAGCATTGCCAACATGCTGCGTCGCTTCGGGATTACCGTCGATCCCAACCTGCTGCGCTCCCGAAACGCTGCCGCCGTCATGGTAACCGCCACACTGGACCCGTTCGCGGCACCGGGCACACGCCTGGACGTGACGGTCTCGGCGCTAGGCGACGCCCGCTCGCTCTCTGGCGGCGTGCTGCTCCAGACGCCGCTGCAGGATCCCATCACCGGACAGGTGTACGCCATCGCACAGGGGCCTGTATCGACCAGCGCCGTGCTCGCCTCCAGCTTCGGTTCTTCAGTCCAGATCAACCACACGAATACAGGTCGCGTGCCCGGTGGCGCCGTGGTGACGGCCGCCCCCTCCGTCACGCTCAGCGGCCCGCAACTGGGTCTGGTGCTCAAACGCCCTGACTTTGTAAACGCCACACGCATCGCCGAGGTCATCAACGGCCGCTATCCGAACACGGCTGAAGTGGTGCACGCCGGACTGGTGCGCATCAACCTGCCCAACGGCGTCGATAATCCTGCGCAACTGCTGGCCGAACTCGATCCGCTGACCATCGACGTAGACATCCCGGCGCGTGTCGTCATCAACGAACGCACCGGCACCATCGTGGCCGGCGGCAACGTACGCATCAGCGAAGTGATGATCACCTACGGCAATCTGGTTATCGCCACGCAGGCCGAGCCGTTTGTGGCCCAGCCACCGCCCTTAAGTCAGGGCGAAACGGTCACCGGTGCACGTGCCACAATCGACGTGCAGGAAGAAGTGGCCCGCTCGCTAGTGCTGGGTCCCAACGCCAACGTCGCCCAACTGGCCGCGGCCCTCAACGAGCTGGGCCTGACCGCCCGTGACATCATCGCCATCTTTCAGGCCATCGAACGGGCCGGAGCTCTCCAGGGAGAACTGGTCATCCTATAAGCCATGATTGAAAAAATTCAACCATCTCCAGCTCCTACCGGCAGCGCTGCGCTGCTGGGCGTGCGCCGGCCGCATACGCCCGAAGAGGCCGCCCGCCAGTTCGAAGAGCTTTTGCTGCGCCAGTTCGTGCAGGCGATGACCCGCAACCTCTTTCGCGAGTCGCTAAGCGGCGACGAAGCACCCGGCTGGCTCGGCTCTTATCGCGACATCCAGCGCGATGCGCTGACCGACGTGCTGGCCCGCCACCTGGCCGAGCAGGGCAGGCTGGGCATTGCCGAACTGCTCCTGCGCCAGTGGCGCCAGGCCGGATATCTTTCAGAGAACAAATCGGAGACAAACCCATGAGCGTCCCGCCCAGCATCCTACAGCAGTTTATTGAAACAATCGAAGAAGAGCTGAAGCTGCTCGGTTGGCTCGAGCAGAGCTTCGAAGCCCAACTGGAAGCTCTCCGACGCCACGACCACGAAGCGCTGGAGCAGGCTGCCATGCAGAGCAGCGAGCTGGTGACGCGGCTCGAACGCCTCCAGCAAAAGCGTGCTGGCAAAGGACGCCTGCTGCGCCGCATGCTGCAGCTGGAGCTAACGGCCTCAACCGAGCAACTGTTGGCCACTCTCGAAGCCCACTCGGAAACGCAGCCAGCCGCCCATAGGCTTCGAGGACTGCAGCAGCAACTCCAGAAGCAGCTCCAGCAAACGCGTCAGCGCTGCGAATCGCTTGAGTTTTCGCTGAAATACGCGATACAAATAGGACAGGAGCTGCTGGAACTGCTCCAGGCGTTGGACCAGCCCGCCAGCCGCGTGTACACCCCTACCGGACAGACCCGGCAGGCCAGCCCGCAACGATCCGTCGTTAACCGTCTGGGGTAAGCGATGAGCCTGAATCAACTGTTCAGCCTGACGCGCCGCTCGTTTCAGACCATCCAGGCGGCGATGAACACCGTCGGGCAGAACGTGGCCAATGCCAACACCGAGGGCTATGCACGCCGACGCGTGACGCTGCAGGCCGTCAACATTCAGGATACGGGCATCTATACGGCCCTTCCGCCCCGCTCAGCTACCGGAATGGGTGTCTCGGTGGCCACCTACGAGCGCCTACGTGATCACCTGCTCGACGTAGCCGCCTGGAACGCACGCGCCAGCCTGGGTGCCTCCGACGAAGAAACGCGCATCTATCAAGTTCTGGAAAGCCTGCTGGCCGCCGACGATGAAACCGGTCTTGCTGCCTTATTGAACGACTTCTGGAATCGCTGGAGTGACCTGGCCAGCCATCCCACCGACACAGGCGTCCGCGAAACACTCCGCGGCCAAGCCCATACGCTCATCGACGCGTTCCACCGGTTGGCCCGCGATCTGGACATGCTCACGACCCAGAGCACCGAAACGCTGCGCGACGCCGTCGATCAGGCCAACAGCCTGCTCAAAGAGCTGGCCTCGCTGAACGCCACGATTCAGGCCGCTCGCCAGAAAGGGAATCCGGATCTGGTGGCCGAAGACCGCCGCGATGCGCTGGTCCACCAACTGGCCGAGCTGCTCCCCATCCAGGTTCACGCCCTGGAGAACGGTTCCTACCAGCTTACCGTGAGCGGCATGGCGCTCGTACAGGACGATCAGGTCATGCCGCTGACGCTGGACCTGAGCGGTGGCACCCCCTCGCTGACTTTCGGCAACACTGGCATCGCCTTTCGGGCAAGGGAAGGACAGGACGGCCGCATCGGCGCGCAATTGCGCATGCTGACGCAAACGATCCCTGACGTTCGTCAGCGGCTCGACATGCTGGCTGCCACGCTGGTCAACGAGGTCAACAGCCGGCACGCAAGCGGATACGGCCTCGACGGCCTGACGGGCCGCGCCTTTTTCGATCCGACCGGCCTTACAGCTTCCACAATCGCCCTGTCGGCCGATGTGTTGGCCGACAGCCGTGCCATTGCTGCCTCCGGCGACCCCACTGCCCCGGGCGACAATAGCATCGCCCTCCAGATTGCCGCGTTGCGCGATGCGCTGCTCTTCAACGGCGGCACCGAAACGGCCCAAACCTACGCGATCAACCTGGCCGGTAGCATCGGCGCCGCCGCGAAAGATGCCACCAGCCGCCTGGAGCGCTCGCGGGCAACCATCGACCACCTGGACGCCCTCCAGCAGGGCGTCATGGGCGTCTCGCTCGACGAAGAACTGACCAACATGATCCGCTTTCAGCAGGCGTACGCGGCCACCGCGCGCGTACTGGACACCGCCCGCAGCATGATGGACACGCTGCTGAACCTCTGACGTAGCCGGCTATGGATTCGCTCAACGTTTCCTTCACCCGCCAGCAGAGCCTCTACCAGTTGCTGGCCGAACGCCACATTCAAGATCGCCGGCTGGAACTGGCCCGGCTGCAAGAGCAGATGGCGACTGGACGGCGCGTTAACCGCCCCTCGGACGATCCCGGTGCTTATATGCAAAGCCAGACGCTGCGCCGATTGGCCCAGCGCTATGACCAACATGAGCGTACGCTGACCCTCGGACGGGCCTGGCTGACTGCCACCGAAAACGCCCTCTCGACGCTCGCCGATCTTTTCAACAGCGCCTACGAAGAAGGCGTGCGCATGGCTACGGATACGGCCTCAACGGCCGACCGCGCCACTACGGCCGACGTACTCGAACAGCGCCTGCAAACCGTACTCGACCAGCTCAACGCCCGCCACAACGGCGAATACCTGTTCGCCGGCACCCGCACCACCACACAACCCTTCCAGCTCAGCAGTGGTACGGTCATCTATAACGGCAACGATCAAACGCGCCTGCTGGAAATCGCACTCGGCATCCAGATCATCCTCAACCTGCCGGGCAACGACGTCTGGGAAGTAGACGAAAACGGCGACAGCATCCCGGACTTCACCATCACCGAAGCCTGGCAGAACCTGGTCAACGCGCTGCGATCCGACGACACGACCCAGATTCAGAGCGCCATGGCTCAGGTGGAAGCTGCGCGAGATCATCTGCTTGACCGTATCGCACAGGTAGGCGAAACCTCCCGTCGCCTGTCGATAGCCGAAACAGAACTGCAGAACGCCCGCCTCCGCCTCGAAACGCAACGGAGCAAGCTGGAAGACGCCGACTTTGCCGAAATCGCCGTCAAACTGCAACGTAACCAGCTCAGCCTTGAAGCCACCTTGCAGGTAACCGCTCGCCTGCTACAAACCAGCCTGCTGAACTATCTGGCGCCATGATGCACGGATCGTTCCTGGAAAATTTTCGCCTGCCGCTGCCTACGTTTGAAGGGGCAGCGCAACTCGATGAGCAACTGCGCACGCTCTGGGAAGCCGTCCGTCGGAAGGAATCTCGGCGCGTGCTAACCCACGCCGCTCCCCTGCTGTCCCTGCCCGAAATGGCAGCGCCGGAGGTGCGTGCGGCCCTGCTCAACGCGCTGGGAGCTGCCCGGATACAACTCCGTCACTACGAAGCAGCCGAACGCATGCTGCGGCTCTCGCTGGCCGCTTTGCCCGACCAATGGATGGCTACGCGCCTGCTTGTGTACGTCTGCGAAGTGCAGCGTCGCGATGAAATAGCCTACGACCTATTGAAGCGCATGCAGACGCGACCTTCCGCATCCTTGTGGGACGAGCCGCTCACCGAAACGGTGTGGCATCTGGGTATGGCGGCCCTGGCCTGGCGACTACGCCAGTGGAAAGCTGTCAATGCGCATGTGCGTGCTGCTTTCCCAAAGGCCACCGAAATGCCACCAGCGCTACAGGCTGACCTGCTGCGACTGGCCTTCTACCAGGAGCGTCCCGCCGAGGCGCTGGCCATGGCCCGCCATCTGCTTGAACAGCAATCCGACGAGCAGGCCGTCGATACGCTGCTGCAAACATTCGTCCAGCAGGGCTGGAAGCAGGAAGCCTGCCTGCTCTATCGCCAGGCCTACCAGCGCTATCCGGAAAGCGAGCGCTTCCGTCGTCGCCTGGTAGCCCTCTACCTGCAAACTGGCGCCGTTGAGGAAGCCCGCCGGCTGGCCAGCCTGGGGGTGCTTTCCCTGGAGGCAGAACCCTGACCGTTTTGGGAGCATGTACGCGGCGCGCCCAACACTAAGCCGACTGGAACTGCGATGCCCACCGCTTCCACAGACGCTGGTGGAAGCGATGAAATTGCTTAACCGGCCCGATCAGCTCGAAGTGAAACCGATCACCCGGTTGGTGGAGCGTGACCCCGTCGTGGTGGCCCGCCTGCTTCAGATTGTCAACTCGGCCTACTATGGGCTGCGCCGCACAGTCAGCAGCGTCGAGCGTGCTGTGGTGCTGCTGGGACCAGTCAGCGTGGCTGGCATCATCGTGGGCATGCACATGCTGCGGCTACGAACCACGCTGCCCGGCTCGGCCATGGCCTGCTTCAACCGACTGGCCCAGCACTGCCAGGCTACCGCCTTTCTGGCCCGCCACCTGCTTGAGACGGTACTGCCCCGCCTAAGCGGCCAGATGAGCGTGGGCTTTACAGCCGGCCTGCTACACGACTTCGGCAAAATCATACTGATCTATAACTTCCCTACCGAAGCCGTCGGCTTCTACGAGCAGCAACGCCTGCAAAACGAAGTGCAGGCCAACGACGAGCGTTATCTGGAGCAGCTCCTGTTCGGCTGCGACCACACCGAAGCCGGTGAATACGTGGCACGCAAGCTAAATTTTCCCGATGTGCTCGTCGATGTGATCCGCTACCATCACGTACCTCACCAGACGCCCCCCACCAGTGCAGCCTACATGATCACGCCGGCTGTGTCCGTGGCCGACCTGGTCGCCCGCACCATGGGCTACGCCCTCACGCATCCGCTGACGCCAGCGCAGTGCTTGGACCATCCGGCCTGGCGCCTGCTGCTGCAGCGCTACAGCCTGAACAACTGGACTCCCCAAGACCTGCTAACCCACCTGCAGGAGCAACAGAAATTCCTGGATCAGCACGTGCAACACCTGAATCTCCCCACCCCGCTTCAACGCAACCGACGCGCCCTATGAAACTGCTGCTGATTGAACCCTCCCAGCTCCGATGCCGCATCAGCAACCTGCTACGACTGGGCGGCATCGAGGACGTCACCGAGGCAACGAGCAGCCCCGAAGCGCTCCGTCTACTGCAAAAACAGCGCTTCGATCTGTTCCTCATCGGTCCCAACGTGCAGGATCCTTCCGGTCTGGAGCTACTACGTCGGGTGCGCCAGATGGAAGGCCACGCAGACACGGCCGCGCTGATTTTTATGGACATGCCCACCGATGAGCTTGTACTGGAAGCAGCCGAACTGGACGTGCAGGGCATCATCGTGGTGCCTTTTGAAGACAATTACCTGCTTTTCCGCGTGCGGGAGACGCTGCGTAAGTTGCGCCAGCGCCAGCAACAGGCCGAAAAGCCGGCCTATCGCAAGCGCCTGCACCTTACCACCACTTCTACCGCCGGCCCACCCTCTACACCATAGCGGAACCGTTTCCAAAATGCCCATCACACTTCTCATTTCAGCGCTTCGGGCTGTAGATTTCGGGCATACTGCCGCAAACTAACTCGGCTTGCCTATGCACCTGACGTGGCTCGACGGCGTGCTGATCGCCGTCTATTTTGCTTTTTCTTTGGGAATCGCCCTGTATTACTACCGCCGCGCCGGGAAAGACACATCGGAGTTTTTCCTATCTGGCCGTAGCATGCCCTGGTGGCTGGCAGGCACCAGCATGGTAGCCACTACGTTCGCGGCCGATACGCCGCTGGCCGTCTCGGAGCTGGTGGCCTACAATGGCATTGCCGGTAACTGGCTCTGGTGGAATTTTGCACTGGGTGGGGTACTCACCGTGTTTTTCTTTGCACGACTCTGGCGGCGTAGTGGCGTGCTGACCGACGTCGAGTTCGTCGAACTACGCTACAGCGGACCAGCCGCCGCCTGGCTGCGCGGCATCAAGGCCGTTTATTTTGGTCTGCTGCTGAACGTGATCATCATTGGCTGGGTGTCGCTGGCCATGGAGACGGTGATCGACGTGCTGTTTCCGGGGTTGACGCTCTTCGGCCGCACGTCGTTCACGTTTCTGGGCATCGAAATGAGCGCCTCCCTGATGCTTGTTGGACTGCTGGTCCTGCTGGTAGGTGGCTACTCGCTGATTTCTGGGCTGTGGGGCGTGGCCGTCACCGACCTGTTTCAGTTCGTGCTGGCCATGGCAGGCACCACGCTGCTGGCCATCTTTGCGCTGGACTTGCCCGAGGTGGGCGGTCTGGCCGGTCTCAAAGCCCGCCTGCCAGAGACTACCTTCCGCATGTTCCCCACCATCGGCGAGGCGGTTCAGGGTGCGGGGGTATTGGCACTCTCGGTGGCTGCCTTTGCCGCTTACGTAGGCGTTCAGTGGTGGGCAAGCTGGTATCCAGGTGCCGAACCAGGCGGCGGTGGCTACATCGCCCAGCGTATGCTGGGGGCAAAGGACGAGCGACACGCCGTGTTCTCCGTGCTCTGGTTCAACATCGCGCACTACTGCCTACGCCCCTGGCCCTGGATCCTGACTGCTCTGGTGGCGCTGGTTCTTTTCCCCAACGAAAATCCCCGAACCGCCTACGTGCTCATCATGCGCGAGACGCTACCGCCAGGGCTGCTGGGTCTCCTGTTCGCTGCCTTTCTGGCTGCTTTCATGAGCACAGTATCGACCCAGCTCAACTGGGGCGTCTCGTACCTGGTCAACGACGGCTGGCGCCGATTCGTGCGCCCCGACGCCGACGAAAAACACTACGTGCGCGTCGGGCGCGTGCTAACCTTCCTGCTGGCCGTCCTCAGCGTGCTCATCACCACCCAGCTCGAATCCATCAGCGGCGCCTGGAGCCTGATTCTGACCGCCTCGGGCGGGCTGGGCCTTGTGCTGATCCTGCGGTGGTACTGGTGGCGCATCAATGCCTGGAGCGAGCTGACCGCCACGCTGGTGCCGCTGCTGCTGGCCGTGCTGGCCCTTGCGGGCGTGCCCGTGCCAGGTCTGCAGGATCCTTTCCCCATCAACCTGTTCGCTGTCGTCGGCTATACAACGCTTTCCTGGGTAGCCGTCACGCTCTTTACGCCACCGACCGACGCGGCCACGCTTGAAGCCTTCTACCGCCGCGTGCGTCCGGCCGGACCCGGCTGGCGCCCTATCGCTGCCCGCCACCCAGACATCCGGCCCGATACCACGCTGGGCACACTGGCCCTCGACTGGCTGGCCGGCGTTGTGCTCGTCTACAGCACGCTGTTTGGCATCGGTCAGCTGCTGGTAGGCGATCCGCTAATGGGACTGGTGCTGCTGGCCGTGGCCGTCGGTGCCGGCATCTTTCTCTGGCACCATTTGCGCCACCAGCTGGCTCATCCCGCTACAATTTTTCGAAACGACCCCGCGGCCGATTGAGTATCAGAAAGGTGTTCACAAAACAGCCGTTGCAACAGGCACCATGCATAAGTTTCGGGGAGAATTGATCATCGTTGGCGATCGCGTACTGATCGAGCCGGACGAAGGGGAACGCCAAACGCAGGCCGGTCTGTATTTGCCCGCTACCGTGGTGGAGCGTGAGCGGGTAGGAACAGGCCGCGTTGTCAAAGTAGGGCCGGGCTACCTGATGCCCAATCCGGAATACTCTGAAAGCGAACCCTGGGCCTCGCACAAAGATGCTGTCCGTTACCTGCCGCTACAGGCCCAACCCGGCGACTACGCCTTCTTCCTGAAGAAAGACGCGATCGAATTGACCCACGAAAACCGCAACTACGTGATCGTCCCCCACAACGCCATTTTAGCCCTTGTGCGTCCGCACACCGAAGACATCCTGGAAAACCTGGACGATTTGGAAGACCTGGACGATTTGCTCAATACGTAACGCCTTTCCACACTACGTCGCCGGCAGCCTGGCTTTTCCCTCTCCATTGCCTGCCAAGCAGCCTTATTTTGCAATATCGGTTATAAAGCCTGGCGAATCCTCAGTGCTGCCGAGCACAAAAGCAGCATACCACCGCCAAAAAAGTCATAGGCGCAACGCTGCCTGTCTTTGCCTATTGCACCTGCTGTAAGCCCTTGAGCAGATCGGCCCGCCGGGCCTCCGCCCCACGCGCCTCATCCGGAGTCAACCAGGGTTCGCTCATGACCCCTTTTGTTT